>Ga0102590_1000041_pt1 | contig 373450 bp, 354 predicted proteins | sample AraplaMF_Col_mMF_FD_76859 | JGI IMG/M metagenome (GOLD analysis project Ga0102590, IMG submission 76859) | Arabidopsis root microbial communities from the University of North Carolina, USA - plate scrape MF_Col_mMF | ecosystem: Host-associated > Plants > Roots > Endosphere | place: USA... | reverse complement strand
TCGACCGCGACGGCCTATACGGCGTCTTCTTCGGCGCAACCAAGGTCGCCAAAATCGACCTCGCGAACCCGCCGTGAGTGTCAGGCATGTCTCCGAACACCTGTCAGGGATGTCTCCGGGCTTTACACTTGTCCCGAGGATCTGCCGACGCCCACCAAAACCGTTACGGTAGTGGACAAAACCACCCGCCGGCACCCAAGCCAATTCATCCGCACCCTTGCATTCCGAGCGACGTGCTTAGATCCTCGGGACAAGCCCGAGGAAGACGCCGTGGGGATGCTAACGGCCGGGAAATATCGGAGGAAAGGTCAACCACACTCGCAACGATCATGGACCAAAACGCCAACCAACAACAGGAAGCCAACACCCCGATGCCCCACCTCCAAGGCTTCCACTACCGCGCGACCTCAACCACCGACACCCGCCCACCACTCCTCCTCCTGCACGGCAGCAGCCGCGACGAGACCGAACTCCCGCCGCTGGCGGAAACCGCCGCCCCCGGCTGGCCATACCTGTCGCTGCGCGGCCCGATCCCCTGGGAGAGCGGCTACGCTTTCTTCCGCCGCAACCCCGACCGCAGCCTCGATCAGGCCGACCTCGCCCTCCAGACAGAACGCCTGCACACCTTCATCCAAGCAGCAATCGAGACCGGCCTGATCACCCGTCCGCCCATCCTCCTCGGCTTCTCCAACGGCGCCATCATCGCCGCCTCCCTGATGATCCGCGATCCCGACATCGCGGCCGGCGCCATCCTCATCCGCCCGCTCTCGCCCGATCCCGACGCGATCGTCCCGCACATGCCGACCAAGCCCGTCCTCATCCTTTCCGGCGACCGAGACGACCGCCGCTCCACTGAAGACGCCACGCGTATCACCAGGCAATTCCAGGCGGCCGGCGCCGACGTCACCAGCCATTCATCACCCACCGACCACAATCTCCACGAAGACGAACCCGCCATCATCGGCCAATGGCTGGCATCCCGCGTCTTTCCGCTTGCCCACACCCGCCCGCCGCTTTAAGCAGGCCGCCACGCGACAACAGACAACAGGCGACCAGTCAATGGCAAAATCCGACGGCGATCTCACCCAGCAGCCCTGGCCGCAGCCCGTCATGCTGGCGCTCGAAGAACCCGGCCAGTATGTGACGATCGACACGACCCAGGCTGCTTCCTGGGCGATGATCGAGGACTGGCCGACGGAAGACGGACCCGCGCTCGACAAGGCGCTTCTCGTCTGCGCTGACGTCATCAAGGGCAAGCGCAGCAACGAGGATGCCCGCAAGGCCTTCATCGCCGCTGCCATCGAGGCCGGCATCGATATCAAGAAGGACTGAGCAGCTAGGCTGTTACTCAGTCGGCACCGTCAGCGGCGGCCCGAGAAACTCCACATCCCACGTCTTGGCGAAAACGTTGAGCGCCGCCGTATCCGGCCGCCCGTCGTGCATCACATCGGCAAGCCCGAGAAAGAAGGCCCTCGCATCGAGCCCGGGCGCAATCAGGATATATTGGCGCGCCGGCCGATCGGTAACATTGACGAAGGCGTGCGCAGCACCACCCGGCACGGTCACGACATCGCCCTCCTCGGCATAAAACTGCACGCCATCCACCTCGAACAGATACCGCCCCTCCATCACCCGGAAGACCTCCGTCTCCTTGTGCCGATGGCGCGGCGGGCCGAACCCAGGCGCATTGACTGTGTCGATGAAGCAGAACGCCCCGTCGGTCGTCGACGGATCGACCCGCACGCCGAGCTCCAGCCCGATCGCCGGTATCTTGATGACCTCCTCGGTCGACTTGGAATGAGACGTCTGGATGGCCATGGCAGATTGTCCTCGGGCGAATTGAGACATGCGGCGGAACAGATTGCAGCTGGAAGGCCTACCAAGCCGCCGCCCGCGCCGCCAGCCTCCATAGCAAAAACATGCACGCAGCGCGCGCCAAGTACGGCGCCGCAAACGCTTGATACCCGCTGAGATTGCTCTAATCTTCCCTCTATCCGCATGTTCACGCCGCCGTTCACACAGCCAAGGGAGCACTGCATGTCGCCTGTTGTCAGCATGATCGCCCAGGAAACAGCGCTTTCCGCCCTGATATCCGCCGTCGCCGTCATCGGCGTGCCGAAGTTCTTCGACCCCGCCGCGCCGGTCAATTACCCGCTGGCAATCGGCGTCTTCGCACTGATGTCGCTCGCCTTCGCCGCCTACGAACTCCTCGTGCGCCGCCGTTAGTCACCACCTCAAGACATGCCAACGACCGGGACTGTTCGAGTGAGCCCGTCATCCCCCAACAGACCCGAGAGCCGATGTCGATTTCAGATGCGATCTACCGCCCCTTCGAGCGCCTGATCCGGCCGCTCGACATCCCCTACCAGCCGCTTCCGTCGAAAGGGCCGATCGCTGTCCTCGTGCACTTCATCGCCATGTTCCGGGGCGTGCTGATCGCGCTGGCGCTATCATCCATGGCCATCGAGGCGATGAACCTCACCATGGTCTGGGGCCTCTCCGTCATCGTCGACGGCGTCACGCAAAAGGGCGCGGCGCCCTTCCTCCGCGACGAATGGCCGTTCCTGACCTTTCTCGGCCTGCTGATCTTCCCGGCCATGCCGATCGCCTCTTTTCTGGTCAACACGCTGACCTCGCACACGCTCGGCGTCGGCATGCCCGCCGCCATCCAGTGGCAGGGGCACAAGGCGGTGGAGCGACAGGACCTCGCCTTCTTTCACGACCTCTACGCCGGCCAGGTCGCCTCCCGGCTGCAGCAGGTGTCCTCGGCCGTACAGCAGCAGATCATCGCCGCCTTCCAGTCGATCCCGCGTTTCCTGCTTCAGATGGTCGGTTCGGTGGTGTTGCTCAGCGCGCTCTCCTGGCAACTCGCGCTGCCGGCCGCCATCTGGATGGCGCTCAACGTCGCGCTCGCCGTCAAGATGGCGCCCGTCTTCACCGAGCGGTCGCGTAGCACCGCCAAGCAGCGCAGCCTGGTCGCAGGCGCCATTACCGATCTCTACACCAACATGCAGATGATCAAGCAGTTCGCCGCCGAAGACAGCGAGGCCGGCGCCATACGCCGCGTCATCGGCAAGTCGGTCAGCACCCAGCACAGCGAGCAACGTATCTACCGCACCTCCGAGCTCATCGTTGTGGCGCTCAACATGCTGCTCTGGCTGGCGATCGTCTCGATCGGCTTCACCGGCCTCGTGCATCAGTTCCTGACCATCGGCGAGTTCGTCGGCGCCATCTATGTGCTCCACCGCCTTTCCGGCCACACCTTCACTTTCCTGCAGATGGGCCAGCAGATCTTCCAGGCGATCGGCACGATCAAGGACGCCATGCCCGTCATGACGACACCACCCACCATCACCGACCGCGAAGGTGCCGTCGATCTCGCCGTTACCAGAGGCGAAATCCGCTTTGACGACGTGAGTTTCGCCTACAAGACCGGCAAGTCAGTTATCGAAAACCTCGCACTCACCGTCCACCCCGGCGAAAAAGTCGGCCTCGTCGGCCTCTCCGGCGCCGGCAAGACGACGCTGGTCAGCCTCCTCCTGCGCTTCTACGACATCGGCTCGGGCGCAATCCAGATCGATGGCCAGGATATCCGCGACATCACCCAGGCAAGCCTGCGCCGCAACATCGGCGTCATCGCGCAGGACGTGGCGATGCTGCATCGCTCGGTCGGCGACAATATCCGCTACGGCCGGCCGGATGCCGCACGCGCCGAGATCGAGGAAGCCGCGGAAACGGCGAGCGCCGACGCCTTCATCGCCGAATTGCGCGACGCAGACGGCCGCAAGGGCTACGACGCCTATGTCGGCGACCGCGGCATCAAGCTCTCCGGCGGCCAGCGCCAGCGCGTGGCCATCGCCCGCGTGCTGTTGAAGGACGCGCCGATCCTCGTTCTCGACGAAGCGACCTCGGCGCTCGACAGCGAATCCGAGGCCGCTATCCAGGAAAAGCTCGACCTCGTCATGCGCGGCAAGACGGTGATCGCCATCGCCCACCGCCTCTCGACCATCGCCATGATGGACCGTATCGTCGTGCTCGATCAGGGCCGCATCATCGAGCAAGGGAGCCCGGCAGAACTCGCCGAAGGCGACGGCCTCTTCGCCCGCCTCTTCGCCCGCCTCTGGAAACGCCAGACCGGCGGCTTCATCCCCGAGGAGATCGGCTAGATCGCTGTCTCAGCCGCCCAGCGCCACGGCAATGCCGACCATCACAAGCCCAAGGCACGTCATGGTCACCCCCGCATAAAGCGGCCGCCCGCCGGAAAAGCGCGCCCAGGCATAGCCCGTGAAGAACAGAAGCCCGATCAGCAGCAGATTGCTCACCCTCAACGCGCGATCGGCATCGTCGATCAGAAAAAACGGAATCACCGCCGGAATGGCCGTCGCCGATACCAGGAAAAACACCGCGACGGCCGCACGCAGATCGCTTCGCGTCAACGAAATCCTTGACGGCTCGGAACGGATAGCAAGCGTCAGCAGCGACCGGTAGAGCGCCTCCGCATCGGCGCTATCGACGGCAAGCGCCGTCCCCTCGGTCGGAAACTCATTGCGGATCACGGCGAGCGCCGTGCCCTCGTCCCGCGCGCTCCTGATCTGCCGAAACAGATGCAACCGCCTGCTCCTGAAAAACGTCGTCCCCAATATGCGCAACACCGCGTCGATAATGCCCCATGCGACATTGCATCCGAGCGTGGAGAGGACCAGCCCCCGAACATCCAGCCCCTCCTCGTGCATCACCAGCCGCGAACCCACAGTCCAGGTCAGCGCCATGATCAGCCCGAAGAGCACTTCGGCGAGCGCGTCGCCGGGATCGAGATCGTCGAAGATGGATGAGATCGTCTTCAGCGCCACGGCATTGTTCCAACCGGCAACCTCCACCCGTCGCCCTGCCGGGATGCGACGGCGCACTATGGTCGAAATGGGCGAGCTCTTCATTGAGTGGGATCAAGGAACGAGCACGACGCTGATGACCGAGAAGGGCGACAGCGTTGACAATTTATTGAAATGGCAGAGCTTTCTTCGTGCTCGACGTCATCCTCGGCCTTTGTACCGAGGATCTAAGCACGTCCCCAGGAATGCAACGGTCATGGATCACCCATCCGAGCCAAAATCCATGCACGTACAGTCCAGACCAACCCTCGGCAGATCCTCGGGACGAGCCCGAGGATGACGTCGCGAATGGGGATTACACCGGGAAAAAAAACGTTACAGAATCCCGACCTCACCATATCCCGATCGATACGGCCCCCATCCCACATCCCGCACAAAACGCAAAACGCCCGAACCAAAAGTCCGGGCGCCCGCTCATTCAGCCTGAGAAGCAATTCCTCAGAACTCTTCCCAATCCTTGTTGGCAACAGCCGCGTTTCCATGGCTGGCATAGACAGGAGCAACCGCGCGCGGCGCTCGCGTCGGTGCAGGCACGGCTGCCCGTGCCGGAGCTACCGGTTCCTGCATGCGGCGGGCGACATCGCGCAGCTGCGCAGTGCGCCTGCCGAGCTGGAAGGCGCCGATCAGCGTGCTGAGGTTGGTGCTCTCCTGCGCCAGACCGGCGCCCGCCGCATTCATCTCCTCGACCATCGCGGCGTTCTTCTGCGTTGCCTGGTCCATGTGGTTGACGGCGGTGTTGACCTCGCCGAGACCGACGGACTGCTCCTGCGCGGCCGTCGCAATCGCATCCATATGCGTGTTGACGTGCTGTACCAGCTGCTCGATCGCCGTCAGGCCCTCGCCTGTTTCGTTGACCAGCCGCACGCCCTCGGAGACGGCGACGGCGGAGTTGCCGATCAGGCCCTTGATCTCCTTGGCCGCATTGGCCGAGCGCTGCGCCAGTTCGCGCACTTCCTGCGCAACTACGGCGAAACCCTTGCCGGCTTCACCGGCGCGTGCCGCCTCGACGCCGGCATTCAGCGCCAAGAGGTTGGTCTGGAAGGCGATCTCGTCGATAACGCCGATGATCTTGCTGATCTGCTGCGCGGAATCCTCGATCCGGCGCATGGCTTCCACGGCGTTGCGCACGACGGAGCCGGAGTGTTCGGCGCGGCTGCGGGTTTCGCGCACCGCGTCGCGCGCCTCGCCGGTCCGCTTGGACGTGGCGACGACGTTCGAGGTGATCTCCTCGAGTGCGGCGGCGGTTTCCTCCAGCGAGGCCGCCTGCTGTTCGGTGCGCTTGGCGAGATCGTCGGACGCGCCGGAAATCTCGCTGCTGCCGTTGCGAACCATGTCGACCGCGCTGCCGACGCCGACAAGCGCCTGGCGAAGTTGGATTACCGAGGTGTTGAAGTCATGGCGCAGCGCTTCGAACTGCGGCGCGAACGCCGTGTTGAGCTCGCAGGTCATGTCGCCAGCGGCCAGCAGCTTGAGGCCGGAGGCCAGCGCTCCGGTTGCCTGGTTGAGGCGGATTTCAGCCTCTTCCTCGGCACGACGCTGCACTTCGATGCGCTCGCGCTCCGACTGCTGGCGATTGACCTCGGCCTCGGCTTCCAGCTCCTTGTTGCGGATGGCGGCAAGACGGAACACTTCGACCGAGCGGGCCATGTTGCCGATCTCGTCGTCGCGCTCGGCGTAAGGCACCAGAATATTGGTGTGGCCGTCGGACAAGACACTCATCGCGGTCGTCAACCGTCCGATCGGACGGACGACACGGAAGACGACGATGACGAAGGCGGCGATCGTTACGGCAATCGTGGCGACCAGCATAAGGCTGTAGAAGACGAGCGTGTCGAATGCTGCCTGGCGCGTCGCCTCGGCCTTGGCGGCCAGCGCGTCCATCGCCAGCGAAGCGACGTCGCCGATCGTGCCGAGTGCTTTCGTTGCTTCCGTGCGCCACTGGTCGATGCCCATCGTCGAAGGACGATCGTGCGTCAGATCGGCAAGGATACCGGCGCGCTTTTCAGCGAAGGGGCCGGAGAAGTAGCTGGCCTGGGCGGTCGCGACCGCGCTCTTGATCGCGTCGGGAACTGAGGGGTGATCGGCGAGGATCCTGGTCGATGCCCAGGCAAAAGCGATGCGCACGTCGCCCGCGACAAGCTCCGAAGCTTCCTTCGGTGTAAGCGCCCGGTTGCCCGATATCGCGCCATTGACCGCGACCGTGGCTCCACCGCCTGCGGCACGCGCCGACCATGCGAAGTAGCGCAGCTGCACCAGATCCATCAGCGAATTGTCGAGCGTGCGGATTTCGGCCTCGGTGGCAGCCGATGTTGTTTCAAGCTTGGAAAGGAAATCGCTGCCGACCGACAGGACGCGCGGCGCAAGCGACGCATCGCGCTGGTCGACGGGCTTTGCCAGTTCGGCGTCGATCGACGAGCGCAGCGAAACCAGAGAAGCATAGCCGGCATCAAGATCGGAAAGCACGGTCTTCAGCGTGTCCGTGCTGAGGCTGGACGAAATATCTTTCACCTGCGCAAGCGCCGCATCGACGATCGCTCGCTGCTTGCGCACGCTCTCCATGCTGCCCGCCGCGTCGGCCGCGGACAGCGTCAACGCAGTCGCGCTGTCGCCACGCTCGCTGCGGAAGGCCAGCAGCGCCTGGAACAGGGCCTTGTCGAGCTGCGCATTGGCGGCGACCTGGCCATTATTGGCGTATGTGGCATGCGAAGTCAGAAGCTTGCTGGCCACCAGAGCGGTCAGCCCGGCTGAAATCACAAGAACGACGGCAATCAAAACATTACGGATCGAAAACAATTCGGCCTCCAATGAGCGAAATATCGATCACGGATATCCGTTTTGCGCAGTTAACATTGAACTAATTTCTAATAACCGGATTCACCTGCAAGAAACCACAGAAAAGCTCTCTGCAACGAAGCTGAACAGGGAGGAAAACAAGAAATACTGCTCATCTCCATCTGTATTTCGATGCGATTAGTATGACAATATATTTCAATACTATCGGGAACGAATGGAATATCTCCCGCATCGCGTGCACCATTACCCTGCATCGGTATAGCCGGCCCGCCAGCGCTGCAAGAACGGGCATGATGATGATGAAAATCGGTATGCCCCTAATAAAATCAGTGACCTAACCGTCTTTTCATCCCCGCGCATTCCGCCTGCGCCACACTCACCCCCGTCCCGTCTTCGGATACACCGGTTGCGTTACCGGCGACGCGGGGCCGGCGCTTTCGGGAAGCCCCTGACGCAGGGTGAAACGAGGGGCGTCGCGGAATGGTCCCGCCAGTGAAGAGCTGGTGTGCGGGTGCATAGGTCGGTTCGCCGATACCACGCGCCTATGCACATAAGGGACGGCGACTGGCCGACCGTGGAGCCCGAAAGGGTTCTGCGGAACGGCGCCGGGGTGCCGCGGGCGACAGGTCCGCGGAGGCCCTCCCGGCGTCGATCAAGACGGCCCTTCGGGATGCCCGGGGAGCGAAAGCATCAAGAACAAGAACAATCCCGCGAGCATATCTCTGAAAAGATGCCGATCACCCGGTAAAGGAACCAGGACACGACTGCAGACCGCCGAACGGGGCGCCGGAAGGTGTCAATAAAACTAAACTATTTACGAGGCAGCTTTTGGCGCCCCGTCCGATCAGATGCCGTATCAACCGGGGGTAATGCCCGCCGGGGGTAGAGGCATGCCGCGTAGCATGATCACCCAAGCAACGTATATGCCGCCGAACCGAGCGCCACGATACCGAACACAATCAGCAGCCAGCTCGTCGCCCGCATCACCTTGGACGTAAAATCCTCCGACAACCGATCACGCGCCAGACTGACGGCGCCGCTTAAGCAAAACCACCAGGCCAGCGAACCGGCAAAGACGCCACCAACGATCGCAACCGAGCTGAAGCGCCTCGTCTCGTCCAGCAGGCCGAAGCCGGCGAACAGCGTTCCGAAGGAGAGGATCGTTGCCGGATTGGAAATGGTGAGCAGAAACGTCGCGACCGTGGTGGCTAAGAGCCCACCTGCCCTGATCTCGGCTGCCTCGACCGGATCGTGCGTCAGCCCGCGCCAACCGAGAAACAAGAGCAGCAGTCCGCCGCCGATCGCCAGCGGCAAGGTCGCCATCGACATGGTCTCGGCGAACACGGCAATGCCCGTCACCGCCACCAGCGCATAGCTGGCGTCGCCGATCGCCGTGCCGAAACCACAGGAAAAGCCGGCGAGGAAGCCGCGCTCCAGGGTGCGGTTGATGCACAGCATGCCGATCGGTCCAAGCGGCGCGGTGATGATGACACCCAGCACGGCGCCCTTGAGAAACAGCAGAAGCATATGGCGGTCTTAAACGCTCTGGCGCGCACCGCAACGAAAAAAGCCGCCGAAACCGGCGGCCTGTGACGAAATGCTTACGACAAGATGCCCGTGAGCCAAAGCCGGTATAAACTACCGGCAGAGATTGAATGGCGGCAATGAGCGACCGCCTTCGCCCTGTTTACCGCGCCGGCACCACCGCATCGCCGCGCGCGGCCAAGGCAGCCAGATCGGCAGGCTTCAGCTCGACCGATTCGCCACAGCCGCAAGCAGAAGTCTGGTTCGGATTGGTGAAGGTGAAGCCGGAGCGCAGGGTCGTCTGCTCGAAGCCCATCTCGGTGCCGAGCAGATAGAGAACCGCCGATGGCTCGATCCAGACGCTGGCGCCATCCCGCACGATCAGGTCGTCCTTGGCGTTGGGTTCGGTGACGAGGTCGATGGTATACTCCATCCCTGCACAACCGCCCTTCTTGATCCCGACGCGAATCCCCTTCGCCTCCGGTCCCGAATTCTCGACGATCGCCTTCACCCGCGCCGCGGCGGTGTCGGTCATGCTCATGACTGCAAAGCCCATAGGCCCATTCTCCTTCCGCAACCGGGGTCAAGGTCCGGTGCTTGTTCTTGTCAATTTAAGCGGCGATGATCAATGCTTCAATATCGAATGCCGAGATCATTGTCTTCAAGTGCTTTTTCATCGACTGATGTACTCTACAGGATACATTTTTCATGCTAACAGTGTTGCGAACGGTGACTTTCGCCAAATGGCTGTCACGGCTGAAAGATCGCCGCGCCGTCGCACGGATCGCATCTCGCCTCCTACGGGTCGAAACCGGGCACCTCGGTGACATCAAGGTGATCGGTGAAGGCGTCAGCGAATTGCGTGTCGACTACGGTCCGGGCTATCGGATCTACGTCACGATGCATGGCTCGACGCTGATCGTACTGCTCTGCGGTGGCGAAAAATCGACGCAAGCCCGCGATATCATCGAGGCGAAACGCCTCGCACGGGAATGGAAGGACGCACGATGACAATCGAAACCCAGCCCTTCGATGCGGCCGAGTTTCTCCACAGCGGCGAAGCGATCGAGGAATTCATCGCCGCCGCCTTCGAAACCCAGGATCCGGCCTTCATCGCCAAGAGCCTCGGCGTCGTCGCCCGTGCTCGCAACATGAGCGGACTTGCACGCGAGATCGGAATGAGCCGTGCGGCGCTCTACAAGGCGCTGAGCGGCCAGGGCAATCCCGAATTCGCCACCATCATGAAGGTGATGAAAGCGCTCGGCATCGGCCTTGCGCCCGTCATGCCCGACGGCAGATCGGCGGCCTGAGACTCAATACCAGCCGACCGCCACCTGCGCCTCTTCCGACATCCGGTCCGGCGTCCACGGCGGATCGAAGGTCATCGCGACTTCGACGCCCGAGACGCCCTCGACGGAACCGACGGCGTTTTCGACCCAGCCGGGCATCTCGCCGGCGACGGGGCAGCCGGGGGCTGTCAGCGTCATCATGATCTTGACCATGCGGTCGTCCTCGATGTCGATCTTGTAGATCAGCCCGAGTTCGAAGATGTCGGCGGGAATTTCCGGGTCGTAGACCGTCTTCAGCGCCATGATGACGTCGTCGCTGAGGCGCGCCAGTTCATCTTCTGGAATGCTGGAATGCACGATGCCTTCGCGCACGTCGATCTTCTGTTCGCTGTCGTCCAAACTCATGCGGACCACTCCTTATGCAAAGAATTTGCGCGCATACTCAAGCGCGTCGGCCAGGGCATCCACCTCGGCGCGGGTATTGTACATGCCGAAGGATGCACGGCATGTGGAGGTGACGCCGAAGCGTTTCAAGAGCGGCATAGCGCAATGCGTGCCGGCCCGGACGGCAACGCCGCGACGGTCGATCACGGTCGAGACGTCATGGGCGTGCAGCCCCTCGATCTCGAAAGAAAATATCCCGCCCTTGCCCGGTGCATTGCCGATGACGCGCAGCGAATTGATGTCGCGCAGCCGCTCGGTGGCGTAGGCCGCCAGATCCGCCTCGTGTCGTGCAATCGCCTCGCGGCCGACCTTGTCCATGTAGTCGAGCGCATAGCCGAGCCCGATCGCCTGCACGATCGGCGGCGTGCCGGCCTCGAAGCGGTGCGGCGGGTCGTTGTAGGTGATGGCATCCTCGGTGACCTCGAAGATCATCTCGCCGCCGCCCTGGAACGGCCGCATCGCCTTCAGGCGATCCTTCTTGCCGTAGAGCACGCCGATCCCCGAGGGACCGTAGAGCTTGTGGCCGGTCATCACATACCAGTCGCAGTCGATATCCTGCACGTCGACAGGCATGTGGACGGCACCCTGCGAACCATCGACGAGCACGGGAATGCCACGCTCATGCGCGATCCGGCAGATCTCCTTGACCGGAACGACTGTGCCGAGCGCATTCGACATATGCGTGATCGCGACGAGCTTGGTGCGCTCGGTCAGGCTCTTTTCGAACGCCTCGATGTGGAAGGCGCCCTCGTCGTCGACGGGGACCCAGACCAGCTTGGCGCCCTGCCGCTCGCGGATGAAATGCCAGGGCACGATGTTGGAGTGGTGCTCCATGATCGAGATGACGATCTCGTCGCCCTCGCCGATATTGGGCATACCCCAGCCATAGGCGACCGTGTTGATCGCCTCGGTCGAGGACTTGGTGAAGACGATATCGTCAACCGAAGGCGCGTTCAGGAAGCGGCGAACCTTTTCGCGCGCGGCTTCATAGGCTTCGGTGGCGGCGTTGGACAGGAAGTGCAGGCCGCGATGCACATTGGCGTATTCGTTGGAATAGGCATGGCTGATCGCGTCGATCACCACCTGCGGCTTCTGGGCCGAGGCGCCGTTGTCGAGATAGACCAGCGGCTTGCCGTACACTTCCTTCGCAAGGATCGGGAAATCCTTGCGAATGGCTTCGACGTCATAGGCGGTTGCGGGCACTATCTTGTCCATCATCTCGTCCGATCAGGCGTGCTTTTCGAGCCAGGCCGAGATCACGCCTTCCAGCGCCTCGACCAGGGCTTCGTCTTCCAGTTCCTCGACGATCTCGGCAACGAAGGCGTTGACCAGCATGGCGCGCGCCTTGTTCTCCGGGATGCCACGGGCCATCAGGTAGTAGAGATGGTTGTGGTCGATATCGGCAACGGTGGCGCCATGGCCGCACTGCACGTCGTCGGCGAAGATCTCGAGTTCCGGCTTCACCGAGAATTCGGCGTCGTCGGACATCAGCAGCGTGTTGCACGCCATCTTCGCGTCGGTCTTCTGCGCGTCGGGTGCCACCCGGATCATGCCCTGGAACACGCCCTTGGCGCGGTCGAACACGACGTTGCGGATGATCTCGGTGGAACCCGTATGCGGCACGTTGTGGCCGAGCACCATGGTCACGTCGGTATGCGTCTCGGCGCCAAGCAGGTTGATCCCGCGCAGCGTCAGATCGGCACCCTCGCCCGTCACCTTGATGTGCAGTTCCTGGCGCACCAGCTGGCCGCCGGCATTGATGACGAACAGCTTGAGCTTGGCGTCTGCACCGAGATCAATGCGGATCTGGCCGAGATGCGTGTCATCAGCGCCCTGCTGCTGCACGATGATCCAGGTCACCTCGCTGCCTTCGCCGACGGTCACGTCGCTGACATGCGAGACCAGCGCCGCATCCGATGCCACCGACAGGTGACGTTCGATCACGGTCGCCTTGACGGCCGAGCCGATGCTGACGGGAAGGCGCGTATGCGTCTGACCGCCGGCATGCACGAACTGGATTTCCAGTGGCTCTTCAAGCGCGGTCTCCGAGGGCACCTCGATGACGTAGCCGTCGCGCACGAAGCTGCCGTTGATGCGGCCGACCGCGTCGTCCTTGTCGAGCGCACCAAGGCCATTGGCGGCCGAACCGTTCGACAGCTGCTCGGCATAGCTCGAAACCACGAGATCGCTGGCGCGTGCCTTGTGATCAGGACGTCCCTGGATCACTGGCAACACGGCCGAACCCTCGACCAGCGGATCGCGGGCGTCGGAGCCGGCGTCGCCGGCCTGAGCGGGCACGGCGCGCAGCAGGGTCTTCAGGTCCGTGTAGTGCCAGGCCTCGACGCGGCGCGTTGGAAGCCCCGAAGTCTTCAGGTCGTCGAGCAGCCGGTCGCGAATGGCGATCACGGCACCGTCGCCCGGCAGTTCGCCGATCTGGTTGTTGAACGCCTCGATCAGCGCCGCTTCCGCGGCGGTCAGGCGGGTCGTCGTCTGCATGTTCATGCGACCAGTTCCTTTCCGCCTAGATCAGGCCGCCGCTCCGATGATGTCGGCATAACCATTGGCTTCCAGATCATGCGCCAGCGTCTTGTCGCCGCTCTTGATGATCTGGCCCTTGTAGAGAACGTGAACGGTATCCGGCACGATGTAGTCGAGCAGGCGCTGGTAATGGGTGATGACGATGGTGGCGCGATCGGGCGAGCGCAGCGCGTTGACGCCGTCGGCCACGATCTTCAGCGCGTCGATGTCGAGGCCGCTGTCGGTTTCGTCGAGGATGCAAAGCTGCGGCTCGAGCAGCGCCATCTGCAGGATCTCGGCGCGCTTCTTCTCGCCGCCAGAGAAGCCGACGTTGAGCGGACGCTTCAGCATCTCGGTGTTGATCTGCAGCTTGGCGGCCGCATCCTTCACGAGGCGCATGAAATCAGGCGTCTTCAGCTCTTCCTCGCCACGCGCCTTGCGCTGCTCGTTCATCGCGACCTTCAGGAACTGCATGGTGGCGACGCCGGGGATTTCGACCGGATACTGGAAGGCCAGGAAGATGCCCTTGGAGGCGCGCTCTGCCGGGTCAAGCTCGAGGATGCTCTCGCCGTTGTAGAGAATCTCGCCCTCGGTGACTTCGTAATCGTCGCGACCGGACAGGATATAGGACAGCGTCGACTTGCCGGAGCCGTTCGGCCCCATGATCGCAGCCACTTCGCCCGCCTTCACGGTGAGGTTCAGCCCCTTGATGATCTCGGTGCCGTCTTCGGCGATGCGGGCGTGCAGGTTCTTGATTTCAAGCATGGTTATAGTCCCATAGAAAAGCGTTCGAAAAGGGACGCGTCCTGCGCGCCCACTCGTACAATTGGTTTGGCGTCAGCCTACAGATCCCTCAAGCGAGATGCTGATCAGCTTCTGCGCTTCGACGGCAAATTCCATCGGCAGTTCCTGCAGAACTTCCTTGACGAAGCCATTGACGATCAACGCGATCGCCTCTTCTTCGGGAATGCCGCGCTGCAGGCAGTAGAACTTCTGGTCCTCGGAGATCTTCGAGGTTGTCGCCTCGTGTTCGAACTGCGCGGTCGAGTTCTTTGCCTCGATGTAGGGCACCGTGTGGGCGCCGCACTTGTCGCCGATCAGAAGCGAATCGCACTGCGTGAAGTTGCGGGCGTTCGATGCCTTGCGGTGGGCCGAGACCTGGCCGCGATAGGTGTTCTGCGAGACGCCGGCGGCGATACCCTTCGACACGATGCGGCTCGACGTGTTCTTGCCGAGATGGATCATCTTGGTGCCCGAATCGATCTGCTGATGGCCGTTGGACACGGCGATCGAGTAGAACTCGCCCCGGGAATCATCGCCGCGCAGGATGCAGGACGGGTACTTCCAGGTGATCGCCGAGCCGGTTTCGACCTGCGTCCACGAGATCTTCGAACGCGCGCCACGGCAATCGCCGCGCTTGGTCACGAAGTTGTAGATACCACCCTTGCCCTGAGCGTCGCCGGGATACCAGTTCTGGACCGTCGAATACTTGATTTCGGCATCATCGAGAGCAACGAGTTCGACCACGGCCGCATGCAGCTGGTTTTCATCGCGCTGCGGCGCGGTGCAGCCTTCGAGATAGGAGACGTAAGCGCCCTCTTCGGCGATGATCAGCGTGCGCTCGAACTGGCCGGTGTTCTTCTCGTTGATGCGGAAGTAGGTGGACAGCTCCATCGGGCAGCGAACGCCCTTCGGAATGAACACGAAGGAACCATCGGTGAAGACAGCCGAGTTCAGCGTCGCATAATAGTTGTCGGAGGTCGGAACGACCGAACCGAGATACTTCTTCACCAAATCGGGATGCTCGCGGATGGCTTCCGAGATCGACATGAAGATCACGCCGGCCTTCTTCAGCTCTTCCTTGAAGGTGGTGACGACGGAAACGCTGTCGAAAACCGCATCGACGGCAATCTTCGGCCGCTCGACGCCAGCCAGAATTTCCTGTTCCTTCAGCGGAATGCCGAGCTTCTCATAGACCTTGAGAATTTCAGGATCGACTTCGTCCAGCGACTTCGGACCCGGCGTCGACTTCGGCGCGGCATAGTAATAGATGTCGTTGAAATCGATCTTGGGATAATCGACGCGCGCCCAGGTCGGCTCTTCCAGCGTCAGCCAACGATGATAGGCGTCCATGCGCCATTCGAGCATCCATTCCGGCTCCTGCTTCTTCGCAGAGATGAAACGGATGATATCCTCGGACAGGCCCTTGGGCGCCTTGTCCATCTCGATGATCGTCTCGAAACCGTATTTGTACTGATCGACGTCAATCTCGCGGACGCGATCGACCGTTTCCTGGACGGCGGGCATATCGTTCTCCAATCTCGCCGGAGAAAAGGTCCGGCAGCTTGTCGTTCGGGCAATTTTTGTTGCCCCTTATGTAAGTGGCCAAAGGGGACTTTTCAGCCCGAATGGCAAGTGGAAATTTGCGTTTTCGCAAATTTATCAGGCGGTCGTGACGCTTTATCAGGCAATCACGCCGCCTCGCCCGCCGGCTTGCGCCGCGCGGCTATCTTCGTGAATGTCGCGACGGCCTTGGCGATATTCTCTTCCGTCGTGGAAAAACCCAGCGACATCCTGAGCGCCCCAAGCTTGGGATCACGCCCCATCGCCACCAGAACATGGCTCTCGCCGACCTTGCCGGACGAGCAGGCAGCCCCCGCAGACAGCGCCACGCCTTCGAGATCGAAGGCGATCTGCCCGGTCTCGGCCTTCAGCCCCGGCAGGGTGAAGAAGGTGGTGTTGGAGACACGCTGTTGATCCGCGCCATAGATCACGACATCGGGGGCGGCGTTGCGCATTCCGTCTTCCAGCTGCTCTCGCAGAGCGGAGATGCGCGCATTGCGGTCGTCAAACTCCCGCACAGCCACCTCCGCAGCCGCGCCGAAGCCGATCACGGCAAGCGAGTTCTCGGTCCCCGAGCGGTGACCCTTCTCCTGCCCGCCGCCATGGATGAGCGCCCTCGGCATCAGCACTTCGCCGCGCGACACCAGCGCACCGGCGCCTTTGGGGCCGCCGATCTTGTGCGAGGAGACGATGATGAAATCGGCGCCGAGCGCATTGATATCAAGCGCGATCCGGCCTGCCGCCTGCACGGCATCGACCACGAGCAGGCCGCCACGTGCCTGCACGATCTTGGCAACCTCGCCCACCGGCTGCACCACGCCCGTCTCGTTGTTGACGAGCATGACGGCGACCATCGGCAGGCCGGTCGATTTGTCGTGGCCATCAAGAAGGCCCTGCAGGTGATCGAGATCGACGACGCCGTCGGCGGTCACCGCGATCTCGGTCGTGCGGTCTTTCCCGAAACGTCCGCCTTCACGGATCGCCGGATGCTCGATGGCAGAATGATAGAGATGCCCGATCGCCATCGGCGTACGGCCCATGCGGAAATCCGGCGTCAGCACCATGTTGGCGGCCTCCGTGGCGCCACTGGTGAAGACGACATGGGCGGGATCGGCACTGACCAAGGCCGCTACCTGCCGGCGTGCGCCTTCGATCGCGGCGCGCACAGTGCGTCCCTCGCCATGAACAGAACTTGGATTGCCGAACATATCCAGCGCCCGCAGAACCGCGTCGCGCGCTGCGGGATGCAGCGGTGCCGTCGCGTTCCAATCGAGATAGAGCCGGGCCGGCGCCATGATCTTTTCGTCCTGCGCTTGGTTCTTGCGTGGCAAGCCGGTGCATTTTCCTTGAAAAGTCAGCCGGGCTTGCCTTATGACACATCCAACACTGCGTGGATTGCCATGCAAGTTTCGAATTGTTCTAAACTGCGTTTTAGAAAAGCTGACAACGTCCGTCAAGTCTGCACAGCCCGAACGCGAGAAATAAAAGCCGGAGTACCGATGCCCGAAGTCATTTTCAACGGCCCCGCAGGCCGCCTTGAAGGCCGCTACCAGCCCTCCAAGGAAAAGAGCGCGCCGATTGCCCTCATCCTGCACCCGCACCCGCAGTTCGGCGGCACGATGAACAACCAGATCGTCTACCAGCTCTTCTACATGTTCCAGAAGCGCGGGTTCACGACGTTGCGCTTCAACTTCCGGGGTATCGGCCGCAGCCAGGGCGAATTCGACCATGGCGCCGGCGAACTCTCGGATGCCGCCTCCGCGCTGGATTGGGTGCAGAGCCTGCATCCTGATTCGAAGACCTGCTGGGTCGCCGGCTATTCCTTCGGCTCTTGGATCGGCATGCAGCTCCTGATGCGCCGCCCGGAGATCGAAGGCTTCATGTCGATCGCGCCGCAGCCGAACACCTACGACTTCTCCTTCCTCGCCCCGTGCCCGTCGTCGGGCCTGATCATCAACGGCGACGCCGACAAGGTGGCACCGGAGAAGGACGTCAATGGCCTGGTCGAAAAGCTGAAGACCCAGAAGGGCATCCTGATCACCCACCGCACGGTGCCGGGCGCCAACCACTTCTTCAACGGCCAGGTGGAAACGCTGATGGGCGAATGCGAGGACTACCTCGACCGCCGCCTCAACGGCGAACTGGTGCCGGAACCGGCCGCCAAGCGCATCCGCTGACGATGCGGATCGTTGTCGATACCAAGGTGCTTGTAAGCGCTTGTATCGGCAACGGCCCAGCCAGCCGGCTTGTCGAGTTGTGCCTGACGGGGGAGCTAACGCCCGTAATCGGCGTCACGCTGTTTCTGGAATATCTCGATGTTATCGAACGCGAGCCGCTCTTCAAGGCGGCTCGTTTGAGTCTGGAGGAACGCCAGCTGCTGCTCCGCGCTTTCGTTTCCCGCAGCCAATGGCAGGAAGTATTCTACCTCTGGCGGCCCAATCTTCCCGACGAAGCCGACAACCATGTTTTCGAACTGGCCGTTGCGGCAAACAGCGCTACAATCGTCAACCAGCGAGACTTTCGCCAGCGGGAATTGCGGTTTCCGGATCTGCGCGCCGTCACGCCTGATGTCTTTCTCGAAGAGCGAAATTCATGACGACGCTGAGTTTTCAGGTTTCAAAGGATGTCGAGAAGAAGGTGGCCGACATCGCGGCCGAGACCGGTAGAACCGTTGAGGATCTGCTGAGCGACATGACGGCGCGGATGGTGCGGGACTTCGAAGCGCGCCAGACGTTCGAAGCGATGTCGGAACGCGGACGCGGTGAAGTCGACAAGGCGCTGGACCTGCTGCGTAAGCCCGACAGAAGCTAAGCGCGTCCGCTAGGCTTGGCGCATCTCGGCGGTCAGCTCGAAGGTCGGGCACGACATGTTATCGATGGTCAGCGGCATGCGGCTTCGCATGCCGATTTTCGTCAGAACACGCTGCGATGCCAGATTGTCGGGATGCGTGAAGGCGATGAACTGATCAGCGAATCCCTTGTCGAAAAACCAGTCCGCCAGCCACTTCCCCAATTCCGTCGCATAGCCCTTGCCCCACTCCTCGTGGCGTAGCGAATAGCCGAGCTCGAACTCGCCGCGATCTCCGCCATAGCGGGAAAAGCCGGCGCGGCCGATGAAGCGGCCGTCGTCGAGGCTGGTGACCTTGTATTTGGTGACGCCATCGCGCGCCTGCTCGGCGAAAAAGCTCATGAAGCGCTCCTGCGCCTTGGCTGAACTCCACGGCGCTCCGCCAGAGAGATAGCGAGTGGTCTCGATCGTCGAATGCAGCAATTGCAGCAGATGGACATCGTATTGCCCCCACATGGACAAAACGAGCCGGGGTGTCTTCAGGATAACAGTATCGGTCATGGCTTCCTCGCAATCACGCCGCCGGTCACAGCCGCCGAAACGCCTGTCGTGCCGGGAAAGGTCAGCGGCAACCTGTTGACCGAGCGCACCGCCAGATAGGCCCAGGCCTCCGCCTCCATGGCGCCGCCGTCAAAACCAGCCATCTCCGCCGAGACGACCCGGGCACCCTTTGCCGCGGCGAGATCCGCGAACTCGCCCATGATGACAGGATTGAGTCGCCCGCCGCCGCAGACGACGTATGTCCTGGGCGGTTGCGGCAGGTGATCGGCGAGCTTGACGATCGAGGCGGCGGTCACATGCGCCAGCGTCCTTGCGCCATCCTCCAGCGACACCTCGCCCTTTTCCGGCGGCAGGAAATCGCCACGGTCGAGCGAGCGCCTGATATTGCCGGAGAAGAACGGGCTCGAAAGATAGCGGCGCGCGAGATCCGGCACCACCGCCCCACGGCTGGCCGTCTCGCCATTGCGGTCGTAGGCCCGGCCGGTATGCGCCTCGACCCACTGGTCGATCAGCATGTTCCCCGGCCCGCTGTCGAAGGCCGAAAGCACGCCGTCGGCTCCGACATAGGTGAGGTTGGAAATGCCGCCGATATTGACGAAGACAACAGGCGCCGCGAAACCATCCGGCAGGTTGGCCGAAAGGGCCGCGTGGTAGACAGGGATCAGCGGCGCGCCCTGCCCGCCATGCACCATGTCATTGGCCCGCATGTCGTAGACCACGTCGATGCCGGTCTCCGACGCCAAGAGCGGTCCGTCGCCGATCTGCACGGTTACACCCGCATCCGGCCGATGCAGCACGGTCTGGCCGTGAAAGCCGATGAGGTCGATATCCTCAGGCTTGAGGCCATGGCGCGCCAGGAAGGATTTGACCACGGCCGCATGGCAGAGCGTCAGCACCCGCTCGGCGTCGGCAAGATCGCCCGGCCGGTCGCCGCGCTCGACCACGGCCTTGGCCGTCTGCAGCGCCTCTTTCCAGCGGCCGCGCAGATCGTCGTCATAGGGCACGTAGAGGCTGGGCCCACGGCGGATGATGTTTTCGCCGTCGGTCTCAAGCAGCGCCGCGTCGATCCCGTCCATCGAGGTGCCGCTCATCAGGCCGATCGCTGTCAGGATTTTCCCCATTGTCCCTCGATAATCTACAAATAAAGGAGCCAATCAACCAAATGGTGACTGTGCGAGAAAACAGTGCTAAACGCGCCGCGTTGCTTCAACAATAGCCAATCCGAAAATCCTGATCCGAAAGCAAAAGGTCATGACCGAGTTCAAATCCGATTTCCTCCGCACGCTGAAAGAGCGTGGCTTCATTCATCAGATCTCCGATGAATCCGGCCTCGACGCCCTGCTCGCCAAGGAAACCGTGACCGCCTATATCGGCTATGACCCGACAGCATCGAGCCTGCATGTCGGCCACCTCACCCAGATCATGATGCTGCACTGGTTCCAGCAGACGGGCCATCGCCCGATCTCCCTGATGGGCGGCGGCACCGGCATGGTCGGCGACCCCTCCTTCAAGGACGAGGCCCGCAAGCTGATGACGGTCGACACGATCGAGGAGAACATCGCCTCGATCAAGAGCTGCTTTGCCAATTACCTCGACTACGACAAGTCGGGAAATCCGGCGCTGATGATCAACAACGCCGAGTGGCTGCGCTCGCTGAACTATCTCGAATTCCTGCGCGACGTCGGCCGTCATTTCTCGGTCAATCGCATGCTCTCCTTCGACAGCGTCAAGACGCGCCTCGACCGCGAGCACTCGCTGTCCTTCCTCGAATTCAACTACATGATCCTGCAGGCCTACGACTTCGTCGAGCTCGCCAAGCGCTACGATTGCCGGCTGCAGATGGGCGGCTCCGACCAGTGGGGCAACATCATCAACGGCATCGACCTCGGTCACCGCATGGGGACCGATCAGCTCTACGCGCTGACCTCGCCGCTCTTGACCACGTCCTCGGGCGCCAAGATGGGCAAGTCCGCTTCGGGCGCGGTATGGCTCAACGCCGACCTGTTGCCGGTCTATGACTTCTGGCAATACTGGCGCAACACCGAGGACGCCGACGTGCCGCGCTTCCTGAAGCTCTTCACCACGCTGCCGATGGACGAGATCGCCCGCCTTTCGGCCCTTGCCGGCTCCGAGCTCAACGAGGTCAAGAAGATCCTGGCGACCGAGGTCACCACGATCCTGCACGGCCGCACTGCTGCCGAACAGGCAGCCGAGACCGCCCGCAAGACCTTCGAGGAAGGTGCGCTTTCCGACAACCTCCCCTCGATCGACGTGCCCACGGCCGAACTCGACGCCGGCATCGGCCTCCTCGCCCTTATCGTCCGCGCCGGCCTCGCCACCTCCAACGGCGAAGCCCGCCGCCACGTCCAGGGCGGCGCCGTGCGCATCAACGACCAGGCCGTCAGCGACGAGCGCAAGCTCATCGGCGGCGGTGAAGTGACCGCCGACGGCGTGATCAAGCTGTCGCTCGGCAAGAAGAAACACATCCTGATCCGCCCGGCTGCTTGAGGGCGGCAGATGCTAAGATTGCAAAAAAGGCCGGCGCGGAAGCGTCGGCCTTTTTTGTGCTGATGTGCCTCGATTGCGAATATTCACTGGCACCAACCGGTCACCTCACTGAAACTCGAAAATATTCCGGAAAACCCCCGGCGCGATGATCGAGAGCGGGTTGATCGTGAGATTCGGCGAATCGAGCTTGCCGGTCAGCTTGAAGGTGATGCCGATCAGGCCGCGGTCGGTGCCGTTGCCTAGGATGATGCCGATGATCGGGAGTTCGGCGAAGAGGCGGTTCAGGCCGTAGGCAGGCATGAAGGTGCCGTTCATGTCCATGTTGCCGCGAACGTCGCGCAGCGTGCCCTGGAACACCGCGCCGACCTGATCGCCGCGCACCACGCCATTCTCGATGCTGACGACACCATTTCTCGAAAAGATACGGGCGAAGCCGCGCTGGAAGCGTTGCGCCGATGTGTCGATGTCGCGCTTGACGGCCGCGTTCAGGCTGCGCTGCTCCTGACCGACGGGGGTCGAGACGATCGAATGCAGGCGCTGCTCGTTGACGATCGAGAACCGGCGGACGTCGATGGACCCATCCCAATTGTCGCCCGCGCCGAGCCGGATCGAAAGGTTGAGCAGGCCGCCGCGCATATGCTGATAGAGGTCGGCGAAGCGCGAGACCGCGCCGGCATCGCCGCTGGTGATGTTGATGACACCGTTGCCTTGCGTCTGCGCCACAACGGCCTCGCCGCTGCCGGTGACGCCCGAGAGGTTGAGAGACTGGATGCGGCTGCCCTGCGCGGCGTAGGTCAACTGAACGTTCTGCAGTTTCTCGTCGTTGAAGCCGACGACGCTGTCGAGCTTGGCCTTGAGCGAAATGCCACCGTCGTTCTTCGACGAACCATCACCCTTGTCGCCGCTGCCCGACTTGATCCGCGCCAGAACCGGCCGCACATCGGCGCTGCTGCCGGAGACCGAGACGTCCATGCCGCCCTTCGAACGACGAAGCGAGATCGCGAAACTGTCGAGCGACGAAAGCTTCACGCTGTCGAAATCGGCCTTTTGCAGATTGCCCTTGCTCAGCGACAGCGCGCCCGTCGCGCCAAAGCCATCGCCCTTCAGCACGAAATTCTTGATCTGCAGGTTGTCGTCGGGACCGGCAATCTCGAAATCGGCGGTGGCGCCGATGCCACTCCCCTTGGACCAGCCGATCCAGGGCAGATCGAGCCGCGCCTTGCCGAGATCGAGCGAGACCGATTGGCGATCCTTGTCGATGCGATCGAGCTCGACGCTGATCGGGCCATCGATGATATCGGAGAGACCCGGCAGGATCTTTTCGCGCTGATCGTTGCTCAGCGTCGCCGTCACGCTTTGCTGCGGCTGGATGTCGGAGGACTTGTCGGTCGGCTCCACCAGCTTGACAGTCGCCGGCACGCCGTCGATCTCGCCCTTGCCGTCAAGAACCACCTGTTTCGGGTCGGCCGTCAGCACGCCATCGAGATTGGTGATCTTGCGCCCCGATATCGCCTTGGCGACGTCGAGGTCCTGCAGCTGCAGCGTCGCTTTCCATTCGACCGGCGGCGGGTTCTGAGAGGCGATCAACCCGATACGCGCCTGCACCGAGGCGGTCACATTGCCCTTCAGGTCTTCGGGCACGAAACCCGCGCGCTGCAGCACCTGGATGGGCTTGAAGGTCAGCAACTCGCCGATCGCGTCGGCCGCACCCGAAATCGGCAGGTTGAGCTCGGCCATCAGCGGCTTTTCATAGGTCGACGGCAGGATGAAGGTGCCCTCGCCGACATCGACGGTGCGCCCCGACGGGAAGAACGACTTGCCGCTCTTGATCGAGATCGTCGCTTTAGGACCAGCCAGCTCGAAATGCGCGCTGGTATCGCGGATCGGCGGAATGTCGCCGGTGACGTTCATGCGGGTGCCGGCAATGTCGAAGGCGATCTTGATCTGGTTTTCGTCCAGCTTCAGCCCCTTGCCGATGGCCTCTTCCAGCCGGTCGAAGGGAATGAAGACATCGATCGAGGCATTGCTGACCACGCCGCCATAGAGATTGCGCTCGACCCACTCGCGCCCCTTAGACGCCATCCAGAACGGCCAGAGCTGCTTAACGGCCGTGGTCTGCAGCTGCTGCGACTGGCCGGAGAAGCTGATCTCGGGCGACTTGCCGCCGAAGCGCACATGCAGTGAGCCGTAGAGCGACCCGGCCGGGCTCGACACCGCCATGTTGGGGAATTGCAATTCGCGGGCACCGACGAAATAGCGGCCCGTCGCCTGGATATCGAAGGGAAGCGGCTGCTCGCCCGAGGTGACGGGTGCGGCGGTGCCGCCGCTGACGAGCAGATCGACGCCAAAACCCTTTTCGGCGGCCGGGTCGATCTTGTCGAGGTCGATCAGCGCGCCGTTGAAGGGCACGATCGTCGGCCCGAACTGCAGCTGCGAGCGCGCGATCTCCAGCGATTGCTTGGTGAAATCATAGGCGAGATTGACCCGCCCGCCGGTCAGCGGCTGCGCCTCGCCGTCCATGTAGAAATTGCCGGGCTGCAGATTGACGGTAGCGGCAAGCGAAGGCTTGGACGTCTCTCCGCCGCGCTCCGCTGAAATGATCGTATCGGCGAGACTGTCGACTCCCTGGCGGATTTCGCCGATCGCATTGCGTTTGAGGGTGAAGGGCGCAAGGTCGGCGCCGGCAAGTTCGCCCGTCAGCCGTGAAGTGCGGCCATCGGTCTTTTCGGTGCCGATATGCAGCGTCGTGACGCGGCCGTTGATCGCGACCTCGCCATCGAGCTGCAGCGCGCGATCAGCATTTCTCGAAAACACCAGGCTGTTGACGACGATGGAGAGCGGCCCGTTGTCGGTGTCCGCCAGCTTGATGTCGAGCCCCTCGAGCTTGATCGACTTCGTGCCGCCGCGATCAACGAAACCGTCAAGAATATCCAGCTGCTGGAACGCCGTTTCCATCGCAGCCGGAATCTGGTCGATCCTGAGATTGTCCAGCTTGACCGGATCGCCCGAGGGCAGAAGCGCGGTGTCGAGCGCGATATCCTGCGCCTCCACCTGCGCGATCGCGATGCGTCCCCGGAAGAGCTGCAGCGGATCGAGCGCCATGCGCATGGCGCCCGTCGTCGACATGTGCTGGCCGCTCTTCTCGTCGATCAGGTTGACGTCGCGCGCCTCCAGCGCCAGCCGCATGTTGGAGGTGAAACGAATGACCGTGGAGCCGACCTCGGCCCGGTAGCGCGGCCCGATCGCCGAATTCAGCGCCGATTGCGCCTGCCGCGACAAGGGTTCGTCGAAGATACCGCTTTCGACCGTAAAGATGATGGCGGCGATAATGAAGATCAGCACGCCGATGCAGCCGCCGGCAAGCCCCGCGGTCCGGCGCATGCGCGAGCGCGTCGGCGGGCAATGCACGATCAGCGGATCTTCCGTTCGCGCCGAGGGAAGATCGTGCAGCGCGACGATATCTTTCTTGCGGAATCTAACCTTCTCGCCGCGGATCGCCGACATGCGCCTCGCCTGTCTCCCTGTTCTGTGATTGGACCAGACTGGCTGGACGGTGATTTGTCCAATATATATCTGGCAAATCACCTCTTATCCACAAACCCGGCAAAAGAAAGGTTTCCCCATGGCGGAACTCAGCATCGGCTCCAGCGCGCCCGACTTCGATCTCCCGCGCGATGGCGGCGGACGCGTGAAGCTGACGGATTTCCGCGGCAAGGCATTGGTTATTTTCTTTTATCCCAAGGACGACACCTCGGGCTGCACGACCGAATCGATTGCCTTCACCGCCCTTGCCGACGAATTCGAAAAGGCCGGCGCCGCCGTCATCGGCATGTCGCCGGATTCGGCTGCCTGCCATGATCGCTTCATCAAGAAGCACAAGCTCGGCGTGACACTCGCGGCCGACGAGGAGAAGACCACGCTGGAAGCCTATGGCGTCTGGAAACAGAAGAGCATGTACGGCCGCACCTATATGGGTGTCGAGCGCACGACATTCCTGATCCGTCCCGATGGCACGATCGCGACGATCTGGCAGAAGGTGAAGGTCGCGGGCCACGCCGAAACCGTGCTCACGGCGGTCAAGAATCTCGCTTCTTGAGTGTAGCGAGAGTAAACTCCAATAATTCGCCCATGCGTTGAATAAGGCCAAATCTAAGGCTTTGTTAACCTTAACAGTATGTAATCGACCCAATTCAGGCAGGTCCGTGAGTTGGGAGATTCTCCGTGGCGCACACACAGCAGAACGGCGTATTCGGCAAGCAAAAACAGGAACATATCCTGATCCTTGCCAGCGGCGATCGGGTTCGTCACCTGACCGTCAAGCCTTGGATGGCGGCAATCGCGGTCTGCTTCGTCGGCGTTTTCGCCATCGGCTACCTGCTCGCCACCTCTTACTTGGTGCTCCGCGACGACCTGATCGGCGCAACCATGGCGCGTCAGGCACGCATGCAGCATGACTACGAGGATCGCATCGCGGCACTGCGCGCCCAGGTCGATCGCGTCACCTCCCGCCAGCTGCTCGACCAGCAGGTGGTCGAAGACAAGGTCGACAAGCTGATGGAGCAGCAGCAGGCGCTGACCTCGCGCCGCGGCAAGCTCGGCCAGTTGCTCGACCGCGCCGAGAGTTCCGGCCTCGACGCCAAGACCGAAACGCCCGCTTCCGCCTATGCGCCTGAGACCAAAGGCAAGCGCGCCGAACTGCCCGCCGCGATGCAGGCGATCGAGCGGCAACTCGCCGGCGACGCAACGCCGGCTGACGTGACGCCTGATAACTCGACGCTCTCCTACGTCCCGGCCCGCGAAACCATGGGCGACCGCGCCGACCGCGTCTTTTCCAAGGTGACTCTCTCGCTCAAGGGGATCGAGCAGCGCCAGCGTGATCGCGTCAGCCAGCTGACGACCGATGCCACCGACGCGTCGGCTGCGATCTCCAACGTGCTGACCCGCTTCCAGATCCGCGTGCCCTCCGAGACAGCGAGCGCAAAGGCCGCAGACGACAGCGCCGTCGGCGGCCCCTATGTCGAGCCCGAGAACGGCGACGACTTCGACAATTCGCTGGCACAGCTCGACACCGCCCTCACCCGGCTCGAAACCGTGCGCAACACCGCCTCGTCGCTGCCCTTCCAGAACCCCGCCATCGGCAAGGAAATCACCAGCCCCTTCGGCAACCGCCGCGATCCCTTCATCGGCCGGCTGGCGCTGCATTCCGGCGTCGATTTCCGCTTCGCACCCGGCGAAAAGGTCCGCCCGACCGCGCCCGGCAAGGTGGTCACGGCCGGCTGGACCGGCGGTTATGGCAACATGGTCGAGATCGACCACGGTAACGGCATCTCCACCCGCTACGGCCACATGTCCGAGATTCTGGTCAAGGTCGGCGACACCGTCGGTCGCGAGGATACGATCGGTCTCGCCGGCAGCACTGGCCGCTCCACGGGCACGCATCTGCACTACGAAGTGCGCCAGAATGGTCGCGCCGTCGACCCGATCTACTTCATCAGCGCCGGCACGAAACTCGCCAGCTATATAAACTGAACGATCCCGCTAACGGTGGTTTTACCTCAACAACCCTGAGACCGCGCCGGTTCCTTGACTTCTCAACCGTTTCAGCCTATGTGGCGCTGCATTGCGGCATGCAATCCCGCCGACTCAAGCCTGAGCCTGGCCGAACCGGAACGGAAACAGTTTTCCCTTTGACGACATTTGCTGATCTTGGCTTGAGCCAAAAAGTGCTTTCCGCTGTCACCGACGCGGGCTACACGGTGCCAACACCTATTCAGGCTGGCGCGATTCCGTTTGCGCTTCAGCGCCGCGACATTTGCGGCATCGCACAGACGGGCACCGGCAAGACCGCCTCCTTCGTTCTGCCGATGCTGTCGCTGCTCGAAAAGGGCCGCGCCCGCGCTCGCATGCCGCGCACGCTGATCCTCGAGCCGACCCGCGAGCTCGCCGCCCAGGTGGCTGAGAACTTCGAGAAGTACGGCAAGAACCACCGCCTCAACGTCGCGCTTCTGATCGGCGGCGTGTCGTTCGAAGAGCAGGATCGCAAGCTCGAGCGTGGCGCCGATGTCCTCATCTGCACCCCCGGCCGCCTGCTTGACCATTTCGAGCGCGGCAAGCTGCTGATGAGCGGCGTCGAGATCTTCGTCATCGACGAAGCCGACCGCATGCTCGACATGGGCTTCATTCCCGATATCGAACGCATCGCCAAGATGATCCCGTTCACCCGCCAGACGCTGTTCTTCTCGGCCACCATGCCGCCGGAAATCCAGAAGCTGGCCGACCGCTTCCTGCAGAACCCGGAACGCGTCGAAGTCGCCAAGCCCGCTTCCGCATCCAAGACCATCACGCAGCGCTTCGTCGCCGCTCATGGCAAGGATTACGAAAAGCGTTCGACGCTGCGCGACCTCATCCGCGCCCAGGAGGAGCTGAAGAACGCCATCATCTTCTGCAACCGCAAGAAGGACGTCGCCGATCTGTTCCGTTCGCTGGAACGCCACGGCTTCTCCGTCGGCGCGCTGCATGGCGACATGGATCAGCGTTCACGCACGACCATGCTGCAGAATTTCCGCGACGGCCAGCTCCAGCTTCTGGTGGCTTCCGACGTCGCGGCCCGTGGTCTCGACATCCCCGATGTCAGCCACGTCTTCAACTTCGATGTGCCCATCCACGCGGATGACTACGTGCATCGCATCGGCCGTACTGGCCGCGCAGGCCGTGCAGGCTCTGCTTTTACCATCGTCACCAGCCGCGACCAGAAATTCACCGACGCGATCGAAAAGCTGATCGGTGAGAAGATCGAATGGCACAATGGCGATCTCTCGTCGTTGCCGCCGGCCGAGCCGAGCCGTGACGACGATCGCTCGCGTCGCAAGGGCGGCCGTGAGCGGGATAAGGACCGTGGCCGCGGCAGAAATCGTTCGGGTCATAAATCTGATATCGCCGCCGAGGATAATGGCGTCGAGACGATCGAAACAGCAGCCGCACCGGTACAAGCCGCACCAGCAAGGGTCGAAAGCGTGAAGCAAGAGCGCAAAGCAGAAAACAACAGACAGAACAACAATGCTCGCGACCGTCGCCCTTATCCGGCTAATGATGACAATCGCGACCGCCGCCGCTACCGCGACCATGATGACGGCCCGACGCCGGTTGGCTTCGGCGACGACATCCCTGCGTTCATGCTGATCACGGCAAACGCCAAGATCTGACAGGATGGGCAGCCCCGGCATTGATTTTCCGGGTCTCGGCGTAGGATTGGTTATCCTGCGCCACAGAAAGATCCTCCTCTACAAGCGCGTCAAGGCGCCCGAAGCCGGCCACTGGAGCATCGTGGGCGGCAAGGTGGATCATATGGAGCCGGCCGAACAGGCGGCGAAACGCGAGGCCGAGGAAGAAAGCGGCCTTGAAATCGGCCGCGTCAGCGTCTTGGGCCAGACCGAGGTGATCAGCGACGCCGACCGCCAGCACTGGATCTCGCTGCTATACATCGCCGAAGACTACGCCGGCGAGCCTGCCTTGACGGAGCCTGACAAGCTTTCGGATTTCGGCTGGTTCGCGCGCAACGACCTGCCGCAGCCGCTCTCGGCCTTCGCTGCGGCCGCCATCAGCCATCTCGGCCCGGAACAGTTCTAGAATTGAAGTTTGAAAGCGCGGCCGGTCACTCCGCCCGCATCGCCGCCTCGTAAGCCAGCCGCACCCAACCCGCCATCAGATCGGGATCGTCATAGGCGTCGTCGGGGATCGACCAATACGGCATCTTCACCGGCTTGCCGGTCTTTCCCTCATAGGTCCACTGGCTGGCGCCGGCCTCGGCGAAAGCGGGCGAACTGACGTCATCGGCCTTCAGGAGCATGTCGCCGCGAAACTCCAGCGCGATGATCCGGCCGAGGTGATAGATCCCCTTGCCGCCGAACATGCGCTTGATGGTGACGGGGCCAAGCCCCTGAAACATCTCTTCGATTTCGGCCGCGTCCATGATCGTGCCCGTCTTACAGAGTGTAGTAATCGCGGTTCATGTAGAACAGCGCCGGCTTCGCCTCGTCGAACCGCACCGCCATGACTTCGCCGAAGATGATGTGATGCGTCGTCATCTCCTTGATCTCCGTCACCCGGCAATCGAAGGAGGCGAGCGCGTCCATCAGCACCGGCGCGCCGGTGACCAGCTTGTCGAAACGGCCCGTCGAGAAACGATCGCCATCCTCCATCTTCGTGCGCCCGGAAAACGCATCCGCCAGCGCCTGATGATGCGCGCCGAGCGTATTCAGCGCGAAGGTCCCGCTGCGGAAGAAGATCTCGTTCTTCGGATTGCTGTTGTTGAGGCAGACCAGCACCGTCGCCGGGCTGTCCGAGACGGAGCAGGCCGCCGTGATCGTCACCCCGCGCCGCTGATCGCCGACCGCGGTCGTCACCAACTGAACGTGCCCGCCAAAGCGGCTCATCGCGTCCCTGTAAAGGCCGGGATCGATCGGTTGCTTGCTCAACAAAATTTCACTCCACGAACACACGCATTTCGCGCGCATTATGACGGTCATAGGTTATCTTTTCTACAAACCGATGCCGAAAAGCGACCAATCCGCGCGTTTTTCTTTGACGATCCATTCCGGACGGATAAAAGAGCAGGAATAAACGGTTGGGGCGTGCATCTTTCATGACTATCTCGCGTTGCTTAGGTCTTCTGCCGCTGCTGCTTGTCGCAGCCGGGGAATGCCATGCAGCCGGCGTGACGATTGGCGTCGTCGCTCCGCAGACGGGTAGTTTCGCGCCACTCGGCGCTGAGATCGTCGCCGGCGCCGAGGCGAAGATCCGCCAGGATGGCGACACCATCGTCACCGTCAACGAACCCTGCGAGGACAATAGCGGCGGCGCCGTTGCCGATGCGCTGATCGCAGCCAAGGTCCAGGTCGCTATCGGCTTCCTTTGCAGCCAGACTCTCGACGGCGCGCTCCCCAAGCTGAAGGACGCCAACATCCCTGCTATCACCGTCTCCGTGCGCTCCCGCATTCTCATGGAAGATGCGCTGAAGAACGGCTGGCCGCTGTTTCGCCTAGCACCGGCCGATGGCGCCGAAGCCGCGAAGATTATCGAGGTCATCCTGCGCGACTGGGCATCGAGCCCCATCGCCCTAGTCGAGGACGGCACGATCCACGGCCGCGAACTCACCGAAGCGGTGCGCAACGCGCTTGAGCAGAACGGCCTGAAGCCCGTCTTCACCGACACATACCGTCCCGGCCAGGAGCAGCAGATCGCACTCGTTCGCCGGCTCAAGAGAGCGGGCGCCACCAAGGTCTTCATCGGCGGCGACCGCAGCGACGTCTCCATCATCGCCCGCGATGCCAAGGCTGAAAAGATCGCGCTTGACCTGATGGGCGGCGACGGCATGCGCGCGGCCGACCAGCCGCTGCCTCTCGCCGATGGCGTGCTGGCCGTGACGCTGCCCGATTATACCGCCCGCGCTGATGCATCGCCCGCAGGTGTGGCGCTGCGCGCCGCCGGCATCGAGCCGGAAGGCTATGTCCTGCCCGCCTATGCCGCGGTCGAGATCGCCATCAAGGCGGTGCAGGCGGCGGCAAGCGATGAGCGGCTGGTCGCCCAGCATCTCGGCGGCATGCCCTTCGACACCGTACTCGGCCAGATCACCTTCGACGCCGGCCACGAGCTGTCGCAAAACCCTTACCAGCTGATGCAATGGCGCTCCGGGGCATTCGTCCCCTTCAGCGCGCCGGCGCAATAACGCCTGCTTGATCCCAGGCGACTTCAACGGAGAGAGACAATGACCCAGCCCATCCGCATCGCGCCATCCGTTCTGGCCGCCGACTTCGCCAAGCTCGGCCAGGAGGTGCGCGACGTGACCGCGGCCGGCGCCGACTGGATCCACCTCGACGTCATGGACGGTCACTTCGTTCCCAACATTTCCTTCGGCCCCGATGTCATCAAGTCGCTGCGCTCCTACACCGACGCCACCTTCGATTGCCACCTGATGATCGCACCCGTCGACGACTATCTCGAAGCCTTCGCCAAGGCCGGCTGCGACCGGATCACCATCCACGCAGAGGCCGGCCCGCATCTGCACCGCTCGCTGCAGACCGTGCGCAATCTCGGCAAGAAGGTCGGCGTCACCCTCAATCCGGCAACGCCGCTCTCCGTCTTCGAAAACGTGCTGGATGATATCGACCTCATCCTCATCATGTCGGTCAATCCCGGTTTCGGCGGCCAGAAGTTCATTCCCGCCATGGCCGACAAGATCGCCGCCGCCAAGTCACTGATCGGTGACCGCCCGATCGACCTCGAGGTCGACGGCGGCGTGACGATCGAAACCGCGCCTGTGATCGGCAAGGCCGGCGCCAACGTGCTGGTAGCCGGCTCCGCCATCTTCAAGGGCGGCTCTGTCGAAGCCTACAAGCAGGCGATTTCGGCGCTCCGGACGGCCGCTGAAGGACAATCCAAGTAAAATCCGTAGTATCGGGAGCGGCGTGTCGCTGATGGGAGACCGGCTACGGGCTGCGTACCCGCCCTACTCCGCCGTGCTCATCGGCGCACCGCTCTGGGCTCTCCAGATGCTGGCTGCGGCAATGAGCACGCTCTATCTGCGCAACGGCCTGGAGACCAGCCACCTCGGCGATCTCGCCATCCTCTATTTCGCGGGCGGCCTGCTTGCCTGGCCCTTCGCGCTGATGCTCGGCCGCTTCTTCGCCCACAAGCGCCGGATCGAAACGCGGTTCGCCGCCTTCTTCGTGGCGCTAGCGGCCTGCACGATCCTGATGACGGCGTTTCTCTTCGCGATGGATTACCGGGTTTTCTACTCGCGCTGGCACGCGCCTGGAGGATCTGTGATCTGGTTTTTCCAGCTCATCTTCACCGGCGCGAGCTCCGTCTACCAGTTCATGGTGCTCGGTTTGCGGCTCTTCGTCCCCCTCGGGCTCGTCTGCCTGCTGGCAACGAGTTTCGCGCTTGCGAAACGCATGCGTTGAGATTGCCGCGCGTCTTTGCTACACGGGCGCCAACATTCCCCTTTAGAACGCCAACATTCCTTACGAACGAAAGCAGGAAGCCATGATCCCGCGCTACTCCCGACCTGAAATGGTCGCCATCTGGTCGCCCGAAACCAAGTTCCGTATCTGGTTCGAGATCGAGGCTCATGCCTGCACCGCGCTCGCCGACCTCGGCGTCATCCCGCAGGAATCCGCGCGCACCATCTGGGAAAAGGGTTCGATCGCCGAATTCGACGTCGCCCGCATCGACGAGATCGAAGCCGTCACCAAGCACGACGTCATCGCCTTCCTGACCCACCTCGCGGAATTCATCGGCCCCGACAGCCGCTTCGTCCACCAGGGCATGACCTCTTCCGACGTGCTGGACACCACATTCAACATCCAGCTGGTGCGCGCAGCCGACCTTCTGCTTGCCGATATGGACCGCGTTCTTGCGGCGCTGAAGACCCGCGCCTTCGAGCACAAGGACACGGTTCGCATCGGCCGCAGCCACGGCATCCACGCCGAGCCGACCACGATGGGCCTGACCTTCGCCCGCTTCTACGCTGAAATGAAGCGCAACCGCGATCGTCTGGTCGCCGCCCGCGCCGAAGTCGCGACCGGCGCGATCTCGGGCGCCGTCGGCACGTTTGCCAATATCGACCCGAGCGTCGAGGAATATGTCTGCGAACAGCTCGGCCTTGCCGCCGAGCCGATCTCGACCCAGGTGATCCCGCGCGACCGCCACGCGATGTTCTTCGCCACCCTCGGCGTCATCGCCTCGTCGATCGAAAACGTCGCCATCGAAATCCGCCACATGCAGCGCACCGAAGTGCTCGAAGCCGAAGAGTTCTTCTCCCCTGGCCAGAAGGGCTCGTCGGCCATGCCGCACAAGCGCAACCCGGTGCTCACTGAAAACCTGACGGGTCTCGCCCGCCTCGTGCGCATGTCGGTTGTCCCGGCGATGGAAAATGTTGCTCTATGGCATGAGCGCGACATCAGCCATTCGAGCGTCGAGCGCGCCATCGGCCCAGACACGACGATCACGCTCGATTTCGCGCTGAACCGTCTGGCCGGCGTCATCGAGAAGCTGGTGATCTACCCTGAGAACATGCTGCGCAACATGAACCAGTTCAAGGGACTGGTCATGAGCCAGCGCGTGCTCCTGGCACTGACCCAGGCCGGCGTTTCGCGCGAGGACAGCTACCGTTTGGTCCAGCGCAATGCCATGAAGGTCTGGGAAAAGGGCGCCGACTTCCTTGAGGAACTGCTTGCCGACGCCGAAGTGCGCGCCGCACTGTCGGAAGAGGAAATCCGCGAGAAGTTCGACCTCGGCTACCACACCAAGCATGTCGACACGATCTTCAACCGGGTCTTCGCCAACAGCTGATCGACCTGATCAACTGTTCTGCGGCGCCTTTCGGGGCGCCGTTTTTCGTTTGTCCTTCTGCGAACGCGCGGCATCGATCTTCTTGCGCATAGCGGTTGCCGTCTTCGTGGATTTCGGCGAGGCATCGGCCGCCGCCTGCTTCTCCGCCTGCCCGCCCTTTGCAGCCTTGGCCACCAGCCGGTCCAGATGCTTCAGGTCGTCCTCGTCGAGGTTCTCGATGCCGATGAACCGGTTCTCCGCATGGCTGGTCAGTATCAACTCGTCGAGCTTCGCCTGGATGGCCCGCGTATCGCGCGTCTGGGCGTTCTGCAGCACGAACACCATGAGGAACGTGATGATCGTGGTGCCGGTGTTGATCACCAGCTGCCACGTCTCGGAATAATCGAAGAACGGCCCCGTCACGGCCCAGAGGATCACCAGGATCAATGCAAGGACGAAGGTCACGGGCTTGCCGGCCCATTCCGACGTCTTCGCCGAAAAGCGCATGAAGATATGCTGCGTGTCTGCCATGTTTGCCTCCCTCAAAGCTTGCACCAGTCAAACTCCGCGGGAGGCATTGGGTTCCTGAGTGAACCAGATGGCGATCAAACGATCGGCGGCGCCACCAGCTTGCGATAGAGGTGCCAGGTCGAATGGCCGAGGATCGGCATCACCAGCGCCAGCCCGACGAAGAGCGGGATGGTGGCGACGGCAAGCGACACGGCAACGATCAGCCCCCAGCACAGGACTGGAACCGGACTGGCGAACGTCGCCCGCAGCGACGTCTCCATGGCGGCCACGAGGCCGATGTCGCGGTCGAGCAGGATCGGGAAGGTGACGACGGTGGTCGCCAGCACGATCAGCGCAAAGCCGAACCCGATCAGATTGCCCCAGATGATCAGCTGCATGCCTTCTGTTGTGCCGAAGATCTCCGAGAAGAAGGCTGATATCGATCGCGGAAACACGTCGCTCAACACATTGAGATAGAGCGTCTGCGCCGCCACCAGCCAGACGACGAAGAAGGCAAACAGCATCAGCCCGCCGGTGACGATCGACGGAAAGGCCGGCGACCGCGTCACTTCCATCGCATGCCGCCAGGAACTGTCCATCCCTACCTCCCGCCGCCTGCTGATCTCGTAGAGACCGATGGCAGCCAGAGGCCCGATCAGGGCGAAGCCCGCGATCAGCGGAAAGATCATCGGCAGCAGGTTGGCGCTCGACGTGGCGACCGCGAGAAAAATGCCCGCGATCGGATACATCAGACACAGAAACACGTAATGCGATGGTTTTTCCCTGAAATCCATCATCCCGAGCCGGATGGCGTCGAAGACGTCGGCAAGGCCAATTTTGTTGATGACCGGGCGCGAATAGACATCGTCCGCGCCGGACATGACGTGGAATGCCGTCATGGCTTTCTCCTCCTCAGCCATTGAGGCCAGCGGCGAAAGCATCGGCGGTGCCGACATCGAACGCGACCGGCAATGCGCTAACATAACAAAAATTGGCCGAGCTGTCCTGCTTTCCCTTGACTTTATCGCCCCGCCTTCTCACATCGGCGGCACCATGAAAGCTTCAGACGCCGAAATCCTCATCATCCCCGGTTACACCAACTCCGGCCCCGACCACTGGCAGAGCCGCTGGGAGGCGAAACTCAGTACCGCGCGCCGCGTCGAGCAGGCGGAGTGGTCCAAGCCCGTGCGCGAGGATTGGGCAGCGCGGATTGCAGAGGAAGTCAACAAATCGACCCGCCCGGTGGTGCTTGTTGCCCACTCGCTCGGCGTGCCGTCGCTTCTGCATGCGATCCCGCAATTCGAGAAGCCGGTTGCCGGCGCCTTCCTGGTGGCGCCGCCCGATGTCACCAACCCCGATATCCGCCCGAAGCATCTGATGACCTTCGGCCCCTACCCGCGCGAGCCCTTGCCGTTTCCGAGCGTCACGGTCGCGAGCCGCAACGATCCCTTCGGCACCTACGAGCATGCCGACGAGATCGCCGCTAGCTGGGGCTCATTGCTTGTTGATGCGGGAGAGTCCGGCCACATCAACGCCGATTCCGGTCACGGCCCGTGGCCCGAGGGCACGATGGTCTTCGCGCAGTTCCTCAGCCGTCTGAAGGGTTAGGCCGCGCTCGCATTCCCACGCGGACAGACTCAGTCGCCCTCGCCGCGCACGAAAAACACGCTCGCGAACGCGGCGAGCACGACGCATTGCATGATGAACATTGGCCAATCCTGAGCCATGGCTTTTCCTCCATACCCATCATATAGGGCGGAAAACACCGAACAGCTATTTTGCCGGCGTTGTGACGCCGTGGCAAATGACATCGCCGCGATTGCTCCGCCGGATGCATGTGACCGAGAGCACGACTTTGGGAGCACTGGACAGCGCGATAAGTTTGCTCCGATATTAAGCTCGGCTTAATTTAATATAAGCAAATTGACACACGCCAGACGAGCGAGTGCGAGCATTGACCAAGAAGAGGCCTGATCAAGAGGTTGGTTCCACAAAGAGCGATGTGATTATCGCTTCAGCGGATGCATCCGATCGCGAGACCGACGCGCTGGTCGAGCGCGAAAGCCGTTGGAACTACGCACTCGTCGGCTCGGATCTCGGCGTATGGGATCACAATCTCAAGGCTGGAACGCGCTATTATTCCGAAACGTGGAAGACCATGCGCGGCATGGCGCCCGACGAAGAGGCGGATGGCGACTACGATGCCTGGATCGCGCTGATCCATCCCGACGACCGCGCCTTCGTCATCGAGGCGATCGACCGGCAGAATGCCGGCGATCCGAATTTTCGTGTCTTCGAATATCGCGAGCGACATAGGGACGGCCACTGGATCTGGATCGAATGCCGTGGCGCCTGCGTCGAGTGGGACGAAAACGGCGCCCCTGCCCGCCTCGTCGGCACTGATACCGACATCACCGCCCGCAAGGAGGCCGAAGAACGGCTTGCGCACATGTCGCGGCGGCTCGATCTTGCGCTCGACATTTCGGGGATCGGCGTGTTCGAATCCGATCTCGATGCCGGCACCGTCGAATGGGACGCGCGCCTCTTGTGGATCTACGGCATCACGAACCCGACACGCGCCTCGCAGGGCGACGTCTGGACCGAAACGCTGCATCCCGACGACCGGGACAGGGTGCAGGCGACGGTGGCGGAGAACATCGAGCGCCAGTCGGGCTTCCAGCACGAATTCAGGATCATCCGCGGCGACGGCGCCGAGCGCGTTATCCGCGCCAAGGCGGCCTTCTTCATCGACGGTAACGGCCACCGCAAGCTGATCGGCGCCAATTGGGACGTGACCGAGGAAGTGGCGCTCAACGCCGAGCTCCAGCGCGCCAAGGACCTCGCCGAGGCCCACAACCGCGAACTTGAGGCAGCCAAGGAGAGCATCGAGCATCTCGCCCTCCATGACTTTTTGACCGGGCTGCCGAACCGCCGCTATCTCGACCGCAAGCTTGAAGAATATTCGACAAGAGCAAGCACTACCGACGATACGCTCGCGGTGCTGCATATCGACCTCGATCGCTTCAAGCAGATCAACGACACGCTCGGCCACCGCGCCGGCGATGCCATGCTGAAGCACGCAGCCTCAGTGCTGACCGAGACCGTTCGGCCTGGCGATTTCGTGGCACGCATCGGCGGCGACGAGTTCGTGGTGCTCTGCGCGCTCGATGTCACGCCGAAAAAGATCTCCAACATGGCCGAGCGCATCGTGCGCGAGCTCAGCCGTCCGATCCGCTACGAGCATCACGAATGCCGCTTCGGCGCCAGCGTCGGTATCGCCACCGACAGCGGCCCGATGCTCGACGGCAAGCAACTCCTGCTCAACGCCGACATCGCGCTCTATCGCGCCAAGAGCGGCGGCAGGAACCGGCACGAATTCTTCTCCAAGGACGCCCGCCGCCAGGTGATCGCCAGCAAGCGATTGGCCGACGATATCCTGATCGGCCTTGAGCGGCGCGAATTCGTGCCCTTCTATCAGCCGCAGTTCGATGCCCGCACACTCGACGTGACCGGTGTCGAGACGCTCGCCCGCTGGCAACACCGCGAACATGGCCTGCTGGCCCCCGATCGCTTCCTCGACATCGCCGAGGACATCAACGTCGTGGCGACAATCGACGGCGTCATTCTCGAGCAGGCGCTGGTCGATCGCGCCGCCTGGGAGAGCGAAGGCATCGTCATTCCGAAGATCGCGGTCAATGTCTCCTCGCGGAGACTTGACGACCCGGCGCTCGGCAAGAAGCTGCGCGCGCTGAAGATCGTGCCTGGAACCATTGCGTTCGAGCTTCTGGAATCCATTTCGCTCGATGATTGCGACGACGCCGTCATCGCCAATCTCCGCCAGTTCCGCCGCCTCGGCATCGACATCGAGATCGACGACTTCGGCACCGGCCACGCCTCGATCGTCAGCCTGCTGAGGCTTAGCCCGAAGACGCTGAAGATCGATCGCGAACTGATCCGCATGCTGCCGACCTCGTCCGAGCAGCGCAAGCTCGTCCGCTCGATCATCGAGATCGGTCGCTCCCTGAGCATTCTGGTGACCGCAGAAGGCGTCGAGACCATGGAGCACGCCCGTATCCTGGGCGACCTCGGCTGCGACGTGCTGCAGGGCTATGCGCTGGCCCGCCCGATGCCGGCAATGCAGATCCCCTCCTTCGTACGCGCTGCCAGCTGGCGCCAGGCGGCCGCGGCCGCCCATACGCCGACGCCCCGCAAGCCGAGCAAGGCGACTGCCGCCAAATAAAACACTGCACAACCCCGGCATAAACCTACGGTCGTTTTGTTAAGCCGGGAAACGGGGTAGAATGGATTTCTTAGACATTCGATTCTCGCATCGGTGCTCCGGAAGACCGGAATCCGGGGAAGGAGTGACAGGCGGATTGTGAAACCCTCGCTTTTCCTTTATGGGGACGCCACGAGATCGATCCACTCGCGCTAATCCCAAGAGCGCCAACGACAAGAGAACAATCGCAATGAACCGTCGCCGCCGTATTTACGAGGGCAAGGCCAAGATTCTGTATGAGGGACCCGAGCCAGGCACGCTGATCCAGTTCTTCAAGGACGACGCCACCGCCTTCAACAAGAAGAAGCACGAAGTCATCGATGGCAAGGGCGTTCTGAACAACCGCATCTGCGAGTTCATCTTCAACCATCTGAACAAGATCGGCATTCCCACGCACTTCATCCGCCGCCTCAACATGCGCGAGCAGTTGATCCGCGAAGTCGAGATGATCCCGCTTGAGATCGTCGTGCGCAATGTCGCCGCCGGCTCGCTGGCCAAGCGCCTGGGCATAGAGGAAGGCGTGGTGCTGCCGCGCTCGATCATCGAGTTCTACTACAAGTCGGACGCGCTCGAAGACCCGATGGTCTCCGAAGAGCACATCACCGCCTTCGGCTGGGCCAATCCTGCTGAGCTCGACGACATCATGGCGCTGGCGATCCGCGTCAACGACTTCATGACCGGCCTGTTCTTGGGCGTCGGCATCCAGCTCGTCGACTTCAAGATCGAATGCGGCCGCCTCTATGAAGGCGACATGATGCGCATCATCCTCGCCGACGAAATCTCGCCGGACAGCTGCCGTCTCTGGGACATCGACACCCAGGAAAAGATGGACAAGGACCGATTCCGTCGCGACATGGGTGGCCTTCTCGAAGCCTATTCGGAAGTGGCGCGCCGCCTCGGCATCATCAACGAGAACGAGCCTGTGCGCGGCACCGGTCCGGTTCTCGTCAAGTAACACAACGGCTAAGCAAGACATTCGCTAAAAAGGCAGGGAAGACAAAGTGATCAAGGCTCGTGTAACCGTCACGCTGAAAAACGGCGTTCTCGATCCGCAGGGCAAGGCCATCGAAGGCGCGCTCGGCGCTCTCGGCTTCGACGGCGTCGGCCATGTCCGCCAGGGCAAGGTATTCGATGTCGAAGTCGAAGGCACCGACAAGGCCAAGGCTGAGGGCGACATCAAGGCCATGTGCGAAAAACTCCTCGCCAACACCGTTATCGAGAACTATACTATTTCTCTCGACTAGTGGTTGCAGAGATTGTCCGATGGCTGAAATCAGCAGTGAACTCGTGTATGAACTTCTGAAGCGCGTGCATGCAGACATTGCTGAGCTGAAATTCGGCCAGCGCGGATTGAAGGAAGAGATGAACGCGATGCGCGGAACGATGGTGTCCATGCATCACGACATCCACAACATCTACAGCGTGCTCGACCGTCACGACCAACGTCTCGAACGCATTGAAAACCGTCTCGAACTTCGAGAACTCGCAGAAGCACAAGCAAGGTTTGAACCACACCCATGAAATCCGCCGTCGTTCAGCTTCCGGGCCTCAATCGCGATCGTGACATGATCGCCGCTCTCACCAAGATCTCCGGCCAGGCGCCGGTGACGATCTGGCAGACGGAGACCGATATCCCCGATGTCGATCTGATCGTCATCCCGGGCGGTTTCTCCTATGGCGACTATCTGCGCTGCGGCGCGATCGCCGCGCGCATGCCAGTCATGCAGGCGATCATCGAGAAGGCCAACAAGGGTGTGAAGGTTCTGGGCGTCTGCAACGGCTTCCAGATCCTGGTCGAATCCGGCCTGCTGCCGGGCGCGCTGATGCGCAATTCCTCGCTGAAGTTCGTCTGCCGCGAGATCAAGCTCGAAGTGGCCAATGCCGAGACGGATTTCACCCGCGCTTATGCCAAGGGCCAGGTCATCCGCTGCCCGGTCGCCCATCACGACGGCAACTACTTCGCCGACGCCGAGACGCTGGCGAAGATCGAGGGCAACGGCCAGGTGGTCTTCCGTTACGCCGAGGGCACCAACCCGAACGGCTCGCTGAACGACATCGCAGCCGTCATGAACGGGGGCGGCAACGTGCTCGGCATGATGCCGCATCCGGAAAACCTGATCGAAGCAGCCCACGGCGGCTCCGACGGCCGGGCGTTGTTCGCTTCCGCGCTCGACGTAATCGCTGCTTAACCTTAAACGGATATGAGGCCATTCATCCGGTCCACTGGAGCAAGATCGATGCGCCCTCACCTTCCCCTGACACATGTCCTCGCCATTGCCGCGACCGCGGCACTGGTTGCGTCGTGCCAATCCAAGACACCGGCGCCCAGCCAGGACCGTAGCGCGCTGTCGACCATGGAACGCGTGGCGGTAGCCGCCAACAATTGCTGGTTCAAGTCGGGCGACGCGGCGTTTGCCGCCTACAAGCTGGCGCCGGAGCTCAACTCCTTCTCCGGCCGCCCGCGCATTCTGGTCGTCCACAAGGGCAGCCCGGAAAGCCGGCCGTTGCTGGTCGTCCAGGCGGAAGGCAACCCTTCCAAGCTCGACGCCTTTGGTCCGATGATGGATAGCCCGGCACGCCCGCGCATCGCCGGCGACGTCACGCGCTGGGCCGGCGGCAACAAGAGCTGCAGCTAAGCCGCCGATAGCGCGACCAAGCCTCAATCCCAGAAGAACGACTTGCCGACTTCCTTGCCGGCATCGGCCCTGCTGATGCCGATGTCGAGGAGCTCCGTATCCGTGAGATCCCGGAGCACGCGCCGGCTGGCCCGCTTCTGCTGCCAGAGCGCGAACTTGCCCCAAACGCGACCAAGAGTGGCCCACACGTCGTGCCGATTGAACCTCGGCGTATCGCGGAATTGTTCCGCCTGGTGGAGCCGATTGTCTCTCCTGAAGTCAGGCACTACTGACATGTCACTATCCGATCGCTGATTGTATGCGTTCACCCTGATAGACTTGACATACAGAGGGTGACAATCTAGGAAATTGTCATCATGACAAATTGGCTCCCTGATCTCTCGCGCGGTTCCGGTCCCGTTTATCTGCGTCTTGCGGACAATATCGAATCCGCTATCGCCAGCGGTGCACTGCCCGCAGGCAGCAAGCTGCCGCCGCAGCGCAATCTCGCGTATGATATCGGCGTGACAATCGGCACAATCGGCCGCGCCTACGCGCTGGTGCACGAGCGTGGCCTGGTGGCGGGCGAAGTTGGACGCGGGACTTACGTGCTGGACCGGGCGGAGACGGCGCCGGGCAATCAGCCCGATCCGCTGACGATCGCGCTCGGCGGCACCAGGACAATCGACGCGCCATCAGGAAAGATCCGCTTCGACACGACGGCGGCTCCCGATCTTGGCCAGGGCAAAGCCATCGGCCGCATCCTTGCCGATATCGGCGAGCAGCAGCTTGCCGAAATCTCCTCCTATTCGCGCGTCTTCCCGAAGAACTGGTATGAGGCGGGGCGCCGTTGGCTGTCACGCAACGACTGGGCGCCCGACACTGAAAACATCGTGCCCACGCTCGGCGCGCACGCGGCCGCCATCGCGGTCATCTCGGCCATATCATCGCCCGGTGACAAGATCGTCTTCGAGAACCTCAGCTATACGCAGGTGAGCCGCAGCGCCCGCATCCTTGGCCGGCGCACCATCACCGTCGATTCCGACGAGCATGGCGTCATTCCCGATGATTTCGAGCGCCTCTGCTCGCAGCAGCACCCTAAGCTCGCCTTCCTGATGCCGACGGCCCACAACCCGACGCTATCAACCATGCCGCATGAGCGGCGCGCCAAGATCGCCGAAATCGCGCGGCGGCATGGGGTCTGGCTGATTGAGGACGATCTCTATGGCGGCATGACGGGCGACGAAAACCCGTTGCTGGCCTCGCTGGCGCCCGATCGCACCTTCCTCATCAGCGGACTCTCGAAATCGGTGGCCGCGGGCATCCGTGGCGGCTGGGTCGCCTGCCCGCCGCATTTCGCCCAGCGCATCAAGGTCACCCACAAGATGATCACCGGCGGCCTGCCCTTCATTCTGGCTGAAGCCTGCGCCCGTCTTGTCGAAAGCGGCGAGGCGCATGAGATCCGCGAGGCCTGCATCACGGAGCTTTCAGGGCGCGAGCGACTGGCGCGCGAGACGCTGCAGGGCTTCGACTTTGTCTCGCACCCGCATGTGCCGTTCATCTGGCTAAAACTTCCCGATCCCTGGCTCTCCGGCACCTTCAAGAACGCCGCCTTCCGCGATGGCGTGCTGATCGACGACGAAGACGAGTTCAAGGCGGCCCGGACCGACAAGGTCTATCACCGCGTGCGCATCAGCTTCTCCTCCCCCAAGGATAGAGGGGAAATGGTTGCAGGTTTGATGACAGTTCGACGCCTGCTTGAAAGCGGCGGCGCCGGATACGACGGCGAGGTCTGAAGCTGTTGCAGATCAGCCGCACCCGTTAAAATCTAGGGCTTTCAGCGCCTGTCTGCTTTACCGAATCGATTTGCATGCTACCAATTAGGGTGACGACGGCGATCTGCGCCGGCACCAAAGGCGGCGCATGATAATGAACAGCATGGCATCGGCATCGACCGGTCGCGGATTACTTCTCGCGGCTCTCCTTGCAAACATCTCGCTCCTGCCGGTCTCGGCCCATGCGGATGAAAAGATCTTCGACGAATTGCGCTTTGGCGCCTCGGCGTCGATACAGGGCGGCCACAGCCACGAAGATGGCGTTTTCCCTGAAGTCACGGTCTTCTTCGACCCGTTCGGCCAGGATACGGCAACGGACTGGAAGCAGACGCTGGCGCGTCCGCGCCTGAACCTCGGCACCTCGATCGGCACCTCGGGCGAAGCGACGCAGATCTTTGGCGGTCTCGCCTGGACGGTCAATTTCAATGAGAAGGTCTTCGCCGAAGCCGGTTTCGGTGGCGTCTGGCACAATGGCGATCTCGACAACAGCGCCGATGGTCCCGATCTCGGTTGTCGCTTCCTCTTCCACGAATATGTCGGCGCCGGTTATCGCTTCGACGCGCACTGGAATGTCATGGCGCAAGTCGCCCATTCCTCGCACGCAAATCTCTGCGACGGACCGAACAACGGTATGACGCGCGCCGGTATCCAGCTCGGCTACAAGTTCTAAACTTCCCGATATTGAACTCCGAAGCCCGCTCTCTGTGAACAGCGGGCTTTTTTCTGTCGCGCGCCGCACCCACTTAGGCTAAAGACACCGAAATCGCGCAACGGCAGGGACTTCGCAGAGCTCATGACCATTTCCAATACCCGCCCGATCACTCCAGAATTGATCGCCGCCCACGGCTTGAAGCCGGACGAATACCAGCGGATTCTGGATCTGATCGGCAGGGAGCCAACCTTCACCGAGCTCGGCATCTTCTCGGCCATGTGGAACGAGCACTGCTCCTACAAATCCTCCAAGAAGTGGCTCCGCACGCTGCCGACCAAGGGGCCGCGCGTTATCCAGGGCCCGGGCGAAAACGCCGGTGTCGTCGATATCGATGACGGCGACGTCGTCGTCTTCAAGATGGAGAGCCACAACCACCCGTCCTACATCGAGCCCTACCAGGGCGCCGCGACCGGCGTCGGCGGCATTCTGCGCGACGTCTTCACCATGGGCGCCCGCCCGATCGCCGCCATGAACGCCCTGCGTTTCGGCTCCCCTGATCATCCGAAGACGAAGCATCTCGTGTCCGGCGTCGTCTCCGGCGTTGGCGGCTACGGCAATTCCTTCGGCGTTCCGACGGTCGGCGGCGAAGTCGAGTTCGACGCGCGCTATAACGGCAACATCCTGGTCAACGCATTTGCGGCCGGCCTTGCCAAGTCCGATGGCATCTTCCTCTCCGAAGCCAAGGGCGTCGGCCTGCCCGTCGTCTATCTCGGTGCCAAGACCGGCCGTGATGGCGTCGGCGGCGCGACCATGGCATCGGCCGAATTCGACGAATCGATCGAAGAGAAGCGCCCGACCGTTCAGGTCGGCGACCCCTTCACCGAAAAGTGCCTGCTCGAAGCCTGCCTTGAGCTGATGCAGACCGGCGCCGTCATCGCCATCCAGGACATGGGCGCGGCTGGCCTCACCTGCTCGGCTGTCGAAATGGGCGCCAAGGGCGATCTCGGCATCCTGCTCGACCTCGACACCGTTCCGGTGCGCGAGGACCAGATGACCGCTTACGAGATGATGCTGTCGGAAAGCCAGGAGCGCATGCTCATGGTTCTCGAGCCCGCCAAGGAAGAAGTGGCCAAGGCGATCTTCGTCAAGTGGGGCCTCGATTTCGCGATCGTCGGCAAGACCACGGATGACCTGCGCTTCCGCGTCATGCACCAGGGCGTTGAAGTCGCCGACCTGCCGATCAAGGATCTTGGCGATCAGGCACCGGAATATGACCGCCCCTGGCGCGAGGCCGACAAGCGCGCACCGCTCCCTGCCAATCTGGTGGCAGCCCCCGAGGATTACGGCCAAACGCTGATCCAGCTCGTCGGCTCGCCGAATGAATCCAGCCGCCGCTGGGTCTACGAACAGTATGACACGCTGATCCAGGGCAACTCGCTGCAGCTGCCGGGTGGCGATGCCGGCGTCGTGCGCGTCGACACGCATCCGACCAAGGCGCTTGCCTTCTCCTCCGACGTGACGCCGCGCTATGTCGAGGCCGATCCGTTCGAGGGCGGCAAGCAGGCTGTGGCCGAATGCTGGCGCAACATCACCGCGACCGGCGCCGAGCCGCTGGCGGCGACCGACAACCTCAACTTCGGCAACCCGGAAAAGCCCGAGATTATGGGCCAGCTGGTGCAGGCCGTGAAGGGCATCGGCGAAGCTTGCCGCGCGCTCGACTTCCCGATCGTATCTGGCAACGTCTCGCTCTATAACGAGACCAACGGCGTCGCGATCCTCCCGACCCCCACCATCGCCGGCGTCGGCCTGCTTGGTGACTGGAAGAAGATGGCGCGCATCGGCAGCGCATCCGATGGTGACAAGGTCATCATGATCGGCCTCGACGGCAGCCATCTCGGCTCCTCGATCTACCTGCGCGATATTCTCGGCAGCACCGACGGCCCGCCGCCGGAAGTCGATCTCTTCGCCGAACGCCGTAACGGCAACTTCGTCCGCTCCGTCATTCGCAACGGCCAGGCAACCGCCTGCCACGACATTTCCTCGGGCGGCCTGGCGCTTGCTCTGGCGGAAATGGCGATGTCCTCGGGCAAGGGCCTGAACATCAGCCTCAGCGAAGGTCGCGGCGAAACCCACGGGCTCCTCTTCGGTGAGGACCAGGCGCGCTACGTTCTGACCGTTCCGGCCGATGTCGCCAGCTTCGTCTGCGCCAACGCGGAAGGTGCGGGCGTTCCGTTCCGCCGCCTCGGCACGGTCGAAGGCGACGCGCTTGTCGTCGACGATCTGCTGTCGCTGCCGATTCAGCAATTGCGCCACGCCCATGAATCATGGTTCCCTGAATTCATGGATGGCAGCGGCACGCTCGCTGCCGCGGAATGATGCGCAAGGAGTAATCGACCATGGCCATGAAACCCGGTGACATCGAAGACATGATCAAGGCCGGCATCCCCGGCGCAAAGGTGGTCATCCGTGATCTGGCCGGCGACGGCGATCACTACGCCGCCGAAGTCGTAGCCGAAGCCTTCCGCGGCAAGAGCCGCGTGCAGCAGCACAAGATGGTCTACGACGCGCTGAAGGGCAACATGGGCGGCGTCCTGCACGCGCTGGCGCTGCAGACCTCGGCGCCGGAATAAGGCCTGCCGTCATAGCCTGTTAAAAAATGCCCGGTTCCGCCGGGCATTTTTGTTTCTCATTCTTCCGTGAACGCGTGCCGTCAATTCAATCGTCCCTCGACTGCCTACGGCGGCACGTCTCCACTCTCGACTCCACATCCCAATCGTCTTCAATCGGCCAATCGCCGGTCGCTCGCCACGCGTTGTCGGCGCCGCGCGGCTGAAACGAGACGATCCGGATGACATCTATGATCAGACTATAGACTTCGCTCCACACGGTCTTTCCTCGCGGGTTTGATCGCGATGGCCATTGAATTCCGGTTGCCCAAGGTCTTCAAACGAGCTTATCGTCCACTTCGCATGACTTGAGGTTATCCATGAAACGTGGTCGCCTACCTTTGACCGCCCTACGCAGTTTCGAGGTCGCGGCGCGTCTGCGGAGCTTCACCCGGGCGGCCGACGAACTGCTGATTTCACAGTCCGCGGTTAGCCGGCAGGTGCGCGAACTGGAGCGGCAGCTTGGCCAACCGCTGTTCGAGCGGCACCACCGTATGGTCGCTCTCACCGGCTCGGGCGAGACGTTGCTGGCCATCCTTACAGCGAGTTTCGATGCGATCGGCACATCTCTCGACCGCCTGAAGGCCAACAAGCCCGCTTCGTTATTGTCGATCAGCGTCGAACCGTCCTTCGCGGCGGGCTGGCTGGCACCGCGCCTAGCCTCATTTCGTCACTTGCAACCCGATATCGACCTGTTGCTTGACGTGGACCCGCGCCCGGTCGAATTCAGGGCCGGCCGCGTGGAGATCGCCCTTCGCCACAGCGCGACGAGAACGGAGTGGCCGAGGGTGGAATGCCAATGGCTCGCCGACGTGACAATGATCCCCGTGATCGCGCCCAATCTGCTGAGTGCGCGCGGCCCCGTGACCAAGCCGACGGATCTGCTGCAATTCCCGTTGCTTCATGAAGACGATCGAGACCTTTGGCATCGCTGGTTTACGGCCGCCGGTGCACAGGCCGGCGAAACGCGCGGCTCGGTCTATCCCGATGGCGCGCTCATCCTGCAAGCGACGCTGCGCGGAGAGGGTATCGCATTGATGGACAGGATGTTTATCCGCGATGAACTCATGGCGGGAGAACTTGTGCAGCTCTTCGATACCACCATTCCGCATGGCGCATACTGGCTTGTCGCCAGGAGCTTCGAGGATCTCTCGCCTCAGGCCTCTGTCTTCGTGGATTGGCTTAAAACCTCCGTAAATTCTCAGGAGGCTTCAAAAGGCGATGGCCAGGCGTAACGCTTCGGCAACAGCGGGAACATCAGACCGATAGGGCCCTCCTTTTTTTGTTCCCACCTGCTGGAATTCCGGTCGTCACATGCTATCTAAGCTTAACGATTGAAACGGCGGGCCTTTAACTCGCCTGTTGAAAGGATTAAGTCCCATGAGCGGCATCAACGAATTCATCGACAACGAAATCAAGACCAACGACGTCGTCCTCTTCATGAAGGGCACGCCGCAGTTTCCCCAGTGTGGTTTCTCCGGCCAGGTCGTGCAGATTCTCGATTACATCGGCGTCGACTACAAGAGCGTCAACGTGCTCGCTGATTCGGAAATCCGCCAGGGCATCAAGGATTACTCCAACTGGCCGACCATTCCCCAGCTCTACGTCAAGGGTGAATTCATCGGCGGCTGCGACATCGTCAAGGAAATGTTCCAGGCTGGCGAATTGCAGCAGCACTTCCAGGAAAACGGCGTAACCGTTCGCGGCGCTGCTTGACCTGACCGGTCACCGGGCGTCCGCCCGGTTTCCATTTCTGTATTTTGAGTCCGAGGCGCTGTGCTGAACAGCGCCTTGGCCTGTTTTTGGGAATTACATTGTGACAGATTCATCACAAGCCGCGCACGTGGGCCGCATCCCCATGCGCAAGGGTGAGTTCATCGCGCTTGCCGCCTTCCTGATGGCGATCAACTCGTTGGCGATCGACATCATGCTGCCGGCGCTGCAGCAGATCGGCGCCAGCCTGAACGTCGAAAGCGAAAACCATCGCCAATTCGTCGTCTCCAGCTACCTTCTCGGCTTCGGTTTTGCCCAGCTCATCTATGGCCCGCTGTCCGATCGCTTCGGTCGCCGCCTCCCCCTGCTGGCCGGCATCGGCATCTACATCTGTTCCTCCCTCGGCAGCGCGCTGATACCCACCTTCGAAGGCCTGCTGATCCTGCGCTTCGTACAGGGTCTCGGCTCCGCAGCCACCCGCGTCATCACCATCTCGATCGTTCGCGATATCTATGGCGGCCGACAGATGGCCGAGGTCATGTCGCTAATCATGATGGTCTTCATGATCGTTCCCGTCATCGCGCCGGGCAGCGGCCAGATCATTATGCTGTTCGGCAGCTGGCATCTGATCTTCCTGTTCATCGCCGTCATGGCGGCCATCATTGCCGGGTGGGCCTATCTCCGCCTGCCCGAGACGCTGCGCCCGGAAAATGTTCGTCCCTTCACCGCGAAATCGGTGCTCGGTGGCTTCAAGCTCGTTCTGACGAACCGTATCGCGCTCTGCTACACGATCGCCAGCACCTTCATATTCGGCTCGCTGTTCGGCTTCATCAACTCGGCGCAGCAAATCTATGTCGGCATCTATGGCCTCGGCGTCTATTTCCCCTTCGCCTTTGCCGGCGTCGCGGTCTTCATGTCGATGTCGTCGTTCCTGAACTCGCGCCTCGTCGGCAAGTTCGGCATGCGCCGCCTGTCGCATGGCGCGTTGCTTGGCTTCATCACCATCAACACCATCTGGCTGCTTGCCCTGGTGTTCGGGCCGCACCCGATGCCGTTCTTCCTGTTCATCGGCTTCTTCGGCCTGGCGATGTTCCAGTTCGGCTGGATCGGCTCGAACTTCAATTCGCTGGCCATGGAGCCGCTCGGGCACGTCGCCGGCACCGCCTCCTCGGTTCTCGGTTTCATGAGCACCGTCGGCGGCGCGCTGATCGGCGCCGGCATCGGCCAGGCCTTCAACGGCACCGCACTTCCCATGGTCGCCGGTTATTTCACCGTCTCGATCATCGGCCTCGTCTTTGTGCTGATCGCCGAGAAGGGAAAGCTCTTCCAGCCGCATAATCCGGCTGTTTGAGCAAGCATGCGACGATTGAGACAAATCTATATTTCAGGACAATCACATGACGCCGCCCCATAAGCCGCATACCGAAAACCAGGGGTCCAGCCGCATCGGCATGGGCTTCCTCGAATTCGTCATCACCATCGCCATCATGACGGCAAGCGTCGCCATGGCGATCGACAGCATGCTGCCTGCCCTGCCCGCCATGGGCCATGCGCTCAATGTCGCCAACGCCAACGACGCGCAGCTCGTCATCGGCGTCTTCTTCCTCGGTTTCGGCGTCTCGCAAATCATCTTCGGCAGCCTGTCGGACACGTTCGGCCGCCGCAACATCATGCTCGGTGGCCTCGCGGTCTATGTGCTCGCGATGTTCGGCGCAGCTGCCACCGGCAGCTTCGAAATGCTGCTCGTCATGCGCTTCATCCAGGGCCTCGGCGGCGCGGCCGTCCGCATCACCACCATGGCCGTCGTCCGCGACTGTTTCGGTGGCCGCGAAATGGCGCGCGTCATGTCCTATGTCATGATCGTCTTCATGATCGTGCCGATCGTCGCCCCCTCGGTCGGGCAGCTGATCATCACCTATGCCAACTGGCACTGGATCTTCATCCTGCTCGGCATCGTCGGCGCCATCCTGTTCATCTGGGCATCACTGCGCCTGAAGGAATCGCTGCCGCGCGAAGAGCGCATTCCGCTCTCCTTCGGCAACATTGTCGATGGCTTCAAGACGGTTCTGACCAACAAGATCACCTGCGGCTACATGATCGGCCTGACCATGTTCACCGCCGTCATCAGCGCCTATGTCATCTCCGTTCAGCAGGTCTTCGGCGAGGTCTACGGCCTTGGCGACTGGCTTCCCATCGCCTTTGCGGCGACCGCCGGCGGCATCGCGGTCGCCAACTTCGCCAACGGCTTCTTCGTGCGCAAGTTCGGCATGCGCCGCATCTCGCACGTCGCGATGATCCTCTTCACCATCATCTCGGCGATCGGCTTCTTCAAGGCGCTCGGCGGCACGCCAAGCTTCACGCTGGCCTATACGCTGTTCACCATCCTGCTGATGATGTTCGCCGTGATCGCCACCAACTTCACGGCGATCAGCCTGGAGCCGATGGGCAATCTCGCAGGCACCGCCACCTCGATCACCGGCTTCGTCTCGACCACCTTCGGCGCCATCCTCGGCGGCGCGGTCGGCCAGCTGTTCAACGGCACCGTGCAGCCGCTCTTCGGCGGCTTCGCGCTCTTCGGCCTGATCAGCATCGTGGCCACGCTCTGGGCTGAAGGCGGCAAACTCTTCACCCACCCGGGCGACGATCCGCAGCTCGATCCGGGCGCGGGACATTTTTAAACATCAAGAGGCCCCGGCAACGGGGCCTTTTCAATTCCGCACGGCAGCCTATCGCGTTGCCTCGGTCGCCAGCTTCAATCCCAGAAAGGCGAAGGAGGCGGCAAAGGCCCGGCGCATCCAGTTCATCGCACGCCGGCTCTGCAACAGTCTCTCCCTGCCCGTTGCGGCAGCCACCGCGTATCCCATGAACACCGCAAAGGTCATCAGGGTGAAGCCAAAGCCGAGCTCGACCAGAACGCCGATCGAGCTACCCGCCGGGACGAATTGCGGAATGAATGCAATGAAAAACAGCGGCAGCTTGGGGTTCAGGATGTTCAGCAGGATTCCGCGCCACACGAGCCGGACGGCGGATGCTGGCGCACTCGGCCGAACCGACAGCCCCTCATGATCGTTGAGAACAGCCCAGGCCATCCAGATCAAGTATGCAACACCGGCAAACTTGACCGTCTGGAACAGGATCGCGCTGGTGTAGAGCACGGCGGCGAGCCCGGCCATGGCGACTGCCAGATGAAGGACGGTAGCGACAGTACAGCCGATTGCGGCCCAGAAGCCGGCGCGAATTCCCCCACCCAGAGTGGAGGAAAGCGTATAGATCACGCCGATCCCCGGCGTCACACATATGATGAAGGCGGTCAGAAGATACTCGAAGCTCATTGGTGTTCCTCCCGAAGACGTCGGCAAGCACAACATGCTTCAAGAAGAGCTCCCGCTCAAGCCGGACGCGGCCACACATTCCGTGCGGCCGCATCTCAAGCGAGCATTCCCCTAAACCGTAAACACCTCGCGCCGCAGCAGCTCCCAGCTTTCCTTGTCCGGTGCGATCAGCAGGCCGCCGTCGACATGCTCCGGCAGATAGGCCGAGCCGTCGAAGCGCGCCGCGTAGCCGCCGGCTTCGACGCAGGCGAGCGTGCCGCCAAGGTGGTCCCAGGGCATCAGCTTGTTGTACATGAGGTAATGCACGTGGCCGCCGGCAAACGCCCGGTGTTCGTGGGCAGCACAGCGGTAGTTGCAGATGAAGCGGACCTTGGCGAGGTTGGCGAGCACTTCGGCGCGCTTGCCCGGCGCCAGAAAGCCCGTCGAGGCCATGCCGACCATCTGCTCAAGCGCCACGGGCGCAGACGTACGAAGACGCTGCGTATCGCCGTCGGGACGCTTCAGCCATGCGCCGGCGCCCTTCTCGGCGATGACCCAGTCGTCGCCCATCGGATCGTAGATGATGCCGGCGATGCATTCGCCATTCGCGACCACCGAGGCCATGACACCGAAGGCGGGAATGCCCGAGGCGAAATTGAAGGTGCCGTCGACCGGATCGACGATGATCGACAAGGACGCATCCTTCAGCTTGCCAAGCAGCGCCGGATCGGCTGCAACGGACTCCTCGCCGATGAACAGTGCCTCCGGCCACAGCGTCGCGACCTCGGCCTTGATCATCCGCTCGGCTTCGAGATCGGCTTCCGTGACAAGATCGGTCGCTTCGGTCTTGGCGCGCACGTCGTCGCTGCCGAGCCGGCGGAAACGCGGCAATATCTCCGCCTTCGCCGCCCGCCTCAAGAGATCGGCAAGCGTGGTGACATCTATCTTGGAAACCATGGTCCATCCTTCCTGGCGCTGTGACATGCCGAAAGACTATGCCGCAGTTTTGCGACAACGACATGTGTCAAAACAAGAGCTTACGTCCGCGACGAAATCAGGCCTTCGGCGCGGCATCGCCCGCCATCAGGCCGGCGAAGTCGAAAAGCTTGGGGTCGAGCAGATGCGACGGGTTCACATGCGAGAGCGCGCGCAGCATCGTGTCCTTGCGGCCGGGCATTCGGCGCTCGATATCGGCGAGCATGTCCTTCATGGCGTTGCGCTGCAGCCCGTCCTGCGAACCGCAGAGATCGCAGGGGATGATCGGAAACTGCATGGCAGCGGCGAATTTTGCCATGTCGTCCTCGGCGCAATAGGCCAGCGGACGCAGCACCATCAGGTCACCCTCGTCGTTCAGGAGCTTTGCCGGCATCGAGGCCAGGCGGCCGCCGTGGAAGAAGTTCATGAAGAAGGTTTCGAGAATATCCTCGCGGTGGTGACCGAGCACCAGCGCGTCGCAGCCTTCCTCGCGGGCGATGCGATAGAGATTGCCGCGGCGCAGGCGCGAACAGAGCGAGCAGTAGGTGCCGCCGGCCGGAACCTTCTCCTTCACGATCGAATAGGTGTCGCGATACTCGATGCGGTGCTTGACGCCGATCTTCGCCAGGTACTCAGGCAGGATATGCTTCGGAAAATTCGGCTGCCCCTGGTCGAGATTGCAGGCAATGAGCTCGACCGGCAGCAGGCCGCGCCATTGCAGATCGAGCAGCAGCGCCAGCAGGCCATAGGAATCTTTGCCGCCGGAAACCCCGATCAGCCAGCGCTTCTGGCCCTTGAGCATGCCGAAATCGTCGAAGGCCTGGCGCACCTGGCGCAGCAGCCGCTTACGCAGCTTGTTGAACGAGACGGAGCTTGGCGCATCGGCAAACAGCGCATGCGCGATCGCGCCCTCGGTCTCAGGCGTTTCAAGCTCATCCCCGATGCTTGGCGCGATATTGGCTGCGATATTCATTGTCTCATCCGTTGAGGTCCCAGGTCGAAACCAAATCCCGTCTAGCAGAAAGCCGCGCCACAACCCAGCATCAATCGCCGAAAACCGACCATCCCGTGCGCGCCGCGAGCATTTCCAGCGCGACCGCGCCGAGCTGCGAATTGCCGACCTTGTTCAGCCCCGGCGACCAGACGGCGATCGAGGCAATACCGGGCGCCACAGCGAAGATGCCGCCGCCGACGCCGCTCTTGCCGGGAAGGCCGACGTGATAGGCGAAGTCGCCGGATCCGTCATAGTGGCCGCAGGTCAGCATCAGCGCATTGATGCGCCGCGCGCGCTTGGGCGAGACAACCGAATGGCCGGTCATCGGGTTAGCGCCACGGGCGGCGAGGAAGAGGCCGGCGCGGGCCAGCTGCTCGCAGGTCATCGACAGCGCGCACTGGTGGAAATAGACGCCAAGCACGTGCTCGACCGGATGATCGATGTTCTTGTAGGCGCGCATGAAATTGGCGAGCGCAAAATTTCGGTAGCCCGTCTGCGTCTCGGACTTGGCGACCTTGTCATCGATCGTCACGGTTTCATCATCGGCCAGGTAGCGCACGAAGCGCAGGACTTCGCCGATCGCCTCGCGCGGCTCGTGTCCGGCAAGCACCACGTCGGCAACGGCAATCGCGCCGGCATTGATGAACGGATTGCGGGGAATACCAGCTTCCTGCTCGAGCTGGACGATCGAGTTGAAGGAGTTGCCCGACGGCTCGCGCCCGACCCGCTTCCACAGCCCTTCGCCGACCTTGCCGAGCGCGAGCGTCAGCATGAAGACTTTGGAGATACTCTGGATCGAGAACGGCACGGCAGCATCGCCGACGCTATAGACCTTGCCGTCGACAGTGACGACCGAGAGCCCGAACTGCGCGGGATCGATCTTGGCAAGCTCGGGAATATAATCCGCGACCTTGCCCTCGCCGATGCGCGGCTGGAGTTCGGTGTAGATACTGTCGAGGATTGCCTGCAAATCCGTCATCACGACCCCTCTCAAGATAACAAAAAAGCCGCCCCGAGAGGCGGCTTTTCCGTATGCGAAAACGCCTCGCGATTAACGCGAATAGAATTCGACCACCAGGTGCGGTTCCATGACAACAGCGTACGGTACGTCGCTGAGAGCCGGTACACGAGCGAAGGTAGCAACCATCTTGTTGTGGTCGACTTCGATGTACTCAGGAACGTCGCGTTCAGCCAGGCTGATAGCTTCGAGAACCGAAACCAGCTGCTTGGACTTCTGACGAACTTCGATGACGTCGCCGGCCTTGCAACGGTAGGAACCGATGTTGACGCGAACGCCGTTCACGGTCACGTGGCCGTGGTTGACGAACTGACGGGCAGCGAAGACGGTCGGAACGAACTTGGCGCGATAAACGATCGCATCCAGGCGGGATTCCAACAGACCGATGAGGTTTTCAGAAGTGTCGCCCTTGCGGCGAGCTGCTTCGGCGAAGATCGCGCGGAACTGCTTCTCGCGCAGGTCACCATAGTAACCCTTGAGCTTCTGCTTGGCGCGCAGCTGCACACCGAAGTCCGAGAGCTTGCCCTTGCGGCGCTGGCCGTGCTGGCCCGGGCCGTATTCGCGGCGGTTCACCGGGGACTTAGGACGGCCCCAGATGTTTTCGCCCATACGGCGGTCAATTTTGTACTTGGACGATTCGCGCTTGCTCATCGTATTTCCTTTCAGAGTGTTACGGCGGTCTGTTTCCAAACCGCTCGAAGGAAACACGCCCTCCTTTGGCCTCTTTGAGGGAGGCCCGACAGGATTTTCCGGTTACGCGAACTGGAAACTCCACGGGACATGTCAAATGAAACACGGGACATTGCTGCCCCGTGCTGGCGCGGTCTTTAGGGTGAAGTCACTGGAATGTCAATCACAATCCATGGCCGCACCGGCAAAACCGTATGATCCCAAGCAATCCGGAACGGATTGCTTCCAAGAAAGCCGGAGCGGCTTACTTCATCGCGGCCTTCTGGACTTTCAGGTCTAGTGCGTCACTGATCGTGTAGAACAGGTCGGTCTGGTCGGTCAAACCGCTGACGTTGGCTGCGCGCGGACCGTAGGCTGCGATGCGCAGCTGCGAGCCGGTGTGGCCTTGGTCGTCAACTTCGTCCGAGTTGCCATAGCTGACCGCCATCACGGCGCCGTCCTTGGTCATCAGCGCTTCCGTCAGGCCGGGAGCTTTGGTGCTTGCGTCGATGATCTGGCTGGCATGCGCGTGGTCGGCGGTGACGATGACGAGCGTATCGCCCTTTTCCTGCGCGAACTTCAGCGCTTCCTGGACGGCTTCGTCGAGGTCCACGGTCTCGCCAATCTGGCCGCAGGGGTTGGCCGCGTGGTCCTGCTTGTCGATCGAGGCACCCTCGACCTGCAGGAAGAAGCCCTTCTCGTTGGTGCTGAGGAGTTCGATCGCCTTGGACGTCATCTGCGCCAGTGTCGGCGTGGCCGATGTGCGCTTTTCGTTCGGCTTGCAGACGACAGGCTCCTTCTCGACATTGCCGTAGTGGCTGGCCTGCGGGCCCTGCCAGCGGATCGGCATGTTACCCTCGGCGAAGAGGCCGAGAACCGGGGCGCTGTCATTGGCTTGCTTGACGGCCGAGAGCTCCTCGGCGTTGGTGACGATCTTGTAGCCGCGCTCTTCGGCCTGCTGGCGCAGCGTCTTTCCCTTCCATTCGCCGGCCTTCGCCATCTCGCCGAAGCTCTTGGCGCCGCCGCCGAGCGTCACGTCGGCGCGCGCATTGATCAACTGCTCGGTGATCGAACCCTTGCCGCCATTTTCGAGCGCGTTGCTGGCGCACTTCTCGGTCGTTGCTTCCGGACCGTAGCACTTGCGCTGCGTGACATGGGCGATCTGCACGGCAGGCGTTGCGTCCTGCAGCTCGGCGGTGGAAACGTTGCCCGTTGCCAGACCGGCGGCCTTGGCCTTCTCCAGCAGCGTCTCGTGCGCCTCTTCGCGGATATCGACGCCGATCGCGCCATTATAGCTCTTCACGCCCGTCGCCCAGGCGGTGCCCGATGCGGCGGAGTCGGTCACATATGTCGGCTTGCCGGTCTTCTTGTCGAGCGAGTAATGCGTGTACTGGCCGGTGACGGGCAGCGCGTCGATGCCCTTGAAATACTGGCCGGCGCCGACGGCGTAGTTGCGCGCAATGGTGATTTCGGAATCACCCATGCCGTCGCCGATCAGAAGGATGACGTTCTTCGGGCGGCCGTCGACGATCGCGGCGCGGTAGGCTTCGGTGATGTCGCCAGAGATGCGACGTGCGCCGCCGGGCGTGCTCAGGTCCTCGCTGGCGCCGCGCTCCATGAGCTTGGTCGCAGCCGCATCGGCGGCATGAACAGGCTGAATGGCAACGGTGGCAAGCAGCGCTGCTGCGAATGCGGTGATCGCACGGGTGGAATTCGACATGGCCAACATCTCCTCTGGGCAAAAGGTCTACGCCCGCGTGGGGCATGCGGGGTTATCCACCCCTGAGATGAACAGCATGTGACACGAGCAACCCTATCGTGTATCGAACGCTGATACACGACAAAAAACCGCAGGGCGGCTTTCTATCTCAAAATGTGAATATGGAAGCTGACCGCTTTTATTCAGCAGCCGACTGCACACCATCGACATCAGGCGCATTGGCATCGCCGGGCGCCGTCTGGCAGTTGATGTCGGGGAAAGCGACAATGCGCTTGCCCGAGAAATCGGTGTGGACCACAACGGTCCCCTGCTCCTCGAAATAGCCGAGGAGACGCCGAGCTCGCCGGGCCGAATGCGTGCCGTAGGCGCGCGCGATGCGAGCGTCGGACGGGCAAGGCTCACCGCACACCGCGGCTTTGGCAAGCATCAGGAAGACGCCCTGCAGATCATCCGTGACACCAGATGACAGCGACAGTGCCGTGGCCCAGGCTTCCGTCCCGGCGGTCTCGGGATCGACGCCCGAGCGCGACACGGCGACGCGGCGGCGGAACTCCGGCAGCGACATCGGTGATCCCGGCACGCGGCGCATGCGAAGGCGCACGAGGAATTCTTGATAAAGCACCGAATCCGTGCGGAAACCGGAGCCCGGATCGTCGAGGATTTCGCTCAATACGGCCGAGACGCGCTCCTCGCGGTCCTCCGCCGACATTTCCGGCTGGCTGGCGCGGCCTTCGGAGGGCTGCGGCGCGGTGGCTGCCGGGGCCGAGCGTGACAGTTCGGCCAAGATATCCGTGGTCGGGCGTGGCGCGGGTGCTGCGCGGCGAACGATCGGCCGCTGGAATTCTTCCGGATCCGGCGTGAAGATCAGGTCTTCGACATCCTGAGGAGAGTCCGGCAGCGGCATCAGCTTGGGGCTCGACGAACGCGCCGAGGTCTCGACATTGCCGATCTGAATCGGCAGTGGCCGGCGCGACAGGGCCGGACCGAGGGCGACGAAATTACCGCGCTTCAGATCACGGAACATTTCCGCCTGGCGGCGGTCCATGCCGAGCAGGTCGGCGGCGCGCGCCATGTCGATATCGAGGAAGGTACGGCCCATCAGGAAGTTGGACGCTTCGGCGGCAACGTTCTTGGCGAGCTTGGCCAAACGCTGCGTGGCGATGACGCCGGCCAGACCGCGCTTACGGCCACGGCACATCAGGTTGGTCATCGCGCCGAGCGACATCTTGCGCGCATCGTCGGAAACTTCGCCAGCAACCGACGGCGCAAACATCTGCGCTTCGTCGACAACGACGAGCACCGGATACCAGAACTCGCGATCGGCATCGAACATGCCGTTGAGGAAGGCGGCAGCGGCACGCATCTGCTGTTCGATCTCGAGCCCTTCGAGCGTGAGGACGCAGGAGACGCGATGCTGGCGAATACGATTGGCAATGCCCGCGAGCTCCGCCTCGGTTCGCTCGCCATCGACGACCACATGGCCGAACTTGTCGCTCAGCGTGACGAAATCGCCCTCGGGATCGATGATGACCTGCTGCACCCACGGCGCGGATTGCTCGAGCAGGCGCCGCAACAGGTGCGACTTGCCGGAGCCGGAATTGCCCTGAACAAGGAGACGGGTCGCCAGCAGCTCCTCGATATCGAGCGTGGCCGGATTGCCTCCCGACGCCGATCCCATATCGATACCAACCTGCAAGTCCCGTTCCCCTTCTGAAATCAACGCCACTCTTTAGCAGATTCGCGGCGGAATGCTCGGCCTACCGAACAAAACCCACAAGCAATCGCGTCTTTTCGAATCAGGCCGCCTTGTCCGCCACGATCGCGCTTGCTTGACCCTCGACGCGCGGGATCAGCATGCGAGTGAAGAGAAGGCTGATGGCAAGCGGAATGAGCAGGATACCCAGCCCGACACGCAGCCCGAACGCCTCGGCCACAAAGCCGATCGCCGGCGGGCCGACGAGAAAGCCGCTGAGCGCGATAAAGGTGAGGATGGCGACGCTTGCGGCCGCCGGCCGGTCGGTCAGGCTGGCCGATGCCGTGACCGCCAGCGGGAAGCCGACCGAGACGCCGACGCCGATCGCCGCAAAACCGATCAACGCCACCGCCGTGTTCGGCGCCAAGAGCACGATCACCATGCCGGCCAGCGACGCACAGCCGCAGACCCGGGCGATGGCAACGGCGCCGAAGCGGCTCTTCATGTAATCGCCGCCGAAGCGCCCTGTTGCCACGAGGCAGGCGAAGACGGAGTAGCCGAGGCCGGTCAGCGCGCCGGTCGCAAACAGCACGTCGCGCAGATAGACCGCCGACCAGTCGGCGATAGCCCCCTCGGTCATGGTGATGCCGAAGGTGAAGGCGCAGATGCCGAGAAGTGCCGCACTCGGCAGCTTGAATGGCGCGCTTTGCGCATGCGATGCCTCGGCCGCCGGATCGGGCCCGAGCGGCAGCCGCACGCTGACGAGGAGCGCGATCGGCAGCACCAGCAGCGCGATCAGGGCGATCGACCAGTTCGCCGGCAGATGCAGCGCCGCGGCACCCACGCCGAGCAGGCTGCCCGCCATGATGCCGAGGCTCCAGAAGCCATGGCAGCGGCTCATGATCATGAGGCCGGTCGTCTTCTCCGCCCGGTCGGCCTCGACATTGAGGCCGAGTTCGAGCGTCGACAGCGTGACGCCGAGGATCATCAGCGCGAAGAACAGCGTCGTGATATTGTCGGCAAATGCCGGCAGCGAGACGACCGCGAGAAAGGCCACGAAACCATAGATGATCGTCGCGCGTCCGCCGATTTTCGCCACCAGACGGCCGGCGAAGGGCAAGGTCATCAGCGTGCCGATCGGCAAGCCGAGCAGCGCGATGGCAAGATCGGCCGGCCCCATGCCGAGCTTTGCCTGCACGTCGGGAATGCGCGGCAGCCAGCTGCCGAAGGCGATCGGCTGCAGAAAGAAGATCAGCATCACAAGTCTTTGAAACGACATAAGACATTCCCCTGTTCGCGTCAGGGAGCCGAAGCCCGCGAACGATTCTCCATCTCAGAGCTTGCGATATCGGCATCGCGAAGGAAAGCGCCGACGGCGCGAAAGATCGCCACAATGGAACGATGTCACCTGACGGTGAGACCAAATCCCTGCATCAGCCGTTTCGTCGAGAAATCCGGATTGCCCGAGGTGAAGACCGCGAAGTCGAAATTGTCGGGATGGACGGCATCGGCCACCTCGGGAACGAGGCTACGCGCCCGCCGTGCGATGGCCTCGGCGGGATCCAGCCAGTCGACCGGCCACGGCGCCAGTCTACGGAAGATGTTGGCCATGAACGGATAGTGCGTGCAGGCCAGTACGACGATATCGGTCTTCCTGCCCTCCTTCTCGACGAAGCACTGGGCGATCTCGCCCATGACCGCCTCATCGGAGAGCGTATCACCGCGAATATAGGCTTCTGCCATGCGCGCCAGATTTTCCGAGCCGACAAGCCGCACATGGCACTGCTGCGCGAAGGACTGGATGAGATCGCGCGTATAGGCGCGCTTGACGGTTCCGGGTGTCGCCAGCACCGAGACGAGGCCAGAGCGCGTCCGTTCCGCCGCCGGCTTGATCGCCGGCACGGTGCCGACGAAGGTCATGCTAGGGAATGCGGCGCGCAGGTCGGCGCCGGCAAGCGTGAAGGCTGTGTTGCAGGCGATGATGCAGACCTCGGGGTCGTGCTCGCGAAGCAGCCGAGCGAAGAGATCGATGATCCGCTCCCTCAAAGCCTGCTCTTCCCAGCCCCCATAGGGAAAGCCGGCATCGTCGGCGACATAGATGAAACCGCGCTCGGGCATCAAAACCCGCGCCTCGCGCAGCACCGTCAGCCCACCAATGCCTGAATCGAAGACCAGGACGGGTTTCAGCTCATGCGTCGCTGCTGTCATCTTCCTGATGTTCCTTGACGTCTGCGGGCGCCCGGCTTCCGCGCGGATGTTTGCGCGAGAAACGGTCGAGGGAGGAGATCACGCCGCGCATCACGCTGATTTCCTGCTCCGTGAAGGCGCGGCGGGAAAGGACTGCCCGGAGATTGTCGATCATTTTCGGCTTTTTCGCGGGCGGATGGAAATAATTGCGCGAGTCCAGCGCTTCTTCCAACTGGTCGTAGAGCCCGTGCAATTGTTCCTTCGTCGATGGCGTCTGCTCCATCGCCTGGAAGGGAACGCTGCCGAGATCCTCCATGCCCGATTTCATCCACTCGTAAGACATGAGCAGAACCGCCTGCGCGATATTGAGCGAGGCAAAGGCGGGGTTGACCGGAAAGGTCACGATCTCGTCGGCCAGCGCCACCTCTTCGTTGGAGAGGCCCCAGCGCTCACGTCCGAAGAGGATGCCGGTCCCCTCGCCCGCCGTAAACCGCGCACGCAACGTCTGCGCCGCCACCACAGGCGAACGCACCGGCTTGAAACCGTCCCGCTCACGCGCCGTCGTCGCATAGACGAAGTTGAGATCCGATATTGCCTCTTCCAGCGTGTCGAACACCTTGGTGCCCTCGATCACGTGGTCGGCCTTGGAGGCGGCAGCCTGCGCCTTCTCGTTCGGCCATCCGTCACGCGGATTGACGAGGCGCAGTTCGGACAGCCCGAAATTCGCCATGGCGCGCGCCACCATCCCGATATTCTCGCCCATCTGCGGTTCGACCAGAATGATGACGGGACCTTCCGTCAGAAGAAGACGCTCGCTGTTCGTACCTGCCATGAAGTCAAAATCCTTTTGCTAGGCGCGGAAATAGCCAAGACCGGCTGAAACGGCAAGACTTATGCATCCGGATACAACCGCTCCAGCGTCAAGCCGATCATCTCAAGCCCCTGCCGCCATCCCTTGCTGGCGTGTGGATGATGACGCGAGGTCGATACGGGGATCTTGCGATCGACGAAGAAGCATTCCGAGCGGCGCGCCGATGCCGAGGCGACGCGGGTGATACTGGCGTCGATCAATTGGCGCGCGTCATCACTGGTGATCGACGCCTCCCGGTTCTTCGCCATCATCCGCGCCCAGTAGGTGGCGGCGAGGAAGATCGCCAGCGTCTGCCGGACCTGTCCCGGCCTGGTGACAACCGACCATGACGAGCCGAGCGGCCGCGCCGTCGTCGCCAGATCCTTGTAGGCGGCGTCCAGCGTCTGCGACAGGCCGATGAGCCTGTGTCGCGGCTCGCCGGCGGCGGTGGCCTTCAGCAGCGCGTCCAAAGCAGCGAACCATTTGTCGAGCACGAGATCCAGCGCGCCGCGGGTGCGCGCGGGAAAGACGACGAAGGCGACCAGCGTACCAACGGCCGCACCGAGCGCTGTTTCCTCGACGCGCAGCAGAAGCAGGTCGAGCGTCAGCGATCCGATCATCCCGTAAACCAGGCAGAGTGCGATCGACACAAAGAAGGTCATCGTCGCATAGCTCGTCTGCAGGAAGTAGAAGGCGAGGAAAATGGAAAGGCTGGTGATCACGAGCGCCGGCGCCAGATGGCCGCTCAGCAGCGTCGCGAGCAGAAGCCCGATACCGATCCCGAACAGCGTTCCCACCGAACGCTGCAGCGCCTTCATCGCCGTATCGCCGCGCGAATTGGTGTTGGTGAAGACGAGGAAGGAGGCGAGCACCGCCCAGAACCAGCGTTCGCGCGACAGGCCGAGACCGAGCGTCATGGCGATCGCCGCGGCGACGGTGATCTGCAGCGCCGAGCGCATGAGCGGATTGCGCAACGAGAAATCCGGAAGCGATGCCTGAACCGGCGCCTCGGCCACGGCGGCGATATCGGCAAAGCCCGTCCGGTTGCCCTCATCGATGGTCTCGACGAGCTCAGCCCGCGCATTGCCGAGCCTGATCAGCGCCCGTGTCGCCTCGGCCGAGGGGCCTTCGTCATCCTCGGCGGGTGGGCGCACGCTATGGCCCTCGATGACCTGATGCACCAGTTCGAAAGGCGGCAGCGATTGCGAGCAGAGCATGATCGCGCCTTCCGCCGCCAGATGCGCGTCGAAGAGACGGATCGCCAGCTCGCCCGCCGGCTCGGTGCCGGGATCGAACACGCCGCTTGGAGGGCGCGGAATGAAGCTCTCGGCCATCAGCACCACGTCCTTCAGCCGCTCCTCCAGCTGATTGAGCTCCTGCCGGTCGGCATCCGAAACGTGCCCCTCCGCCGCAAGTGCTGCGATCTTGAAGAGGATCTGGTTGATCCGCCCCTGCACGCTTTCGAGCGACCGCAAGAGATCGCGCCGCCAGTCGTCGGGCAGCACGACGGAGCGCACCGCATGCGCGATCAGCGAGGAGACGATCGGGCCGATCGCCACGAAAGGCAGCTCGGCAAGCGGCGGCTGGAAATAGGCGCCGAGGAAATACGACATGAAGGCGAACATGCCGATCGCATGGCCGCGCGGCCCGAAGACGCGCGCGGAGGCCGCGAGAAAGATGATCAGCAGAAAGGCGGCGTCGGAGATCAGCCGGTGTCCTTCCAGCCCGGCCGCTATGACCACGACGACCAGACTGGCGGCGCAGCCGAGAAGCCGGGTCACCAGCTGCCGCCCGCCGCCCTTGTCGCGCACCGCGACGCCGCCCTCGATCGCCAGCACGATCCCAAGCCCGTAGGAGGCAATCGGCAGCGGAAACAGCAGCGAATGGATGACCAGCAGAAGACCGAAAGAGAGCGCCACCGACAGCGTGACGCGCAAGGCCATCCTCAGCCGCGACAGCGCCGGATCGTTGGCAAGCAGCCAATCTCGGAAATCAAAACCGGAAAACAAAGAGTTCAGGCCCCAGAGCGGAGGAATGGTGTTTCACCGCTCACATATCGCCAAGGCTCTTAAAAGCAAATCAATCTTGCCGCCGAAAACGTCCCGATCGAGAGCTGGTCACTGCCCCTTGGCGATCTGCACCATGGTGTTCTTCAGCGAGTTCGCCGGCTGGCCGGGATCACCCTCGGTGAAGACGTCGTCGACGACGGCCTTGCCGCCCTCTTCCAGCACTTCGAAGCGCACCGTGGTCAGCGCCTGCTTGTCGTCGATCCCGTCCATGCAGGTCTGCTTCTTGAACGTCACCACCACTTCCGTCGCGCCGTTTTCGCCGGGCTTCGGCGTATAGGTCATGTCCTGCAGCGGGCATGCATCCTCGCCGTTGACGATGACATCGTAATCGAACGGCGACACGCCATCCTCGTCGGCGGCCGGGTTCTGCATCGCGGCGCGGTACTTGGCGACGAAATCCTTGCTGTAGATCCGCGTCAGCCTGCTCTCGTCGAAGATATCCTGCCAGTCCTCGTCGGCGCCCGACCAGTTCTTGGTCGTGGCCTCCATGATCTCCTTGACCGGCGCCGTCGCGTCAGCGGCGAATACCGTGGCGGTGAGGCCGAGCAGAGCGGCAAAGGCAAGCGAAATCGTCTTCATGATCAAATGTCCGAGGCAATGGTTTTGCGCGGAGACTAGCCATTTTCCGTGTCTTGGCAATGGCGCAAAAACACACAAATCAGCCCTGCTTGCGGCTTTGCACTCCGGGCGCACAATGCTATAGCCCACGGGATTTTATATCACCCACCAGGGACGCATGTCCCTCAAAAGCTTAACGAGGCAGATACATGAAGAAGATCAAGGTCGCCAACCCCGTCGCCGATCTCGACGGCGATGAAATGACGCGCATCATCTGGCAGTTTATCAAGGATAAGCTGATCCATCCGTATCTGGACCTCGAAATCGACTATTACGACCTCTCGGTCGAAAACCGCGACGCCACCAACGACCAGGTGACCGTCGATGCCGCCAACGCCATCAAGAAGCACGGCGTCGGCATCAAGTGCGCGACGATCACGCCGGATGAAGACCGCGTCAAGGAATTCAACCTCAAGCAGATGTGGAAGAGCCCGAACGGCACGATCCGCAACATTCTCGGCGGCGTCATCTTCCGCGAACCGATCATCTGCCAGAACGTTCCGCGCCTCGTTCCCGGCTGGACCAAGCCGATCGTTGTCGGCCGCCATGCCTTCGGCGACCAGTACCGCGCGACCGATTTCAAGTTCCCCGGCAAGGGCAAGCTGACCATCAAGTTCGTCGGTGAAGACGGCCAGGTCATCGAGAAGGAAGTGTTCGACGCTCCCGGCGCCGGCGTTGCCATGGCAATGTACAACCTAGACGAGTCGATCCGCGAATTCGCCCGCGCTTCGATGATGTACGGCCTGATGCGCAAGTGGCCGGTTTACCTGTCGACCAAGAACACCATCCTCAAGGCCTATGACGGCCGCTTCAAGGACATCTTCCAGGAAGTCTACGAAGCTGAATTCCAGGATCAGTTCAAGGAAATCGGCATCACCTACGAGCACCGCCTGATCGATGACATGGTCGCATCCGCTCTGAAGTGGTCCGGCGGCTACGTCTGGGCCTGCAAGAACTACGACGGCGACGTGCAGTCCGACACCGTTGCCCAGGGCTTCGGCTCGCTCGGCCTGATGACCTCCGTTCTTCTGACGCCGGATGGCAAGACCGTCGAAGCCGAAGCTGCTCACGGCACGGTGACGCGTCACTACCGTCAGCACCAGAAGGGCCAGGAAACCTCGACGAACTCTATCGCTTCGATCTTCGCCTGGACCCGTGGCCTCGCGCACCGCGCCAAGCTCGACGACAACGCCGAACTGGCGAAGTTCGCGGCCACGCTCGAAAAGGTCTGCGTCGACACGGTTGAGGCCGGCTTCATGACCAAGGATCTGGCGCTCCTCATCGGCCCGGATCAGCCCTGGCTCTCGACCACGGCTTTCCTCGACAAGATCGACGAAAACCTGCAGAAGGCCATGGCATAAGCCATCCGAAATATGCGAACGATGCGGCGGGGTTTTCCCCGCCGTTTTCGTTTCAGGGACATCAGGAGGGGAAAACAAGATGACCACGACCATCCGCCCGCTAAAACCATCGGACCGCAGCGCCTGGGAGCCGCTATGGGCCGGCTATCAGCGCTTCTACGAAGTCGCGATCCCCGAGGAGACCACGGACCTGACCTGGGGCCGCTTCCACGACCCGGAAGAGCCGATGCACGCGCTCGGCGCCTTCGATGGCGACGGCAGGCTGGTCGGCATCGTGCACGCGATCTTTCACCGCTCCACCTGGCTTCCCAAATGGACCTGCTACCTGCAGGATCTCTATGTCGACGACAGCCAACGCGGGCTCGGAACCGGCGCGGCATTGATCGAGGCCGTCGCCGATCTTGCGCGCGAGCATGGCGCCGGCCGGCTCTATTGGATGACGCACGAGACCAACGCCACGGCCCGCAAGCTTTATGACCGCATCGCCGAGCGCTCGGGCTTCATCCAGTATCGCAAGGCGCTCTGACCGGCGCCGCTACTGCCAAAATCTGACATTGCCATGCCATAGACGTTGCCTCGCCGCTGACCCGCGCCAGTTATGTAAAAAACGAGGAGAACACCATGGCCGACGAACTGATCTTCTACACCAACCCGATGTCGCGCGGACGGATCGCCCGCTGGATGCTGGAGGAGACCGGCGCGCCCTACACGACGGAGATCCTCGGTTTCGAAAGCAGCATGAAGGCGCCGGATTATCTTGCCGTCAACCCGATGGGCAAGGTGCCAGCAATCCGCCACGGCAAAACCGTGGTCACCGAATGCGCCGCCATCTGCGCCTATCTGGCGGAAACCTTTCCGGAGGCGGGCCTTGCGCCGACGGCCGAAGAGCGCGGCAGCTACTATCGCTGGATGTTCTTCGCCGCCGGCCCGCTGGAAGCAGCCACCACCAACCGCGCCCTCGGCTTCCACACGCCAGCCGACAAGAGCCGGATGGCGGGCTATGGCAGCTATGCCGACGTGATGGACACGCTCGAAAAGGCCGTCAGCGCCTTGCCCTATATCGCCGGAAACCGCTTCACGGCAGCCGACGTCTATGTCGGATCGCATGTCGGCTGGGGCCTGTCCTTCGGCACCTTCGAGAAGCGCCAGGCATTCGCCGATTACGTCGGCCGCGTCACCGACCGCGCCGCCTATAAGAGGGCGAACACGATCGACGACGAAGCCACCAAGGCGCTGCAGAAGAGCGCCTGATCAGGGCTCAGATAAGGGGCATGTAGATCTCGGTCACGAGTTCCGTCGGCGGCACGTCGCGCGGATTGTTGAGATAATCCTCGAACATCAGCCCGTCCCGCAGCTGCCGGCCCGAGGTCGGCAACCACTCCGAAAACAGCCACTGATAGGCCTTGTGCATATCGGCATAGGGCCCCTTGTGGCTGAGCACAGCATACTCCCCGCCGTCGAGCGTGAAGGGCTCGAGCGGTGCCTCGACCTTAGTGTCGCCTTCGACCGAGACGCAGGCGATGGAGCGAAGCTCTTCGGCCGACACCAGATCGGGATCGTCGAAATAGACGCCGATCATCCTGATATCGGGCCTCGCCAGCCCGCGCGCGTGGAGCGTGCCGAAGAGAACCTCGAACGCCTTGCTGATCTGCATATACGAGCCCTTGTGGCGCACGCCGATAAGCGCGATCGGCTCGATCTTCCGTAAGGTAACGTTGAACATGGCTTTGGTCCTTCCGTTAGGTGAGGGTTGAAACTCCGTGTGGCTTCCCTCTTTCCGATAACGGGCCGGCGGCATGCCGTAGACCGATTTGAAAATGCGATTGAAAGACTGGAGGTTGGGATAGCCGGATCGCCTGGCAATCTCCCCGATACCGAGATCAGAACGGACAATATCGCCCGCCGCGCGATGCAATCTCAGCCGCTTGACGGTCGCCGCCAGCGTCTCTCCATGGACCGCGCGATAGATCCGGTGCCAGTGATAGCTCGACATGCAGGCGATCTCGGCGAGCTTATCCATATCCAGCTCTTCATCGAGATGATCATGGATATAGGCAGAAACCCGCCTCAGGCGGCTTTCATAGAGTGCCCATGCCGTGGTGCCGTTCATGTCGAAACCTCATGCCAGTTGACCGGCTGCAGACAAACATAACGCGATTTGACAAATCCTGCTGAGTTGCCGGCGCAAAAGAAAAAGGCGGGCACTCGAAGCACCCGCCTTTCGAAATTCAATCAAGAACAGACCGATCAGCCGGCCAGCGCAGCCGCCACGGCCTCGAGCGCCTCGTCGGCCTTCGAGCCATCCGGACCGCCGGCCTGCGCCATGTCCGGACGACCGCCGCCGCCCTTGCCGCCGAGAGCGGCAGAGGCGATGCGCACCAGATCAACGGCGCTGAAACGACCGACGAGATCAGCAGTGACAGCAACCACGGCGCTGGCCTTGCCATCGTCGGAGACGCCGATCAGCGTCACGACGCCGGAGCCGAGGCTGGCCTTGCCGTCGTCGGCGAGACCCTTCAGGTCCTTCGGATCGACGCCGGAGATGGCCTTGCCGAGGAACTTGACGCCGCCGATGTCGCGCACGGCCTCTTCCGAGGCGCCCTGCCCGCCACCCATGGCGAGCTTGCGCTTGGCGTCCGCCAGTTCCTTCTCAAGCTTGCGGCGCTCGTCCATCAGCGCTTCAACGCGCGTCAGCACGTCGGCCGGCTGAACCTTGAGCGAGGTCGCCAGCGCCTTCACGCGCTCGTCCTGTTCGGCGAGGTAGGCGCGAGCCGCTTCGCCGGTGACCGCTTCCAGACGGCGAACGCCGGAGCTGACGGCACTGTCGCCGAGAATGCGCACGAGACCAATGTCACCGGTCGCAGACACATGCGTGCCGCCGCAAAGTTCGATCGAGTAAGGCTTGCCCGTTTTCGCCCCATGTAGCCCCTGGCCCATGGAGACGACGCGAACCTCATCGCCGTATTTCTCGCCGAACAACGCCATGGCGCCCTCGGCGCGGGCGTCGTCGACGCTCATCAGACGGGTCGTGACCGGCGAATTCTGCAGAATGATCTCGTTGGCCATATCCTCGACCACCTTGAGCTCTTCCGCCGTCATCGGCTTCGGATGCGAGACGTCGAAGCGCAGGCGATCCGGCGTGACCAGCGAGCCTTTCTGGGCAACGTGAGTGCCGAGCACTTCGCGCAGGGCCTCATGCAGCAGGTGGGTCGCCGAGTGGTTGGCGCGGATATGCGAGCGGCGGGCGTGGTCGACGGTCAATGCCACGGCATCGCCGGCCTTGACCTTGCCTTCGACGACGGTGCCCGTGTGAACGAACAGGCCCTCGCCGCGCTTCTGCGTATCTGTGATTTCGATCTTGGCGTTGTCGGACGAAATGACGCCCGCATCGCCCATCTGGCCGCCGGATTCGCCATAGAACGGCGTCTGGTTGACGACGATCTGCACCTTGTCGCCCTTGACCGCTTCGCTGACGGCAGCGCCGTCTTTGACGATCGCCTGGACCACGCCTTCGGCCGTCTCTGTGTCATAGCCGAGGAATTCGGTGGCGCCGTGCTTGTCGCGCAGCTCGAACCAGATCGTCTCGGTCGCCTTGTCGCCGGAGCCGGCCCAATGCGAGCGGGCTTCGGCCTTCTGGCGCTCCATGGCATCGGTGAAGCCGGCGAGATCGACGTTGATTTCGCGGGCACGCAGCGCGTCCTGTGTCAGGTCGAGCGGGAAGCCGTAGGTGTCGTAGAGTTTGAAGGCGGTCTCGCCGTCGAGCATGTCGCCCTTGCCGAGCGTCGTCGTGGCATCCGACAGAAGCGACAGGCCGCGCTTCAGCGTCGTGCGGAACTTGGTCTCTTCGAGCTTCAGCGTCTCGGTGATCAACGCCTCGGCACGCACCAGCTCCGGATAGGCGCGGCCCATCTGCTGGATCAAGGCCGGGAGCAGCTTCCACATCAGCGGCTCACGCGCGCCGAGCAATTCGGCATGGCGCATGGCGCGGCGCATGATGCGGCGAAGCACGTAGCCGCGGCCTTCGGCCGATGGCAGGACGCCGTCGGCGATCAGGAAAGCGGACGAGCGCAGGTGATCGGCGATGACGCGATGGCTGGCGCGCTGCTCACCCTCGGCCTTGACGCCGGTTGCTTCCTCGGACGCCGAGATCAGCGCGCGGAAGAGGTCGATGTCGTAGTTGTCGTGCTTGCCCTGCAGCAGGGCTGCGATACGCTCGAGACCCATGCCGGTGTCGATCGACGGACGCGGCAGGTCGACGCGCTCTTCCTTGGTGATCTGCTCGTACTGCATGAAAACGAGGTTCCAGATCTCGATGAAGCGATCACCGTCTTCTTCCGGCGAGCCGGGAGGGCCGCCCCAGATATGATTGCCGTGATCGTAGAAGATCTCGGAACAGGGGCCGCACGGGCCGGTATCGCCCATCGCCCAGAAATTGTCGCTGGTCGGGATGCGGATGATCTTGTCATCGGACAGGCCCGCGATCTTCTTCCAGAGATTAAAGGCTTCGTCGTCGGTGTGATAGACGGTGACCAAAAGGCGCTTGGCGTCGATGCCGAATTCCTTGGTGATCAGCGTCCAGGCATGCTCGATCGCCTGCTCCTTGAAGTAATCGCCGAAGGAGAAATTGCCGAGCATTTCGAAGAAGGTATGGTGGCGCGCGGTGTAGCCGACATTGTCGAGGTCGTTATGCTTGCCGCCGGCGCGCACGCACTTCTGCGCGGTCGACGCCGTCTTGTAGGGACGCTGCTCGAGACCGGTGAACACGTTCTTGAACTGCACCATGCCGGCGTTCGTGAACATCAGCGTCGGGTCGTTGCGCGGTACCAGCGGGCTCGATGAAACGATCTCGTGGCCGTTCTTCTTGAAGTAGTCGAGGAAGGTCGACCGGATTTCGTTCACACCGCTCATGCTATGCCCTTCAGTGCTGCCCAAGGCAGGTCAAATCTTGAAAATTCAGTGGCTTTTATCGCTGACGTTAACCACTGTCCAGCAGACAAACAAAACCGGCTGCATTCTGATCAAGGAATGCAGCCGGCTTTGAACTATTCAGTCCTGGATCGAGGCTTATTCGCCGTCGGAATCGTTGGCGTCCGGGCCGCCATTCTGCAGCTGATCGGCGATCAGGCCGGCATTCTGGCGGATCGAGGTTTCGATCTCGCGCATCAGCTCGGGATTATCCCGCAGGAACGTCTTGGCGTTCTCGCGGCCCTGGCCGAGACGCTGGCTGTTATAGGAGAACCAGGCACCTGATTTCTCGACGATCCCGGCCTTGACGCCGAGGTCGACCAGCTCGCCGGTCTTCGATACGCCTTCGCCATACATGATGTCGAATTCGACCTGCTTGAAAGGAGGCGCCATCTTGTTCTTGACGACCTTGACGCGCGTCTGGTTGCCGATCACCTCTTCGCGCTCCTTGACGGCGCCGATGCGGCGGATGTCGAGGCGAACCGAGGCGTAGAACTTCAGCGCGTTACCACCAGTTGTCGTTTCCGGCGAACCGAACATGACGCCGATCTTCATACGGATCTGGTTGATGAAGATAACCATGGTCTTCGACTTCGAGATCGAGGCCGTCAGCTTGCGCAGCGCCTGGCTCATCAGTCGCGCCTGCAGACCAGGAAGGCTGTCGCCCATTTCGCCTTCGATTTCGGCGCGCGGCGTCAGTGCCGCGACCGAGTCGACGACCAGCACGTCGACGGCGCCGGAGCGCACCAGCGTGTCGGTGATCTCGAGCGCCTGCTCGCCCGTATCCGGCTGCGAGATCAGGAGGTTGTGCAGATCGACGCCCAGCTTGCGGGCATAGACGGGATCGAGCGCGTGTTCGGCGTCGACGAAGGCGCAGATGCCGCCCTTCTTCTGGGCTTCCGCGATCGTCTGCAGCGCCAGTGTCGTCTTACCCGAGCTTTCCGGCCCGTAAACCTCGATGATACGTCCCTTCGGAAGACCGCCGATCCCGAGTGCGATATCCAGTCCGAGAGAGCCCGTCGAAACGGTCTCGATCTCGACCACGCCCTCGTTCGAGCCGAGCTTCATGATAGAGCCCTTGCCGAACGACCGCTCGATCTGTGAGAGTGCCGCTTCAAGTGCCTTGCTTTTGTCCACCGATTTGTCCTCTACAAGCCGCAATGTATTCTGTGACATTCGATCCACCTTTAGGTTATTGAAGCCGCTCAAGCAATGTCGCCGCCGATGTCGATTTTGTACCGCATTTGTTCTCATCACGCAAGTGCCGTTCAAAGCATTGAAAGAAAGAGGTAAAACGGCCTGTGTTCTACATTTGTTTTATCCATGCAAAGCAAGAGCTTACAGCACCTGCACGGCGGCTGACCGCGCTTCCGGAGGTCGCACGATTCGGCCAGGACGGCGTTTCGGAGCGATGAGATGAGCAAGAAGATTCTCGTGCTTGGCGGCGCCCATGTCGATCGCCGCGGCCGCATATCGGGCGCCACGGCCGATGGCGCCAGCAACCCCGGCTCCTGGTTCGAGGAAGCAGGCGGCGGCGGCTTCAACGCGGCCCGCAACCTCGCCCGCCTCGGCTTCGACGTCACCATGATCTCGCCGCGCGGCGGCGACTCGACCGGAGAGATGGTGAGCGAAGCGGCCGATCTCGCCGGCGTCAACGACCGCCCCTTCATCTTTCTGGATCGCAAAACGCCGAGCTATACCGCCATCATCGAGCGCGACGGCAATCTGGTGATCGCGCTGGCCGACATGGATCTCTACCGCATGTTCGTGCCGCGCCGCCTGTCGATCCGCTCGGTGCGCGAAGCGTTCGCAGCGACCGACATGATCCTCTTCGATGCCAACCTGCCGGAGGAAACGCTGGTCTCGATCACAACCCGCGCCAAGGCGCTCGGCAAGCCGGTGGCGGCGATCGCCATATCGCCGGCGAAGGCGGTGAAGCTGAAGGCCTGCATGAAGGGTATCGACTATCTCTTTCTCAACGAAGCCGAGGCCACCGCGCTGACCGGCGAGCGACCGGAAAACCCCGTCCATTGGCCGTCACTGCTCGGTGATATCGGCCTCAGGGGCGGTGTCGTCACCCGGGGACAGCGCGAGCTCATCGCCTTCTCCGCCGGCCACGTGGCAGCGCTTCAGCCGGCAAATGTCGAGCATGTGTCCGACGTGACCGGCGCCGGCGATTCCCTCGCCTCGGGCGTTATCGCAGCACTTTTGCGCGGGCTGCCGATGAGCGAGGCAATCCGCGAGGGTGCTGCGGCCGCGGCGCTGACCGTCCAGTCGCCCAACGCGGTCAACGAAAATCTATCCGCCGATCTCCTAAAACAGGCTCTTGCTCTTGTCCCGCAGGCGAGAATTCTGCATTGAAACCCGATCAGACGAAATGGAAGATCCGATGACGAACTCTCTCTCTCCCAAGCTGCCGATCACCTATTCCAAGGAAGTGGCGAGCGCCAAGCAGCGCGGCGCGCCGATCGTGGCGCTCGAATCGACGATCATCACCCACGGCATGCCCTACCCCGGGAATATCGAGATGGCCCGCAGCGTCGAATCGATCATCCGCGAACAGGGTGCTGTCCCCGCCACCATCGCTGTCATCCACGGCACGCTTCACATCGGGCTTGAAGCCGAAGAGCTCGAGCAGCTGGCCAAGGCCAAGGATGTGCTGAAAGTCTCGCGCGCCGACCTCGCCTTCGCGATCGCCGAGCGCCGCCACGGCGCAACCACCGTCGCCGCCACGATGATCGCCGCCGAGCGCGCCGGCATCAAGGTCTTCGCGACTGGCGGCATCGGTGGCGTGCATCGCGGTGCCGAAGAGAGCTTCGACATCTCCGCCGACCTCGAAGAACTCGGCCGCACCGGCGTTATCGTCGTCTGCGCCGGCGCCAAGGCGATCCTTGATGTGCCGAAAACGCTGGAAGTGCTGGAAACATCAGGCGTTCCCGTGGTCACCTACGAGAGCGAAGAATTCCCGGCCTTCTGGTCGCGCTCATCAGGCCTGCGCAGCCCGCTGACGCTGAACAGCCCGGCGGCCATCGCCAATTTCCAGACGGTGCGCGAACAGCTCGGCATCGACGGCGGCATGCTGATCGCCAATCCGGTGCCCGAGGCCGACGAGATTCCGGCCGAAGAGATGGAAATCTACATCCAGCGCGCGCTCGACAGCGCCGAACGCGACGAAATCTCCGGCAAGGCGGTCACGCCCTACCTGCTGAGCACCATCTTCGACCTGACCGATGGCCAGAGCCTGAAGACCAATATTGCACTGGTGGAAAACAACGCGCGCCTTGCCGGCGAAATCGCGGTTGCGCTCAACGCCTGAAGATAAACGACCGGGGGCGGCGCCAAGCTGCCCTCTTCCTCTGCTACATCTTTCTTTGGGGTGTGGTCACGCGTCTCGTGAACCTTGTACCGCGCAGCCCCCTCATCCGCCCTTCGGGCACCTTCTCCCCGCGGGGGAGAAGGGGAGATGGAGCGAGCGGCCGGCCCCGAGTCTCTTCTCCCCCGCGGGGAGAAGATGCCGGTAGGTCAGGTGCAGCTCGCTGCACCGGAGATGAGGGGGGCCAAACCGCACAACGCGTCCCGGCAAACCGCAGGAAAAACACTAGCATCCTCAGGCCTGCCAGCGCCCTCACCTCACCCCTCAAGCGTCTCCTTGACCACCACAGCCAGCTGCTTCAACGAGAACGGCTTCGGCAGGAACCCGAACTTGGACTCTGGCGGCAGGTTGCGGGCGAATGCGTCCTCGGCATAGCCCGAGACGAAGATGAACTTCAGATCCGGATATTTCTTGCGCAGTTCGCGCAGCAGCGACGGCCCGTCCATTTCAGGCATGACAACGTCGGAGACGACGATATCCACCTTGCCATCGAGCTCATCCATGATGTCGAGCGCTTCCACGCCCGATCCCGCTTCGTGCACCGTGTAGCCGCGCGTCTCCAGCATGCGCTTGCCGCCGCGACGCACCGCCTCCTCGTCCTCGACGAGCAGGATGACCGCCGATCCCGTCAGGTCTTCCGGCTGCTCCGGCTTGGCCGGAGACAGGGCAACGACGTTGTCGGCGCTTGGGGTGACCGCATCGGCCTCGGCGGCGATCGCCGGTTCGACGATGTGGCGCGGCAGGAAGACACGGAAGGTCGTGCCCTTGCCGACTTCCGTTTCCGGCTGGATGTAACCGCCGGATTGCTTGACGATGCCGTAGACCATCGCAAGCCCGAGACCCGTGCCCTTGCCCACCTCCTTGGTGGTGAAGAAGGGTTCGAAGATCTTGTCCATGATTTCAGGCGCGATGCCGGTGCCGTTGTCCGACACCTCGACCAGAACCATGTCCTCATGCGGCATGTAGGAGTAGTTGAAAGTGGCGACCTCGGCGGCCGTCGCGTTCTTCGTGCGCACGGTGAGCTTGCCGCCCTCGGGCATCGCGTCGCGCGCGTTGACGCAGAGGTTGATCAGCACTTGCTCGAACTGCGACAGGTCGGTCTTCACGGGCCAGAGATCGCGCCCGTATTCGACGTCGAGCTTGACGTTGGTGCCCGATAGCAACCGGTCGACCAGCATCCTCAGATCGCCGACGACATCGGTGAGATTGAGCACGCTCGGCCGCATCGTCTGCTTGCGCGAGAAGGCGAGCAGCTGGCGCACCAGCACGGCGGCGCGGTTGGCGTTGCGCTTGATTTCCATCAGATCCGCGAAACCAGGATCGGCCGGCCGCGCCTGCAGCAGCAGATGGTCGGAGGAGAGCAGGATGGCGGTCAACACGTTGTTGAAGTCGTGCGCGATGCCGCCGGCGAGCGTACCCACGGCGTTCATCTTCTGCGTCTGCGCCATCTGCGCCTCGAGCGCCTTCTGCTCGGTCACCTCGACGGCGTAGACGATCGCCGCCTCTTCAGGGGCCTCGTCGCTCTGGTCGATCACGGCATTGACGTAGAAGCGGAAATGCCTGTTGTCGTCGGCCTGCGTCTTGGAATCGAGCGGCGGAATATCGCCCTGCCGGTCCTTCGCGGCCGCAAGCGCGCCTTGCAATCGCGGCTTGTCGACATCCTGCACGATGGTTTCGAACAGCGCGCCATTCTCGACGTCATCGCGCGACACGATGCCCGAGAAGAGTTTGAGGAACGGCGCATTGGTCCTGAGGATACGGCCGTCGCCATCGACGGAGGCGATCGCCATCGGCGTATTGTTGAAGAAGCGCGTGAAACGCATCGATGCGGCCGACGCCGACTGGTCGCCAGCCGTGCTGTCGCGCCGCGTGAGAACGATCGAGCGGCTTTCGCCTGGCGCGCCGTCGCGCATCGAGGTGACGCTGTGGACGATCTGCACCGGAACGCCCTGGCCGTTCGATTTCTTCAGGTCGAGATCGAGCGTCACCGTCTTCTGCAAACCGGGATCGGCCTGCACGGACTGGATCAGCGCCAGCCCCTCGCCGGCCACCATGTCGCCGATCGTCATCGAACCCGGAATGAACTTGGTGAGGTCGATCCCTAGCCACTCGGCAAGCGTCGCATTGAGATAGAAGATCTCGCCCTTGCGGCCCGCCGAAAAGAAGCCGGCAGGCGCGTGGTCGAGATAATCGATGGCGTTCTGCAACTCTTTGAAGAACCGCTCCTGGTCGTCGCGCTCGGACGTGATGTCGCTGATCTGCCAGATATGCAGCGGCCGGCCGCCGCTCTCTTCGCTCTGCAGGATACGCGCCTTCAGGCGGTACCAATGGGCGCCGGATCCGTTCGGCGAAGGCCCGAGCGCGCGCAGCAGCCGGAATTCCTCGCGTCCTTCGCGGCCCTCGCGCAGCCCGTTGGAGAGCCGGTAGAGTGCCTCGTTGGATTCGCGGTGGCGCGACAGCAGCGCTTCCAGCGTCTGCACCTCGGTCGGCTTACGCGCGCCGGTCAGCGCGCCATAGGCGGCGTTGGCGTAAACGATACGGCCTTTTTCGTCGGTGATCAGCGATCCGTCTGGATGGCTGTTGAGAAAGGCGCGGGCAAGGCTGTCGGACTGGCGCTGCGGCATCACCTCGATGAAGCCGATGATCGACGACACCAGGAAGAAGATGCCGACCATGGCCAGCACGCCGAGAACGCCGAGCACCATCTCGTTGTCGAGCGAGGTCTTGAACACCACGAAGGCGGCGGCGACGCCGATCAGCACCAGCGCCAGAAGCAGAATCCGCACGGCGGTTCCCGCCCGCCCTCCACGGTCCACGAGCGGTTCGCTAAAATTGTCGGCCTGACGGGATTTCGTCATGTACTTCCTCGCATTGCCCGCCGGCCTTCATTCGTGACTAACAGACGAAGCAGGAATCAGGCGCCTCTTCCTTCTTAGCAATTTGCTGCCCCGCCAAAAACACCACACTCCATGAAGAGTGATTGAATTCACAAGCTACAGCGCCAGTTTTGCCGTTAAATGTAGATTGAGACGTTCCACAGACATTGCGTCGCACCTTTCGGTGACTGGACAAGCCGCCTCCCCCTTGTCTAGGAAGCTTAAAAGTCGTCATGTGGTTGAACGCCGCAAAGGAGTACGTGACTATGTTCGATGGCATCATGGAATCTTATGGCAGCCGCTTCATCATTGCCGCGGGCGGCGTGGCCATCGCCCTGCTGCTGCTCGTCGCGGTCCTCTGGATCATGCGCAACCGGGCATCCTCGCCCTTCGTTCGCGGCGGCCGGAACCGTCAGCCACGCCTTCAGGTTCTCGACGCCGCCGCCGTCGATGCCCGCCGCCGCCTCGTGCTGGTGCGCCGCGACGATGTAGAACACCTGATCATGATCGGCGGACCATCCGATATCGTGATCGAAAGCCGCATCCTGCCAGATGGGCAGGTCGAGACCATCAGCGAGCCGGCACGCCCGGAAGCACCGCAGCCGGCCGCCCCCAGCGAACGGCCAGCCGAGCCCGTAATGACGGCACCCGTGGCCGAACCCGAGCCCGCGGTCATCGTCCCGCCTGCATCGCGCCCAGCGCCCACGCGTGGCCTGTCGCCGATCGAAGAATTCGCACCGAGCGCCGAGCGCCTGGACACCCCACCGATCGCGCCACCGCCGGCACCGCAGCATCAGGTCTTCGAGCCCGAGATCGAACCCGCGCCACGCCCTGTCGCCGTGCCGGTCGCACCGGTATCGATCGCACCGGTCCCGGTCGCACCGCGCCCGCAGCCTCCCGTATTCTCGCGGCCTGAGCCTGCGCCCATCGAAACGGCAGAAGCCGTCGATATCCTCGATTCGGCACGCCAGCGCGTCCTGACGCCGCAGAGGATCGAGCCGCAGGTGATGAGCCCGCCCACGCCGCCGCAGCGTGTCGATCTCTATCCGCCGGCACCACAGGCGCCAACGCCGCAGCCGGCCGCGTTCCAGCCCGTCGCTCGCCCGGCGCCTTCGGCCCAGCCCAGCGATTTCCAGCGTGTGCTCGAAGAGGAAATGACGAGCAATCTGGCGGCCGAACGCCCAATGGCAGCGCATAATGCTCCCATGCACAATGCGCCACCGGTGCAGAACGCGCCCGCTCGCCCCGCGCCCTCCAATATGCCGCGCCGCGATCCCGAGATGGCGCCGATCACCGGCGCCGACGCCGCCCTTCAAAACGAGGTGGCCCGCATCTTCGGCGAAATGAGCGTCAATCGCGACAAATGACCGGCGGCATTAGCCGCCCCTTTCCTGCAAACAAAAAAGGCACCGCGCGATGGCGGTGCCTTTTTTAGTTTGTGATGTAACCGGGATTATTCGTCCCGGTAGACTTTTTCACGACGCTCGTGGCGTTCTTGCGCTTCGATGGACAGCGTTGCGATCGGGCGGGCGTCGAGACGCTTGAGGCCGATCGGTTCACCGGTTTCCTCGCAATAGCCGTAAGTGCCTTCCTCAATACGCTGCAGTGCGGCGTCGATCTTGGATATCAGCTTTCTCTGGCGGTCACGGGCGCGCAGCTCGATGGCTCTGTCCGTCTCGGACGACGCTCTGTCGGCGAGATCCGGATGGTTTGCGCTTTCCTCGGCAAGATGCTCGAGGGTTTCGCGCGCCTCCCTGAGGATGTCGTTCTTCCAGGCAATCAGCTTCGCCCTGAAATAGGCGCGCTGGTTACCGTTCATGAACTCCTCCTCTTCCGAGGGCACGTATTTGCTAAGATCGATCTTCTCACTCAACGCGATTCTCCTGAAGAACATCTCATCTGGCGGCTGTATATCCCGACCACGGCGTCCGATTCAAGCCCAATCCGCTAGGTAAACACATTTTTAAATCTGTCACAATTTTGAGCTAACAGGCTATTTTTACGTCACTATTTTTCAAAGCCACCGTTTCAGCTTGCCAGCTGAAGTAGCAGCGGCCGTGCAACTTGCCCACTGGATTCCGCGCGCCGGTTGACGAAGACACCGGGCTGGCGCTACTGAAATAGATCAATCGACCGGGGACTTTCCGATGACCGCAATCGTGCCGCCGCCTTCCCGGATTTATCTTTTGAGACACGCCGAAGCGGCATTTCCCGCCCCCGGCCAGAGCGATTTCGACCGCCCGCTGAGCGAGCGCGGTTATGCCGCAGCCGAAATTCTCGCCGAGAATGCGGCCGACAAAAGCTACAAGCCCGACCTCGTCGTCAGCTCCACCGCCATACGCTGCCGCCAGACGGCCGATGCCGTTCACCGCGCGATGGGCGAGAACCTCGATATCCGCTTCGTCGACGCGCTTTATAACGCCACGCCCGAAATCTATCTCGATATCCTCGGCGCGCAGCAGGACATGGGCTCTGTCATGCTCGTCGGCCACAATCCCGTCATCGAGCAGACGCTCGAAGCGCTGATCGGCCACCAGCTGCTGGCGCAGGCGCTGCCGAACGGCTTTCCGCCGGGCGGTCTGGCGGTGCTCGATTTCGACCAGGGCCGCAACAACTGGCGCCTGATCGACTTCATGATCGACTGACAGGCTTGGCTGCCGTCTTTTTCTTCGGCGTGCCGGTTCCTATATGGCGTCTACCAGCAATCGGAATTTCGCCTTGCCGCCAAGCATGACATCCTTCACCGACGACGCGCGCATCGCCTTCGACACCCTGTCGGACCGCGCCTCCGGCCTCGTCAACCCGACGATCCGCCTCGGCGTCACCGGCCTGTCGCGGGCGGGCAAGACGGTTTTCATCTCCTCGCTGGTGCATAACCTGCTGCATGGCGGCCGCCTGCCCCTGTTCGAGGCCGTCCAGTCGGGCCGCGTCTCCGCCGTCCGGCTCGAAGAGCAACCCGACGACAGCGTGCCGCGCTTCCAGTATGAGGATCACATCAAGGCGCTGGTGAAAGACCGCATCTGGCCCGATTCCACACGCGCCATCTCGGAGCTTCGGCTGACCATCGACTACCAGAGCGCCAGCGGCTGGAGCCGCTTCTTCTCGCCAGGCAGGCTCTCGATCGACATCGTCGATTATCCCGGCGAATGGCTGCTCGACCTGCCGCTGCTGGCCAAGGACTACCGCACCTTCAGCGAAGAGACGATCGCGCTGGCCCGCACCGGCATCCGCACCGAGCTCTCCAGGCCATGGCTGGCGTTGACCGACGATTGCGACATCGCCGCCCCGGCGGACGAAATGCGCGCCCGCGAACTCGCCACCGCCTTCGCCGATTACCTCAAGGCCTGCAAGGCCGACGAGCGTTCCCTCTCGACGCTGCCACCCGGCCGCTTCCTTCTGCCCGGCGACCTCGACGGCTCGCCGGCGCTCACCTTCGCGCCGCTGGTGCTGCCGCCGACGGGCAAGCCGGAGAAGGGATCGCTCTGGGCGATGATGGAACGGCGCTACGAGGCCTACAAGTCGGTGGTCGTCAAGCCGTTCTTCCGCGAGCACTTCTCCCGCATCGACCGCCAGATCGTCCTTGTCGATGCGCTGCAGGCGATCAATCGCGGTCCCGAAGCCGTGCAGGATCTCGAGCGTGCGCTGACTGATGTTCTCGCCTGCTTCCGCCCGGGCACGAATTCGCTGCTGTCGTCGCTGCTCGGCCGTCGCATTGACCGCGTTCTCGTCGCCGCCACCAAGGCAGACCACCTGCATCACGAAAGCCACCATCGTCTCGACGCCCTGACGCGTCGCCTCGTCGACCGCGCCATCCAGCGCATCGGCATGGCGGGCGCCGGCATCGACGTCATGGCGCTTGCTTCGGTGCGGGCAACGCGCGAGGCGACCGTCAAGCGCGACGGTCACGAGCTGCCCGTCATCGTCGGAACGCCGATAGAGGGCGAGACGATTTCAGGCGAAACCTTCGACGGCATCAGGAAGACCGCGATCTTCCCCGGCGACCTGCCCGAGGACCCTTCCTCCCTGTTCGAAAGCATCGAATCGGGCGACGAGACTGTGCAGCTGCCCGACGTGAACGTTGTCCGCTTTCGCCCGCCGAGCCTTGAGGAGACCGGCGGTGGCATCAAGCTGTCGGTGCCGCATATCCGGCTCGACCGGGCCATGCAGTTTCTGTTCGGAGATCGCCTCGCATGATCAAGCCGCCCGCCGACCAGCCCCCGCGCCGCGCGCCTGCGGCATTCGCCTATGAGGACGAGCGCGAGCAGCCGGAGGCCAAAGCCGGCCGACCGACGGCGGAGCCCCGCAAGCCGGCAGCCTTTTCGCGCGAGATCACGCTGACACCGGACGAGGACGACCCCTTCATCAATCCGGACAAGGACATCCCGGCCCTGCCCGTCGCCCAGCCCCGCAAACGCGGTACTTCATTCGGCAAGATCGCGCTTGGTGCTTTTGGCGTGCTGTTCTCGCTCGCCTTCGGGCTCTGGACCGACAGCCTGATCCGCAACCTCTTCAGCCGCGCCGATTGGTTAGGCTACACCGCGCTTGCCGCGGTCGGCATCGGCATCCTGGCTGTCATCGCCATGGTCGTCAGGGAAACGGCGGGCATGATGCGGCTGGCGGCGGTGCAAACGATCAAGGCTGAGGCGGAAGCGGCGATCCTGGAGACCAAGCCCGCCAAGGCGCGCGTGCTCGTCAAGAGCCTGGAGCACCTGCTATCCACCAAGCCGGAGACCGCGCGCGGCCGCGCCACGCTGAAGGCGGCCGAAGCCGATATCATCGACGCCCCGCATCTGGTGGCACTTGCCGAACGCGAACTGCTCGCACCGCTCGACCGACAGGCCCGCAGCCTCATCCTCAACGCCTCCAAACGCGTCTCGGTCGTCACCGCCGTCAGCCCGCGCGCCATCGTCGACCTGCTCTACGTTCTCTACGAGGCCGCCAAGCTCATCCGCGCCATGGCCGATCTCTACGGCGGCCGGCCCGGCACCTTCGGCATGCTGCGGCTGATGCGCGACGTGTTGGCTCATCTCGCCGTCACCGGCTCGATCGCCGTCGGCGACAGCCTCGTCCAGCAGGTTCTCGGCCACGGCCTGGCATCCAGGCTCTCGGCGCGTCTCGGCGAAGGTGTGATCAACGGCCTGATGACAGCCCGCATCGGCATTGCCGCCATGGACCTCTGCCGCCCACTGGCTTTCCGCGCCCTGAAGCGTCCGGGAATCGGTGACTTCATCGGCGATCTCACGCCATCGATGACGAAGACTGATAGCAACGGGCGGAATTGAGCCGCCATCCGTAAACCATCCGCTGCGGACAGCCGACTTCAGGAATCTGATGGGATTCAACAGCTTACGTGAGATAGGCAAGCGCGCGTCCGGCACCGAAAAGCCCGCAAATGCGCCGCCTTCGCCCCATTGGAAACCAAGCATTAACCATTTTTCGGCAAAACTTGGCACCAGTTAAGCGATATGGTTCGCCAAGGAAAATCCATGTACTCGCGCAAGTTTCTCTATCTCTTCGGTCTCGCGGCAATTGCCCTGTCGCCTTTTGCCGAAACGGCTCCAGCAGCCACCGCCGCCACGCGTGACAAGGCATTCTTCGAATCCGTCGCTGGCTCCTGGCGAGGTCCGGGCGAAATCGTCGCCGGCAAGTACAAGGGCACCAAGTTCACCTGCAACCTGATCGGCGAGCCCGTCACCGACGGCACCGGCGTCAAGCTCGACGGCAGCTGCCGCGTCGGCGTGTTCAAGCAGCCGATGAGCGCGCTGATCACCCAGTCTGGAAACAGCTACAAGGGCAAGTTCCTCGACGGCGCCGCCGGCAAGGGCCTCGACGTCGTCTCCGGCACCGTGACGGAAGACACAGTCGTGGTCGGCCTCAACCGCGCCAAGCTCAACGGCGCCATGATCGCCCGCGTCCGCGACGACAAGACGATGAACGTCACCGTTTCGGTCAAGGTCGAAAGCCAGATGATCCCCGTGATCGGTCTGACGCTGTCGCGCCAGGTTGATGAAATCACCGTCGGCTCGGTCGAATAATCAATAGAGACAAATGAAGCATACGACGAAGCGGCCACTTGGCCGCTTCTTTCGTTTCAGGCGCCAGTGTCTGTTCAGGCTAGCCACCAATCCATGCTCTGATCGGCAACCTCGATCCCCTGGATGTCGGCGCGAGCAAGCCAGTCGCGCACCGCGACACCCTTGACGATCAGATCAGGCGCGAAGTCGGCAAGCGGCATCAGCACGAAGCCGCGGTCCGTCATCCGGGGATGCGGGAGCTCCAGCCTCGGCGCATCCTGGCTGATGTCACCATAGGTCAGTACATCGATATCGAGCGTGCGCGGCCCCCAGCGCTCGATGCGCTCCCGCTTCATGCCGCGCTCTATGTCGAGGCAGACATCGAGCAGCGCTTCCGGCTGAAGCGACGTCGACACTTCGGCGCAGCAATTGAAGAAGAATGACTGGTCCGTCTTCCCCCAGGGCGGTGTGCGGTAAAGCCGGGAGACCGCGACGACGCGGCAATCCGCCCGCGCATCCAACGCCTTGAGCGCCTGCGCCATGGAGTGGACGGGATCGCCGATATTGCCGCCAAGCCCAAGCGTGGCGGTCTCAAAAGCCATGTCAGACAAAATGTTCGACGCTCACCTGGACGAAATCAAGCACGCCTGGAACCGGCGCGTTCGGCTTGCGCACGGTAATTTTCGCCCGCTTGATCTGCGGGAATTTCTGACAGAGCCCCTTGGCGATATCGAGCGCCAGCGCCTCGATCAGATAACGTCGCTTGCCGGTGACGATCTCCTCGATGACGGTGAAGGCAATCCCGTAATTGACGGTATCGTCGATCGAATCCGTCTCCAGCGCGGTGCCGGTCACGACATCGAGCTCGGCATCGACGAAGAAACGCTGCCCCAGAAACTCCTCTTCGTCGTGAACGCCGTGGCGGGCGAAGAAGGCGCAGTTCTGCAGTGTGATGGTGTAGGTGGTGCTCATAACGTGCCCTTCCGCTCGAATGCGTCGCGTGCCTTCAGCATAGCATCAGTCACGGCAAGTGCGTCCCTGTTGATTGCGACATCGTGTACGCGAAAAATCGCTGCGCCCTTCAGTCTCAGAAGCACGCTGGTGGCGGCCGTGCCGGCATCGCGATCGGCCGCCTCGCGTCCCGTGACCGCACCGACGAAGCGCTTGCGCGACGTGCCAGCCAGGATCGGAAATCCTAGGCGCTGGAGCTCGTCGCAACGCGCCATCAGTTCGAGGTTCTCATCCGTGTCCTTGGCGAAGCCGAAGCCGGGGTCGAGAACGATGCGGTCGCGCGCCACGCCAGCGCGTCCGGCGATCTCAAGAGACCGCTCAAGAAACAGAAACTGGTCGGCGACGACATCATCAAGCTTGTCGCGGTCGCGACCGGTATGCATCACGCAGAGCCCCGCGCCGGTCTTCGCGGCGATATCGGCGATATCGGGCTCCTTCTGCAGCCCAAAGATATCGTTGACGATATGCGCACCGGCCTCAACAGCCAGGCGGGCGGTGTCGGCGCGGTAGGTGTCGATGGAAATCAGCGCCTCGGTCTTGCCGCGCAGCGCCTCGATGACGGGCAGCACCCGTGCCTGCTCCTCTCGGGCGTCGACATTCGCAGCATCCGGCCGCGTGGATTCGCCACCGATGTCGATAATGCCGGCGCCGTCCTCGACAACCTTGAGGGCATGCGCCACGGCCTTGTCGACGCTGTCATAGCGACCACCGTCGGAGAAAGAGTCCGGCGTCGCGTTGACGATCGCCATGATAACCGATGTAGAACCAAGCTCAATCTCGCGGCCGTGCCCGACGCGCCAGAAACTGCTGCCAAGCTTTACCACCTGCATTCATCCTATCGATCGAAAAAACAGCGTCATCATATTGCGCTAGCGGTGGCTATGCCCCAAGCTCCCGCAAACTTCAACATGAGTATTTGCAGAATGCCGTCCGTGTCGCGTTATATGCCGCTCCTCCTCGCCATTTCCGTCTCGCTGTCCGCTGGCTATCCCGCAAGCGCCGCCGTGGTGGCCACCAAGAGCTATTCCTATTTCAACATCAAGGGCAAAACCGCCGACGAACTGGACGAGCAGCTGAGCACGCGCGGCCCGACGGCCAACGGCTCGTCTGCCCGCCACCCCGGCGCCACCAAGATCCGCTTCGGCGGCGATGCCACCTATGTCGAAGAGAACGGCCGCTGCCGTGTCAGCACCGCGCGCGTCACCGTGCATACCCAGATCATCCTGCCGCGCTGGAACAATCGCCGTGGTGCCAGCCCAGAGCTGTCGATGATCTGGGACACGCTGTCGAGCGATATCAAGCGGCATGAGGAACGCCATGCCGAGATCGCCCGAACCCAGGCGCGCAACATGGAACGCAAGATCATGGCGCTCCCGCCGCAGCCCAATTGCGAAGCCATGCAGGAGCTGGTGACGGAGGTATCGACGCGGGGAATTGCCGAGCACGACAGGCTGCAGGCGCGATTCGATCAGGTGGAGGCCGTCAACTTCCAGAAGCGCATGCTGCGTCTGCTGAATAACCGCCTGAAACCATCGGACGGCGAAAAGTAGCTGATTCTCGGGCGGAAATCGACGGCTGGACCTTAGCCGCGCAATGAAAATTGTGCGAAACCGGCACGGCCCCAGCCAATGAATGGTAATTTCTCACCATAGATTTGTGAAACACAACGCGCTAATATTCAGTCATTCGAAAGTTCAGGTCCGTTAGCCGGGACTTTCGTTTTCTGGGTTCTCCTGGCGCGTTGCGAAGCCGCGGTCGATCCTCCCTTGGCCGTAGGTAATGCGCCTACCTCGCCTCGCTCGTCACATCGGCAAGCGAGGCTTTTTTTGGCCGGTTCATCCTCGGGAGGACTATGCCAGGGAGAATTAAGCCTGGCGCTCCGGCACGTGCACGGTCAGACCGTCCAGCGCCGCCTTCATGCGGATCTGACAGGAGAGACGCGAGGTCGGGCGAACGTCGAAGGCGAAATCGAGCATGTCTTCTTCCATCGCCTCGGGCGGACCGACGCGCTCGGTCCACTCCTCGTCGATGTAGACATGACAGGTCGCGCAAGCGCAGGCGCCGCCACATTCGGCTTCGATGCCCGGCACGGAGTTGCGCACGGCGTTTTCCATGACGGTCGATCCCTGATCGACATCAAGATCGAAGCGCGTACCGTCGAAAGCGACAATGGTCAGTTTGGGCATGGTGTTTTCCGGTGATCATCAATGGGATGGGTTTGGATTTTTACTTCCAACAATTACGCGAGGCAGTCAACAACGACCGCCCTTGCCTCTTCATTCCAGATTTGGAAGCGACACGCTTGTCAGATTGCGCCACGCCAAGAGCAATAAAAAGACCCGCTGCTCCGCAATGGTGCAACGGGTCCCATGATCGAACACCTGATGGCGTCATTGCCGCCTAGCGGCAAAGCTTCAGGATGAAATTCTCCGCCTCGATGACGGCAACGCCGACGGCGGCCATGTTCGAGGCATCGCCGCAATTGCCCTCAAGCGCTTCGGCCGCGTCGCGTACCCGGAAGGCGCCGACAGCACTTGCCGCACCCTTGAGCTTGTGGGCGGCTGCTACGATCGCCTTGCCGTCGCCGGAAGACATGTCGTGCAGGCAGGCGCGGGCCTGGCGCGCGAACATCTGCAGGACTTCCAATTCAAGCGCCTTGTCGCCCATCGTCTGGTTGGCCAGGTGAACAAGATCGACCGGCCGCTGTTGCGAGGGAACCTGTCCCTTGCCATGATCTGGCGCCGCGAACGCAATACTGACTGCTGCCATATGCCAATTCTCCCGTCTTAGGTCCCGCCGTTTGAATGATGTTGCGGGGGCGCAGTGCCAATCGCGTTAAATTCGGGCGCAATCAGGGCGAATTTCTCGCCATATGGTTAACGCCCGTCAAACACTTCTAACGCATTGGATTTCAAGGCCGCGCCGGCGTTAATTCGGGTTAATCAAGCGTTAATAACTCAGCATTTGACCGAAGGCGTTAATTGTCTAGCAGGTCCGGATGTGTCACTACGATACGACTGGGAGAGCTGGGTTGTGGAAGCCTTTGCTCGCCAAGTGGATAATGGTAATGTTTTGATACCGTAAGTGTGCGAAAGCAGCTATCCACTCTGAAATGACATACTTATCCGCTCTACGAATTTTGGGCGGACAGGTTCAGAGGCAAGGTTTGTTCGGGTGACGCGGAAACCCGGATGCGTGTAGACCGGCTGAGATGTAACGAGGCGTAACGGAATGGCGAACAACAAGTACAACGAATCGATCGAGGACAAGGCGTTCAAGGCGCTGGATGAAGCCCTGCAGATCGACTTCGAGGACGATGATACGCCGTCTCCACAAGTCAGGAAGCAAGACGCCTCGGAGGCAAAAGTTTCCGAAAAGCCAACTGTCCGCAATCAGCGTAAAGACGATGCCAAGCAGCAGCGCGCCGCCGCAACGCCCCGGCCCCCCGAGCAGGGATCGCGCGCGCCGGCCTTTGCCGCCAACGACGGCAGCCGGGTCAGCCCCGCTTCTCTCTTGAAATCGCTCGACAACGGCTCCGCCCGTCCGGCGCTGCGCAACGCCACGCTTGTTTCACTTCTGTGGATCGTCGGCGGCCTCGGCCTGATGTCGCTCCTCTATTCGCCGCAGATCTGGCAGATCCGCTCGATTTCCGACCTCGTCGCCCTGCCCGGCGTGATCGCCGGTCTCGTCGGCATCATCATCCCCGTTCTCCTGTTCTACGCCTTCGCCATCATGATGGCGCGCGCCCAGGACATGCGAAACGCCGCCCGCTCGATGGCGGAAGTGGCGCTGCGCCTTTCCGAGCCGGAAACCATCGCGTCGGAACGCATCATGACGGTCGGCCAGGCCGTTCGTCGTGAAGTCTCCGCCATGAACGAGGGCATCGAGCGCACCATCGCCCGCGCCTCCGAGCTCGAAACCCTCGTCCACTCCGAAGTCAACGCGCTGGAGCGCAGCTACGCCGATAACGAACTGCGCGTGCGCGGTCTCGTCCACGAACTCGGCTCCGAGCGTGAGGCGATCGTCAATCACGCCGAGCGTATCCGCACGTCGATCGTCGGCGTTCACGACCAGCTGCGCGAAGACCTGTCGCTGGCGACCGAAGAAATCGCCGTGCGCCTCGCGACCTCGGGCGAAGCCTTCGCCTCGATGATCGACACGCGCGCCGCCACGATCACCGAGAAGTCGGAATCCGCCATCCAGTCGCTGGGCACGCTGCTTGCCGCCAAGACCGATTCGCTGCTGCAGACCCTCACCTCCTCCGGTTTCGCGCTCGCCAACGAGTTCGATAACCGCCTGGATTCGCTGACGTCTAGCCTCAGCGACCACGGCAACACCATTCTCAGCCAGTTCGAGACGCGTGCGTCCACCATGGACAGCAACGCCGAGAAGCTGAACGCCGCGCTCAACGACCGTGCCCGCCAGCTGAACGAGATCCTGATCGCGCGCACCCGCGACATCAACGAGAGCCTGACCGGCGGCGAACGCACCATCACCAGCACGCTGGATGACGTTCTCGCCAAGCTGAACAGCACGCTCGACGAGCGCGGCACCAGCTTCCGCCACAGCCTGCAGTCCAGCGTCGATGACACGATCATGGACCTCGACCTGCGTTCCGGCTTCTTCGACGAGCGCCTGCAGGCGACCGTCGCCCAGCTGTCCACCTCCTTCGACGAACGTGTCGCCGAATTCGCCAACGCATTCGACAAGCGCGCCGGCACGCTCGACACCAAGCTGATGGAGAGCCTGAACCGTATCAACGACACGCTGACCGGCGGCTCGGACTCGCTTAACGGCATCCTGAGCTCCAGCATCGAGCGCATAGGCTCGTCGCTGACCGACCAGTCCTTCGCGCTGACGACGGCGCTTTCGACCGGCCAGGAAGTGCTGGAAAGCACGCTTTCGGGCAAGGTCGACGAAGTCGCGAGCGCGATTGGCGCGCGCACTGCCGAAATGACCTCGGCGCTCAGCCACGCTACCTCCGAAATCTCGCTGGCGCTCGCCTCCGGCACTTCTGAGCTCCACAACAACCTCTCGGCCCGCGCCACCGAATTCCGCGACACCCTGCTGTCGACGACCTCGGATCTGAGCTCGGCGGTTTCGGCTGGTACCGACCAGATCACCTCGGCCTTCGGCCGCGCCGATGAGCTGAACACCACGATCTCCAAGCGCGCTGAAGATATCACACAGGCGCTGGATTCCGCCCATGAGCGCATCGACGACGTCATGTCGGCGCGCAGCGGCGTCTTCCTCGGCGCGCTGTCCGACAGCCAGTCGCGCTTCGAGAACACCCTTGCAAGCCGCTCGGAAGCGATCATCGAAGCCGTCACCGGCAGCCATGACCGCCTCGCCGATACGCTCGATGACAAGGCCATGGCGCTGGCGATCTCTCTCAACGAAAGCCAGAGCCGCTTCGAGGAGACGCTTGGCTCGCAGGTCGATGCCATCGCAGGCTCCATCGCCTCCGGCCATGATCGCCTTGCCGAGACGCTCGACGACCGCGCCATGGCACTCGCCATTTCGCTGAACGAAGGCCACAGCCGCATCGAGGATACGCTCGGCTCGCATTCCGGTGCCATCTCGCAGTCGCTGGCAGCAGGCGAACGCAAGCTCGCCGACGCCATTGCCGAACGCAGCGCCGCCTTCAACGCCTCGATGAACGAAGGCCGCAGCCTGATCGAGACCGCGCTTGACACCCGCGCGGAAGCCATCTCGCAGTCGCTCGCAGCCGGCCAGGAAAAGCTGACCGAAGCGATCGACGACCGCGCCATGGCATTTGCCATTTCGCTCGACGACAGCCAGGGCCGCCTCGCCGATACGCTGTCACACCACGCTGACGGCATTGCGGCCTCGCTCTCCAGCGGTCACGACCGCATCAGCGAAGCGCTCGAAGACAAGTCCATGGGCCTTGCGATCGCGCTCAACGAAGGCCACTCGCGCCTCGAAGACACGCTCGGCCGCCATGCCGGCAACATCGCGACTTCTCTCGCCAGCGGCCACGACCGGATTAACGAAGCCCTCGACGACAAGGCCATGGGTCTGGCGATCGCGCTCAACGAAGGTCATTCGCGCCTTGAGGATACGCTCGGCCACCATGCCGAAAGCATCGCGAACTCGCTCGTCAGCGGCCACGACCGGATCGAAAGCACGCTCTCGCAGAACGCCAAGTCGATCAACGACACGGTTGCCGACGTGCACGACCGCCTCGCCGACACGCTCGCAGAAAAGTCCATGGCGCTCGCCATCTCGCTCGGCGACAGCCAGAGCCGCTTCGACGAGGTTCTGGACGCTCGCACCAACGCGCTGATCGATAGCGTCGCCGGAGCCGAAGCCCGCGTCGCCGGCGCCTTCACCGACAAGGCCCAGGAAATCCGTGGCGCCTACACCGAAAACCAGCAGCGCCTGGAACGCACGCTCGCTGAGCACGCCTCCTCCATCTCCAGCACCATCACCGATGGCACTGATCGCATCGAAGGTGGCCTGACCTCGGCCGCTGACCGCTTCGAGGCGCTGACTGGCAATGCCACGACCAAGCTGGAAGACGGCCTCGTCTCGGCGCATGCCCGCATCCGCGCAACGCTCGACGACCGCACCCAGGCGATCAACCTGACGCTCAACGAAGCGCATAACCAGATCGGCGAAACGCTTTCCGACCAGGCGACGACGATCGGCGCCTCGATCGCCGCAAGCGTCAGCATGCTCGAAATGTCGCTGGAGGATCGCGAAGCCTCGATCCGCCAGGCGATCGACAACAGCGCCCAGTCGCTGGAAGACCGCCTGCGCGACAGCACCGGCAACATCGCCGGTCGCTTCCAGACCGCCGCCGACGAAATCTCCCGTTCGACCGAGAGCTTCGCCTCGCATCTCGACCAGTCGATCGAGGGCATGACCGGCCGCTTCGCAGACACCGGCTCGCGCGTCGAAGCCGGCCTCGCAGCGCTTGAAAACCGCATCCGCGACGGCGTCGGCGGTGTTGCCCAGCAGGTCGATGCCGCGGGCGAACGCCTGACCGGCACGCTGAGCGATGGCATCACCAGGCTCGGCGCTCTCAGCGACGAAACCTCCGGCCGCATCGCATCCGCCGTGGATGACAGCATTGCCAAGTTCTCGCAGACGATCGATGGCCGCACCAGCCACCTCGCCTCCGAGATCGACAGCCGCGCCGCCAGCCTGACTGACGGCATCGACGCCCGCACCGCAGGCATCGGCGAAGCCATGGACCGTGGCACCGCCAAGATCGACGAACGTCTGTCCACCATGGACCGCGCGCTCAACGTCGGCCTCGACGCCGTCAACCGCACGATCGAAGGCAAGGCCGCCGGTCTCGCCGCATCGCTGCGCAGCGCTGTCGCCGACACCACGCAGGGCATGGACGAGGAAGCCACGCGCGCCGCGGCCTCCCTCAGCCAGACCGGCCAGCAATTCGCCGAAGGCCTCGACGCCAAGAGCAGCGATTTCGCCCGTTCGATGGGCGAGCGCTCCGAGCAGATCGTCGGCCGCGTCTCCGAGGCGCAGAACCGCCTCGCCGGCCAGGCAGCAGCCGTCGCCCAGACCTTCTCCGAGGCGGGCAACGCCATCATCAACAAGGTGGCCGAGGCCGAGACGCTGGTCAGCGGCCAGGTCGGCGCCATCTCCAAGGCGCTGAACGACGCGCAGAACACCTTCGCCAGCCACGGCACGGATATCCGCACGACGATCGCAAGCGCCAGCGAAGAGATCGCCTCCACCATGGCCGATGTCGACCGTGCACTCGAAGCACGCGGCAATGCGATCCGCAGCGGCCTTGAAGAGCGCTCGCGCGAACTCGACGGCACCCTCAACACGGTCGAGCAGGCGCTCGAAGCACGCGGAAGCTCGATCCGCGCCGCTCTCGACGATCGCACCCGCGAGCTGAACTCCATGCTCGCCGGCCGCACGACCGAGCTGTCGCGCATTCTCGACGAGACCGCCCGTCCGATGATTGATCGCTACGCGCAGACCGGCCGCGAGGCCGCAGCGCAGATCACGTCTGCCGGCGAACAGAGTGCTGCACAGATCACCGCCGCCAGCGAGCAGAGTGCTGCACAGCTCACGGCGGCGAGCGACCAGAGCGCCGAACGCCTGCGCGCCGAAAACACCGCTTTGATTGACGCGATCAACGCCCGCACCGAACGCGCCACCTCTGCCGTCGATGCGATCGAAAACAGCCTGCTCTCCAACGTCAACCGCCTGATCGACCGCCTGTCCGACAACAGCATGGTCATGGGCCAGATGATGAGCCGCGCGGCCGAAGAGCTGGGCGCCGTGGATAGCCGCCTCGGCGACACCACCTCGCGCTTCACCGACTCGGCCTCCAAGGCGGCTGAAATGGTCGCGGCCTCGACCCGCCTTCTCGAAGGCAAGGTCGATCGCCTCTCCGACATCTCCGGCCAGACGCTTTCGCAGGTCGGCAGCATCATCGGCCGCTTCGACGAGCACTCCAAGGTTCTGACGCAGGCCTCCAGCCTGCTCGGCGCCGCGCAGTCCAACCTCGTCTCGACGCTGGAAGATCGCGAATCCGCGCTTCAGTCGCTGTCGGTCGGCCTCGTCCAGCGCTCGGAAGACATCGAAAAGACGATGCGTGCCCTCGGCAGCATGGTCGACTCGGCTTTCGATCGCGCCGAACAGCGCTCGAACCAGGTCAGCCACAACCTGCGCCAGGGCGTCCAGTCCTCCTTCGCCGATATCAGCACCACGCTCTCGGATGCCGAAAAGCGCGCCGCCGAGGCCGCCGAAGCAATGCGCAGCAGCGTCAGCAAGGCCAGCGAAGACGTCAACGCAACGCTCGACACCACGCTTGGCAATGCCGAGCGCCGCTCCGGCGAACTCGCCAACCGCGTTCGCGGCGGCCTGACGGCATCGCTGTCGGAAGTCGAGCGCATGATGGGCGACGCAGGTCGCCTATCGGATGGCGCGGCACAGCAGATGCGTGAATCGCTGCGCGAAGCTGTCGACGAAGCCGTCGCCCGCTTCTCCGGCGCCACCGAGGAAATCCGCCGCTCCGCCGGCGATATCCGCAAGGAACTGGACATGACGCGCAGCGAGCTGAAGCGCGGCGCATTCGACCTGCCCGAGGAAGCCAAGGAGAGCGCGGCTGCCATGCGCCGCGCCGTCTCCGAGCAGATCAAGGCGCTGCAGGACATCTCGCACATCGTCGGCCGCTCGACGCAGCAGCTCGAAGTTTCCGAGCCCGCCGCCCGCACGCTGGCCCAGCCCCAGCAGCCGCAACCTGCGCCGCGCCAGGCGCCGGTGCAGCCCGCGATCCAGCAGCAGCCGCAGCCGGCTCCCGTCCCGGCCCCGGCACCCGCACCGCTGCCCACCCCGGCCGCCGCTGCCATTCCGCCCTCCTCGATTGAAGGCTTCGGCCTGCGCGGTTCGCTCGGCACCGCGGCAGCAACGCCGGCAACGCCGCAGCGCGCCCCTGCCGTAACCCAGGCGCCTGCCGCATCGCCGGCATCCGGTGGTTGGATCAGCGACCTGCTGCGCGGCGCGTCGCGTGACGAGAGTGCAGAAGAAGCAGTTGCCCGCCAGCCGGCGCCCCGTGTAGACCCACCGGCACCCCAGGCGCCGCGCGCCGGCGACAACCGCAATCCGCGCCACGTCGTGGAATCGCTGAACTCGCTCTCCGTCGACATTGCCCGCGCCATCGATCACGATGCCTCGGTCGATCTCTGGCGCCGCTACCAGCGCGGCGAGCGCGACGTCTTTACGCGCCGCCTCTACACGCTCAAGGGCCAGCAGACCTTCGACGAGATCAAGCACAAGTATGACCGCGAGCCGGAATTCCGCACCGCCGTCAACCGCTACATCGCCGACTTCGAAAAGCTGCTCGCCGACGTCGCCCGCACCGACCGCGACCGGACGATCACCCAGTCCTACCTGACCTCCGACACCGGCAAGGTCTACACCATGCTCGCCCACGCGGCAGGCCGCCTGAACTAAGGCGCAACGAGAAACAAGCAAAAAGGCCGCATCGGAAACGATGCGGCCTTTTTTGTTTGGGTGACTGGGCGGCAATGCCCGAAGGTCATCACTGGCGCGTCCGATTACGGCGTCGAAAACTCACTCCGCGGCAGCATTCTCCGTCAGTAAATGGCAAAGACTTGCTATCACTTCAGCAGCCTCCTTCAGCCCGGAGGCCACCACATGATCCGGCACGCCGTCATCGATCAGCGTTGCAAGTTCCGCGAGGTCGTAGACGATATGGCCGCGCCGTAGCTCGTTCTGGGCGAGATCGATGCCCAGCTCGGCATGCATGCGATGGATCGCTCTCGCGGCCGATATGACGAGCATCCGCTTCTGCGCGATGTCGGCCGCGTCAAGGCGATCCAAGGCTCGCGCGGTCTCTTGCGATTGCAGCAAATACGGGTGCATGACGTCCTCCTACTGGTCATCGAGCGATCGGCAGGCAGATCTCCCCCATCATGCCAGCGAATCGCCATTTGGTTGCATCATGAGGAATATTCACCAAAAACAATGAGGACTGCAACCCAGGGATTTACCAAGAAAAACAACATCTCTTTCGCCTTCCGCGGAGCCACCGACATCCGCGCGTCGCTGAGAGCGGCGCCAAGGCCTCCGCAACTCAAACAAAAAGGGCCGAACCCATAAGGTCCGGCCCTTCTCTTCAATTCATATCCACTCACCGAAAACCGGTGCGCGGAAACTCTTACGCCTCGGCGTCCGGCGGCGTCTCGTCGCCAGCCTCTGCGGTCGGCTCTTCGCCCGGCGCAACGGCGGTTTCCTCGCCGTTCTCGGTACCTTCCTCGACCTCGTCTTCCGGATCGCGGATGCGCTCGACCGATACGACCTTCTCGTCCTTGGCGGTCGAGAAGATGGTCACACCCTTGGTCGCGCGGCTGGCGATGCGGATACCGCCGACAGGCACGCGGATGAGCTGACCACCATCCGAAACCAGCATGATCTGGTCGTTGTCATCGACAGGGAAGGCAGCGACGAGTTCGCCGATCTCGCCCGTCTTCGACGTGTCGGTGGCGCGAATGCCCTTGCCGCCACGGCCGGAGATGCGGAAGTCGTAAGAGGAAGACCGCTTGCCGTAGCCCTTCTCGGAGACCGTCAGCACGTATTGTTCGCGTGCCTTCAGCTCTTCGTAGCGCTCGTCGCTCAGCTGTCCCTCTTCGGTGACTTCCTCGCCAACCAGCGCGATTTCCTCGGCCTCGCCCGTCGTCAGGCGACGCTCGTTGGCGGCGCGCTTGAGATAGGCGGCGCGTTCCCACGGCTCGGCATCGACATGGCCGACGATCGTCATCGAGATGATGCGGTCGTTATCGCCGAGGTTGATCCCTCGTACGCCGATCGAGTTGCGACCCGCGAAGACGCGGACGTCATCGACCGCGAAGCGGATGCACTGACCGAGTGCCGTCGTCAGCAGCACGTCGTCATGCTCGGTGCAGGTCTCGACGGAGAGGATTTCGTCGCCCTCTTCCTCGAGCTTCATCGCGATCTTGCCGTTGCGGTTGACCTGGACGAAGTCGCTGAGCTTGTTGCGGCGCACGGTGCCGCGCGTCGTCGAGAACATCACGTCGAGCGTTGCCCAGCTGTCCTCGTCCTCCGGCAGCGGCAGGATGGTGGTGATGCGCTCGCCTGGAGCGAGCGGCAGCATGTTGATCATCGCCTTGCCGCGCGAGGTCGGCGTGCCGATCGGCAGGCGGTAGACCTTTTCCTTGTAGACGATGCCGCGCGACGAGAAGAACAGAACCGGCGTATGCGTGTTTAGCACGAATAGCTGGCTAACGAAATCTTCGTCACGTGTGGTCATGCCGGAGCGACCCTTGCCGCCGCGGCGCTGCGCGCGGTAGGTCGTCAGCGGCACACGCTTGATGTAGCCGAGATGCGAGACGGTGACGACCATGTCCTCGCGGGCGATGAGGTCTTCATCGTCCATCTCGAGGCCGCCATCCATGATCTCGGTGCGGCGCGGCGTGCCGAACTCGTCGCGGACAGCAGCGAGCTCGTCCTTGACGATCGACTGTATGCGCACGCGGGACGACAGGATATCGAGGTAATCCTTGATTTCCTCGCCGATCTTGTTGAGTTCGTCGCCGATTTCGTCACGACCAAGGGCCGTCAGACGGGCGAGACGCAGTTCGAGAATGGCCCGTGCCTGCTCTTCCGAGAGGTTGTAGGTCATGTCTTCGTTGATGCGGTGGCGTGGATCGTCGATCAGCCGGATCAGGCCTTCGACGTCATGCGCCGGCCAGCGGCGGGTCATCAGTTCTTCGCGAGCCGACTGCGGATCCGGCGCCTGGCGGATGACGCGGATGACTTCGTCGATATTGGCGACAGCAATCGCCAGACCGACCAAGACGTGCGCGCGCTCGCGAGCCTTGCGCAGCAGGAATTTCGTACGCCGGCTAACGACTTCCTCGCGGAACGAAACGAAGGCGCGTAGCATGTCGAGCAGCTGCAGCTGCTCCGGCTTGCCGCCGTTCAGCGCCACCATGTTGCAGCCGAACGAGGTCTGCAGCGGCGTGTAGCGATAAAGCTGGTTCAGGATGACGTCGGCATTGGCGTCACGCTTCAGCTCGACGACGACGCGGTAACCCTGACGGTCGGATTCATCGCGCAGGTCGGAGATGCCTTCGATGCGCTTGTCGCGCACCAACTCGGCCATCTTCTCGATCATCGTCGACTTGTTCACCTGATACGGGATCTCGGTGATGATGATCTGTTCGCGATCACCGCGCATCGGCTCGATGGTCGCGACACCGCGCATGATCACCGAACCGCGGCCCGTCTCGTAAGCCGAGCGGATGCCGGAGCGGCCGAGGATCTTGGCGCCGGTCGGGAAGTCTGGACCGGGGATGATCTGCATCATCTCGGGCAGTTCGATCGCCGGATCGTCGATCAGCGCGATACAGCCATTGATGACTTCGACGAGATTGTGCGGCGGAATGTTGGTCGCCATGCCGACGGCGATACCGCCGGCGCCGTTGACGAGCAGGTTCGGGAATTTCGCCGGAACGACCACGGGCTCGGAGAGCGTGCCGTCGTAGTTGTCGCGGAAATCGACGGTTTCCTTGTCGAGATCGTCGAGCAGCGAATGCGCGGCCTTCTCGAGACGGCATTCGGTGTAGCGTTCGGCCGCCGGCGGATCGCCATCGACGGAGCCGAAGTTGCCCTGGCCGTCGATGAGAGGAAGGCGAAGAGACCAGTCCTGCGCCATACGCGCCAGCGCGTCGTAGATCGCGGTGTTGCCGTGCGGATGGTATTTACCCATCACGTCCCCGGTCACGCGGGCGCATTTGACGTATTTCTTGTTCCAGTCGATGCCGAGCTCGGACATGCCGTAGAGGATGCGCCGGTGCACGGGCTTGAGGCCGTCGCGCACGTCAGGAAGCGCGCGGCTGACGATGACGCTCATCGCGTAATCGAGATACGACCGCTGCATTTCCTCCATAATGGAGATGGGCTCGATGCCTGGCGGGAGCTTCCCGCCGCCGGGGGGTGTTTGCTCAGTCAAAATGGATCACATCTCTTCTAGAATCACTTGAAGATTTATAGCGGAAAGGCTGTTCCTAAGCCAATTTTGCAGGAAGTTTTGAACAGGCTTTTACGGTCTAATCAGGGCAAAACGAGGCTTATACGCCCCAATCGCCACCACGCACGCCGCGCCATTTGCAAAATCGGTTTGCCCACATCACAATCGCGCGAAAACCAAGCCCGGATATGGGTATACGGAGACATGATGGCAAGCGCCGACCAACTGATCAATGCCTTTACAACCCTGCTCGTCACGATCGATCCGCCGGGTCTCGCACCGATCTTTCTCGGCCTCACGGTCGGCATGAGCAGAGCCCAGCGCAAGCAGGTGGCGCTGCGCGGCACGATCATCGCTTTCATCATTCTCGCCGTCTTCGCGCTCTTCGGATCGAGCGTGCTGGGCGTGCTCGGCATTTCGATCGGCGCCTTCCGCATCGCGGGCGGCCTGCTGCTCTTCTGGATCGCCTTCGAAATGGTGTTCGAGAAGCGCCAGGATCGCAAAGAGAAAACTGGCACAGCGGCGATCACCGTCGACCACATCCAGAACATCGCCGTCTTCCCGCTGGCGATCCCGCTGATCTCAGGCCCGGGCGCGATCTCGGCAACGATCTTGATCGCAGGCTCGATGCAGACGGCGTTCGAGCTGGCGCAGCTGATCATCGTGATCGCCGCAAGCCTGCTGCTGCTTTTCCTGGCGCTCCTGATCGCCGACAGGCTGGACCGCTTCCTCGGCGTCACCGGCCGCGCCATCCTGACCCGCCTACTCGGCGTCATCCTCGCCGCCTTGGCAACCCAGTTCGTCGTCGATGGCATCAAGTCGGCGATGAACCTCGTTCCCTCGGCCGTCTGAGCTTTCAGTTAAAACGCAAACGGCGCACCCCGAGGCGCGCCGTCTGAAACCTTTCCGTCTGTCGTTCGATCAAAACGGAATATCGTCGTCGAGATCGCGCGAGAAATTGCCGCCACCGCCGGAAGATGCACCACCGCCCGAGCTGCCACGGCCCGACGACTGCGAAGGCGAACCGTAATCATCGCCATAGCCGCCGCCACCACCGAAATCACCACCACCGGCATTGCTGCCACGGCCACCGCCGTAACCGCCGCCAGAACGCTCGCCACCGCCTTCGCCGCGTCCATCGAGCATCGTCAGCGTCGAGCCGAAGCCCTGCAGCACGACTTCCGTGGAATAACGATCCTGGCCCTGCTGGTCCTGCCACTTGCGGGTCTGCAGCGCGCCTTCGATATAGAGCTTGGCGCCCTTCTTGACGTACTGCTCGACGACCTTGCACAGGCCTTCGTTGAAGACGACCACGGTGTGCCACTCGGTCTTTTCGCGACGCTCGCCGGAATTGCGGTCGCGCCAGGTCTCCGAGGTCGCGATACGGAGGTTGGCGATCGGCCGGCCGTCCTGCGTCCGACGGATTTCGGGGTCTGCGCCCACGTTTCCGATCAGAATTACCTTGTTCACGCTGCCAGCCATACTTTTCACCTTCTTGTCGTGTTGCCGATATTGCGAAGCCCGCAACATGCGCAACGAAATTGACAACACCTTACCCCATCGGCCTTCGCCGGTGTGCGGTTGAGCTTCGTTAATCCACAACGAAATTTGTTCTTTATTTGTTCTATTTTATCATTATCATCGTGTCAACGGAATCGAAAAGCGTGAACCACAGGGATATTCAGCCTCGACTCGCCAGCCGGCATCACTACATAAAGGCTCTTCTTATCCCCCCGAGACATTGAAGCAGAAGACGATGAGCGAACTGAAGACGATTTCAATCCGTGGCGCGCGCGAGCACAATCTGAAGGGCATCGACCTCGATCTGCCGCGCAACAAGCTGATCGTCATGACGGGCCTGTCGGGATCGGGCAAATCCTCGCTCGCCTTCGACACCATCTATGCCGAGGGCCAGCGCCGCTATGTCGAGAGCCTGTCGGCCTATGCCCGCCAGTTCCTCGAGATGATGCAGAAGCCCGATGTCGACCAGATCGACGGCCTCTCGCCGGCGATCTCGATCGAGCAGAAGACGACCTCGCGCAACCCGCGCTCGACGGTTGGCACCGTCACCGAGATCTACGACTACATGCGCCTGCTCTTCGCGCGCGTCGGCGTTCCCTATTCGCCGGCCACCGGCCTGCCGATCGAGAGCCAGACCGTCAGCCAGATGGTCGACCGCATCCTCGCCTTCGAGGAAGGCACGCGTCTCTTCATCCTGGCGCCGCTCGTGCGCGGCCGCAAGGGCGAGTATAAGAAGGAACTCGCGGAGCTCATGAAGAAGGGCTTCCAGCGCGTCAAGATCGACGGCCAGTTCTACGAGATCGCCGATGCCCCCGCGCTCGACAAGAAATACAAGCACGACATTGATATCGTCGTCGACCGCGTGGTCGTGCGCGCCGATGTCTCGGCGCGTCTTGCCGACAGCCTAGAGACCTCGCTGAAGCTCGCCGACGGTCTCGCTATAGCCGAATTCGCTGACAAGCCGCTACCTGTCGAGGAGACCGCCGCCGGCGGCTCGGCCAACAAGTCGCTCAACGAAACGCACGAGCGCGTGCTTTTCTCGGAAAAATTCGCCTGCCCGGTCTCCGGCTTCACCATCTCGGAGATCGAGCCGCGTCTCTTCTCCTTCAACAATCCGGCCGGCGCCTGCCCGACCTGCGACGGCCTCGGCGCGCAGCAGAAGATCGACGCCAACCTGATCGTGCCGGAACCCGAGCGCACGCTGCGCGACGGCGCGATTGCCCCCTGGGCCAAGTCGTCCTCGCCCTACTACAACCAGACGCTGGAAGCGCTCGGCAAGCATTTCGGCTTCAAGCTCGGCGCCCGCTGGAACGACCTCTCCGCCAAGGCGCAGGACGTCATCCTCAACGGCACCGAGGAAAAGATCGAGTTCCACTACGTCGACGGCGCCCGCTCCTATACGACGCACAAGAATTTCGAAGGCATCATCACCAACCTCGAACGCCGCTGGAAGGAAACCGACAGCGCCTGGGCGCGCGAGGAGATCGAACGCTACATGTCGGCAGCACCCTGCCCGTCCTGCAATGGCTTCCGCCTGAAGCCGGAAGCGCTGGCCGTGAAGGTCAACAAGCTGCACATCGGCCAGGTTACGGATATGTCGATCCGCATCGCCCGCGACTGGTTCGAAACGCTGCCTGACAGCTTCAACGCCAAGCAGAACGAGATCGCCGTCCGCATCCTGAAAGAGATCAGGGACCGCCTGCGCTTTCTGAACGACGTCGGCCTCGAATATCTAAGCCTCTCGCGCAACTCCGGCACGCTCTCGGGCGGCGAAAGCCAGCGCATCCGCTTGGCCTCGCAGATCGGCTCCGGCCTCACCGGCGTTCTCTACGTGCTCGACGAGCCGTCGATCGGCTTGCACCAGCGCGACAACGCCCGCCTGCTCGAAACGCTGAAGCACCTGCGAGATATCGGCAACACCGTCATTGTAGTCGAGCATGACGAGGACGCCATCCTGCAGGCTGACGACGTCGTCGATATCGGCCCCGCCGCCGGCATTCACGGCGGCCAGGTGATTGCCCACGGCACACCGCAGGATATCATGGCCAACCCGAAGTCACTGACCGGTAAATACCTGTCGGGCGAACTCGGCGTCACCGTTCCCGAAGAGCGCCGGAAGGTGAAGAAGGGCAAGGAAATCAAGGTCGTCGGCGCCCGCGGCAACAACCTGAAGAACGTCACGGCATCGATCCCGCTCGGCGTCTTCACGGCGGTCACGGGTGTGTCCGGCGGCGGCAAGTCCACCTTCCTGATCGAGACGCTCTACAAGTCCGCCGCCCGCCGCGTCATGGGCGCGCGCGAAATCCCGGCGGATCACGACCGCATCGACGGCTTCGAGCACATCGACAAGGTCATCGACATCGACCAGTCGCCGATCGGCCGCACCCCGCGCTCCAACCCGGCCACCTATACCGGCGCCTTCACGCCAATCCGCGACTGGTTCGCCGGCCTGCCGGAAGCAAAGGCGCGCGGCTACCAGCCCGGCCGCTTCTCCTTCAACGTCAAGGGCGGACGCTGCGAGGCCTGCCAGGGCGACGGCGTCATCAAGATCGAAATGCACTTCCTGCCTGACGTCTACGTCACCTGCGACGTCTGCCACGGCAAGCGCTACAACCGCGAAACGCTCGACGTCACCTTCAAGCAGAAGTCGATCGCCGACGTTTTGGACATGACCGTCGAGGAAGGCGTCGAGTTCTTCGCAGCCGTCCCCGCCGTGCGCGATAAGCTGCAGGCCCTCTTCGATGTCGGCCTCGGCTACATCAAGGTCGGTCAGCAGGCGAACACCCTGTCGGGCGGCGAAGCCCAGCGCGTCAAGCTCGCCAAGGAACTCTCGAAGCGCTCGACCGGCCGCACGCTCTACATTCTCGACGAGCCGACAACAGGCCTGCACTTCCACGACGTGGCGAAGCTGCTCGAAATGCTGCACGAACTGGTCAACCAGGGCAACTCGGTTGTCGTCATCGAGCACAACCTCGAAGTCATCAAGACCGCCGACTGGGTCCTCGACTTCGGCCCCGAAGGCGGCGACGGCGGCGGCGAGATCGTGGCGTCTGGCACGCCCGAGGCGATCGTCAAGGAGAAGCGCTCCTATACCGGCCAGTTTCTGAAGGAACTGCTGGAACGGCGGCCGGTGAAGAAGGTGCAGGCGGCGGAGTGAGCGATATCCTCTCCACGGTGCGTGTGTTGATCGCTGACGGCAAGTTCAGGGTCTCGGCACACGCGCTGCAGGAGTTGTTGAACGACGATCTGCTGATCGAGACGTTGGTGATGGATATAGCTGCGGCGGTGGTCGTGGAGGAGTATCCGGACTATCACAAGGGACCCTGTGTTCTGGTCCTGCAGACGGACGAGCGGGGAAGGCCCATACATTTGCTTTGGGGCATCCCATCAGGCGCATCCGAGCCGGCGGTGTTGATAACAGCATACATTCCAGATCCAGATCGCTGGAATGACGATTTCACCAGGAGGAAGCCGTAATGACGAGACAGGCGTCGCAGCTCATTCGTGAGGGGGAGTATGCCGCGGAGGTCATCGTGGAGCTTCACGACGACGGTGGCGAATGGTCCCCGACGGTAAGCCCGGAGGATATCCGCAAGCTGGATCGCGTACGTCGGGCTCTTCGTGAGCATGATTTCGAAGGTGCCGAGAAGGATGGACGCGTTTACCGGCTCGTGCCGCGCGAGGCTGACTATCCGAAGAGCGGTTTTGGCGAAAACAAACAGGATGGATTGAAGTCATGACAAACCCCGGCACCATTCGCGTCGGCATCGGCGGCTGGACATTCGAGCCCTGGCGCAACCACTTCTTCCCGTCCACGCTGAAGCAGAAGGACGAGCTGAATTATGCCAGCCGGCAGCTGAAGGTCATCGAGGTCAACGGCACCTATTACAGCTCTCAGAAGCCCGAGACCTTCGCCAAATGGGCCGCAGATGTGCCAGAGGGTTTCATCTTTTCGCTCAAGGCCAGTCGCTTCAGCACCAACCGCAAGATCCTCTCCGAGGCCGGTGAATCGGTCGAGCGTTTTCTCGGCCAGGGCATCGTCGAACTCGGCCCGCATCTCGGCCCCATCCTCTGGCAGTTCGCGCCGACGAAGAAGTTCGAGCCTGAGGATTTCGAGGGCTTCCTCAAGCTTTTGCCGGACAAGCAGGATGGCCTGCCGCTGAAGCATGTCGTCGAAGTCCGTCACGACAGCTTCAAGGTGCCGGAGTTCGTGGCGCTGCTTGCGAGATACGGCGTCGCCCCTGTGGTCGCTGAGCATTTCGATTATCCGATGGTGGCGGATGTCACCGCCGATTTCGTCTATACCCGCCTGCAGAAGGGCTCGGACGAGATCAAGACCTGCTATCCGCCGAAGGAGCTGAAAGCCTGGGCGAAGCGCCTGGAGACCTGGGCCGAGGGCAAGGTGCCGGATGATCTGCCGCTCATCGATAGCGACCGCAAGGTCAAGGTCGAGCCGCGCGACGTCTTCGCCTTCATGATCCACGAGGGCAAGGTCAACGCCCCCTTCGGCGCCATCGCGCTGCAGGAAGAGGTCGGCAAGTAGTCAGACCGCAAAGTATTCAGAGTGACAAGCAATCAGAGCGGCAACACGTGGCTGACGAGGTCTTCCGCCGTCAGCCCCTTGCCGGCCCGGTTGCCCGCTTCACCATGCATGTAGACGCCGGCTGCAGCCGCCTCGAAGGCCGGCAGCCCCTGCGCCATCAGAGCGCCGATGATCCCCGCCAGCACATCGCCGGAGCCGGCTGTGGCAAGCCAGATCGGCGCGTTGGTGTTGATGAGCGCCCGTCCATCCGGCGAGGCGATGACGGTATCGGGGCCCTTATAGACGATGGCCGCATTGGCCCGCGCCGCGGCCGCCAGTGCCTTGTCGGCCTTGCCGAGATTGTGGTCGGCGGCGATATCCGGAAACAATCGCGAAAACTCGCCCTCATGCGGCGTCAGAACCAGCCGCGTCTCGCCCTCGGCGAACAATGCGAAAAGCGCCTCGGGATCGTCGCGGAACGAGGTGATGCCATCCGCGTCGAGAACCAGATGCCGATGGGAAAGTGCTGCCACGAAACCACGCGCCTTCTCGCCGGCCCCAAAGCCCGGCCCGAGCACGAAGCTGCGCAACCGTTCGTCCTTCAGCCAATCCAGGAGTTCAGCGTCCCCATCGATGCCGTGCAGCATCACGGCCGTCAGATGCGTCGCGTTTTCTTCCATGGCATCCGCAGGCGACGCGATCGTCACCAGCCCTGCGCCGGCCTTCAATCCAGACATGGCCGACATCCGCGCCGCGCCCGTCTTGCCCTTCTCGCCCGAGAAGACCACGAGGTGGCCGCGCTTGTACTTGTGCGTCTCCTGCCCCGATGACGGCAGCCACCGCTGCCACTGTTCCGGCCGGTTCTCCGCCAGCTTGCCCGATGCCTGCCCGCGCACGATCCGCGCGGGTATGCCGATGTCGAGCACCTCGAGTACGCCCGGTAGCTCCCGCCCCGGCATCAATAGGTGGCCCGGCTTGCGCGTCATGAAGGTGATCGTGCGCTCGGCGGTAAATGCCGCCCCCAGCACCATCCCAGTCCGGCCGTCGATGCCGGATGGCAGGTCGACGGCAAGCACCGGCAGGCGAGCCTCCTCGATACGCTCTATGACCGCACTGACGGCCTTGGGCACCGCCCGCGTCAACCCAGCCCCGAACAGCGCGTCGATCACGACGTCGCCCTCGGCAGGCCGGTATTCCTCGATAGGCGCGCCCCTACCAAGCCAGCCGCTAAAAGCCCGTGCGGCGTCGCCCTTCAGCCGAGCGGTATCCCCCAGATGAAACACCGCAACCTCGACACCGCTATCCTGTAGACACTGCGCCGCCACATAGCCGTCGCCGCCATTGTTGCCGGGACCGCACAGAACCACGGCGCGCCTCGCAGACGGATAGTGCCGCAGGAAACTCGCCGCCACGCCGGCACCCGCCTGCAGCATGAGCCCGAAACTGTCGATGCCGGAGGCTGCTGCGGCGGCATCGACGGCGGTCATTTCGGCGGGTGTAAGGAGAAGGTCGGCGAGTTGATTGTCCATTCGGCCATTCAAGCAGAATCCGCCTAAAAAACAACCGATTGGCGCAAAATCTGGAAGGTTATTATTTAGTCATTTGCATATCTTTTAATCTGCACTACAAGCCAGAAAGCAAGCATCAGACATCGCGAATATTCCTCATTTCGGTCGAAATTTAAGCTTTTCGCTTGCAACCCGCGTCTTTTTTGACAAAAAAATCGTTGAAATTGCTGAAAATCGCTCGACTTTCGGTCTCCGACTGCCATTTCGACGAAGATTCCGCTTTCCAACTGGCACGATAACTGCATTCTATCGGGGGGTGGGTATGAGCCTGCTATAACGGGAGAAGCGGAGAGTCATTTTCTCATGAAAAAGATCGAAGCGATCATTAAGCCCTTCAAGCTTGACGAAGTGAAGGAAGCCCTTCAGGAAGTTGGCCTGCAGGGGATCACAGTCACGGAAGCAAAGGGCTTCGGTCGCCAAAAAGGCCACACGGAATTGTACCGTGGCGCGGAGTATGTCGTCGATTTCCTGCCGAAGGTGAAGGTCGAAGTCGTCCTCGCCGACGAGAACGCGGAGGCCGTCATCGACGCGATCCGCAAGGCCGCGCAGACGGGCCGTATCGGCGACGGCAAGATTTTTGTATCCAATATCGAAGAAGTCATTCGTATCCGTACCGGCGAAACCGGTGTCGATGCGATCTGACCTGTTTGGTCCAGGCGAGGCAATCGTCTCGTCTTCTCAAATGAAGGAACCATTTTATGGCGACCGCAAGCGAAATCCTCAAGCAAATCAAGGATAACGACGTCAAGTTTGTTGACCTGCGCTTTACCGATCCCAAGGGCAAGCTGCAGCACGTCACGATGGACGTGGTTTGCGTCGATGAAGACATGTTCGCCGATGGCGTCATGTTCGACGGCTCCTCGATCGGCGGCTGGAAGGCGATCAACGAATCCGACATGGTGCTGATGCCCGACACGGAAACGGTCCATATGGACCCGTTCTTCGCGCAGTCCACCATGGTCATCCTCTGCGACATTCTCGATCCGGTCTCCGGCGAAGCCTATAACCGCGATCCGCGCGGCACCGCCAAGAAGGCCGAAGCCTATCTGAAGGCATCCGGCATCGGCGACACGGTCTTCGTTGGCCCGGAAGCCGAGTTCTTCATCTTCGACGACGTTCGCTACAAGGCTGATCCTTACAACACCGGCTTCAAGCTCGACTCGACCGAACTGCCGTCCAACGACGACACCGAATACGAGACCGGAAACCTCGGCCACCGTCCGCGCGTCAAGGGCGGCTATTTCCCGGTTCCGCCGATCGACAGCTGCCAGGACATGCGCTCCGAAATGCTGACGGTTCTCTCGGAAATGGGCGTCGTCGTCGAAAAGCACCACCACGAAGTGGCCGCTGCGCAGCACGAACTCGGCATCAAGTTCGACACGCTCGTTCGCAACGCCGACAAGATGCAGATCTACAAGTACGTCGTGCACCAGGTCGCCAATGCCTATGGCAAGACAGCAACCTTCATGCCGAAGCCGATCTTCGGCGACAACGGCTCGGGCATGCACGTCCACATGTCGATCTGGAAGAGCGGCAAGCCGAGCTTCGCGGGTGATGAATATGCAGGTCTCTCCGAGAGCTGCCTCTACTTCATCGGCGGCATCATCAAGCATGCCAAGGCGCTGAACGCCTTCACCAACCCGTCGACGAACTCCTACAAGCGTCTCGTCCCGGGCTATGAAGCACCGGTTCTGCTCGCCTATTCGGCGCGCAACCGCTCGGCCTCCTGCCGCATTCCGTTCGGCAGCAACCCGAAGGCAAAGCGCGTTGAAGTCCGCTTCCCGGATCCGATGGCGAACCCCTACCACGCCTTCGCCGCCATGCTGATGGCAGGCCTCGACGGCATCAAGAACAAGATCCATCCCGGCAAGGCCATGGACAAGGATCTCTACGACCTGCCGCCGAAGGAACTGAAGAAGATCCCGACGGTGTGCGGTTCGTTGCGTGAAGCGCTGGAAAGCCTGGACAAGGACCGCAAGTTCCTGACCGCCGGCGGCGTCTTCGACGACGACCAGATCGACTCGTTCATCGAGCTGAAGATGATCGAGGTCATGCGCTACGACATGACCCCTCATCCGGTCGAATACGACATGTACTACTCGGCGTAAGCCCTCAGAAAGCCCCGGTTCGCCGGGGCTTTCGTCTATTCGATGTCACGGAAGCCTGCCGCGGATGTGACACTCATGTGACGAGTTCTCGCACAAATCTTGATTTGAGTGAGATCAATCACCAAATCAGGTGATGAAAGGAAGTCGTACCATGAAAGAAAGACTAGCTAAGTTCAGTATCGGCGAAGTGGTTCGGCACAAGGTATTTCCGTTTCGCGGCGTCATCTTCGATGTCGATCCGGAATTCGCGAATACGGAAGAATGGTGGAATTCTATTCCCGCCGACGTGCGCCCCAACAAGGACCAGCCCTTCTACCACTTGCTTGCCGAAAACGAAGAGAACGAATACGTCGCCTACGTGTCCGAACAGAACCTGATGAATGACGAAAGCGGCGAACCGCTTCGCAATGAACAGGTCTACCAGATTTTCGATATGGCACCGACAGGGCAGTTCAAACCCAAGATGAGCTTCACCCACTAAGCCGCTGCATATCCATTTCAAAACCCCGCCTTCCCAGCGGGGTTTTTCTTTGGTCATGAGCCAGATTGCAGGCAACAAAAAACCCGGCTCGAAGCCGGGTTTCTCGACAATCCGTAAGGATCGAAATTACTGGGCCTTGGCAGCCTTCTGGGCGTCTTCAAGCTTCTTGCGTGCTTCGTCAGCCTTCTTCTGCATGCTGTCCTGCAGGCTCTTCTGGCTTTCAGCGAGCTTGGAAGCGGAAACCGCTTCGCCGTCGAATGCGCCGGTGAAGCCTTCAAGCGAAATCTTGATCGGGTTCGGCGCGCGGCGGAAGTTGATCGAGGTCAGAACGAGGTCGGTGCCCTTCTTCAGGCTGGCGACCATGGCGTCAGTCAGCGGGATCTGCGCGACGCAACGATCCGGCATGCACATCAGATAGTCGATCTTCTGCGGCTTGCCGCCGTCGATCTGCATGCCGATACCCGGCGGGATCAGACGTGCCGGAGGAACAGAAACCTGCAGGCTCTTGTTGTTCACCTTGCCGGAAACGGTGATGAGGCCAACGCCCGTAACGAGCTGACCGCCGGTGGCCAGAACAACGTTCTGCACGACGCAGACGTCATTGTCTTCCTGCTTGTTGCAGGTCTTGTACCAACCAAGGCGCGGTGCGCCGGCAGCCTGTGCGCCAGCGTCGGCAGACGCGTCCTGCGCATAAGAAGACACCGGAGCCACTGCGGCGCCAAGCATCACTGCCATTACGGACAGGGCTGCCCGTGTTTTCTTTTCAGACTTGAACATCATAACGAATTCCGTCTCCTGATATCCCGTTGGGACAGCCCATTTGCCGTCCTCACCAACAGGGTTGTTCGCATCTGACCTCTTAAAACAATGAGGCAAATGCATGACCCCCCGACTTCGGGGTCCCTGTTACATCGCGTTGCTGGAGATTTCCAGTGTTTCTTTGGCGTTTTGGGCGCCGCTGGAAAGAATTTGCCGTGGATGGTGAATTGGGCCGGCCGCATGGTAGTCTTCGCGCGAATCGTGCCGTTTTCCGGAAAGGATTTCGACTATGCTCCGGATCGTTCTCCCCGTCGTCTTCACCCTGGTTTGCGGGGCAGCCGCTGCCGAGCCCGTGCATGGCATCGCAATGCACGGCGCCCCTGCTCTGCCTGAAGATTTCAAGCACCTCCCCTACGTCAATCCCGACGTGAAGAAGGGCGGCAAGATCTCTTATGGTGTCGTCGGCACCTACGACAACCTGAACCCGTTCATCCTGAAGAGCATGCGCACCACGGCGCGCGGCATGTGGGACCCCGAATACGGCAATCTGGTCTATGAAACGCTGATGCTGCGCTCGCGCGACGAGCCCTTCACGCTTTATGGCCTCCTTGCGCAATCCGTCGAATGGGACGACGACCGGACCTATATCCAGTTCAACCTGAACCCCGCCGCCAAATGGTCGGACGGCCAGCCGGTCACGCCCGAGGATGTCATCTTCTCCTTCAACATCCTGAAGGAAAAGGGCCGCGTGCCCTTCAGCACGCGCCTCAATGCCGTCGAGAAAATGGAGAAGGTCGGCGATCACAGCGTGCGTTTCACCTTCAACGACAAGGCCGACCGCGAATTCCCGCTGATTCTCGCCGGCTCGACGCCGATCCTCCCCAAGCACGCGATCGACGCGGAGAATTTCGACCGCTCGACACTGAAACCGCCGGTCGGCTCCGGTCCCTACAAGATCAAGTCGCTGAAGCCGGGCGAAAGCATCACCTTCGAGCGCGACCCGAACTATTGGGGGAAGGATATCCCGGCCAAGGTCGGCCTCGACAATTACGACCAGATCACCGTCCAGTATTTCCTGCAGGACACGACATTGTTCGAATCGTTCAAGAAGGGCGATGTCGATATCTATCCGGATGGCAGCCCCGGCCATTGGGCGAGCGCTTATAATTTCCCGGCTGTCACATCAGGCAATGTCGTCAAGGACACCTTCCAGCCCAAGCTGCCATCGGGCATGTTCGGCTTCGTCTTCAACACCCGCCGGCCGCTCTTCGACAATGTGAAGCTGCGCGAGGGCCTGTCGCTGATCTTCGATTTCGAATGGGCCAACAAGAACCTGTTCTCCAGCGCCTATATCAGGACGCAGAGCTACTGGCAGAATTCCGAGCTCTCCAGCTTCGGCGTGCCCGCCGACGAGCGCGAACTGAAGCTGCTCGGCCCGATCAAGGATCGCATCGATCCCGCCATCCTCGAGGGCACCTACAAGCTTCCTGTGACCGACGGTTCCGGCCGCGACCGCAATGTGCTGAAGCATGCTGTCGCGCTTCTCAAGGAGGCCGGCTACACGATCAAGAACGGCAAGATGAGCGACGCCAATGGCCGCCCGCTCGCCTTCGAGATCATGACGCAGAACACCGACCAGGAGAAACTCGCCGTCTCCTACCAGCGCTCGCTGCAGCTGCTCGGCATCAACGCCTCGATCCGCACGGTGGATGATTCGCAGTATCAGAGCCGCACCAACACCTTCGACTACGACGTCATCGTCAAATCCTTCACCTCGTCGCTATCGCCTGGCATCGAGCAGGTCGGTCGCTGGTCGTCGGCCTCGCGGGATCGCGATGGCACCGACAATTTTGCGGGCGTTGCCGATCCCGATGTCGATACGCTGATCCAGCACATCCTCAATGCGCGTTCGGCCGAGGATTTCACCGCCGCCGTCCGCTCGCACGACCGACTGCTCCTGTCGGGTCACTACGTGCTGCCGCTCTATCACGTCGACAACCAGTGGGTCGCCCGCAACAAGCGTATCGGCCACCCCGACCAGGTGCCGCTCTACGGCTACCAGCTGCCAGCTTGGTGGGATCAGAGCGTCCAATAACAGGTGGTTCTCTTTTCCTGCCTGGTTGAACTGGCCACCCTCAGCGACTAGATGGCTTCAAACGCCCTTTCGGGGCCAGCATTCAGAAAAGGAAAGCCCATGGAACGCATAGTCATCGACGTCGTCTCGGATGTCGTCTGCCCCTGGTGCTATCTCGGCAAGGCGCGGCTGGAGCTCGCGATCGCAGAAGTCCAGGACGAAGTCGGCGTCGACGTCAACTGGCGCCCCTATCGCCTCAACCCGGATTACCCGCCCGAAGGCGTAGACCAGAAGGCAGCGCTTGAGAAGAAGCTCGGCGGTGCCGAGCGTGTCGCCGAAGGGCACAAGATGCTCACCGAACTCGGCCGCGAGGTCGGAATCAACTTCAATTTCGATGCCATCAAGATCGGCCCGAACACGCTCGACGCCCACCGCCTCATTCACTGGGCCATGATTGAGGATCGCGACAAGGCTGACCGCGTGGTCGATGGCCTGTTCAAGGCGAATTTCGAGCAGGGCCTGAATGTCGGCGATCACACTGTGCTGCTCGATATCGCCGAGAAGTCCGGCCTCGACCGCGCCGTCACCGCCTCCCTGCTTTCGTCGGATGCCGACAAGGGTCTCGTCGTCGAGGAAATCGAATCGGCGCAGAAGATGGGCGTCAACGGCGTCCCCTTCTTCATCTTCGACCAGCAATACGCCGTCAGCGGCGCCCAGACGCCCGATGTCATCGCCGGCGCGCTGCGCGATATCGCCAAGGCCAAGGCCGAAGCCCGCGCCGGGATGAACTGATCGACTGATTTTTCGATATTGTTGCATGCAAATCCGGACGGAAAGCTCAGGCTTTCCGTCCCGATTTGCTTTAGCCCTTCGCCAACTCCGCCAGCTGCGTCATGATCACAGCCGCACCCTGCAGCCGCTTCTCCGGCGTCGGCAGGTCGCGGGTCAGGAACACGCTGTGGTCGGGGCGGATTTTCGCCATCGAGCCCTGCTTGGCGATATAGCCCACCAGATTGCCGGGGTTCGGGAATTCCTTGTTGCGGAACTGGATGACCACGCCCTTCGGCCCGGCATCCACCTTCTCGACATTGGCGATTCGGCACAGCGATTTGACGTAGACGATCTTCAGCAGATGCTGCACCTCGATCGGCATCGGCCCGAAACGGTCGATCATCTCGGCGCCGAAGGCATCGATCTCCTTGAGCTCGGTGATCTCGCCGAGACGCCGGTAGAGCGCCATGCGCAGGTGCAGGTCCGGCACGTAGCCATCGGGGATCATCACCGACGTGCCCACCGAAATCTGCGGCGACCAGCCGGTGTCCTGTATCTCGTCGACGCCCTTCACCTCGGCCACCGCCTCTTCCAGCATCTGCTGGTAGAGCTCGAAGCCGACCTCCTTGATGTGGCCGGACTGCTCCTCGCCCAGCAGGTTGCCGGCGCCACGGATATCGAGATCGTGGCTGGCAAGCTGGAAGCCGGCGCCGAGCGTGTCGAGCGATTGCAGCACCTTCAGCCGGCGCTCGGCCGTCGCGGTCAGCACCTTGTTGACGGGCAGCGTGAACAGCGCGAAGGCGCGCACCTTGGAGCGCCCGACGCGGCCGCGCAGCTGGTAGAGCTGCGCCAGGCCGAACATGTCGGCGCGATGCACGATCAGCGTATTGGCCGTCGGCACGTCGAGGCCGGATTCGACGATGGTCGTCGATAGCAGCACATCGTAACGCCCCTCGTAGAAGGCGTTCATGATATCCTCGAGCTCGCCCGGCGGCATCTGGCCGTGCGCGATGGCAACCTTCAGCTCCGGCAAGTCGGACTGCAGGAAGGCATGAACCTCTTCGAGATCGGCCAGACGCGGGCAGACATAGAAACTCTGGCCGCCGCGATAATGCTCGCGCATCAGCGTCTCGCGGATCACGAGCGAATCGAACGGCGAGATGAAGGTGCGCACCGCCATGCGGTCGACCGGCGGCGTGGTGATCAGCGACAGCTCGCGCACACCGGTCATCGCCAGCTGCAGCGTACGCGGGATCGGCGTCGCCGACAGCGTGAGAACGTGAACGTCGCTCTTCAGCTCCTTCAGCCGCTCCTTGTGCTTGACGCCGAAATGCTGCTCTTCGTCGATGATCAGCAGGCCGAGATTGGCGAACTGGATGCCGGAGCCGAGCAGCGCATGCGTGCCGACGACGATATCGGTCTTGCCGTCGGCGATCTCCTTCTTCGTCAGCGCCAGTTCCTTGGAGCCGACGAGGCGCGAGGCCTGCTGCACGCGCACCGGCAGGCCGCGGAAGCGCTCGGAGAAGGTCTTGAAGTGCTGGCGCGACAGAAGCGTCGTGGGAACCACGACCGCGACTTGAATGCCGTTCATCGCCGCCACGAAAGCCGCGCGCAGCGCAACCTCCGTCTTGCCGAAGCCGACGTCGCCGCAGACGAGGCGATCCATCGGCCGCCCAGCGCCGAGATCGGAGCGCACCGCTTCGATGGCGTTGTCCTGGTCTTCCGTCTCGTCATAGGGGAAGCGCGCGGCGAACTCGTCGTAGAGCCCCTCCGGCGTGGTCAGAACGGGCGCATGCCGCGTCAGCCGCTCGGCGGCGATGCGGATCAGGCCGTCAGCCATGTCGAGCAGGCGCTTCTTGAGCTTGGCCTTGCGCATCTGCCATGCGCCACCGCCGAGCTTGTCGAGCTGAGCCTCTGTCCCCTCGCCGCCATAGCGCGACAAAAGATCGATGTTTTCGACGGGAAGGAACAGCTTCGCCTCGTCGGCATATTGCAGCTCCAGGCACGCATGCTGCGCGCCGGCCGCCTGAATGGTCCTGAGCCCGATGAACCGACCGATGCCGTGCTCAGCGTGGACCACAACGGATCCCTCATCGAGACCCGCGACCTCTGAGATGAAATCGGCGGCGCGCTTGCGGCGCTTTGAGCGGCGCACCATGCGGTCGCCGAGAATATCCTGCTCGCCGATGACGACGAGATTGCCGACCTCGAAGCCCGTCTCCAGGCTGTAGACGCCGGCCGCCGCCTCGCCCTGATCGAGCTTGTCGATCTCCTTCAACGCCGCGATCGGCTTGACCCGCGCCAGCCCATGCTCGGAAAGAACCTGCAGCAGCCGCTCCAGCGATCCCTCCGTCCAGGCAGTGATCAAAACCTTGGCGCCGCTCGCCCGCTTGTCGGCGATATGCTTGACGACGACGTCGAACACGTTGACGCGCTCGGCATTGCCGCTGCCCTCGGCACTCGGTCGCGCCCAGCGTTCGCCTTGGCGGGCATCGAGATTGACGACGCGGCGCGCCTCGCCCTCATGCTCGTTGAATGGCGTGATCCGCATCGCGTCGAAAGCGTCGAGCGTTGCCGCAAACGTTTTGCCGTCGAGATAGAGCTGGCCGGGCACGACGGGCTTGTAGGGCGTGCCCTGCGACATGCCCTTCACCGGTTTGCCCGAGTTCAGGCGTGCATCGTAATAGTCGAAGACCAGCTTCGAGCGTTCCTCGGCCGCCTCGCGCACCGTATGGTCGGTGACCAAGCGGAAGCCCTTGAGATAGTCGAACACCGTCTCCAGCCGGTCGTAGAACAGCGGCAGCCAGTGCTCCATCCCTGGATAGCGTCGCCCTTCGGAGATCGCCAGATAGAGCGCGTCGTCGCGCGTGGCGGCACCAAAGGTCGAGAGATAGTTTTTGCGGAAACGGCTGATCGTATCGGGTGTCAGCGTCACTTCGCTCATCGGGTTGAGGTCGAGCGATCGTACCTGCCCCGTCGTGCGCTGGCTGGCCGGATCAAAGCTGCGGATGCTCTCCAGCGTATCGCCGAAAAAATCGAGGCGCACCGGCTCTTCCGAGCCCGGCACGAAGACATCGAGAATACCGCCGCGCACCGCATATTCGCCGACTTCGCGCACCGTGGCGACGCGGTCGAAGCCATTGCGCTCCAGCCTTCCGGCGACGTCGTCCATCCGCACCTGGTTGCCCGGCCGCGCCGAGAAGGTCAGGCTCTCGATCACATCCTGCGGCGCCACCTTCTGCAGCATGGCGTTGACGGTCACCAGCACGATCGCCGCATGCGGCTTCTTGCGATGCGCGATCAAGCCGCCGAGTGCGGCGAGCCTACGCGCCGACGTGTCTGCGCTCGGTGACACACGGTCGTAAGGCAGACAGTCCCAGGCAGGAAGCGTCAAAACGGGGATATCGGGCGCGACGAAACCGAGCATCTGCTCCAAATCGGCCATGCGCTGCCCGTCCGAGAGCACGTAGGCAACCGGCGCGCCAGCGCGGGCAAGCTCGGCCAGCAGCATCGGCTCCAGTCCGGCCGGCACATTGCCTATCGTCAGCGGCACGTTCAGCGCCGTCAGCTTCTTCGCATCAAAACCGGGGATCATCATCCATTCCTGGGCAGGCTGTCGGCGGGGTATTCGAAATCGGGCTTGTAGGCGCACAGGCGCGTAAACATCGGTGTCTGGAAACGCTCAGGGATCGGCCAGGTTCCCATGATCCAGCGCACCAGATCATTATCCTCTTCCGCCATGATCGTCTCGAACTCGTCGAGTTCCGCATCCGAGAGCCCCGCGATCTCGCGCTCGGCGAACTGGCCGAACACCAGATCCATCTCGCGGATGCCGCGATGCCAGCAGCGGAACAGTATCCGGCGGCGGCGGGGATCGAGATCGGCGCTCGAGAGTGTGACACCTGTCATGGCATAGCTTCCTGTTGATGCGCCTCTATAGACCCTCGAAAGCGGCTTGTCAGCCTTGCCAAGCACGCATTGTTCGTCGCATTTTGCCGGCATGCGCCCCGCCATTCTCGATCCGCTGTTCTCCTCCGTCTCCGCCCTGCCCGGCGTCGGCCCGAAGATCGCCGAACTGCTCGCCAAGCTCTTCGGCCGCGAGACGCCGGAGGATTGCCGTGTCGTCGATCTGCTCTTCCACGCGCCGCACTCGCTGATCGACCGACGCAACCAGCCGGGCATCGCACGCGCACCGCAGGGCGCCATCGTGACCATCACCGGCCGCGTCGACCGCCACCAGCCGCCGCCGAACAAGAAGAGCAACGTCCCCTACCGCGTCTTTCTGTACGACGAGACCGGCGAACTGACGCTCGTCTTCTTCCGCGGCCAGTCGACATGGCTGGAGAAACAGCTCCCTCTCGATGAAGAGGTCACCGTCAGCGGCAAGATCGACTGGTTCAACGGCCGCGCCTCGATGGTGCACCCGGATTACATCGTCAAAGCCAGCGAAGCGGAAAACCTGCCACTGGTCGAGCCGATCTACCCGTTGACGGCGGGGCTTTCGCCGAAGACGCTGCGCAAGATCATCGAAGCCGCCCTGCCGAAGACGCCCGAGTTCCCCGAATGGATCGACGCGGCGCTGGCCCAAAAGCAGGGCCTGCCCTCGACCGCCGATGCCTTTCACGGCCTGCACGAGCCACGCGACCCCGCCGATATCGATCCGCAGGCGCCAGCCCGCAGGCGCCTCGCCTATGACGAATTCCTGGCCGGCCAGCTGTCCTTGGCGCTGGTGCGCCAAAGGTTGCGCAAGGTCGCGGGCCAGCCGGTGCATGCGACCGGTCATCTCAGCCGCCAAATCCTCGAAGCCCTGCCGTTTTCGCCCACGGGCAGCCAGACCGAGGCGATCGCGCAGATCCTGAAAGACATGGCCGGAGACGACCGCATGCTGCGCCTGCTGCAGGGCGATGTCGGCTCCGGCAAGACGCTGGTGGCGCTGATGGCGATGGCTGCGGTCATCGAGAGCGGCGGCCAGGCCGTGCTGATGGCGCCGACCGAAATCCTCGCCCGCCAGCATCACGCGACCATCGCCAAATACACGGCTGCCGCCGGCATCCGCATCGAGGTGCTGACCGGCCGCACCAAGGGCAAGGAACGCGACGAAATCCTTGAGCGCATCGCTTCCGGCGAGGCCCAGATCGTCATCGGCACCCACGCGCTGTTCCAAGATACCGTGAACTACAAGAACCTGATGCTGGCCGTCGTCGACGAGCAGCACCGCTTCGGTGTCCACCAGCGCCTGCGTCTGACCGCCAAGGGCATCACGCCCCACATGCTGGTCATGACCGCCACGCCGATCCCGCGCACGCTGGTGCTCGCAGCCTTCGGCGACATGGACGTCTCCAAGCTCACAGAAAAGCCCGCCGGCCGCAAGCCGATCCAGACGATCACCATCCCCACCGAGCGCATCGGCGATATCGTCGGGCGCCTGAAGGCGGCGTTGCTCGACGGCAAAAAGGCCTACTGGATCTGCCCGCTCGTCGAAGAATCCGAAGAGAGCGACCTGATGTCGGTCGAGGAGCGTCACGCGACGCTGGTGTCCGCACTCGGGCCCGGCATCGGCCTGATCCACGGCCGCATGAGCGGCGCCGAGAAGGACGCCGTGATGATGGCGTTCAAGTCAGGTGAAATCCGCCTTCTTGTCGCGACCACCGTGGTCGAAGTGGGCGTCGACGTGCCGGATGCAACGATCATGGTCATAGAACATGCCGAGCGTTTCGGTCTGGCACAGTTGCATCAGCTGCGTGGCCGCGTCGGGCGCGGCGACGAGGCATCGACCTGCATCCTGCTCTATCGCGGACCCCTCGGCGAAACCGGCCACGCGCGTCTCACGATCATGCGCGATACGGAAGATGGTTTCAGGATCGCCGAAGAGGATCTGAAGCTGCGCGGAGAAGGCGAACTGTTGGGAACGCGGCAGTCGGGAACCCCCGGCTTCAGGATTGCAAGCCTCGAGGCGCATGCCGATTTGCTGGAGATTGCCCGCAAGGATGCGGCCTATCTGATCGAGCGCGATCCGGACCTGACGTCCGAAAGGGGCAACGCCGTGCGCACCCTGCTCTATCTCTTCCGCCGCGACGAAGCGATCCGCTTCCTCCACGCCGGTTAGTTCATCGAATATTGAAACGCCGCGCGACCGATCGGCCGCGCGGCGTCTGACATCAGATTTGGGCGCCGCGTGCCTTGGTCGTGGCATCGAAGGCCTTCTGGACGTAGGTGTCGCGGTCGTAGACGTCGTTGAAATACTGAACGACGCCGTTCTTGTCCGGCCAAGCCGTGAAGTAGGCGATGTAGACGGGGAACTTCTGCGGCACCTGCACCGCGTGGTTCTTGCCGGTCGCGATCTCCTGGCCGATCTTGTCGACCGTCGTGTTCAGAACGGCAGCCGCCATCGCGCGTGGATCGGCGAGACGCACGCAGCCGTGGCTCAGCGCACGCATGTCACGCTTGAAGAAGCTCTTCGAAGGCGTGTCGTGCATGTAGATCGCGTGTGCGTTCGGGAACAGGATCTTCAGTTCGCCAAGCGCGTTGTCACCGCTCGGTGGCTGGCGCACGGAGACGTTCGCCGTCGAACCGTACCAGTCGACGCTGGACGACGGCACGGCGCGGCCGCCGACGGCGACTTCATAGCCCATGCGGTCGAGGTAATTCGGGTCGGAGCGCAGCTTCGGCAGCATCTCGTTGATGATGATCGACTGCGGCACGCCCCAGAACGGATTGAATTCGACCGTCTGGATCTGGTCCTGGAAGAAGAACGTCTGGTGCGACGGCTGGCCGATCACCACGCGCATCGACAACTGTTCCTTGTTGTCGTTGTTGTAGTAGACCATGAAGGCCGGCTGGTTGATGAACACGTAGCGCGGGCCGAGATCGGCCGGCAGCCAGCGGGCCTGTTCCATCGCCACAACAACCTTCTCGATCTTCGAGCTGTTACTGTCGCCGCCAGTCATGGTGCGAACGGTCGCCTGGCCGACGATGCCGTCAGGCTTCAGACCATGTTCCTTCTGGAAGGCTTCGACAAGCGTCACGATCTCGGGCGAGTAATCGATACCACCGCTGTAGGCGGCCAGCGTCGCGGCATTCTCGCTCTTCAGCGCGGCCGAGCCGTGCTTGTCGATCGCCTTGACGATGTTGGGGATTTCAGAGGAGGTTTCGCCGGGATGGAGAACGCCGCTGAGTTCGATCTTGATCGGCTGCTCGCCATTACCTTCGCCCTTCAGCTTTGCCAGCTCTTCCTTGAGCGCAACGAACTGCGGACCATTCGGCGTGCGGCTCGAGAGATAGGCACCGACATCGGGGCTCATCCGCGCCAGCTTCAGCACCGGATCGAGATTGACCGTCTTGCGGGCGAAATCGTGATAGCCGGAAAGCTTGTTCGGGTCGACGCGGCCACGGATCGTATCCTGGACATAGGCCAGAACCTTGGCCGACAGCGCCAGCTCGAACTGCGTCAGCGCGCGGTCGCGCATCGCAGGATCCGGATTGGCGGGATCGACAGCGGGAACCTCGACGGCATAGTCGGCCGGATCGAGACCGACGGAGCCGGCATTGGCAAGGAACGCCATCGCTGCCTTGGCGCGATCGTTGACCTCGGTGCCGGTCAGCCAGACCAGTTCGTTCTTGGTGTCGCCGTAATAAGTCTCAAGAGCCTTGGCGACTTCCACAGGGGCGCGAACCTTGGCGTCGATCAGATAGCGACGCTGCACCGACGGCGTGGCGTCGCTCGGCGCACCGACGGCGGCAACCGCGCCGGTGACGACAGGATCGGTGAACTTGCCGGTATCGACAAGCCGCATCGGGTCCACCTTGTAAGTGTAGTAACGCGGTGCGGACACCTTCGGCAGCGGCGCGCTGGTATTTGCCTGTGGCGGCAGCACTTCTGGAGCCGGATTGATGATAGTGCTCTGGGTGCGGGCACGATCTCCTCGGATCATGTCCATCAGCGTATAGGCATGCGCGGGTGCGACACCCATAGCGGCCATGCCGCAGGAAAGTGCCAGTGCGGAAACCGCACCTTTCAAGAAGAATCTCATGCTTTTTCCAGTCCCAGTCTCATGCTGTCTTCGGTCATGGGCATCGCCCAGCTCAAACTCTTTAACTCACCCGTCGCTGTCAGGTGACATGGCAGAAACGGGACGCCACCGCCAGCCTTGAAGAACTCACTCTTCCGTAACGTAGCAAACCCGCCGCCTCCCGGCAGTTCACACAAAATTATGAAATTATTGGTTAATTTTTTACTTTATTTTCGCCTGCTCACACAGTCCCCCAAAAGACGTTGTTAGATAAAAAATAAGACGTGGCCAAAAAACCACGTATAGCGCAGCCGCTAATATGACTTCGCGGCTCATATTTTTTGATCGCCGCTGTTTTCTTGGGCTGGCTTGAGACCTATAAGACGGCATCTCCGCAGCCGCTCACGCGAAAGAAAGGCATGGCCATGACTTCCACCCGTATCGAAACCGATACTTTCGGCGAGATTGAAGTACAAAGCGACAAGTATTGGGGCGCGCAGGCGCAGCGCTCGCTCGGCAATTTCAAGATCGGTTGGGAGAAACAGCCGCTGTCGATCGTGCGCGCGCTGGGGATCGTCAAGCAGGCGGCCGCACGCGCCAACATGGCGCTCGGCAAGCTGGAACCGGCGGTCGGCAACGCCATCATCGATGCCGCCCAGGAAGTCATCGACGGCAAGCTCAACGACCACTTCCCGCTGGTCGTCTGGCAGACCGGCTCCGGCACGCAGTCGAACATGAACGCCAACGAGGTGATCTCCAACCGCGCGATCGAAATGCTCGGCGGCGTCATGGGCTCGAAGAAGCCCGTGCACCCGAACGACCACGTCAACATGAGCCAGTCGTCGAACGACACCTACCCGACGGCCATGCACATCGCCTGCGTCGAGCAGATCGTCCACCACCTGCTGCCGGGCCTGAAGCATCTGCATGCAGCGCTCGACATGAAAGTCACCGAGTTCAGCCACTTAATCAAGATCGGCCGCACGCATACGCAGGACGCGACGCCGCTGACGCTCGGCCAGGAATTCTCCGGTTACTCCGCGCAGGTCGCCTCCGCGATCGCCAATATCGAACTGACGCTGCCGGCACTCTCCAAGCTCGCCCAGGGCGGCACCGCCGTCGGCACCGGCCTCAACGCGCCGATCGGATTCGCGGAGAAGGTCGCGGAAGAGATCTCCGCTATTACCGCCCTGCCCTTCGTCACCGCGCCGAACAAGTTCGAGGCGCTGGCCTCGCATGACTCGATGGTCTTCGCCCACGGCGCCATCAACGCGGCAGCGGCGGCCCTCTTCAAGATCGCCAACGACATCCGTTTCCTCGGCTCCGGCCCACGCGCCGGCCTCGGCGAACTGTCGCTTCCGGAAAACGAGCCCGGCTCCTCGATCATGCCCGGCAAGGTCAACCCGACGCAGTCGGAAGCGCTGACGCAGGTCTGCGCCCACGTCTTCGGCAACAACGCCGCACTCACCTTCGCCGGCAGCCAGGGCCACTTCGAGCTCAACGTCTACAATCCGATGATGGCCTATAACTTCCTGCAGTCGGTGCAGCTGCTCGGCGACGCCGCCGTCTCCTTCACCGACAATTGCGTCGTCGGCATCGAAGCCCGCGAGGACAACATCAAGAAGGGCGTCGAGAACTCCCTGATGCTGGTGACGGCGCTGAACGGCCGGCTCGGCTACGACATCTGCGCCAAGATCGCCAAGACCGCCCACAAGAACGGCACGACGCTGCGCGAGGAAGCCGTCGGCGGCGGTTACCTGACGAACGAGGAGTTCGATCAGTATGTCCGCCCTGAAACGATGATCGGTCCGAAGTAAAGCCATCCCGAACCATCGATGAACCACCAGACACCGCCACGGCCTCCGGGGCGGTGTTTTTTCATGCATTCTTGAGCGTTTCTCGAAGGTTTTAGAATGATTGCAATTCGCACATCGCCCGCATAGACCGTCTGCGATTTCCATTCCGGCCCGCATGAAAGGTCATTCGATGGCTGACGATCTGTTCCCCCTCGGCAAAGACTCCACCCAGTACCGCAAGATCAGCAGCGACCACGTCTCTGTCGACAGCTTCAAGGGCCAGGATATCCTGACCGTCGAGCCCGAGGGCATCCGTCTGCTGGCCGAGACCGCCTTTGCCGATATCAACCACTTGCTTCGCCCGGGCCACCTGAAGCAGCTCGCCTCGATCCTCGACGATCCCGAGGCGACCGACAACGACCGCTTCGTCGCCTACGACCTCCTGAAGAACGCCAACATCGCCGCCGGCGGTATCCTGCCCATGTGCCAGGACACTGGCACCGCGATCATCATGGGCAAGAAGGGCCGCCGCGTCTGGACGGAGGGCGAGGATTATTCGGCGCTCGCCAAGGGCGTGATGGATGCCTACGAGAAGAAGAACCTGCGTTACTCGCAGCTCGCCCCGATCAAGATGTTCGAAGAGAAGAACACCAAGAACAACCTGCCGGCCCAGATCGACATCTACGAGGAAGGGACGGACGAATACAATTTCCTCTTCGTCGCCAAGGGCGGCGGCTCGGCCAACAAGACCTTCCTTTACCAGGGAACGCCCTCGCTGTTGACGCACGACCGGATGATCGACTTCCTTAAGGAGAAGATCCTTACGCTGGGTACGGCGGCCTGTCCCCCCTACCATCTGGCGATCGTCATCGGCGGCACCTCGGCCGAGATGAACCTCAAGACCGTCAAGCTCGCCTCGACGCGCTATCTCGACGATCTTCCGACCGAGGGCTCGGAAAGCGGCCACGCCTTCCGCGACATCGAGATGGAAAAGGAAATCCACAAGCTGACGCAGCAGATGGGCGTCGGCGCGCAGTTCGGCGGCAAGTATTTCTGTCACGACGTCCGCGTCATCCGCCTGCCCCGCCATGGCGCCTCGCTGCCGATCGGCCTCGGCGTCTCCTGTTCCGCCGACCGCCAGGCAAAGGGCAAGATCACCCGCGAGGGCATCTTCGTCGAGCAGCTGGAAACTGATCCGTCCAAGTACATGCCTGAGATCGACGAGGCAAAGCTGTCGGAATCGATGGTAAAGATCGATCTCAACCAGCCGATGGCCGATATACTTGCAGAACTTAGCAAGCATCCGGTGAAAACCCGCCTGTCGCTGACAGGCACGATCATCGTCGCCCGCGACCTCGCGCATTCGAAGATCCGCGAGCGCCTCGAAAAGGGCGAAGGCATGCCCGACTATATGAAGAACCACCCGGTCTATTATGCTGGCCCGGCCAAGACGCCTGCCGGTTACGCCTCAGGCTCCTTCGGCCCGACCACCGCCGGCCGCATGGACTCGTATGTCGACCAGCTCCAGTCCTTCGGCGGCTCGATGATCATGCTCGCCAAGGGCAACCGCTCGCGCGCGGTGCGCGAGGCCTGCAAGACCCATGGCGGCTTCTATCTCGGCTCCATCGGCGGCCCGGCCGCCCGCCTGGCGCAGGATTGCATCCGCAAGGTCGAGGTGCTGGAATATCCGGAACTCGGCATGGAAGCGGTGTGGAAGATCGAGGTCGAGGACTTCCCCGCCTTCATCGTCACCGACGACAAGGGCAACGACTTCTTCCAGGAATTCAACCTCGGCTGATCGTTCAGTGGGCAGTTGCGGTCACGCGGCCGCCAGCCACTTCGCTATTGCTTGTCGCGATGTAATCGCTCGCGACAAGCACATCTTCGGCATTGATGCTTGCCAGTATTTCCGAAGTAAATGCGCCATGAAAGAAGCCTTGTTGCTGGATCAGGAAAAGAGATCCGGCAATAACAGCGGCAGCGAGCACGGCTGGAGGCGAGTTATGGGACGTTTGCATGGCGTTTTGCTTTCTCATGGCACCGCTACGGTGCCTTGAAATGCAAGTTGCCATCTTCTCATCGTTCACAAAAGAACCGATATCGGAAACCGATTGTCAATGGATCATTGACAGCGATGATGTCTGGCGAATATTTCGCTCAGGTCATCTAAAGAAAGATACCCTCAGGACGCGTAGGCGCGCTCTACCTCCGCTTGGATTCCGATATAAAAATCATATAGATAAGAACAAATCCGCCAATTCGAATAAAATTCACATGTAATCTCTGGTATATCCAACCTTAATCATTTCAAAACAATTGTAGCTTAAGAAATAAGAGAAGACTTTTGAGATGTACCATAAGGAGTGGCCGGATGACGACGGCTGTGGCGCCAAAGACGCAGGTTCCCGATGTGGCGAGCCAGATCACTTTTGCGATGCGCTCCATGGGTGTTGCGCCCATTCCGCGAAACTATGAACTGTTCTACGAAGCCTATATCGGCTCCAATCCCGCGCTGACGCGCGATCTCGCGGCCCTTGGCAACCAGGCGACCCAGGAAGAACTGGACGAACTCGGCGCACAGCATTTCAGCCACGGCGCCGGCCGCGTCTTCGACGACGCCCACACCCGCATCGCCGCTGAACTCGAATCGGTCCTGCGCGTGCTGCGTCAGGAGCAGACCTCGCTCGAAAGCTACAACAGACTGCTCGGCGAGACCTATAACCGCATCACCTCGAAGAACACGTCCAGCGTCGACCTCATCCAGAATGCGCTGCATCTGCTGACCGAGGCGACTGGAAACACCATGGCGCATGGTGAGCGCACGGTCGAAAACGTCGTGCAGCGCTCCAACGAAATGGATCAGGTCCGCAAGGAGCTCGACGAGTACAAGCGTATCGCCAACACGGATTCGCTGACCCGCCTCTCCAACCGCCGCGCCTTCGACGATCGCCTCGCCGCCGTCTTCAACAATCCGGCCATGCGCCCGATCACGGCGCTTGTTCTCGCCGATATCGATAACTTCAAGAAGATCAACGATACCTACGGCCATCCCGTCGGCGACAAGATCCTTGCAACCGTCGCCTCGGTCATCCGCGCCAACGTGCGCCGCGATGTCTTCGTTGCCCGCACCGGTGGTGAGGAATTCGCGCTGATCATCGAGGGCAACACGGCCGACGAAGTCATGGCCGTCGCCGAGCGTATTCGCCGCACGCTTGAAGCCACGCCGTTCAAGAATTCCCGCACCCGCATCAACTATGGACCGGTCACGGTGTCGGTCGGCATCTGCATGGCATCGAGCGCCGAAGATGCGGGCGAGCTCTATCACAAGAGCGACGTCGCCCTTTACGGCGCCAAGAACGCCGGCCGCAACTGCAGCGTCCTCTTCGAGGACGGCATGCAGAAGGACTTCACCAAGAGCTGGCTGATCTACAAGGCCTGAGCCGCGACGAACCGCGGCCCTATATCAAACGCTACCACATCGTCTTGGCTGCGCGCGCGGCCCATTCGCGATCATAGGTCTCGTGATCGAACGCTTCCGTTGCCGCCTTCAGCATAAGGCCTGGTGTCGGAAGGCCTTTCGGATCGACGAACTTGTCGGGATTCCACAGCTCCGAGCGGATCAGCGCCCGCGCGCATTGGAAATAGACCTCTTCGATCGTCACCACGATCACCGTGCGCGGATGCTTGCCGTCCATCTCGAAAGAGGTGAGCAGCGCCTCGTCGTTCGAAACGACGCCGCGCCCGTTGATCCGCATCGTCGTATTCGATCCCGGGATGAGAAACATCAGGGCAAGCCTGGGATCGCGCACGATGTTCGATAGCGAATCCACCCGGTTATTGCCGCGCCAGTCAGGCATCTGCAGCATCTTGTCATCTATCACGCGCACGACGCCACCGAGGTCACCGCGCGGAGAACAGTCCAGCCCCTCCGGACCGACCGTCGCCAGCGCAACGAAAGGCGACGCCTCGATCATCTGCCGGTAGAGCGGCGTCAGGTGGTTCGTCACCTTCGCCACGGAAGCTTCCGACAAGCCGCCGCCATAGATGGCGGCGAGTTCTTCGACGGTTTCGATGATTTTCATGGTCGTGCCATCGCCTTGTTTCACAACAATAATTAGCCGCCTAAGATGACGCGGGCGTGACACGCGTCAGCCTGGCTTCGGATAGCTCGCACGTCGTGATCAGCGCGGCTTCTCCGACGTGCCTCGGGTCATGCCCTTTTCCCGCAGCTCGTTTTCGTAGGCACCGAAAAGCTCTTCGCCGCGCTCGCCGAGCTCGTGAAGATACGACCATGTGAAGATACCGGTGTCATGCATATCGTCGAATCCGATCCTGACGGCATAATTGCCGGTGGGCGTCATCGAGATGATCGCGACGTTGCGCTTGCCGGGGACGGTGACCTTCTGGCCCGGCCCATGGCCCTGCACTTCCGCCGATGGCGACAGCACGCGCAGCATCTCGGCGCTGAGCGTGAAACTCTCACCATTATTGAAGGTGATGACCAGCTGTTGCCGGTCCTTCGTAACCTTCAGCTCTGTCGGCCAGATGTCGCTCATGATGGTGCTCCTCTTCGTTTCGAGGAGTAGGCAATGCGCCTCTTTGAGGCAAGTTCAATTTAGCGTAAGGGTGCCGCCTCTTGCTTGACGTTGCGCTGCACAGTACGCACATTGAGTATGGATTGGAGACTGTAGTGAACAGCAAGGTAGGAACGATCGCCAACGCCGCGCCGCTCGTGGCCGATGCGAAACCGATGATCGACCCGTTTCAGCGGGCCGTAACCTATCTGCGCGTCTCGGTGACCGATCGCTGCGATTTCCGCTGCACCTATTGCATGGCCGAGAACATGAACTTCCTGCCGAAGAAGGATCTTCTGACGCTGGAGGAGCTGAACAGGCTCTGTTCCGCCTTTATCGCCAAGGGTGTACGCAAGCTGAGACTGACTGGCGGCGAGCCGCTGGTGCGCAAGAACATCATGCATCTTGTGCGCCAACTCGGCCAACAGATCGGCTCCGGCCTCGACGAACTGACGCTGACCACCAACGGCTCGCAGCTCGCGCGTTATGCCGACGAGCTCTATGATTTCGGCGTTCGCCGCATCAACGTGTCGTTGGATACGCTCAATCCCGACAAGTTCCGCGCGATCACCCGCTGGGGCGACTTCCATAAGGTGATGGAAGGCATTGACGCCGCCCAGAAGGCTGGCCTGCACATCAAGCTCAACGCCGTCGCGCTCAAGGATTTCAACGACGTCGAGATGCCCGAGATGATCCGCTTCGCCCATGGTCGCGGCATGGATCTGACCGTCATCGAAACCATGCCGATGGGTGAGATCGAGGAAGATCGCACGGATCGCTATCTGCCGCTCTCCAAGCTGCGCGCCGATCTCGAAAAGCAGTTCACGATGAGCGAAATCGGCTACCGCACGGGCGGCCCTGCCCGCTACGTCACCGTCGAGGAAACCGGCGGCCGCATGGGCTTCATCACACCGATGACCCATAACTTCTGCGAGAGCTGCAACCGCGTGCGCCTCACCTGCACCGGCACACTCTACATGTGCCTCGGCCAGAACGACGCCGCCGACCTGCGCTCGGCCGTGCGCGCGACCGAAGACGACGGATTGCTCTACGCCGCGATAGACGAAGCGATTTCCCGCAAGCCCAAGGGCCACGACTTCATCATCGACCGCACCCATAACCGCCCCGCCGTCAGCCGCCATATGAGCGTCACCGGCGGGTGACCCGCCGCGCGCGGTAGGTTAAGTAGCGCCATTGTGCACTGCGCAATCGAATTATCTCGGGTGTGGCACCGATTTGATTTCAATCGCACGCGGCAGGCACTAAGAAGTCCGCGGGATGGAATCGGAATTTCTAAATGCCGCGGTCGAGCAATACTGAGGGTGCAATCTACATGACGGCGGCCATGGCGGGTTTTTCCGCCAGCGATGCCCTGTCGAAATCCGTGATTTCAGAGATGAATGCCGGCCAGATCATGTGCCTGCGTGGTCTGTTCACCAGTGTCCTGGTCTTTGTCGTCGCCCGGCGGATGGGAGCCTTGCGCTCTTGGCGGATCGTTCTTGAGCCGATGGTCGCGCTTCGCGTCGGCTGCGAGATTTTGGCGGCGGTCACCTATATAACCGTGCTCGGCATGATGCCGATCGCGAACGCCTCGGCCATCCTGCAGTCCCTGCCGCTCGTCGTCACCGTCGGTGCGGTGCTCTTCTTCGGGGAACCGGTCGGCTGGCGCCGGCTGCTGGCCATTCTCGCCGGCCTGGCTGGCGTGATGATTATTGTCCGCCCCGGCGCCGACGGCTTCAATGCCGCGGCCCTGATCTGCATCGTAAGCGTCCTGGTGACCGCCGGTCGCGATCTGGCGACACGCGGCATCGATCCCAGCATTCCCTCGCTGATGATCACGGTAATCACCGCTGTGTCCGTCACCATATTCGGTGCGCTGCTGACGCCGCTTCTCGGCGGCTGGCGCCCGGTCAGCGCCACCTCGCTGACCCATATCGTTCTGGCAGCGGTCCTCGTGCTCATCGGCTACCAGTCCGTGATCGTCGCCATGCGCACCGGTGAAATCTCCTTCGTCGCGCCGCTGCGTTATACCAGCCTCATCTTCTCGGCCCTGCTTGGCTGGTTGTTCTTCGCCGAGATCCCGGATGCATGGACCGTGATCGGCGCCGCGATCGTCATCGCCTCCGGGCTCTACACCTTCTATCGTGAGGCCAAGGGGCGCGGCGCGCCGGTCGCACAGGAATCCGAACCGAGAGTACCGGTCTGATGGCCAAGCCCCCGATCATTTCCCCAGCGAGCGGCTTCACGCTCGACCGATCCAACATTCCAGGCGTCGTGCTTGCCGGCGGGCGCTCCTCGCGCATGGGCCGCGACAAGGCAGGCGTTCCACTTTCTGGTCGAACGCTGCTCGATCGCGTCATCGAGCAGCTGTCGCCGCAGGTCATCTCCGTCGCGGTCAATGCCGACGCCGCGCCCGATCGCTGCAACCGCCCCTTCATTCCCGATATCGTCCCCGGCAAGGCCGGCCCGATGGCCGGCATCCACGCCGCCATGGCGCACGGCGCAAGCCTGCCCGCCGTCACGCATGTCGCAACCGTCTCCGTCGACAGCCCGTTCTTCCCGCACGATCTCGTCGACTGGCTGGCAGCGGCCATCGACACGCCCAAACGGATCGCCATCGCCACTTCCGAGGGCCGCAGCCATCCCGTCTTCGGCCTCTGGCCGGTGGCGCTTGCCGACGACCTCGAAAGCTGGATCGCAACCGATGAGAAGCGCCGCGTTCGCGACTTCCTGTTACGGCATGACGTTACGGAAGTTGCCTTCCCGCTGCGCCCGACGCGGGCAACCCTGCTCGACCCGTTCTTCAACGTCAACACGCCCGATGACCTCGCCGAGGCCGAGCGCTGGATGAAGGTGCTGACATGACCGAACGGCCAAAGATCTTCGGCATTTCCGGCTGGAAGAATTCGGGCAAGACAGGGCTTGCGGTTCGCCTCGTCGAAGAGTTCACCCGCCGCGGCTACCGGATTTCGACGATCAAGCATGCCCATCATGACTTCGACATCGACAAGGTCGGCGCCGATAGCTACCGCCACCGGCAGGCCGGCGCCCATGAGGTGACGATCGTCTCGGGCACACGCTACGCCATCATGCATGAGTTGCGCGGCGCGGCCGAACCGAGCTTCGAGGAAATCCTCGCCCGTATCGCCCCCTGCGATCTCGTCCTCATCGAGGGCTACAAGCGCGAGCCGATCCCGAAGATCGAGGCCCGCCGGCTGGAATCGGCAAACCGCGAGCCGCTGGCGTCAGGCGATCCCCACATTGTCGCCATCGCCGCCGATCATCCGCTGCCGGACAATGCCCTGCCCGTATTCGACCTCGACGACACGCTTGCCATCGCCGATTTCATCGCGGCAACCGTCGCTCTCCCGCCTCTGAAATAAGCCCTGCGGCAACGAAAAAGGCCGCCGATCGCCCGGCGGCCTCCTCATTGTCGATACTGCTGCGCGCTCTTAGTTGCGCGAGGCCACCGGCCGCACCAGCGCCGTCACGCGGCGAATGGTGACGCGGCGGTTTTCTTGCTCCGGTCCCTGCGTGTTGACCTTCAGGTAACGCTCACCATAGCCCTGGGTCGCCAAGTTTTCAGGCGGGATGCCGTAGACGTCGGTCATCACGTTGGCGACCGATTCCGCGCGCTGGTCAGACAGGATCAGGTTGCTCTGATCGGAGCCGACAGCGTCCGTGTGACCTTCGATCAGGAAGGTCTCGGTCGGGTCCTTCTTCAGCACCTCGTTGATCGCGTCGGCCACCTTGCGCAGGCTGCGCGCCTGGCTCATCGGGATCTCAGCGCTACCGGTCGCAAAGGTCACAGTATCCAAGTCGATACGGCGAACCTTGTCGCGGATACGGGCCGAATACTTCACTTCGTTCAGCGAATAGACACGCTCGACAGGCTCGACCGGCGGCTCGCGCAGGAAGTCGTAATAGTCGCGATTGTCGTCGCTGCTGGTATCCATGATGTAGTCCTGCAGCGGAATGCGCAGGCGCATCGGCGGCAGATCGGCACCCGGATCCTCGAAGTAGTCGCGGTCGGGATTGTCGTAAAGGTCAGGCGTGTAATAGAGCACATGCTCGCGGCCGCGATTGTCGATCCGCGAACGCTGGATGATGTCGCCGTAGCGGTTGCGTACAGTCACGATCTGGTAGCCGTCGCGATCGATCGTCTCGCGATAGCGGTCACGCGGCAGCTGCTCGTAGATCGGACGCTCGCCGTCGCGCAGGAAGCGGCTGTCGTCATCATGGCGAACATAGGTCTGGTTGTTGAACTGGATGATGACGCGGTTGTCGTCACCACGCTGGCCGAAATTCGCACCGTCGGGACGGGCAAATTGCGGACGCTGGTCCAGACGCTGGCCCTGCTCGGCGGTGATCGCCTCGATCTTGATGGGCGCAGGCTTGGCTGCACCCGGTGCCGCCAACTGCGCGTCGGCGTCCGACTTCGGCACGCGTACCTGCTGCTCCTGGCCGCGCTGCTTGTCGCGGTCACGACGCGACTGCACACCGCCGGAACGATCCGCATCTTTGTCGCTGTCGAGAACGGCTGCACCGTTCTGCACCGGGAGAACCACAGTCTCCGTGCTCTTGCTCGGGTCGGCGGCGATTTCCTTGCGGCGCTCGAGCTCCTGCGGCGTCACCTTCTCAGGAGCTGGGATCGGCTGCTCGGTCTGGGCAACGGGTGGCTGACCTGCCGGCGGCTGGCCGGCCTGATCGGCGGGCTGACCGACTGGTGCGCCCGGCTGGCCGGGAGCAACCTGTTCGCCCTGCTGCTGTGCGGGTGCTTCGCCGGGCTTGGCCTGACCGGGCGCCAGCTGGGGCTGCGCTTCTGCAGGCTGCTGAGCCGGAACGGGCGCCTTGCCCGCAGGTGCTTCCTGCGGCTTGGCGGCGTTGTCGGGAGCTGGCTGCTCGGTTGCGGGCGCGGTTTCCGCGGCCGGCTTTTGAGCAGGCTCGGCCTGCGGTGCTTCGGCCGCAGGCTTCTTGTGTGGCTTTGCGGGCTGTTCGCTGCCCTCGGCGGCGGCCGGCTTACCGTTCTTGCGTGGCGGCTTTGCCTGTTCGGGCTGCGCCTGCTCGGCCTGCGGCTGTTCCGCCTGTGGGGCGGCCTGCTCGGCGGGCTGCTGCTGCGGCGCGGCTTCTTCCTGCTGCGGCTGCTGGTCGCGCTTCTTGCGGGGCTTTTCAGCCGGCTGCTCGGCGCTCGGTGCTACCTGCTCCTGCTGCTGTTCGGCGGCGGGCTGCTTCTGGCGGCGCGGCTTTTCAGCGGGCGCTTCCTGCTGGGCGGGCTCGGCTGCCTGCGGTTCAGCGGCAGGCTGCTCTGCTGCCGGCTGGCGCTTTCTCGGCTTCTCGGCAGGCGCTTCGGCCTGTGGCGCCGGTTCGGCGGTAGCCGGAGGAGCTTCGGCGGGTGCTTCGCGCTTGGGTGCCGGTGGCGGCTCAGCCGGAGGTTCAGCGGCCTTCGGCGCTTCAGCCGGCGCTTGCTGCTGCTGTTCCTGTTCCTGCTGCTGACGCTTCTTCAGGAGCTCCTCTTCGGAAGTCGCATCCTGCGCGACCTCGACGCTGCCCGCGACGGCCCGATGGCCTGCTCCGACCTCTTCAACGCTCGGCGCTGCCGCAAACACGTGCGCCGGAGGCAGCACAAGCGACAGGGACAAAAGCGGAAAGGCCGCGCTGGCAAACAATCTGGATTTCATTCCCATAAGGTTTCCTCGTTCCTTGTTTATTCTTCGCGTTCGCAACGACGTCTCTTTTCGGCACGCAAACAAGCCTTGCTAAACTGAGCACGCCAGGATTCGTTCCATGGTCTTAAGAATTGCCGCATTAACCCGGTATGAATATGACGGTCTGCAAACGTTCAGCTTCGCCATAGTTGCGATGCACGACAAGGCAGTGAAAGCAGTTGCAATCCGCGTAAAAAAGGTTTGATTATCGCGGCAAGGCGTTGCAAAGCAGCGTCCTGCTTCATGCCACCAAAAAAACAAAGGGATGGCATGCGGTAACCAACAGAGAGGACTCACATGCATATCTCCACCCGTTTTCTCGCAGCCGCCTCGATCGCCGCGATGTCTCTTTTCGCGGGCTCGGCAATGGCCGATGGCGAGAAGTATGTCATCGGTACGGACTCGACCTACCCGCCCTTCGAATATGTTGACGCAAGCGGCCAGTTCCTCGGCTTCGACATGGACATCGCCCGCGCGCTCTGCACCCAGATGAAGGCCGACTGCACCATCGTCAGCAGCGATTGGGATGGCATCATCCCCGGCCTCAACGCCAAGAAGTTCGACATGATCATCTCGTCGATGTCGATCACGCCTGAGCGTTCGAAGCTCGTCGACTTCACCAACAAGTACTACAACACCCCGCCGGCAGTCGCCGTGCCGAAGGACTCCACCGTCACCGACGTTGCGGGCCTGAAGGGCAAGACGATCGGCGCGCAGACCTCGACCACGCACGCCAACTACGCTGAAAAGCACCTCGCCGACACCGAGCTGAAGCTCTACCCGACGGCTGACGAGTACAAGCTCGACATCTCAAACGGCCGCGTCGATGCCGTTATCGACGACGTCGTCGTTCTGTCGCAGTGGGTCAAGTCGGACGCCGGCGCATGCTGCAAGATCCTCACGACCCTGCCGGTCGACAAGGAAATCAACGGCGTTGGCGCCGGTATCGCTGTTCGCCAGGGCGATCCGCTCCGCGAAAAGCTGAACGCAGCGATCGCGGCGATCCGTGCCGACGGCACCTACAAGAAGATCCAGGACAAGTATTTCGATTTCGACGTCTACGGCGCCGAATAAGCTGTAGTCCTGAAACAAATGCGATGGCGGGAGGCTTGCCCTTCCGCCATTTTTGTTTGACAAAGAGTGCAATATCAAGGCGGCAAAAGCCGCGAGGGGAAACTTGGCATGGGCGGATTGTCCTCCGCACTGGGTTCGCTCTGGACCTGGATTGGATATGTGTTTGACCCGCTTTGCGGACCCGTCGGCATTTTCACATGGCTCGGCCAATCGACGATTCTGGCCTGTGGCGACACCGGCTGGGGCGATGAGATCGCCGCCGGCCTTAAGGTCACGGTCGCCGTCGCCCTCGTGACGCTCCCGATCGGCCTGTTGATCGGCTTCATGGTGGCGCTTGGCCAGCAATCGGAAGAAAAGGCGGTACGCCTTGCTGCCGGCATCTACACCACCATCTTCCGCGGCCTGCCCGAACTGCTGACACTGTTCATCATCTATTACGGCATGCAGATCCTGCTCCAGTCGCTGCTCGCCTGGGTGGGCTATGACGGCCGCGTCGAGATCAACGCCTTCGTCTCCGGTGTCATCGCTCTGTCCGTCGTGTTCTCGTCCTATTGCTCGGAAGTGCTCCTGTCGGCCTTCCGCGCCATCCCGAAGGGCCAGTACGAAGCCGGCGACGCGCTCGGCCTGCATCGCGGCCGCACGATGGTGCTGATCATCCTGCCGCAGCTGGTGCGCATCGCCCTTCCCGGCCTCGTCAATCTCTGGATGATCCTCTTGAAGGACACCTCATACGTCTCGATCATCGGCCTTGCCGACGTGCTGCGCCAGACGGGCGTTGCGGTGAAGGTCACCAAGGAGGCGTTTCTGTTTTACACACTGGCCTGCGGCATCTATCTCGGGCTTGCCATCATTTCCTCGTTCGGCCTGCGCTATATCGAACGTTGGGCGAAGCGCTCGGAGATTAGCCGATGAGCCACGCAGAGGTCCTGATCCCCCCGCAGCCGGCCCCGAAAAACCTCGATAAGCCGCTGACGCTTGCCCGCGTCATGGGCTGTCTCGTCGTCGGCCTGTGGATCATTCTCGCCATCGCGCTGATCGGCATGATCATCGAGGGCTGGGATGTCGAGAAATTCACCCGCTACGGCCCGCGCTATCTGCACGGGTTGATGACCACGATCGTGCTGGTTGCCGTCTCCGTGGTCTGCGGCGCCGTCCTGTCCGTGCCCCTGGCCTTCGCCCGCATGTCGAAGAACAAGGTCATCAACGGGCTCGCCTTCTGCTACGTCTACGTCTTCCGCGGCACGCCGTTGCTCGCCCAGCTCTTCCTGATCTACTACGGTCTCGGCCAGTTCCGGCCGCAGTTGGAAGCCGTGGGCCTCTGGTGGTTCTTCCGCGACGCCTGGTACTGCGGCCTGTTCTCCATGACCATCAACACCGCCGCCTATCAGGCCGAGATCCTGCGCGGCGCCATCGAGAGCGTACCGCGCGGCCAGCATGAGGCCGCTTCCTCGCTCGGCATCCACAAGATCATCGCCTTCCGCAAGATCGTGCTGCCGCAGGCGCTGATCGTCGCGCTGCGCCCTTATGGCAACGAGATCATTCTGTTGATCAAGGGATCGGCCGTCGTCGCCATCATTACCGTGCTCGATCTCATGGGTGAAACGCGCTACGCCTTTTCGCGCACATTCGACTACCAGACCTATCTCTGGGCGGCGATCTTCTATCTCGCCATGGTCGAAAGCCTGAGGCACCTCTGGAACTGGATCGAGCGCCGCCTGACGCGGCACCTGAAACGATGAGCCCCTTGGCAGCACTCTCGACGGAGAGCTGCCAAGTTATTGAAAATAAATAATGATATCCATTTTCTTGTAGCCTTTTCGCAAGCTTCGCGTAACCATGTCATGTTCTCATTTAAACGGACACTAATAAGCGCCGAATGGGAACAGCGAGGCATCAAATGCACAAGGACATGGAAAGACAGCTTCAGGGTTACGGCCTGACGACGGCCCAGATCCTCTACCGCATGCCGGATCATCACGCGATCCTGCAAACCTACATCTGGCAGGATTACGATCTTGCTCCCGACTTTCCCGAAATGCGCAGCTTCCTGAAGTTCTGGCAGGAGACGCTGGACGGACCGCTGCACTCGGTGCGCTACATTCACCGCAAGCTGATCTCGGCCACGGAATGGCGCGCACTGAAAGGCGAGTTCATCATCAACTGAGCAGCCGCCATCAACGTCGCCATTGCAAAACCGGGCCGCTCGCCTTAGAGGCAGGGCAACAAACGAACGATGGTGAGCAGACATGGCCCAGAAGATCGACGAAGAGGCACTCGCGGAAGCCTATAACCGCGCATTGGCGCTGGAAAAGGCCGGCGACGTCGATGCCGCCGTCAAGGCCTACGAGGAAGTCCTGGCGATCGATCCCGACGATCACGGCGGCGCTGCCGTGCGCATCGCCGCCATGGGCCGTGGCGAGACGCCGGCCAAGGCCCCAGACGCCTATGTCGAAACCCTCTTCGACCAGCACGCCGAAGTCTTCGAAGATGTTCTCGTCGAGCAGCTCGGTTACCACGTGCCGATGCTGGTGCGCCAGCGCCTGCAGGCGCTGAACCTCGGCCCCTTCAAGCGCCTGCTTGATCTCGGCTGCGGCACCGGTCTCACCGGCGGCACGCTGCGCGACCTCTGCGAGGAGATGACCGGCATCGATCTCTCGGAAAACATGGTCGAGATCGCCCATGAGAAGGACCTCTACGAGACCCTGTTCGTCGCCGAGGTCGAGGACTTCCTCGACGACAATGACGAAGAGCCCTTCGACATCATCACCGCCACCGACGTCCTGCCCTATCTGGGCGGTCTCGAGCCGCTGTTCTTCGGCGCCGCCGAGAACCTGACACCGGGCGGCCTCTTCATCTTCTCCTCGGAAACTCTGCCCGCCGAAAAGCTCGCCGGCCGCGCCTACATGGTCGGCCCGCACCAGCGCTTCGCACACTCCGAGGCTTACGTGCGCGAACGCCTCGACGCCACCGGCTTTGAGCTGATCGAGATCACCAACATCAACGTCCGCATGGAAGAAGGCCAGCCGACGCCGGGGCACCTGGTGATCGCCAAGCTGCGCTAAAGCGCCCGCAGACGGATAATCGCTTGCCGCTTACATGACGACATGCTGATATCGCGCCATTCGACATCCCGGAATGGCGCGAAGGATCCGTTCTCATGACACTCGTCCTGCATCAGCATCCGCTTGCCTCCTTCTGCCACAAGGTGCTGATCGCGCTCTACGAAAGCGGCACGCCGTTCGAGCACGTGCTCGTCAATCTCGGCGACGAAGCCTCGCGCACGGCCTTTCTCGCGCTCTCGCCGCTCGGCAAGATGCCGGCGCTTGAGGACAAGGGTCGAAACCGAACGGTTTTCGAGACCTCCATCATCATCGAATATCTCGACCGCTATCATCCCGGCAGCGCGCAGCTGATCCCAGAGGATTTCGACGCGGCGCTGGATGTGCGGCTTTGGGATCGATTCTTCGATCATTACGTTCAGGAACCGATGCAGCAGATCGTCAGCGAGCGCATGCGGGCGGACGGAAGCGAGGCCCGGACGGAAGAGGCGCGTCAAGCGCTCAGGCGCGCTTATGCCGTGATCGAGCACAAACTTGCGGCCGAAGGCTGGATCACTGGTGCGAGCTTCACCATGGCCGATTGCGCCGCTGCACCCGGACTGTTCTACGCAGAGACGCTGGTGCCATACGGCAGCGACTTGCCCAAGCTTGCAGCCTATCACGCGCGCCTGATGCAGCACCCGTCGGTGGCCAGGGTGCTTGAGGAAGCCATGCCCTATTTCAAATATTATCCATACAAGGAAAACCTGCCCGCCCGCTTCAAGCCGAGCGACGCCGAGGCCTGAAGCGCACCCGTCACCAATCAGTGACCGCCATCCGTACCGAGAATGGCCGATAACAACCGCCCCTCGAGCTCCGCCAGCTCGGCATTGCCGTGACGGCGCGGATGCGGATGAGGGATGGCGAGGTCGAGCGACACCCTGCCCTCATCGAGCACGATCACCCGGTCCGCCAGATGCACGGCCTCGCTGACATCATGCGTAACAAGCACGGCGGTGAAGCCAAGCTCGCGCCACACGCGCGCAAGCAACTCCTGCATGCTGATCCGCGTCAGCGCATCGAGCGCGCCGAGCGGCTCGTCCAGCGCCAAGACACCGGGACGGCTCACCAGCGCGCGGGCAAGTGCCACGCGCTGCCGCTGCCCGCCCGAGAGCCGCGCCGGCCACTCGCCGGCCTTTTCCGCAAGCTGCACTTCCGAGAGCACGGCCTCGACCTCCCGCGCCGCCAGGCGCCGGTCGACCTTGTCGCCAAGCCCGACCGCGACGTTGTCGGCAACATCAAGCCATGGCAGCAGCCTCGGCTCCTGGAAGACGATACGCGCATTGGCCTCGCCGCCATCAGGCGTATCGAAGGTCAGCTCGCCCGACGTCGGCGCGTCCAGGCCCATGAGAGTGCGCAGAAGCGTGCTCTTGCCGCAGCCGCTCTTGCCGATCATGGCGACGAACTGCCCGGCCGGAATGTGCAGGTTGATCCCCCTGAGCACCCTGTTGGCGCCAAAGCTCTTCTCAAGCCCTTTCAGGGTGATCGCGGCGGCACCAGTGCGTGCAGGGTGCTGCCCGTCGATCGTATATTCCGGCGCATCGGCAGCGCCCTGGAAGCGCTCATGTGCGATAAGGGTCATGGCCTCTCTCCTACTTCTGATAGACCGGGTTCCACCTGAGCGCCCGGCGCTCCAGCGAACGGGCCACGACATCAGCGAGCTTGCCGAGAAGCGCGTAGATGACGAGCGCCAGTACGACGACATCGGTCATCATGAACTCGCGGGCATTGTTTGCCATGTGGCCGATCCCTGATGATGCCGCGATCGATTCCGAGACGATCAGCGTCAGCCACATGATGCCGAGCGCATAGCGCAGCCCAACGAAGATCGACGGAAGCGCGCCTGGAAAGACCACCTTGCGAAACAGCGTCCAGTTGCTCATCCCATAGACCCGGCCCATCTCGATCAGATCGCGATCGACATTGCGCACGCCGTGATAGGTGTTGAGATAGACCGGAAACAGCACGCCGAGCCAGGTCAGGAAGAGCTTCGATTCCTCCCCGATCCCGAACCACAGGATGACGAGCGGGATCATCGCCAGATGCGGAATGGTGCGCAGCATCTGCAGCGTCGTATCGGTCAGCTGTTCGGAGAGCTTGGAGACGCCATTGGCGATCCCCAGCAGAAAACCGATCGCCCCGCCAACGACGAGCCCGGCAAAGGCCCGGCCCGCGCTGACGAGAATATCGTGCGGCAGCTGCCCTGAGAGCGTCGTCGACCAGAAGGCCACGGCGACATCGGCCGGCGACGGCATGATGCGCGATGAGATCCAACCCAGCGAACAGCCAAGCTGCCATGCCGCGATGATGGCAAGCGGGACCAGATAGGGCAGCAACCGATCGCGCCCGGGCGCCGGCAGCCGGAAACCAAGCTTCGGAGCCGTCCTGCCCGCTGTCCGCTCCGTCAGCGCGCGGCCGATCGGCGTATCGAATGTCGACATCGAGTTCTTCCTCGCCTCTGTGTCGCCACGGTCTCAAGCCCGTTGGCAGACATGCGTCCGTTGAAGCGCTGCCAGCGTGTGGCCGGCAGCGCATCCGTTCGATCAGGATCCGGAGACCACCTTGAGATTGCCGCCATGGCTGCCACCAGCGAAAACCTGGCGCTTGCCGAAGTCGCTGTCGAAGCCGTGGCGCTGCTCCTCGCGGGTGATGCCGAGTTCCGGGAACAGCAGTTCGGCGACGCGATAGGCTTCTTCCAGATGCGGGTAGCCGGAGCCGATCACCGTATCGATGCCGACATCCTGGTATTCGCGCAGCCGCGCGGCCACCGTCTTCGGCGAACCGACCAGAGCCGTGCCGGCGCCGGCGCGCACCAGCCCCACGCCCGCCCAGAGGTTGGGCGACACTTCGAGCTTGTCGCGGCGGCCACCATGCAGCGCGGCCATGCGCTTCTGGCCGACGGAGTCGGACTCGTTGACGAAGCGCTGCTGCGCCTCCTGGATCGTCTCGTCGTCGAGCTTGGAGATCAGCCGGTCGGCTGCGGCCCAGGCCTCCTCGTCGGTCTCGCGAACGATGAAATGCAGGCGGATGCCGAAGCTGACATCGCGGCCCTTCTCTGCGGCGGCGGCGCGCACCTTCTGAACCTTCTCGGCCACCTGCGCCGGCGGCTCGCCCCATGTCAGGTACTTGTCGACCCGGCCGACCGAGAAATCGATACCGGCATCCGAGGAGCCGCCGAAATAGAGCGGCGGACGCGGGTTCTGCACGGAGGGGAAGCCGAGGCGCGCATTGGTCGCCTTGATGTACTTGCCGTCGTAGCTGGCGACACCCTTCTCGAGCAATTCCTCGAACACCGTGAAGAACTCGTCGGCATGGGCGTAGCGCTCGTCATGCGCCAGCGTGATGCCGTCGCCGGCAAGTTCGCCCGGGCTGCCGCCCACGACGATATTGAGCAGCAGACGACCGTTCGAAATCCGGTCGAGCGTCGTCGCCAGCCGCGCGTAATAGGCGGGCGATGCCGTGCCGGGGCGAATGGCGACGAGGAACTGCAGTTTCTCCGTCTTGGTCGCAAGTGCCGCCGCCGTCACGAAGGATTCCTCGCAGGACACCCCGGTGGGCAGAAGCACGCCGGAATAGCCGAGACGATCGGCGGCTTGAGCGATCTGCGTGAGGTAGTCGAATTCCGGCGCGCGGTTCAGATCGTTGGAGCCGAGATAGGCGCCGTCGCCCGATGTCGGGATGAACCAGAGAAAATTGATGGGATCGTGCTTATTGCTCATGGAAATGATCCTTGTATGGAAGACGGCTTAGCTGGCGGGATGCCAGATGGCATTGCTGACGGTGAGCTGCTTCGGCACGATGCCGAGATTGTAAAACTCGTCGGCCAACGCCTGCTGGTATGCCGCCGCATCGTCGCTTATCGTCGACACGCCGCCGAGATCGGCGCCCGCCCGTGTCAGCGTCACGCGGGTGATATCGACGGGAACGCCTGTTATCTCCGAGAGCTCCTTGATCGTGTCGTCAAGCTTGCCCTGCGCGGACCGGCCGACCTTGGCGAGTTCATCGATCACATCGCTGACGACCTGGCCGTTCGCATCTGTGAAGCCGGCATTGGCGAGGAAGTAGCTGTAGGACGGCACGATCCCCTCGGCGGTGGACAGGATACGCGTCTGCGGATCGGCCTCGACAATGGCGAGATAGGGATCCCAGATCGACCATGCGTCGATGCTGCCGTTCTTGAAGGCGGCCGCAGCGTCCGGCGGCGACAAATCGATCGGCTCGACATCATCGATCTTGAGGCCGGCCTTGCGCAGGATCTTGACAGTCACGTTATGGGCGCTCGATCCGCGCTTGAAGGCGACCTTCTTGCCCTTGAGGTCTTCGACCGTCTTGATATCGGAATCCTTGCGAACAACGATCGCCGAGCCGGCGGCGCTGCCGCGATAGGTGCCGACATAATAGAGCTGGCCGCCGGCCGCCTGCGCGAATAGCGGCGGCACATCGCCCGTCGCTCCGAAATCGAGCGCACCGGCCCCCAGCGCTTCCAGCAGCGGCGGCCCCGAGGTGAATTCGGACCAGCTCACCGTAATGCCCTTGTCGGCAAGCCGCTTCTCCAGCGCCCCTCTGCGCTTGGCGAGCGCCAGCACGCCGTTCTTCTGCCAGCCGATGCGAAACTCGGTGGCAGCGGCGCGCGCCGGCCGGATGGCGGGCAGTACCGCGGTTGCTGCAGCGGCCCCAAGAAGACCCAGTGTCTGTCGACGAGAAATCATAGCTGTCCCCTTTCTATCAGCGTGTTTCGGGTCCGATCTCCGAAGCCGCTGTGTTTGCGATGGGGAAATTCTGCTGAAATCTATAAATTAGATCGACAATTATGTTTGTGATTTTAGGCCCACTCGAAATTATCCTGACCCGATTTCGGGCCTTGAGCGGAATTTTGTTCCAAGCCGAACGCCTCGCATCATTTCGGCGGCTTTTCGCCCCGGCCTATTTGGGCTACTCCTCAAGCACGCATTCATGAAAGGATAGGTACATGGCAAAAGTCGCATTCATCGGTCTCGGCGTCATGGGTTTTCCCATGGCAGGTCACCTGAAGGTGAAAGGCGGCCATGATGTCACTGTCTATAACCGCACCGCCGCCAAGTCGGCCGCATGGGCCGAGAAATTCGGCGGCAAATCGGCCCCGACGCCGGCCGAGGCCGCCCGCGATGCCGATTTCGTCTTCACCTGCGTCGGCAATGACGACGATCTCCGCTCGGTGACTTCAGGCAAGGACGGCGTTCTGCAGACGATGAAAGCGGGCGCGATCCTGATCGACAACACCACCGCCAGCGCCGATGTCGCCCGCGAACTCTACGCCGCCGCCAAGGAGAAGGGCGTGGGCTTTATCGACGCCCCCGTATCGGGCGGACAGGCCGGCGCAGAGAATGGCGTGCTGACGGTCATGTGCGGTGCCGAGGACGCCGTCTATGAGAAGGCCAAGCCTGTGATCGACGCATTCGCTCGCATGGTCGGGCTGATGGGCGCGCCGGGTGCCGGACAGCTCACCAAGATGATCAACCAGATCTGCATCGCCGGCATCGTCCAGGGTCTCGCCGAGGGTATCCATTTCGGCAAGCGCGCTGGCCTCGATATCGAGAAGGTCGTCGACGTCATCTCCAAGGGTGCTGCCGGCTCCTGGCAGATGGAGAACCGCCACAAGACGATGAACGAAGGCAAGTACGACTTCGGCTTCGCCATCGACTGGATGCGCAAGGATCTCGGCATCGTGCTCGACGAAGCCCGCCACAACGGCGCCAAGCTGCCCCTCACCGCTCTCGTCGACCAGTTCTACGGCGACGTCCAGGCCACGGGCGGCAATCGTTGGGACACGTCCTCGCTGCTCGCCCGCCTCGAAAAATGATCGGTCCCTCCTCCAGCGCAGCGGATCTGATCGCGCATCTGCGCACGTTGCGCTCGGAGGAAGCGATATCAGGAATGCGCCGTTTCGGCATCGTGACCGATACGGCGCTCGGCATCTCCAACCCGGTCGTGCAGGCGATCGCCCGCACGGTGAAGAAAGACCACGCGCGGGCGTTGGAACTTTGGAAAAGCGATATCAGGGAAGCGCGCCTACTCGCGCTTTACACGGCCGACCCGAAGCAGCTGACGGAGACACAAGCCCGAAAATGGGCCGATGACTTCCACTCCTGGGAGATTGTCGATACCGCAGCCGACCTCTTTATCAAGGCAAGACTGCTCTCGCTAATCCCGGATATGGCCGCGGATGATCGCGAATTCGTCCGCCGCACCGCCTTTGCAATGATCGCCAGCGCCGCCGTTCACATGAAGACGGAGCCGGACGAAACGCTCATCGGCTTCCTGCCGCTCATCGAGCGCCACGCCACCGATCCGCGCAACTTCGTTCGCAAGGCCGTCAACTGGGCGCTCCGCAACATCGGCAAGCGCAATCAGCATTGCCACGCCTTCGCGTTTACACTTGCGGAGCGGCTGGCCGCCGGCGCGGACAAGACCGCCCGATGGATCGGCAAGGATGCAGCAAGGGAACTGACGAGCGAGAAAATTCTCGCCCGCGTTCAAATGAAGGGCTCAGTCCTCAAGGGCTGAACTCAGTCTTCGTTGGACTTCGATGTGTCGAGGATCATGTAGTCGAGCGGCAGCTGCGTCGAGTACTTGATCTGCTCCATCGCAAAAGCCGAGGAGACGTCGCGGATTTCGATCTTTGCAATCATCCGCTTGTAGAAGGCGTCATAGGCCGCGATATCCGGCACGACGACGCGCAGCAGGTAATCCACGTCACCGCTCATGCGATAGAATTCGACGACTTCAGGGAAGTCCGCCACCACTTCCGAAAACCGCCGCAGCCATTCGATCGAATGCGTCGCGGTGCGGATGGAGACGAAAACCGTGACCTTGGTGTTGACCTTCTCAGGATCGAGAATGGCCACACGGCGCTTGATGACGCCGTCTTCTTCCATTTTCTGGATACGGCGCCAGCAAGGGGTCGTGGAAAGGCCGACCTTCTTTGCGAGATCGGCAACCGCCAACGTAGAATCTTCCTGCAAAAGACGCAGAATTTTGCGATCAAGACGGTCCATTTATCCCCACCCCTACGAATTATTTTCTATGTATAGCGCGATTCCGGTCGTTTGAAAGAAATTTGTTTCAGTTCACAAGCATTGTGATGCGTGCCCTCAAGGCCGGCAGCAATTCCTCTTCAAACCATGGATTGCGTCTGATCCAGCCTGTGTTGCGCCAGCTCGGATGCGGCAGCGGCAGGATCGCCGGCGATCGGTTGGCAAACAGGATCTCCCGCCATGCCTGCACCGTCTCGGTCACGCTACCGCGCCGCTCGCTCCCTAGATGCCAAGCCTGCGCATATTGCCCGATCACCAGCACCAGTTCGATCTGCGGCATGGCCGCGATCACGGGCGAGCGCCAGCGCGGCGCGCATTCCCGCCGGGGCGGCAGATCGCTGCCCTTGGCGTCATAACCCGGAAAACAGAAGCCCATCGGCACGATGGCGAAGCGGTCGCGATCATAGAAGGTGTTGCGATCGACCCGCAGCCATTCGCGCAACCGGTCGCCCGATGCATCGTTGAAGGGAATGCCGCTCTCATGCACCTTCAGCCCCGGCGCCTGCCCCGCGATCAGTATCCTCGCCTTGGTTGAAATCACCGCCACCGGCCGTGGCTCATGCGGCAGCCGATGATCGAGCCCGCGCAGCGGCGCGTCACGACAGATTCGGCAGCCGGCGATCGCCTCACGCATATCCTCCAACCCATCCGGCGCGCCTAACATCCGAAAAACCCTCTGACGCCGCCCGAGCGCCCGGTATCCTGTCTGTGATCGCGGAAGTCACGCGGCCTCTCGAAAGCGCCGGCCCAAAGACCAATCTTCTCCGCCCGCGCCTCGGCCTCCTCGTCACCATAAGCGCCGTAGGAAACCGCCATGCCCCTCCTCACCATCACAGCATTGATATCCACCCCACCAGCATGGCACACCACCAGCAAACGCTGAAACCGATCCCTCTCGGTTCCCACGCAGCGCGCATCATCGCCGGCAACAAGGGTTTGCAGCAGATGCTTGGCCTCCTGCCCGCAAGGCCACCGCGCTCCACCACGCTCGCAGGTCTGGGCAAGCTCGGGCGCATCGATCCCCTTCAGCCGCATCCTCTCCTCGCCGATCGTGAGGCTGTCTCCATCGGCGGCGTGGAAGCGGCCGGAGTGGGAAATCTCGGGGAAATCGTTCAGCTTGGCGGCGATCAGCCAGATAAACGCGAGCAGCGCGAACGCCGTCACACCGTCACGAACGGTTCTGAAACCCCGCGTCACGGTTTCGCCTCCTTCAAAAACAAACCCTTGGGAAAATTGGCAAACAACTTCTTAATATTTGAGCCCTAGTGTGCAAGCATCCGCAGATCAAGCGTCACGTGTATAATGAGTAACGGCGTAAGCACATCGACAGATAAGAATATCGTCGACAAATCACGGAGTCACCGCAACAAGCCCGTCGCAAAGGCTGTGCGGGTGACGCGTGAGCGCCTGCAATCGAGCCATGCACCGAGCGGCGCCTTCGATCGCGATGTGCTGAACCTCTATATCAATGCCGTGCTGCAGGGCGCCTCGATCATCCCGCTGTTCGTGATCATCATCGCGATCCTCGGCATCTATTTCACCGGCGACACCCAGATCGTGCTCTGGGCCATACTGACGCTGACGGCCCACGCCGCCAACGTGTTTCTCGCGCGCCGCGCCCGCAAGCGCGAGATGACGGCGATCCGCACCCGCAAATGGCGCCGCCTGCTGCTGCTCGGCCAGTTCCTGATCGGCTGCTGCTGGGCCTATTTCGCCATCCAGGACTGCGCCGCCTGCGAGCCGGCCAACCTCGTGCTCTACAAGGGCGCGACGCTTCTGATCGCGCTCTCGCTGACGGCGATGTGGAACTACATGCTGACGCTGTGCGTGTTGGTGACCTTCTCGCCGGTCGTCTTCGCCCTCGTTGCCAAATCCGGAATTTCCCGCGAAATCCTCGAAATCAGCCTGACCGCGACGCTGACCACGACCGTCATCTTCTTCCACTATATCAGCGACCGCCTCTTCCAGCAGAACCTGCGCATCCTCTCCTACCAGGTGGAAAAAGACGACCTGATCGCCGAGCTTGAAGTCGCCAAGTCCATGTCCGACGAAGCCCGTCGCCGGGCAGAAGAGGCAAACCTCGCCAAGTCCCGCTTCCTCGCCTCCATGTCGCATGAGCTGCGAACGCCGCTGAACGCCATCCTCGGCTTCTCCGAGGTGATGTCGGCGGAAGTTATGGGACCGCTGAACAACCCGACCTACAAGGAATATACCAGCGACATCCACCGCTCGGGCCAGCACCTGTTGAACCTGATCAACGAAATCCTCGACCTTTCCCGCATCGAGGCCGGCAAGTACGAGCTCAGCGAAGAGGCAATCTCGCTGCTGGATATCTCGGAAGACTGCATCGGCATGGTGCAGCTGCGCGCCCGCGGCAAGAACATTACCATTTCGCAGCAATTCGAGCTCGAACTACCGGCCGTCTGGGCCGACGAGAAATCGATGCGTCAGGTGATCCTCAATCTCCTGTCCAACGCCGTGAAGTTCACGCCGCAGGGCGGCGAGATCATGGTCAAGGTCGGCTGGACGGCCGGCGGCGGCCAGTACATCTCGATCAAGGACAACGGGCCGGGCATTCCCGAAGACGAAATCCCGGTCGTCCTTTCCGCCTTCGGCCAGGGCTCGATCGCAATCAAGAGCGCCGAACAAGGCACCGGCCTCGGCCTGCCGATCGTTCAGGCGATCCTCGCCAAGCACGACGGCCAGTTCATTCTGAAATCCAAGCTCCGCGAAGGCACCGAAGTCATCGCCATCCTGCCGGCACGACGCGTGCTGCAGTCGGTTCCGGCTGTCGAAGACGCCCAGGCTGTGTCCCGCAAGCGTCGCAGTTTTGCTTGAGGGATAGCGCTATCGAACGATCGCCTTGAAGTCCTTGTCGTCGGCAAAGTCCTGCAGATCGTTGTCGTAGCTGGCGGCATCCGCGAGTTCGGCGAGTGCCGTCTTGAAGTTCGAATTCAGACGCACAGCCTTACGAGCCGCATCAAGCACCGCCAGACGCGCAAGCCGTTGCTCGCCCTCCGGGGCTCCCGCCCCTCGCAGCGCATGGAATTTCTGGCCGTATGCGGCCGCCATCAGGTACCAGTAGTAAGCGATCTTGACCGCCGGTGTCTTCACGAGCTTATTGCCGAGCGTGATTGCGTTCCGATAGCCCTGTGGTTGATAGAGCACATTCTTGATGATCTCGAGACTGTCGTTGATCGAGAGTTCATCAGCAACCGACGTGTAGGCCATCGGCACACTCATTGACGCCTCCCCGATCATCGCCGCCGCGTCCTTGAAATCCGGGACATCCGTCTTCAGCGGCAGGTCGCCGATCTCCTCCGAGAGCCTGATCTCCACATATTGAAAGAGAGGCGACAGGTAGATGCGGGTGTAGATGTAGAAGAAGATGAAACCACTAACGAGACCGCAGACCAGAAGAAACGGCCCCACTGCGGGAAGTGCGCCTGCGCTGGCTTGTCCGTCAATGATGAAGACCTGCGCTTTATTGCTCAAGAATTCGCTGAACTGGTTAAACGCGCGATCCAGCGAGCCTATCTGCGTCAGCCCCACGCCGACCAACATCGTCGTCAACCACTCTGATATTCGCTCTAGGTTGGTATTCGAACCCAGCAGTCGTTCTCTCTTCAGGGCCGTATTGACCGCAGCAGCTTTCGTCCGAGATGCTGTCTCTTTGGCGGCAGGCGCCGGTGGTGGATTGTCCTTCGCAAGTATCCGCGGAACGGAAAAGAGAAAGCCAAGCAATCCGCCGATAGAAATCCCGACAAACACGATCAGCCCGCCTATGCCGATCGCGGCAACCCAATCGCCAAGTTGCGCCAGAGCCATGAAGCCAAGCGTAGCCGTCGTTACGACAGCGCCGACAATCGCGAGCAGAACCGCATGCCTGTTCCGCTCAGCCTCCTCACGCTCGGAACGCTCAGTTTCTAGAACGCTGCCTACGGCCACGACCGCCTCCCTCTTTTGCTCTGGAGGGCACCATGGCGGACATTGAGAACACTCAAAAGATGCACTTACGGCGTAAACACAACCGATTACATCACAGACGGGTAACCGGCCCTCAGCCGAACATCAAATGCTTGCCGATCGTAAACAGCATGAAGATGCCGCACGCGGTCAGCATGCAGAGAACGGCGAACGAACCGAGATCCTTGGCGTGCTTGCCGACGCTCGATATCTCCGGCGAAATGCGGTCGATGACTTCCTCGATCGCGGTGTTGAGCGCCTCGATGGCGAAGACGATCAGGAACAGGACGACCGCGACCATCAGTTCGAAAAGCGTCGCGCCCACTGCCAGAAGCAGGATCAGCGCGACGGCGGCGAAGAGTAGCTCCTGCCGGAACGCGGCCTCCTTGATCAGTCGCTTGAAGCCGCCGAGCGAGTAACTGGCGGCAGCAAAGAAGTGGCTGATGCCGGTGAGTTTGGTCACGGCAGGTTTCATCAGGCGTCCTCGTCGTCAGGTCGATGGCGGCAATGCCTGCCGCTTCATATCAGAAAAATGCGAATAGCGTGTACACGCTCGCGTCGCAAGCCATCTGTCATAAACCTGTCACGAACCTGAACGTCGCCCCTGAACCCGGGCGATGAGTTCAGTGTTCGTGCTGGTTTGTCACACCTGCCTGCGCGAAGGTCGCCATGCCGGAGTGGCATGCCGCAGCCGCCTTGACGATACCGGCGGCAAGCGCTGCCCCCGTGCCCTCGCCGAGCCGCATGCCGAGCGCCAGAAGCGGCGTCTTGCCGAGCATCTCGATCGCCTTCAGATGGCCCGGCTCGCCGGAGACGTGACCGATCAGGCAGTGATCGAGCGCCGATGGGTTGGCCGCCTGCAGGATGGCGGCGGCGGCCGTTGCCACGTAGCCATCGATCAGCACCGGGATGCGCTCGACGCGCGCGGCAAGAATCGCGCCCGCCATGGCTGCGATCTCGCGGCCGCCGAGGCGGCGCATGATCTCCAGCGGATCGTCGAGATGATCGCTGTGCAGCGCCACCGCCTTTTCGACGGCTGCCACCTTGCGCTCGAACATGTCGCCTTCCGAGCCGGTGCCCGGGCCGACCCAGTCACGAGCATTGCCACCGTAGAGCGCGTAGTTGATCGATGCGGCGATCGTCGTGTTGCCGATGCCCATCTCACCGATGCAGAGCAGATCGGTGCCGCCGGCAATCGCTTCCATGCCGAAGGCCATGGTGGCGGCGCAATCGCGCTCGGAGAGCGCCGGCTCCTCGGTGATGTCGCCGGTCGGGTAATCGAGCGCCAGGTCGAACACCTTCAGTCCGAGATCGTAGGCCACGCAAATCTGGTTTATCGCAGCACCACCGGCAGCGAAGTTTTCGACCATCTGCTGCGTCACCGTCGGAGGAAACGGCGTGATGCCCTGCTTCACGACACCATGGTTGCCGGCGAAGATCGCCACCAGCGGCCGGTTGACGGCGGGCGTGCGGCCCGTCCAGGCAGCGAGCCAGAAAGCGATTTCTTCCAGGCGGCCGAGCGAGCCCGGCGGCTTGGTCAACTGGGCATCGCGCTCGCGGGCAGCGACAAGCGCCCGTGGATCCGGCCCCGGCAGATCGCGCAGAAGTGTCCGGAAATCGTCGAACGGCAGGCCTGAAACGCTCATGGATGCGGCTTCCTTGTCTCGTCTGTAAACTTGTCTTATGGCTGCAAATCAGCTTCTTTCGCGGCCACTCTTAAATCCAGCCGCGAAGCGGAACAACTCTAAAAAGCGCCAGACATCATCCCCGGGAGCGGACGCGCCATGAACATCGCAACCTATGTGGCGGATATCGCGCGCGCCGTCGCATTCCTGAGCCGCATTCCCATGCCTAGCGCGGCCTTTGCGGGATATGACGGAAAACTCGGCCGCGTCGCGCGCGCCTTTCCCGTTGCCGGCATCATCATCGGCCTGCTGCCCGCAGTCGTTCTGCTCGTCATGCTCGGCCTGCACGCCGACCGGCTGATGTCGGCGCTGGTGGCGCTGGCGGTTCAGGCGATCATCTCGGGCGCGTTGCACGAAGATGGCCTTGCCGATTGCGCCGACGGCATCGGTGGCGGTCGCGACCGCGCCCAGCGGCTGTCGATCATGAAGGACAGCCGCATCGGCACCTATGGCGCCATCGCGCTGATCCTCTCTTTCGCCATTCGCGCCGCCGCCATCGCCGCGATCGCGCGCGGCGTCGTGCCGTTTGCCGCCGCACTCGCCCTGCCCGCCATCGGCTGCATCAGCCGCGGCGCTCTGGTCTGGCACTGGCACCGCCTGCCGCCGGCCAAGACCGATGGCGTGGCCGCAGCCGTCGGCCAGCCCAGCGAAGGCGTCATGCAGATGGCGGTCGTCTCGGCCTGCGCGCTGGCGGCGTTATTGATCTGGCCGAGCCTCGGCCTTCTGCCGCTCATCTGCGCCCTGCTCGCCTGCGGCCTGAGCGCAATGATCTTTACCAGAGTGGCTCGCGTGACCCTGTCCGGCCACACCGGCGACACGCTGGGCGCGACCGCTCAAATTTCCGAGATGGCGGCATTGTGCGCTCTTGCCATGGCTTTGTGAAACAACGATATCATTTGTCATGATAAGCCCGTGCATCAACATCTGCTCCATTGATTCATCCAGCGGCTTTTGCGCGGGCTGCGGCCGAACGATCGAGGAGATTGCCGGCTGGGCAGCGTTTTCAAATGAAGAGAGGCACGCGCTCATGCGCCTGCTGCCCGCCAGGATGAAAGCGATAACGCCCTCGGCGTCGCGCGAGACGATGGCAAGCACGGAGCTCACCGCATGAACAGGCTGACGATTGGACTTGGCGGTCTCGGCATCGGCCTTCTCATCTTGCTCTTCAATCACGATAGCCCCAAGATCCTAGGCGTCAGGACCGACGATTTCGGCCGCATGCTCTATCTTCTCCCCATCGCGCTCATGCTGGCCGCCGGCATATGGGGCCGGCGCATCAGCGTCGGCGAGACGATGCGCCACATGATGATCTGGCTGGTGCTGATCCTCGGCCTCGCCACCGCCTATCTCTACCGCTACGACGCGCTCAGCGTCGGCAACCGCCTGCTGGCCGGCCTCATTCCCGGCCGCGCCGTGGTCGTGACCACCAGCGAGGGCGGCAAGGAAGTCATCCTGCACAAGCTGCTGAATGGTCATTTCGAGGCCGATGTCGAGATCAACGGCCAGACCATCACGATGCTTGTCGACACCGGCGCCAGCATGATCGCGCTTTCGCGCGAAGACGCCGAGCGCGTCGGCATCATCCCGGATAACCTGACTTACTCAATGAGCGTGATGACCGCCAACGGCCGCGCCCAGGCAGCACCCGTTACGCTGTCTGAAGTGGCGATCGGCCCCATCGTGCGCAACAACGTCGCCGGCAGCGTCGCCGAGGACGGACGACTGGACCAAAGCCTGCTCGGCATGAGCTTCCTCGAGACCTTGGGTTCGCTGCAGATGCAGACCGACGAACTCAGGATGCGCGACTAGCGTCGCCAACTGCCTAGCGCAGGACGGGAAAGCGAACCAGGACGCGCGTTCCGGGCTGGTTGTCCTCCAGAGCCACCTCGGCGGAATGCAAATCGGCGACAGCCTTGACGAGGCTCAACCCCAAACCGCTGCCCGCGGATGTGCGGCTCTTGTCGAGCCTGTAGAGCCGGCGAAACACCTTCTTGTGCTCCGCGGTCGGAATCCCGACGCCATTGTCCGCCACTCGGGCCAGAAGCAGACTGTCGCGGCGCGCCAGCGACAATTCGATCAGCGTTCCCGTTCCACTGTGGTTGATGGCGTTTTCGATCAGGTTAACGAACATCTGGACCAGCAGTTCCCGGTCGCCCATCACTTGCATGCCGGAGCTATCGAGCACGACAAAACGCAATGTCTGACCGACATCGACAGCCACATCGCGGTATATCTCCGTGACCGATGACATGACATCGGTCAGGTCGACCGATTGGAAACGCGCCCGCCGGGCACCGGCCTCGATCTGGGAAATCCTCAGCAGCGCTTCGAAAGTGGCGTTGATCTGATCGCTCTCCATGCAGGCGTCCGCGATCTGCTGCCCGACCGGCTCACCGCGATCGGTCCGCTCCGCCGCGTCCTCAAGCGTCATCTTCAACCTGTTGAGCGGCGTCTTAAGCTCGTGCGCGATATCGGCGCTCACCTGCCGCATGCCCTCCACCAGCCCCGACAGCCGGTCGAGCGCATGATTGATCTTCTCGGACACCAGATCGATATCATCGCCATTCCCACGCAAGGGAATACGCGTTGCAAGCTCGCCATTCGAGACATCGATCATCGTGCGCGCCACCGCGTCGAGCCGCCGCTGGGCTCTGGTCGCCAAAAAGGCGCCGCCACCAACGGCAATCAGCACGATGACGCCGGCGGCCCAGCCGAGGCTTACCAGCAGGATTTCGCCAAGCCTCTCCTTCTCCGCGAAACTGCGGCCCACTACCAGCCGGTTGCCGCCGACAAGACCGCTGCGCACGCGATAGGAATGTCCGTCAGGCAACCCCAGGGCTTGCGCACCGACGCTCGACAACCCTTCGCTCATCACGGGAAGCGCCAGATTGCCGGCCAGCCGCGTGCCATTGGCATCGCTGAGTAAAAACACGCCCTGATCCGGCGAGCGCAAGCTCGAATAGGTGTTCACCGCCGCGATCAGGTCCTCGACATCGTTCTGCGCGTAGGTGGAGGCGATCGCGCTGTAGATCTCGTTGACGGTATCATCGAGCTGACGTTCGAGACCGCTGTTCAGCATGTGATAGGTGATCGCGCCGGCGACCAGAAAGGCGGCGACAAAAAGCACGCCGAAGGTCATCGCCAGGCGAAAGGGCGTGCTGCGCAAGAGATTAACGCGGCGCATGCAGACTGTAGCCCGTGTTGCGCACCGTATGCAGCAACTGCACCGGAAACGGCCGGTCGATCTTTGCCCTCAGGCGGCTGATATGCGTTTCGACCACGCTCGTCTTCGGGTCAAAATGGAAATCCCATACGCGCTCCAGCAGCATGGTCCGCGTCACGACCCGCCCCTCGCCGCGCATCAGCACTTCAAGCAGCGTAAACTCGCGCGGCTGCAGGTCGATGATCTGCCCTGCCCGCGTCACCTGCCGACGCAGGAGATCGAGCTCCAGATCCGCGACACGCAGCACGGTCTTCTGCTCCTGCAGACGCGGCCGCCGCGCCAGCGCGTTCGCGCGCGCCAGAAGCTCCGAGAAGGCAAAGGGCTTGACCAGATAGTCATCCCCACCCGCCTCCAGTCCATCCACGCGATCATCGACCCCGCCGACAGCAGTCAGAAACAGCGTCGGTGTGCTGATCCGCGCGGCCCGCAAAGCCTTGACGAGAGACAAGCCATCAAGCCCCGGCAGCATGCGGTCGACGATGACGACGTCATAGGCCTCGCGCGTAGCCTGAAACAGCCCGTCGCGCCCGTCGTGAACGACATCGCAAGAATGGCCAGCCTGGATAAACCCTCTCGCCACGTAATCGGCCGCCCGCCGGTCGTCTTCGACCACCAATACCCACATGCCTGAAGTCCGTTGCTTCCGCCTACAATTCGGCATCGCCAAGCTACCCGTTTCCGGCAGGAATGCCATCGCGCTTTGCAAACCTTACGAAAACGTATGGTGCCGGCGAGGCCAGCGTATGTCCGTGCCCCTAGTGTCCGTTTTGCGGATCGGCGAGCAAAGCCGCGCCCCGCTCAACACGACCACTCACTAGAAGGAAACGCATCATGAAGACCATCGCCGCAGCAGGTATCCTGAACGCCCTCGTCGCCCTGGGCTTCGTTCTCGTCTCGATGCCCGCGCATGCTGCACCGGCACCTTGCGAGGACATGCTGAAGGACATGCGCGCCACGAAGGCGGCTGCGAAGCTCGCGGATGCCGACGCAAAGAAGGTGAACGACCTGGAGACAAAGGCCGTCGAACGTTGCAACGCCGACGACGACGCGCGCTCCGACAAGTTTCTGGCCGAAGCCATGAAGATCATGGGCAAGTGAGAAGCGAGGCACCGTGATGACAAACGCCATTCGAGCGGGCCACGAGCCCGCCAACCGCGTCCCGAACGTGACGGTCGATTTCTGGCTGATCAAGCTGATGGCCGTCACCATGGGCGAGACGGCCGCCGATTATCTCGCCGTCAATCTGGGGCTCGGCCTGACCGTGACCTCCGTGATCATGTCGGCGATCCTTGCGGTCTCTATCGCCATCCAGTTTTCGATGAAGCGATACGTCCCTTCGGCCTACTGGGCCGCCGTCGTCCTGATCAGCATTGTCGGAACCTTGGTCACCGACAATCTGGTCGACAACTTCGGCGTCCTGCTTGATGTCACCACCATCGGCTTTTCGATCGCGCTCTTTCTGACCTTCCTCGGCTGGTACGCGCTCGAACGCACGCTCTCCATCCACACCATCTTTACGACGCGACGTGAAGCCCTTTACTGGCTGGCGATCCTGTTCACCTTCGCGCTCGGCACAGCCGCCGGCGACCTCATCGCCGAACGGATGGAACTCGGTTATCTCAGCACAGCCTTGCTGTTCGCCGGCGTGATCGCGGTGATCGCACTCGCCTACTATCGCGGCGGCATGAACGCCATTCTCGCCTTCTGGCTCGCCTATATCGTCACGCGTCCGCTTGGCGCATCCCTGGGCGACCTGCTGTCACAGCCGGTCGAGTATGGCGGCCTCGGATTTGGGACGATTTATACAAGCCTCCTCTTCCTCGGCGCGATCGTGGTAATCGTCACCTACATGACGCTGAGTGTCCGACCGGAGCGCGACGAGGATTCCCCGTCGCGCGAGGCCATCGATCGGCGATGACGCCGCATCAGTTGCGCAGCTTGTAGCCGGTCCGGAACATCCAGCCGAGCGTGCCCAGGCAGATCGCCAGGAACAGCGAGATCATACCGAGGCTGATCAGCGGGTTGACGTCGGCGATGCCGTAGAAGCTCCAGCGGAAACCGCTGACCAGATAGAGCACCGGATTGAAATGGCTGACCGCCTGCCAGAAGGGCGGCAGCATGTTGATCGAATAGAAGCTGCCGCCGAGGAAGGTCAGCGGCGGCACGACCAGCATCGGGATCAGGTTCAACTGCTCGAAATTGTTAGCCCACAGCCCGATCATGAAGCCGAACAGGCTGAAGGTGACGGCCGTCAGCACGAAGAACAGCGCCATCATGAACGGGTGCTCGATCCTCACCTCGACGAAGAAGTTCGCCGTCAGCAGGATGATCACCCCGATCATCAACCCCTTGGTCGCGGCCGCCCCGACATAGCCGAGCAGGATCTCGGCCATCGCCACCGGCGCCGACAGCACTTCGTAGATGGTGCCGGTGAATTTCGGGAAGTAGATGCCGAAGGAACCGTTGCCGATGCACTGCCCGAGCAGGGTCAGCATGATCAGGCCCGGCGTGATGAATGCGCCATAGGAGATCCCCTCGACTTCCTGAATGCGCGACCCGACGGCCGCACCGAAGACGATGAAGTAGAGCGACGTCGAGATGACGGGCGAAACCACGCTCTGCAACAGGGTGCGGCGGGTGCGGGCCATTTCGAAGAAATAGATGGATTTGACGGCTTCGAAGTTCATTTTGCGCCTCCCACGAGGGCCACGAAGATGTCTTCGAGCGAACTCTGCTGCGTCGACAGGTCTTTGAAATGGATGTTGTGCTCGGCAAGCCGGGTCAGCAGCGCGGCGATGCTTTCCTGGTCGTTCTCGGCATCGAACTCGTAGGTCAGGCGATTGCCGCCGGCGGTGAGTGCAAGCCCGTTGCCGGCGAAGCTTGCGGGCAGCTCTTCGAGCGGCTCGGTCAATTCCAGGATCAGCTGCTTGCGGCCGAGCTTGGCCATCAGCGCCGTCTTGTCCTCGACGAGCAGCAGCTCGCCGCCATTGATCACGCCGACGCGGTCGGCGATCTCTTCGGCCTCTTCGATATAGTGCGTCGTCAGGATGATGGTGACGCCCGCCTCTCGCAGTTTCTCGACGACGTGCCACATGTCCTTGCGCAGCGCGACGTCGACGCCGGCGGTGGGCTCGTCGAGGAAGAGGATTTCAGGCTCGTGGCTCAGTGCCTTGGCGATCAGGACGCGCCGCTTCATGCCGCCGGAGAGCTGGCGCAGCGTATTGTCCTTCTTGTCCCACAGCGACAGGTCGCGCAGCACCTTTTCGATATGCGCAGGATCGGCCTTCTTGCCGTGCAGGCCGCGCGAGAAGCTGACCGTGTTCCACACCGTCTCGAACTGATCGGTGGTCAGTTCCTGCGGCACCAGTCCGATCATCGCCCGCGTCGCCCGGAAGTCCTTGACCACGTCGTGGCCGCCGACAAGCACGGTTCCCCCGCTCGGATTGGCAATGCCGCAGACGATCGAGATCATCGTAGTCTTGCCGGCACCATTCGGGCCGAGAAGCGCGAGAATCTCGCCCTTCTCAACATCGAGATCGATGCCCTTTAGTGCCTGAAAGCCGTTGCCGTAGATTTTCGTGAGATTGCGGATGGAAATAATGGGGGCCATGAAGGGCTCTTGAAGACGAAAGGAAGGATTTCGCCGCTATATAGCCGCTCCGCGACAGTTTTACATCCCATTGACTGCGAACAGAGTATTCATTTGCTCGAAAACGATGCAATTGAAAACGCGGTTCCCCGATCATCAGGACTTCAAGGCCCCCACGACCTTGCTACCAGGCGCCGTTCACGCTGCAGCCAGCCGGCGGCAAAGTCTTGCCCTCGAACCTAGCCTTCAGCATCTCGCAACCCTTCGCGCGAATGAAATCGGGCATCTTCATGTTGAGACTGATCCCCACTTCATCGAACGGATCGCTCGCATAGGCCACATAGGCATACCAACGACCGCCGAACACAGCGACGGCGGCGATCACCACGATCGCGATGAAAAACAGAATATTCGGGCGCTTTTTCTCGGCCACAACGATCTCCTCTTATTGATAGGGAGCCCGTTTAAAGCGATTCCCGCGGCCGCGTCGATGCCAGGCCGCTCATGCCGTCAGTCGCAATAAACCTTGCCGCTCTTGCGCTCGCGCAGATCGAAGTGGAAGTGGTTCCAGTGCTCCGGATTGCTGCCGGGGCCGAGCACCGTGTTGAAATACTTGCAGCTGTCCGTCCGCACGGCCTTCAGCAGCTTGCCCTCGCGGAAGGAGAACAGCCCCTTCTTGCGCACGTCGATCTCGTGACCGCTCTTCAATACGAACTTGCCGACATCGATCGCGTTGCCGTGTGCGTGCTCGGACATCGGATTGTAGCGCTGGCGACTATTGTTCATGCGTCGGCAGCTATAGCCGCCAAGTGGCTGGATCGTCTTGATGCCGGACCAGTAGCGAAACCGTGCCGATGGCGCGAGCTCGTTCTTCACCCACTTGGCAAAGGCGAGCGTCACCTGGCAGTTCAAAGTCACCGCCGGGCGAACGCCGATATTGCCGGACAGACCCTGCAGCGAGATCGGATAAGGCACCTGGCACGCCGGCCCGTTGGAGATCGGCGGCTTGTCGGTGAAGACCACGCCCATCCGCTTCAACTCGCGCCGGCAGGAAAGCTCCGAACTCGGCATCACGCCGGGTACAGCCGGTGCCGGCTGGCTCATCTGCGGCTCGCTGTCCATCGGGTTGTTCGGCCGCAGCATCGCCACTTCCTGCGGCTCGCTCTCCTCAGGCACGCGCGCCGGCGCCACGACAGTGCTGCCGTCGCTCCAGACCTGCTGCTGTTGCCCCATCGCCGCCTGGCTCGCCGGCCGGGGCGCGCGCATCCGGTTCATCTGCGTGGGATTGTCCGTGCCGATGCCATCGACGACGGGCTGGTCCGACTGTCCCTCGGCGATCTGCTGTTGCTCTTCCTGGGCGAGGCCGGTGACCGGCTCCGCCCCAAGCTCGGCATCCATGTTGACGCCCTCGGGCGGCACGGCAAGCGTCTGCGTCCCGCCCCAGGTCGCCGGCTGGCCGCTGAACTGGCCGGCAGCACCGCGTGCACCGGCCGACGCCTGATCGTTGGTCATCGGAGGTGCCGCGCTCGCCTGCCCGCGACCGGCAAGATTGGGCGTATTCATATAATCGACGGAGCCCTGGACCGGCTGATTGCCAGCGGGATAGGCCTGATCGACGGCGCTGGAGGGCATGCTGACCGGCGCCTGGCGCCGTGGCGGCGAGATGGAGCCGACCTTCGTGCCGCTATCCACGCTGCCGGGCGGAATGAGCGCATCCGTCGAGCACGTCGTCAGCGCTGTCGACAGCAGCACGGGCAGCACATAACGCCGCATGATGGAAACAAACGCCATACTCTCATCGCTTCCGAAGATCGGCAGTGACCAAAAAACTTCGGTCCAAATTTAATAAAAAGCGGTGAACGAAACCTTACCCCCAGCCCGGACAAGGCCAGCGTGGCCGATCACGATTGCGGAAACGTTTGAAACAAAAGCCCTAATCCGGTCGAAAAATCGGGGATCAGCGCGCGATGGTCACCGATCGGCGACGTGTGCGCAGATTTGCTTGCGAGACTGGAAAGGGGTGATGCGAACAGCATGACGGGAACTGCAGAGCGGACGAGCCGCAGCGTCAGCTGACGTAACGCAGATCCTTGTCGTCGGACAAGTTGATCGCGGCGCGACGAACCGGGCGGCCGCTGCCATAGATCTCGTTCATGATCTTGGCGACTTCGACGGCATGGCCTTCGGTCAATCCGTTGAGGATCTGGCCGCCAAAGCATGCGGGCTCTTCTGCCTGATGGTCCCAGACCATCCACATGTCGAGCGGATCGCAAATTACATCGTAACGAGGTGTGGAGCTATTCATCGGGTAACGCCTTCAATACCCCACTCTCTTAGGTTGCCGTAAATTAATCGTTTACTTGCGCCACCCATGAAAACAAATGAGTGATTTATTGTAGCGGAGCCATATCGGGCAGAGTAAGCCCTGATGAATTGGCAAAGCCGCCCTAGGCGGCTTCGCCGGATCGCAGAGAATTACCGCGCCGGCACACTTCCGGTGACGATACGATCGGTCTTCGTCAGTTCCATCTGCGGCCAATTGGACGCGGTTTCGGATGCAGGACGGCTGCCGATCGCAAGGATCGTGATCAGGCCGGCAACGACGGCGGAAAGAAGCAACCCGCTATAGGTCATCAGTTTGAACCTCAAAGATGTGGTTTCCCAGCCACTCCGGCGCAAACTGCTACGGGAGCCTAAACGAACCCATAATGAACGTGGTTAATCACGATCATATTCCCGCTTATGAACAGTCGAAGCGGTGCAGACCGGCCCCTCACCACCCCATCTCAGTCATTACCGCCCTGAGCGTCCGCTTGCGCGAAGCGCGCCTTCAGCGCCGCCACCTCGCCGGGATCGACCGTCAATCCGGCAACGGCGATCCAGGCGTCGATATAATGCTCGGGCGCATAGACATGGCCATAGCCCATCGGCGACGTCGTCGCGATCATCAGATCGAACAACAGCTGAAACATCGTCAGCACGGGAAACCACCTGAGGCTCGGCGACACATCCGGCCCCCGCGGCGCCTGCATCCACGCCGGCTCGCGATAGAAGGAATGCGGATCGAAAAACGTCACCGCATCGCTTGCATATTGCAGATAGACGATCCGCATTGGCCCCCATGGCGCAGCATCCGCAAGGTCCAGATGGTTTTCCTGATTGGTGAAGCGGATCATCGAGCCGTCGCGGAAGGTCGGCAGCCAGGCCGGCGATTGCGGATTGCGCCCTGCCGTCACCGCATTCCACATCCAGCTCTCGAAAGGCGGGCCGCTCCACAGAGCGCCCTGGAACGGATCGGCGATCACATCGAAGATATCGGCCGATAGCTGCGAGTTCAGCGCGCCGAGGCTCAATCCATGCAGATAGAGTTTCGGCCGCTTGTCGTGGGGCAGCGTCGTCCAGTAGCCGTAGACCTCGCGAAACAGCGCCTTGGCCGACTGCGCGCCATATTCCGACTCAACCAGCAGCGACAGCCAGCTCGAGAGGTAGGAATATTGCAGCGCCACGCTCGCGACATCGCCCTGCTTCAAGTATTCGAGCGTATCCATCGCCGCCGGATCGACCCAGCCGGTGCCCGTCGGCGCGATGATGACGAGCATCGAGCGCTCGAACGCCCCGTCCCGCTTCAACTCCTCGAGAGCAAGCTTGGCGCGCGCCTCGATCGTGTCGGCATTGTTGAGGCCGACATAAACGCGAATGGGCTCGCGCGCCTCGCCCTTCCAGAAGCCGCCGATATCGGACGCGTTCGGCCCCGACGCCACGAAATGCCGCCCCTGCCGCCCAAGCCCGTCCCAGGCGACCAGTGACGCCTTGCTTCCCGTCTTGGCCGGATCGGCGGGCATCGGCACGTTATCTTCGATCAGCGCATCCAGCCGCTGCATCGAGGAATCGATCGCATGCAGCGCCCCGCGCATCAGCACCCCTTCGGCCACGGACCAGAACACGGCCACCGCGATCGCGAAACCTATGACATTGGAAACGCGTCGCGGCACGAAGCGATCGAGCCGCCGCGATGTCCACCGGTAGGTCAGCAGGAACAGGCGGCCCAGCAGCACCGCAACGAGAAAGACGACGAAAGCAAGCGCTCCGAGCTTGAACGGCTCGGCGCTTTCGAGCGGCTCCATATGCCAGAGCTCGCGGATAGAGTTCTGCCAGCCGGCCGCCTGCCAGAGGAAGACGACGGCCACGATCAGCCCGCAGATCAGCACGGCTATCCTCTGCGACAGAAGCGGTCCGCGATAAGGCAGTTCGAGATATTTCCACAGGCTGACGGCGGCGACCCCGATGAGATAACCGACGGCCGCGCAAATACCCGACAACGCCCCCTGAACGATATAGGACCGCGGCATCAGCGTCGGCGTCAGCGACGCGGCGAAGAAGGCGAAGGCGAGCACCAGCCCGATCACCGACAGAGAGCGAAAAAGACCACCGAGCAGACGCCTCATGCAACTCCCCAACCTCTAGCCGCAACGACCGACGGCGATCTCAGACGAAGATAAGCCCTGCCGCGCGCGCCTTCTACTCGCCCAGGCCAAGAAAGACGAAGGGCTTGGCATCCTTGAATTCCGATGTCGCGTTGCCGGAATAGGTGTGGTCCTGGCTCTCGCCGAGGTCGAGCCGTTTCACCTTGCCGGTCTCCTTGGCGAAGTCGATGGCCTTCAGGTCGACCCAGAAGGTGTTGGGTGTGAGCGCCGACTCGAAGAAGTAGAGCTTGCGCTTGTGATCGAATACGGTGCGCCAGCGCGTAGACGAAATGTTCGGCTCCTCCGGCGTGTTAAGGCCATAGGGCACCGAGACATTGCGGATGACGCTGAAGACGCTCGCGAGCGCCCGGTTGGGGCTCTCGTCCTTGGGGATCGCGTTGACGTAAAAGGAGGCGCGCGCGAAGCGGTCGGCCGCCCGGTTGGTGCCGGGCAGCATGACGGTGCCGCCGATCTGCTTCCAATAGGAGTTCAAGGCGAGCTGCTGATCGAAAATCGGCGAATTGGTCATCACCTGATATTTGCGATCGTGATGGATGACCTGCTTGCCGCCGATATATTCGACGATGGCGCTATCCCCTGTTGCATCGGACATCGACAGATGCAGCGTCGTCAGCCGGTTCTCGCCGGGCACATTGTCGGTGACAACGGTGAAAGGCTCCTTGCGGAGCGCCTCCACGGCCTCGTCAACGGTGGCGAAATTATCGAGCACATATTGCGCCCATGCTGCGATGGTCAGGCCGGGCTTGCTCGACTTGTCGAAGGGCGGATATTCGGATTCGACCAGCCACAAGAGGTTGGCGTTCAGCCCCGCCTCGTTTACCCCGTCGGTGGTCGACACATCATAGCCGGTCGCGACAACGCTCCCGTATTTCGAGGTCCAGTGAATGGAATTCGGCCCGGCCTTGCCGCTGCGCTCAGTGCCGCGCGGAAGAATGTAGAGATTGGTGGTGATATCGCTCTTCCAGTCCATCGATCGCGCGGTGATGACATTCGCATCCGGGCCGAGATAGACAAGGCGGGTGCAGGCATCGGCGACGTCGGCGAAAAGCAGCGTTGACGCGATGATGGCGGTCGCGACCGTGCGAGCGCGTGAACGAGATGGACGGCGGTTCGAAGACACGGGGCTTCTCCAATATCGGTGATCGCGGAAGCTAGAAGCGCATGGAAAACCCGATCGCAGGGCCGTGCTGGCTGACGTCCCATTTGAACTTGTTCGCGCCGGTGAAGTCGTCGTTTTCGTAATCCTGGTAGAGAAGCCTGTAGCCTGCCCTGAGCACCGTCGGATGACCGAGCATCATGGTGCGGTAGCCGAGATAGGCCTCCGCATTGACGCTCACCTTCGACCCCACGCCGAAGCCACCGACATCTGCCTCGGCAAACAGGTTCCAGCGTTCGGTGAGATCAGCATTCATCCGCAGGCCGACGAAGGGATCGGTCCAGTCGGAACTCTTCGAGGCGCGAAGGCCGAAAGCCGCGACATCGGCCTCGAGCTTCGTCCAACGCACGCCGGCCGTCGGCTCGATCGACAGCGTTCGCGGCTTGCCGAACACCGTGTCGCCGCCGAGAACTGCCTCATACGCCTTGAAGAAAGCGCCGGCCGACAGGGTTGTCGTGGTGATGTCGAGACCGATCTCGTGTGAGAACACCTGCTCGTCCTGGCTGGTCTTGACATGCTGGCCGTCGAAATAGACGCCCCATTGGCCATTGGTGATCTCGATATTGCCCATGAGAGCGAAATCGAGATGGTCGAAGATATCGGAGAAAGGAACGTCGACATCCGTATCGAAACCGGCCAGGGATCCGCTGCCATTCAGCGATGCGGCCCACACGTAAGGGCTGACGATGACGGCCCACTCGCGCTCCGGCGCGATCCTGCGATTGTCGAAATCGGCGGCGACGGCCTGCCTTGAAATGAGTGGAAGAGCCGAAAACAGCGCAAGGCTCACGGTCGCCACACCCATCGCCAAAAGCCGCATCGAAAGCCCCCATTTTCAATGTCCCACCGCGACCTTACTACCGGAGGGCGAAAACTCAAGCGAGATCAGCAGGATTGCTCGCTGACGGCGATCGAATGACGATTGCCGAACCGCGAGCCCCTTGCGGCAGTGGCACGCGCGCACTTTGTCGATCAGCTCCGATTTCGGTTTCTCGGCCGATACGCTAGGCTCCGCAGGAATCGATCAGAAAACCCGCATGCAAAGGAGCGCCAATGACCGAAGCCCCCAAGCCGAGAGGCACACTGACCCTCAGGACCATGGCGATGCCTGCCGATGCCAACCCGGCCGGTGACATCTTCGGCGGATGGGTCATGGCGCAGATGGACCTTGCATCCGGCATCTCCGCCGCTGAGCGCGCCAAGGGCCGCGTCGTGACCGCCGCCGTCAAGGAGATGGCTTTCGCCCTGCCCGTCAAGATCGGCGATACGCTGTCCATCTACACCGAGATCGAGCGCGTCGGCCGCACCTCGATCACCCTCTGTATCGAGGCCTGGGCGACCCGGGCCCGCTATAACAAGATGGAAAAAGTCACCGCCGGCACCTTCATCATGGTGGCGCTCGACGAGAACGGCCAGCCCAAGCCGGTTCCGGCCGAATAGACCAAAATCCGGGAAAGGCAACTTTTCGGTTGCCTTTCCCGACGAACCGAGCGATAAAAAGGCAACCAGGAGGTTGCCAATATGTCCGATCGCATCGAAAAGACCATTGAACTCAATGCTCCCCTCGCCCGCGTGTGGCAGGCCATCAGCGATTACCGTGAATTCGGCGAATGGTTCCGCGTCAAGATCGACGCGCCCTTCGTCGCCGGAAAGGAAGCCACCGGCAAGATCCTCTATCCCGGTTACGAGCATCTCCGCTGGACGGTCACCGTCAAGCGGATCGAGGAACCGACGCTGTTTTCCTTCACCTGGCTCCCCTATGCGGTCGATCCGGATCGAGACTATTCCGCCGAAATCCCGACGCTGGTCGAATTCCGTCTGGAGCCGATAGCCAAGGGCACCCGGCTGACCATTACCGAGTCCGGCTTCGACAAGGTCCCCGAATACCGCCGCGCCGAGGCCTTCCGCATGAACGACGGCGGATGGGCCGAGCAGATCAAGAACGTAAAGGCCCATGTCGAACGCTGAGCAAATATCGAACCTTGGCGCCACCACGGCCGGCCGAGACGCCGCCGCACTTTTCGCGGCGCTCGGCGATCCCACGCGTCTGTCCCTGCTGACGGCGCTGAGCGACGGCCACCCGTCCTCGATCGCCGGCCTCTCCGGCGGCACGGAGCTGACACGCCAGGCGGTCACCAAGCACCTGACTGTCCTGGAAAAAGCCGGCCTCGTCGAAAGCATGAAGGTCGGTCGCGAAAGCCACTACAGCTTCCGCCGCGACCGCATCGATGTCATGCGCGCCTATCTCGACGGCGTCTCCAAGCAGTGGGACGACGCGCTGGAGCGCCTGCGCGCCTTCGTCGAGCGTTGAGTCCGGACGAAACGAACTCGCCGGCTCAAGCCCGCAGGAACTGCGATCCCTTGTCGAAGGTGACACCCGGAAATATCTTGGCCGTCAGATCATCGACCGTCACGTCGAACTGCCGATAGAGCATGGCGGCGGCAATCTCCCGCACATCCGCGGTCGGCGCCAGGTCGCGTTCATCGAGAAGCTGGTGATCGCCAAGGCCCGGCCAGCGGCCAAGGATGCGACCGCCATTGATCGCGCCACCCGCCAACACGGCACAGCCGCCCGTGCCATGGTCGGTCCCTCCGGATCCATTCTCCCGAACCGTCCGGCCGAATTCGGTCATCGCGAGCACCACCGTCTTCGACCAGATATCCGGCCCCAGCGTCGATTTCAGCGTGGTGATCGCCTCCGTCAGATCCTGCACCGGACGCTTGAACTGTCCGATCTGGCCGACATGCGTATCCCAGCCGGTGATGGAGAAGCTGGCGATCCTGTAATCGCCCTTCAGCATGTTGCCGGCAAGGGCCGCCACATCCGCCACCTTCTGTCCGCGCGGCCCGCCGGGCTCGGCCACCATGGAGGCGCTGTTGGCGCGCGTCGCCTCCTCCATGGCCTTCGCGAAAGCAGGGTCGCCGGCATAGAGCCGCTGAAGGAACTGCGTCTCGTCGCGGGCCGGCCCGAGATTGGAATCCGACGCCCATACGTCGACATTGTTCGGCCCGGTCAGAATAAGCTCCGTCGAGGTATTGACGTCGATCGCCTTGCGCGCATCCGATCGCGGGATGACGGCAAGCGCCCGGTTCAGCCACCCGGTCTTCTCCTCCGAGACATGCTCGCCGCCCGATTCCAGCATGTCCTGACCGTCGAAGTGGCTGCGCTGGTCGCGATAGGGCGTCGACACCGCATGCACGAAGGCGAGCTCGCGGCTTCGCCACAGCGGCATCAGATCGGCGGCGGAAGGATGGAGACCGAAATGTCCGTCGAGATCGATGAGCCCGGTCTCGGGCGTCAGCGCCAGCGTCGGCCGGAACGCGGCGAAACCGACATCGCCATAGGGCTGCACAAGCGCCAGCCCGTCCATCGCGCCGCGCAGAACGATGGTGACGAAGCGCTTGTCTCCGGGCATGGATGCGAAGGTGACGGGGGTGAGGATCGGGGCCGCAGCGAGGCAGCAGGCGGAAGCAAGGAAGCCGCGGCGCGATAGTGTGAAATCGGTCATTTCAAAGCTCCTATCGACGGTTGAACTCGGGCGACGCAAGCGCAAGCATCAGGCCGGTTGTCTTGTTGGGTGCCTGACTGACGACGCGGATCGTGTCGTCGCGCGCGGCATCACCAAGCGTTGCCTTCAGGAATTCACGGGGATCGAGCCCCTGCCCGAACTGCGCGGTCGCCCGCCGCGCCCAGCCGAGCCGCTCGGCAAGCTGGCTGGCCGTGATCCAGGCCGAAAAGCTCTCCTCGAAACCGGCGGGGCTCGGCGGCAACCAGATCGGCTGCCCCATGCGCCTGAGCGCGCCCTGCCCGAGCGCCCTTGCCGTCTGCATCGCCTTGCGGCGCTTCACCCTGTTCTCGTCGCCGGGATCGATCATCGACGGACCGCTACCATCAGCGGTGTCTCCGCCCTTCATATCGGCCTTGGCGCCACCATTCATCGCGCCGCCCATATCGGGAGCGCCCGGGGCCATGGCCCCCTGCGCGCCCATGGCCTGAGCGTCATCATTCTGATCGTTGTCCTTGAGGAACGCGACAACGGTGCCATCGCCAGAGCCTGCGTTCAGCGCCCTGAGACCGGCCACGACGAAATCGAATGGCTGACGCGCCTTCGCGCCCTCGTTGGCCCAGGCGGTGGGATGGTCGAGCATGGCGCCATAGACGGCCCTGAGATCGCCGTCGGTCTTCTTCCACGCACCGGTCATCGCGGCGATCAGCCCGTCATCCGGCTGATCGGCAACGAAATGCACCGCCAGCTTGCGACAGATATGCGCGGCCGTCTTCGGATTGGCGGCGAGATCGTCGAGCATGGCGAGATAATCACCCGGCCGCCGCCTGTCGCCACCATAGCTAACGCCGAGAACTTCGTGGCGACCAGGCTCGGCGATGTTGGGGCGAAACGCCATGTCCATCTCCTGCCGATCGATCGTCAGCCCGGTCAGCACCATGGCGGCGGCCCGCACATCGGCCTGCGTATAGCCGCTGCCGGCCCCAAGCGTGTGCAGTTCCAACAATTCTCGACCGAGGTTTTCGTTGAGCCCCTTCTTCTGCCGCATCCCGCCCTTGGAATCCGGCCCCAGCGATTCCGCCTGATCGAGATAGATCAGCATAGCCGGATGCTCGGTCGCGCTGCGTAACAGGTCAGCGAAGCGTCCGCCGATACGCGGACGGATCGCTTCGGCCTCGTAAAGCGGCACGAGCAGCCGCATCGGCAGGCTCTTGTTGGCGCTGGTCGAGAAATGATTGGTCCAGAAGGTTGAAAGCCGCTCGTAAAAGCCGTTAGGCGACATTACCGCCTGCAGCAACCGCGCATTCGTATCCTGCTGGAAGGTCCGCTGCGCCTGTTTCTGCAACACCTTGCGCCGCTCGCGACGCGTCTGGTCATCATCATCGCTTTGCCTGAGATCGCGCAGATTGGCCTGCAGGTCGGCGATCACCTGATGCCGCTGCTCGATACCGCCGACGGGAAACGCGACCGGTGCCCGCGCATCCGCGTTCACCTGTTTCAACAGGTCGTCCTTGTTCTGCGCCGCCACCTCGCCCGGCCGAAAACCGTAGCCGAAGCGGATTGCCGCCATCGTCGGAAAGGAAAGACTCATGACCTGTCACCTCCATATCCCTGGATGGTGACAGGCTGCGGTCAAAACCGTCGGAAATTGAGGCAGAGCCGTGACATGGACAATTTGTAATTCAAGGACTTACCCGGCCCCATCAGGCGGGATCGCAATCAGCCACGAAAGATAAAGGACGCCCCGACGGCGATCAGCGCAAATCCGATCGCGTGGTTCCAGGTCAGGCTCTCGCCCAGCCAGAACACGGAGAAGCCGGAGAATACGAGAAGCGTGATCACCTCCTGCATCGTCTTCAGCTGCGCCGTCGAATAGACCGCCGAGCCGATGCGATTGGCCGGCACCGCCAGGCAGTATTCGAAGAAGGCTATCGCCCAGCTGACGATGATGGCGACGAAAATCGCTGTCCCCTTGTGCTTGAGATGCCCGTACCAGGCGAATGTCATGAAGACGTTGGAGGCAAGCAGCATGACGATCGGCCAGATGGCCGCGGGGCTGAGGGCAAAGGGCATGTGTGATTCCCGAGAGTTGAAGCTGGCGGCAGCATGTACCGCTGAACGGAAAGGCTTCAAGAGGTCCGACCGCCTCCGCGAAATATATCGTCTCCGGGGCATCAGAACGTCACGCGAACCGGAACATTTCACCGGACAGGCCGTTTGAGGCAGCACCGGAAGCCAGGCGGGCCGAATGATGTCTCTGGCGATCTCGGTCCACAGCCCCTTTGGCGGAGACATGGCGTGAACTCAGTTTCGAACAGTGGTCTGTCCGGTCGCTCGCTGGTGGCGCTCGCGGTTCTCAATTTCTTCCTCGCCGACGCCCGCGATGGCCTCGGCCCCTTTCTCGATGGCTTCCTCGCGACCCACGGCTGGAGCCCGATGACATTGGGTATCGTGGCAACCCTTGGCGGCGTTCTCGGCCTGATCGCCACGCCCCTGTTCGGCGCTCTCGTCGACGCCTCGCCGCATAAGCGTCTGCTGATCGTCATCCCGGTCACGCTGGTCACGGCGGCGGCGCTCTGGACGCTTGCCAGCCCCGGCAATGCCTCGGTTTTCGGCGGCCAGTCGATGACCGCGATCGTCGGCGCGGTGATCGGCCCGGCGCTGATGGGACTGACGCTCGGCCTCGTTGGCGAAAGCGCATTCTCCCAACAGGTCGCCCGCAACGAATTCTGGAACCATGCGGGTAACGTCTTCTCGCTCGCCTGCGTCTACGCCGCGACCATAGTCTGGGGACTGAACGGCGTGATCGGCCTGATGCTCATCACCGCGCTCGCCGCGATCATCGCGACGCTGGCAATCCGCCCTGATGATATCGACAACGACGTCGCCCGTGGCCTCACCAAGGACAAGGACCTCGCGAACCACCCGGACGATGGATCGGCCGCCGCAGCCAGTCCCTCCGGCTATTCGGTGCTGGTAAATTCGCGTGGTCTCGTGCTGCTGGCGCTGACCTTGCTGGTCTTCCACTTCGGCAACGCCCCGATGAGTCGCCTGATCGCCCAGAACTTCTCCATCCAGCTCGGCACGCCCTTCCGCACCACGGCGATCGTCACCGGCGTGTCGCAGCTGTCGATGATCGCGATGGCGCTGCTCGCACCTTTCCTCATCAGACGCTTCGGCCTGGCATCCGTGTTCATCATCGCACTCTGCGCTCTACCCCTGCGTGGCGCGATCGCCGGCAGCGTGCCTAGCTTCGGCTCGATCTATCCGGTACAGTTTCTCGATGGAGTCGGCGCCGGCCTGATCGGGATCGCGACACCCATCGCGGCCGAGCGGATTCTCGCTGGAACCGGCCGCTTCAACGTCGGCCTCGGCGCGGTGATGACCGTGCAAGGCATCGGCGCATCGCTGAGCAACGTGGTCGCCGGATGGCTGACCGACCGGGGCGGATATGGCCTCGCCTATTGGGTACACGGCGGCGTCGCGCTCTTCGCGCTGGCGCTGTTCATGCTCGGCCGCGAGGCAATCGCACCGCGCGCATCGGCAAAGCTCAACGACGCCGAACCGAAGGCAACGCGAGCCTAGGACGCCACATGAATGGCGGGTGCTTCCCGCGCCGGCGTGCCTTCCAGCATCACCCGGTTTCGCCCGGCATCCTTGGCTGCGTAAAGGGCTGCGTCCGCGCGGCCTATCGTTTCGGTCAGCGACGCGTCGCTTGATGCCACGCAGGCAACGCCGAAGCTCGCGGTGATCTTGCCGACACCGGCGACATCGGGCTGTCCGGCCGCCGAGAAGGCGAGCCGGATCGCATTCGCCACCTTGCCGCCATCGGCGAGCTCCGCGCCCGGCAGAAACGCCACGAACTCCTCGCCGCCGAAACGCGCGGCAAAGGCTCCCTCAGGCAGGCGCGCTTTCAATAGCTCGGCAAGGCCGGCGATGACGCTGTCGCCGGCGGCGTGGCCATACGTGTCATTGATCCGCTTGAAATGGTCGATGTCACACAGGAGAATGGCCCCCTTCAGCGCGCCCCGCGCCTTCAGACGTCTTACCGTTTCTTCAAAGCCGCGCCGGTTGAGCAGACCCGTGAGGGAATCGCTCTCGGCGGCATCACGGTAGCCTTCGATCGTGTCGAGCGTCGTCGCAGCCAGCGCCGAGAGCGCAAAGAGCAGCGCGATGACGGAAGCGCCCGCCTGCATGACAAACGCGTAAGTGGAGGTGCCGAAGCTCTCCAAGTCGCCCCCAGGCGAGAATATCACCAGCAGGATGGCGTTGCGGATGATCGCTTCGAGCACGATCAGCGAGGCGACGCCGAGCAGAATGCGGTCGATCGCTCGGCGCGTACTGCGCAAGGAGGAGCCGATCGCGAAGATCAGCAAAGCCGAGCAGGCGATATCGCTGATGAGGAGCTCGGCCGGCAGGCTTTCGAGCACCAGCACCGCATAGGCGAGCGCTGCATAGGCCACCACGCACACGCCCAAACGCAAAACGATACGCGACGGCCGGCGAAAGCGCCTCAGGAGCGCGCCGCTGTAGAAATAGAAGGCGGAGAGAAAGAGTGCATCGGCGCCGAGCGCTTGAACGGGTATCGGCAGCCAGGCGAAAACCATCGGCACCGAGAAGGCGACGGCAGCGGAGAGAAAACCCGCGGCCCACAAGCCTGGTTCGCGCGATCCGAACCTTGAAACGACGAGGAAGGTGCAGCCGAAGGTCAGCATCATGACCGGAAGCATAAAGGCAAAATTCACTGCGGCACCCATCGAACGATGATGACGAGGCCCGGTGCGCAAACACCGCCTCGATGAAAAGCGCTAGCCACTCAACGTTAACAAAAGCCTACCTGCGGTAGACTACATATCGATCGATACGGGTGCAAGGGGCAGCCCCAGATTGCCAGAGGCTGCCCCTTGCCGCTCACGCGCGCAGGGCGCGGTGCGGCTCTCCGGCATCCTCCGAGCCGAAGCGCACATCTTTTTTCTCGTAGCCGAACGCCGCCAGCACGGCCACGACAACAGCCACGATGCCGGCGACGATCAAAAGCGCATAGGCATAATCGCCGTTCCAATGGGCCGCGAGGCCGGACTGGATCGTAGCATTGCCCGAGGCAAGCAGATTGCCGAGCTGATAGGCGAAACCTGGAAAGGTGCTCCGAACCTCATCCGGCGAAAGCTCGTTGAGATGAACAGGCACGATGCCCCAGGCGCCCTGCACGAAGAACTGCATCAGAAAGGCGCCGATCGCAATCAGCACCGGACCTGGCGCATAGACCCACAGCGGCGCCACCGGCACCGCGATCAGCGCGGCGATGACGATCGCCTTCTTGCGGCCAATCCGCTGCGACAGTGCCCCGAAGAACAGCCCGCCGCAGATCGCCCCGATATTGTAGACGATGGCGATCGCACCCGTGGTGTAGCTGTCGTAATTGCGCTGTGTCTCGAGGAAGGTCGGATAGAGATCCTGCGTGCCGTGGCTGAAGAAATTGAACGCGGTCATCAGCAACACCGACCAGATGAACAGCGGAATATTCTCCCTGAGCACGGTCAGGAACGGCCGGCGTCCCCGCTCCTGCTGCTTCAGGAAGGCCGGGCTCTCCTCGACGCTGCGGCGGATATAGAGCACCAGCAGCGCCGGTGCGGCGCCGACGAAGAACATGCCGCGCCAACCGATGATGGGAAAGAGCAGGAAGAACACGATCGACGCCAGCAGATAGCCCGATGGATAGCCGGCCTGCAGGATGCCGGAGACGATACCGCGGCTCTCTTCCGGCACGGTCTCCATCACCAGTGAGGCACCCACACCCCACTCGCCGCCCATGGCAATGCCATAGAGCGCGCGCAGCACGATGAACATGGTGAGCCCGGTGGAGAAGCCGGTGAGGAATTCGAAGATCGAATAGAGCAGCACGTTGACCATCAGCGTGATCCGCCGCCCGTATTTGTCCGACGCCAGCCCGAAGAGCAGCGCGCCGACGGGGCGCATCGCGAGTGTCAGCAGGATCGCCACCGATACGGCGGGAACGTCGGTTTTGAATTCGGCGGCGATATATTTGAGAACGAAGACGAGTATGAAGAAATCGAAGGCATCGAGCGTCCAGCCGAGATAGCTGGCGATAACGGTATTGCGCTGCTGCGGCGTCAGCCGGCGCAGGCTTTGCAATGCGGACATAACGGATCCTCCGTCCGAAAGCGGCGGCGAAGCGGGGCAAATCCGGATGCCGTCGAAGAGAGGGATCGCCCTGATATGGGCGGGGTGGAGCTGTGACAGGCAGCGCTTTCGAAACGTCAGTAACGCTGCCCTTGTTCCATCACGTTTGTCGTGATCGCACCTTGCTCGTGGAAGGTCCCAACGTCGCCACACGCAACCGTTTGAGAAGCGACCACCAAAGGGCGAGCGTTTCATTCTGGCGCAGAAATTTCCGCCAAGTACCTGCTTCTAAATAGCTATTGCGATTATTAGCAAAATGTGAGATATAAATGTCAGGTTGCATATGCAACCATAAAAAGCAAGCACAGATAGATTGCATCCATACCGGCAATGCGCCCGCCAGTCTCTGCGGCGATGATACCGCTTGCGAAAAATCGATGAATTTAGACCTGAGCAAGACAACAGCAGATCAACCGTCGGTCTGAGCAGTTCCAGCTATGCGCATGAAGACATCCTAGGCCGACCAGCCCCGAGGAGGAGGAGCCATGCCTTTCGATCTGACCCAACCGCTTTCATGGGAGAGCGCTGCGGGAGACGCCGCCGTGATGCTTGATGAACTTCAACCGAACATCGTCAAGGCCCACACCCGCGAATTCCTGACCATCCTGTTCCTGAAGTTTACCGACCCCGCCGGCGGCCGCGCGCTATTGAAGGCGCTGTCGCAGCCACCGACAGGCACACCGCTCCTGAAATCGGCCAAGACCCACCTGCAGGAGGTCAAGGCCTTCAAGGCGACGGGCACCAAGGGCACGCCCTATGTCAGCGTCGGCCTTACCGGCGATGGCTATGCCGCGCTGCAGATCCCCGCCCCGAAAATCCCGCCGGACGCCTCGTTCCGCTCCGGCATGAAGAACGCCGGCCTGAACGACCCGGCGCCCGCGAGCTGGGAACCGCATTTCCGCGACGCCATCCACGCCGTCATCCTCGTCGGCGACCAGATGTCCGGCCCGCGCAACAAGGCGCTGACGACGGTGCGCCACCTGATCCAGGCATGCCACGGCGTCCATATTCTCGGCGAGGAAAAGGGCCACGGCCTGCACAACAGCAATGGCGACGGCATCGAGCACTTCGGTTATGTCGACGGCCGCAGCCAGCCGCTGTTCCTGACCGAGGATATCGACGATGAGCGCCTGACGGCCGACGGCGCCACCAACTGGGACCCCGCCTTCGCGCTGAACCGCGTGATCGTGCCCGATACCGCCGCCCCCGATCCGGCAAAGCATTTCGGCAGCTACTTCGTCTTCCGCAAGCTTGAGCAGAACGTCAAACAGTTCAAGAAGCAGGAAAAGGCTCTGGCCAAGCGGCTGCATCTGAAGGGCGACGACGCCGAGCGAGCAGGCGCCATGCTGGTCGGCCGCTTCGAGGATGGCACGCCGCTCACCACCCAGTTCGCAGACGGCAATCACCACCCGGTGCCCAACGACTTCGACTATGACAGCGATCCCAACGGCGCCAAGTGTCCGTTCTTCGCCCATATCCGCAAGGTCAACCCGCGCGGCTCCGGCGGCTTCGAACCCGTCGACGGCGAGCGCCTGCACATTATGGCGCGGCGCGGCCAGACCTATGGCGTGCGCACCGACCAGCCAAACGACGGCCGCATCGAAAACAAGCCGAGCAAGGATGTCGGCCTGCTGTTCATGGCCTTCAACGCCGATATCGCCGAGCAGTTCGAGTTCGCGCAATCGACCTGGGCCAACAACCCCGGCTTCCCCCGCGTCCCCCCGGGCGCCGGCGCTCCGGGCCTAGACCTCGTGATCGGCCAAAGCCCCAACCCGCGCCCCGACATCCACTGTCCGGTCGAATGGGGCGGCACGACCACCGCGACCACGACCGCGACACCACAGGCGGTGACGATGAAGGGCGGCGAGTATTTCTTCATGCCGTCGTTGGCGTTTTGCCGGAGCTTGTAGGGGGCAGCGAACGGACGGGGGTGGTGTGTCGACGGAACGGCTTTGCCGCGTGGCGCCCCCCTCTGCCCTGCCGGGCATCTCCCCCACAGGTGGGGAGATTGGCTAGGCTTTCCCGCTCGCTCCACTCTCATTGCTTGGGGATGCCGACACCACGAGTCGATCTCCCCCCTTGTGGGGGAGATGTCCGGCAGGACAGAGGGGGGTAACCCCACAGCACAACGCCCTACCGCTCAGACGGTCAAACCCTCAAGCGCTAACCGCATCCTCCACCACACCGGAAAAATCCACCGCCGCAAAAGCCGCCGCAATCACCTCCGGCCCGGCGCCAGCCTTCACCGCATCGGTGGACAGAATCTGCCGATAGCGCCGCGCCCCAGGCAGGCCGGTAAACAGCCCCACCATATGCCGCGCCACCTGCTGCAGCCGGCCGCCATCGGCGATATGCCGCGCCGCGTAGTCCATCATCCGGTCGCGCAGAAGCTCCCAGTCGAAGGCCCGAGCCTCCGCCCCGAAGAAGCGATGATCGACATCGGCAAGCACGCCGGCATTCTGATAGGCCGCCCGCCCGAGCATGACGCCATCGACATGCCGCAGATGCTCTTCGGCCTGATCCAGCGTCTGGATGCCACCATTGATGCCGATGAACACATCCGGCCGCGCCTGCTTGGTGCGGTAGACGATGTCGTAATCGAGCGGCGGGATCTCGCGGTTTTCCTTCGGCGACAAGCCCTTCAGCCAGGCCTTGCGCGCATGGATCCAGATCGCGTCGGCGCCGGCATCGAGCACCCGGTCGAGAAGATCAGGCAAGGCCTTCTCCGGCTCCTGCTCATCCACCCCGATCCGGCACTTCACGGTAACCGGTACCGAGGACACCTTCTTCATCGCCCGGATGCAATCCGCCACGACCTCAGGCGTCAGCATCAGGCAAGCCCCGAAGGTCCCCGATTGCACGCGGTCCGACGGGCAGCCGACATTGAGGTTGATCTCGTCGTAGTCATAGGGCGCCGCGATCTCCACCGCCTTCACCAGCTTCTCCGGATCGGAGCCGCCAAGCTGCAGCGCCACCGGATGCTCGGCGGCGTCGAAGGACAGCAACCGCTCGCGCGGCCCATGGATGATCGCGTCGGCAACGACCATCTCCGTGTAGAGCAGCGCGTTGCGACTGATCTGTCGGTGGAAATAACGGCAGTGACGATCCGTCCAGTCGATCATCGGCGCGACGGCGAAGACCGGCCGCTTCGTTTCGAGCGCCTGTTTATAGAAATGCGATGTTGTCATGCCGCGCTCATAGCGCAAAGCGCGCGAAAACGCCAGTTTCCCCGCGCAGGGCAGCAATGCCGGAACGGGCGTACCGCAAGACCGCCTTCCACGCTTCCCCCCGCTTCGCTTTTGCGGCTAAGATGATCGGACTCAAGGAAACAGCAAGAGCATCCCCGTCCCATGTCCCTCTCCTCTTCCGCCCCGGCCGCCGGCACCGTCATTCCGCTTCCCGCGCCCGTCCTCCTCCCCGTCGAAGGCACGTCCGATCGCTTCCCGGTGCGTCGCGTCTATTGCGTCGGCCGTAACTATGCCGACCACGCCATCGAGATGGGCCATGATCCGAGCCGCGAGCCGCCCTTCTTTTTCCAGAAGAACGCCGACAATCTGCTCGCCGACGGCAAGGATTTTCCCTACCCGCCGCTGTCGAACGACGTCCATTTCGAGGTCGAATGCGTGCTGGCGCTGAAATCGGGCGGCAAGGATATCGCGCTCGAAAACGCGCTCGATTGCGTCTACGGCTACGGCGTCGGCATCGATTTCACCCGCCGAGACCTGCAGGCGGACGCCAAGAAGCTCGGCCGCCCGTGGGAGCTGGCGAAAGCCTTCGAACATTCCGCTCCCGTCTCGGCAATTGTCCCGGCCGCAAGGCTCGGCCATCCCGATGCCGGCCGCGTCTGGCTCGATCTCAACGGCAAGCGCGTGCAGGATGGCGATCTCAACCAGATGATCTGGAAGGTGCCTGAAATCATCGCCGAACTCTCGAAGCTCTTCGAACTCGCCCCCGGCGACGTGATCATGACCGGCACGCCTGCGGGCGTCGGTGCGATCAAGCGCGGCGATCATATCGATTGCGGCATTGACGGCATCGCCAAGCTGTCGATCAACGTCGCCTAGAGCAATTCCAGCAAAAGTGCAGCGCGGTTTTGCGTCCGGAATTGCGTAACAAAAAGATAGAGCATTTTTGCCTTTCGAAGAAAGGCGGAAACGCTCTTAGGGAGGAATGACCATGCCGATCTATGCGCTCTCAGGCCACGAACCGGATCTGCCGCCATCAGGCACATACTGGATCGCGCCCGATGCGCATGTGATCGGCAAGGTCACGCTTGGCGGTGACGTGGGCGTCTGGTTCGGCGCGGTGCTGCGCGGCGACAACGAGCCGATCACGGTCGGCGCGGCGACGAACATCCAGGAAGGCGCCATGCTGCACACCGATCCCGGTTATCCCCTCACGATCGGCGAAGGCTGCACCATCGGCCATCATGCGATTGTCCATGGCTGCTCAATCGGAAACAATTCGCTTGTTGGCATGGGCGCCACGGTACTGAACGGCGCGAAGATCGGCAACAACTGCCTCGTCGGCGCCAATGCGCTGGTGACGGAAGGCAAGGAATTCCCCGACAACTCCCTGATCGTCGGCTCCCCCGCCCGCGCCATCCGCACCCTCGACGACAAAGCGATCGAAGGCCTCAAGCGCTCGGCGGAAAAATACGTCGCCAACTGGCAGCGTTTCGCGCGCGATCTGAAGCGGCTGGACTAATCAGGCCGCACAAGCCTCGCAAAGCCCGCGGATCTCGATCGTCGTCTTCTCGGCCTTGAACTTCTTGCCGCGCGTCCAGTCCATCAATCGATGGTCGACCTCGTGGTCGTGGAACTCCATCACCTGACCGCAGCTCTCGCAAATGGCGAAGGCGACGATGCCGTGGCTGTGGCAATTCTCGCCGGGATGCGCGCAGGCAACGAAGGAGTTGATGCTCTCAAGCCGGTGCACGACGCCATATTCGAGCAGTTTCTCAAGCGCCCGGTAGACCTGCAGCGGGGCGCGAAAACCGTGGTCGCGCAGCTTGTCGAGAATGGTGTAGGCGCTGAGCGGGCCGTCAGCCTTTTCGAGAACGTCAAAGACAAGCGCCTGGTTCTTGGTCAGTGCGGGTGCGCTCATGAGCCTTGTCCTTCCGTGGCGGCCTGGCCTCGCCCGAATTTGGGCAGCAGGCTGAGAATGAAGAGAATGAGGGCCGCGACCACGATCGACGGGCCCGACGGCGTGTCGTAGGTGAGCGAGCCGAACAGCCCGCCGACGACGGCAACCGCCCCGATCAGCGAGGCAAGCACCGCCATGATCTCGGGCGTCGACGAAAAACGACGGGCAGCAGCAGCCGGGATGATCAGCAGCGAGGTGATCAGCATGATGCCGACGATCTTCATGGCAATGGCGATGACGACGGCCATCAGCAGCATGAAGAACAGCCGCGCCCGCTCCGGCTTCAGCCCTTCGGCCTCGGCAAGCTCGGGATTGACCGTCGAGGCAAGCAGCGGTCGCCACAGCCAGGCGATCGCCGCCAGCACCAGAATGCCGCCGCCCCAGATGAAGGCGATATCGGCCTTGGACACGGCGAGGATGTCGCCGAACAGGAAGGCGATGAGGTCGATGCGCACCCAGGTCATGAAGGCGACCATGACCAGCCCGATCGCCAGCGTCGCATGCGAGAGGATGCCGAGCAGCGCATCGGCCGACAGCGCCTGCCGCTTCTGCAGCACCAGAAGCAGGATCGAGACGGCCGCCGCGACCACGAAGACCGAGAGCGTCAGGTTGAACTGCATGAGCAGCGACAGCGCCACGCCGAGCAGCGCCGAATGCGAGATCGTATCGCCGAAATAGGCCATGCGCCGCCAGATGATGAAGCAGCCGAGAGGCCCGGTGGTCAGCGCCAGACCGACGCCGGCAATGATGGCGCGGACGAAGAAATCGTCAAGCATGGCGCTCTCCCGCCGGATGCTTGTGCCCGTGCCCGTCATCGGCCGTATGATGATAGGCGTGGTCATGATGCGCATGCCCGTGATCATGGCTCGCATGCCCGTGGTCATGATGAGCATGATCATGAGAGTGCCCGGAATGATCATGGCCGTGGTGATGGCCATCGTCAGGGTGGCAATGGTCCGTCACCGAGCCATCCGCATGCAGCACGCGGCCATCGGGGAGATGCGTATGATCGTGATCGTGACTATAGACGGCAAGCGATTGCGCCGCGCGGCTGCCGAACAGGCGCACATACTCAGCACTCTGCGTCACCGCCTGCGGCGTACCCCGGCAGCAGACATGGCCGTTCAGGCAGATCACGGTATCGGTCGCCGCCATGACGACATGCAGGTCGTGCGAAATCAGCAGGATGCCGCATCCCGTCCTGTTGCGGATGGTCTTGATCAGCTCGTAGATTGCGATCTCGCCGGAAAAATCGACGCCCTGCACCGGCTCGTCGAGCACCAGCAGATCCGGCTTACGGGCAATGGCGCGCGCCATCAGCGCCCGCTGGAATTCGCCGCCGGAGAGATGCTGCACCTCGGCATTGATCATATGCGCGAGGCCGACGGCATCCAGCGCCTCGTTCATGTCGCTTGCCGAAAGCGGCCCCGTCAGCGTCATCAGCCGGCGGACCGTCAGCGGCAGCGTCCAGTCGATGGCAAGCTTCTGCGGGACATAGCCGACCTTCAGGCCGGAGGCGCGCGTCACCTTGCCCTCGTCGGCCTTCATCACCCCGATCGCCGTCTTCACTGTCGTCGATTTGCCGGAACCGTTGGGGCCGATCAGCGTCACGATCTCGCCGCGCGAGACGGAAAAATCGACGCCGCGAACCAGCCAGCGGCCGTTTCTGCGGACACCGACATTGGAAAGCGAAACGAGCGGCCTCGCCTCGGAATTTGCGGGTAATGGCATCATTTTTCCGAAAGTGCTGTTGCGCCCTGCTATCGCACACGTTATAGCATAACGCAATTGATGTAATAACATTACCTATGCAATTCAAGCGGAGCATGCACATGAAACTCGCGACCGGCCTTTCCCTGGCGCTACAAGGCCTCGCACTCCCGGCCCTCCTCCTTGCCGGCACGGCCCACGGTGCCGACGCCCCCGTCGTCGTCACCTCGATCAAGCCGGTGCACTCGCTGGTCTCCGCCATCATGCAGGGCGTCGGCACGCCGGAGCTGATCGTCGATGGCGCCGCCTCCCCGCACACCTATTCGATGAAGCCGTCCAACGCCAAGGCGCTGCAGGACGCCAAGGTTGTCTTCTGGGTCGGCCCCGGCATGGAAGCCTTCCTGGAAAAGCCGCTGGAAGCGCTCGGGGATGATGCCAGCGTCGCCGAGCTCGACAAGGCGCCGGGCCTGACCAAGCTCAAGTTCCGCGAGGGCGGCGCCTTCGAAGCCCATGACGATGGCGACCATGATGGCGATGCGCACGAAGCCGGCCACGACCACGCCAAGGAAGCGGCCGGTCACGATCACGATCACGCCGCCGAGGCACATGACGACCACGACCATGACCATGACCACGGGCATGGCGCCTTCGACACCCATCTCTGGCTCGACCCCGAAAACGCCAAGGCCATGGCCGCCGAGATCACCACAACGCTGGTGGCCGCCGACCCCGCCAACGCCCTTGCCTACCAGGCCAATGCCGAGGCGCTGAACGCCAAGCTTGACGCGCTCGACAAGGAAATCTCCGGCATCGTGTCACCGGTCAAGGACAAGCCCTTCATCGTCTTCCACGACGCCTACCAGTATTTCGAAAACCGGTACAAGGTACGCGTCGCCGGCTCCATCACCGTCAGCCCGGAAACCATCCCCGGCGCCGAACGGATCGCCGAGATCCACAAGAAGGTGGCGGACCTTGGCGCAACCTGCGTCTTCGCCGAACCGCAGTTCCAGCCGCGCCTCGTCGATGTCGTGCTCGAGGGCACCAAGGCCAAGGCCGGCGTGCTCGATCCCGAAGCAGCAACGCTCGATGCCGGCCCGGATCTCTATTTCAAGCTGATGCGCGGGATCGCCAACAATCTCAAGGACTGCCTGTCGCGCGAAAGCTGAGGCCAGCCCCACCGCATATCGAAAAAGGCGGGCACCCAGTCCGCCTTTTTCAGGTCTAATAATGTAACATTATAACATTAACTGGAGATCGCAATGAACAGGAAACTGCCGGTCACGGTCCTCTCCGGCTTCCTCGGCGCGGGCAAGACGACGCTTCTGAACCACATACTGGCGAACCGCGATGGCCTGCGCGTCGCCGTCATCGTCAACGACATGAGCGAGGTCAACATCGACGCCGCACTGGTCCGCGATGGCGGCGCCAACCTGTCGCGCACCGATGAGGCTTTGGTCGAGATGACCAATGGCTGCATCTGCTGCACGCTGCGAGACGACCTCTTGAAGGAGGTCCGCCAGCTCGCCGAGCAGGACCGTTTCGACTATTTGCTGATCGAATCCACGGGTATCGCCGAGCCCCTGCCCGTCGCCACCACCTTCGAGTTCCGCGATGAGGACGGCCTGAGCCTGTCCGATGTCGCCGAGCTCGACACCATGGTCACCGTCGTCGACGCCGCCGGCCTGCTCGCCGACTACGCCTCCACCGATTTCCTCGGCGATCGCGGCGAGACGGCGGGCGACGGCGACGACCGCACTGTGATTGACTTGCTGGTCGAGCAGATCGAGTTCGCCGACGTCGTCATCCTCAACAAGGTCGGCACCGCGACCGCCGAGCAACTGCAGGCCGCCCGCCAGATCGTCGTCGGCCTGAACCCGGACGCCCGGCTGATCGAAGCCGATTTCGGCAAGGTCCGGCCGCAGGAGGTGCTCGGCACCGGCCTGTTCGACATCGACAAGGCCGAGACCCATCCGCTCTGGTACAAGGAGATGCATGGCTTCAACGACCATGTGCCGGAAACCGAGGAATACGGCATCCGCTCCTTCGTTTATCGCGAGAAGCGTCCTTTCGATCCGACGAAACTGCAGCGCTTCTTCGATACCGCCTGGCCGGGCGTGGTGCGCGCCAAGGGCTTCTTCTGGCTGGCCACCCGGCCGCATCATGTCGGCGAAGTCAGCCAGGCCGGCGCCATCCTGCGCACCAGCCGCATGGGCACATGGTGGTCGGCGGTGCCGAGAGAACGTTGGCCGGACGATCCGCGCTTCATGACGGCGATCGGACCCTATCTGCACCCCGTCTGGGGCGACCGCCGCCAGGAGATCGTCTTCATCGGCGCCGACCCGATGGACGAAGCCTGGATCCGCGAGCGTCTCGATGCATGTCTTGTCGGTGCCGAGGAGTTCACTCCGGACAAATGGCGCGACATGCCCGATCCCTTCGCCCGCTGGGGAGACCAGGCCGCATGAAGGCGCAGGCGATCAGGAAGTATCAATGCGTCTGCGAGGAATGCGACCCGCTGCCGCCGATCGAGGGCCTGTCGGCGCCACCCGAGGCAGAAGAGCGCAAGCCGGGTACCGGCGTTCTCAGCAAATTGGCGGCGCGGCTGGGGCGCAATGCGCCCGAAAGACAGACATGAAAAAGGGCGGCCGAAGCCGCCCTTTCTGCACAAATCACATCGGCCGATCAGCGGCCGGTGATGATGTTGGAGATCACATTGCTGGCAATGTTGATCATCAGGTAGTCGTTGTTGACCTGCACCCAGCGATAGCCGCGCGGCGGAGGCGCCAGGCGATAGCGGCGGTAGTCGCGCACTTCGCGCATGTTGCGGCGCTCGGCAGGGCTCATGCGATGGCCGCGGCTCCACTTGTACTTGGTGACATGCACGTCGCGCTCGACGTGAACGGGGCGGCGATGATGGTCCTGGGCGCTCGCTTCGGTTGCAGCAACCAGCGGCGCGGCCAGGAAAGAAGCGGAGAGAAGAACGGCAAACATCTTTTTCATCGGGGTTTCCTCGTGTTGAACACGCCCCATACCTAGCCCCGAAATGATGAACCGAATCTGAAAGTTTGATTAAATTTGAGTAATGAAAACACATGTTTAAAAGCATATATTAAATTAGAAATCGCGACATCATCCCGCGAAAGAACGATGTCGCTGCTTCTCAAAGCTCGTCGTAATTGAACCAGTCGAAATCGGCCGCCTTCGCCCGACCCGACGTATCGAAGGCAAAGACGCCGGCGAATGCGCCGGTAAACGAGCCATGCTCACCGCGCCCGCCTTCGTCCGAAACCACGCCGGCGTCGAGCACCGGCCCGATCGCCCGCCAAGCGCCCATGCCCTCCGTCTGCCAGAAGAACTGCAGGTCGTTATCGCGGATTTCCATGGAAAGCTGGACCCGGCCCCTGGCGGGAAGCGCCTCGCCACTGCCGGCGGGAAAGCTTAGCCGGCCGTTCGGATAATCGCCGTCGCAGGAGAGGATCGTCACGCAACGTCCGAGCTTCTCGTGCAGCGTCACCGCGACCGCGTGGAACTTGTGCCTGTTGTAATAGTGCGTCAGCCCGGCCACCTGCTGATAGGTGTCGGGATCGAACTCGACGACCGTCTCGGCCCGGAAGCTGTGATGCTCCTGCCGCCGCGCCACCAGCGCCTGCTCGAACCATGAGCCGATGCTCTCGCGGGCGATCAGCCTCAAATGACCGGGCCGCTCCGTGAGGTTGAAGATCCGCTCCGGCTTCGGCGTGCGCAGCCACTGGAAATCATCAGGCAGCGTGCCGCCTTCAAAGCTGTACTCGCTGCGCATCGGCGTCTCGGCCTGCACGGCACCACCAAGTCCCGGCACGGTGACATCTGGCACCGTGGTGCCATTCTCAAGATAGAGCCAGCCGTCATCCTTCCAGACGCATTTCTGCAGGCTGGTTTCGCGCCCGAGCGTGCAGCGCCGCTTGGGCGGCATAGGCCGGCCGCAGAGGTGCGTATGGTAGACCTGACCATCGGGCGTTTCGACATACTGCCCATGCCCTGCCCGCTGCAGAATGGCTTCCGGGTGGTCCTTCGAGGTGATGAGGTGCTTGTTCGGGTGCATCTCATAGGGTCCGGCGATGTCGCGCGACCGCGCCATCGTCACCGCGTGGTCGTAGCCGGTGCCGCCCTCGGCCGTCGTCAGATAATAATAGCCGTTGCGCTTGAAGAGATGCGGCCCTTCGACAAGCCCGAGCGAGCTGCCCGCGAAGATGTTGCGGATCGGACCCTTCAGCGATTTCGTCTCCGCATCCCATTCCTGCAGCAGGATACCATCAAAGGCCGGTGATTTCGGCGCGCCGCCAAAACTCTCGGTGCGATGGTTCCACTGCATGTTGAGGAACCACTTGCGGCCGTCATCGTCATGAAACAGCGACGGGTCGAACCCCGACGAGTTCACGTAGATGGGCTCCGACCACTCGCCTTCGATGGTTGGCGAGGTCACGATATAATTATGCGCATCCTTGAAGTTGCCGTCGAAGCGCTTGACGTCTGTATAGACGAGCCAAAACAGCCCATCGGCATAGGAGAGACAGGGCGCCCAGATGCCGCAGCTGTCAGGGTTGCCGCGCATGTCGAGCTGCGACGCCCGCTCCAGCGGCCGCCGCACCAGCGTCCAGTTCACCAGATCGCGCGAGTGGTGGATCTGCACGCCAGGATACCACTCAAAGGTCGAGGTCGCGATATAGTAATCCTCGCCGACACGGCAGATCGACGGGTCCGGATTGAAACCCGGCAGGATTGGATTGCGGATCATGGTGACGTCTCCTCCCACAGCCGCGCATTCTGCGGCACGTACATCACATCATATATGAAAAACGCCCGGAAGATCGTTCCGGGCGTTTTGGCCTATTCGCGTTCCGCCGACTTCGCCCAGAGATTGATGTCCGCCTCGCGGGCGTAGCCATCGATCTCCTTCAGCTCCTCGGCGGTGAACTCCAGATTGTCGAGCGCCTTGACGCAGTCGACGATCTGCGACGAGCGGCTGGCGCCGATCAGCGCCGAGGTCACGCGGTCGCCGCGCAGCACCCAGGCGATCGCCATCTGCGCCAGCGTCTGGCCACGACGTTCCGCGATCTCGTTGAGCTTGCGGATGTTGTCGATGATCTGAGGACGGATGAAGTCCTTCTTGAGGAAGTGGTTCTGCGCCGCGCGGCTGTCCTGAGGGATACCGCCGAGATACTTCGTCGTCAGCATGCCCTGCGCCAGCGGTGAGAAGACGATCGAGCCCATGCCGACCTCGTCGAGCGTATCGAGCAGCTTGTCGTCCTCGACCCAGCGGTTGAGCATCGAATAGCTCGGCTGGTGGATTAGGCACGGCGTGCCGAGATCCTTGAGGATGGCGGCAGCTTCGCGGGTGCGCTGCGAATTGTAGGACGAGATGCCGACATAGAGCGCGCGGCCGGAGCGCACGATATGGTCGAGCGCGCCGCAGGTTTCTTCCAGCGGCGTATCCGGGTCGAAGCGGTGCGAATAGAAGATATCGACATAGTCGAGGCCCATGCGCTTCAGGCTCTGGTCGCAGGAAGCGATCAGATACTTGCGGCTGCCCCACTCGCCATAGGGGCCCGGCCACATGTCGTAGCCGGCCTTGGAGGAGATGATCAGCTCATCGCGCAGGCCCGCAAATTCGGTGCGCATGATCTCGCCGAAGGCCGTCTCGGCGCTGCCGGGAGGCGGGCCGTAATTGTTGGCGAGGTCGAAATGGGTGATGCCGAGATCGAAGGCCGTGCGGCACATGTCGATCTTGCGGTCATGCGGCGTATCGCCGCCGAAATTGTGCCAGAGGCCGAGCGAAACGGCCGGCAGCTTCAGGCCGGAACGGCCCGTGCGGTTGTACTTCATCTTCGAATAGCGGTCGGAAGCCGGTTGCCAGCTCATATGTCCTCATCCCTCGTATATAGAAACGGCGCGGGTTCGTCGCCCGCGCCGGACCATAGACCTTTAGGCACGCACATCAAGAGCGCCCATTATTTCTGAAGTGCCAATCACTTCAGAAGTGCCTGCGCCTCTTCGATGCCGAGTGCGGCCGGCTGCGTGCAGGTCGTCGTCAGTTCGATGAAGCGGCCTTCCTCGCCCGACTTCAGGATCGAGGTCATGACGTCGACGCCGTGCAGCGTGCGATCGAGCGAGCAACGCGCATCGCGCCCCTCGATGATCGCCATCGCCATGTCGGCGAGACCCGCCGTACGATAGTTGGCGCGCGGTCCCTGCGGGCTCTCCTGGTTGGAGATGCCGAAAGGGTGCTCCCAGCCATCGAGCGGCTTGATGTCCTTGTCGCGGCCGCTCGCCTCGACCACGCCGCCGAAGAAGTTCGGATCCGGCACGTAGAGCGAACCATCGGTGCCGTAGAGCTCCATGTTGGCATGGCGGTGAGACCAGACGTCCCAGCTCGCGGTGAGCGTGACCGTCGCGCCATTGACGAATTCCAGGATCGCCTGGATCGTCGTCGGCGTCTTCACCGGGATCGTCTCGCCGTTGCGCGGCTCGCTGGTGATCGTGCGGGTCGGCGACGCCATGGAGGTCATCGCGCCCACACGCTTCACCGGACCGATCAGGTTGATCAGGTTGGCGATGTAGTAAGGGCCGAGATCGAGGATCGGGCCGCCGCCGGGCAGGAAGAAGAAATCCGGGTTCGGATGCCACATCTCCATGCCGGGGCTCATGACATAGCACGCGCCGGAGGTGACACGGCCGATGCCGCCCTCGTCGATATACTTGCGGGCGAGCTGATGCGCGCCGCCGAGGAAGGTGTCTGGCGCGCAACCGACGGAGAGGTTTTTCTCCTTGGCGATGCGGCGCAGCTCCTCACCCTGCTCCAGGGTGAGAACCAGCGGCTTTTCCGAATAGACGTGCTTGCCGGAGAGCAGTATCGCTTTCGAGACCGGGAAGTGCGCGTCCGGGATCGTCAGGTTGACGACGACGTCAACCGCCTCATTGGTGAGCAGGTCCTCGATCGTCTGCGCCTTGACGCCATACTCGGCGGCACGGGCTTCGGCGGCCTGCATGTTGAGATCGGCGCAAGCGACGACCTTGAGGCCCTTGAACAGCGGGGCCAGCGAAAAGTAGGTGGTGGAGATGTTGCCGCATCCAATGATGCCGACGCCAAGTTCCTTGGTCATGATGGTCCTCAGTAGGTCTTGAAGGATGCGATCGAGCGGGTGATCAGACGATCGATATCGGCGGGATTGTCATGCTCGACGACGTAGTGCTTGGTCTTGGTGCCCTTCAGCGCCGCGACGAGCTTCGGCCAATCAAGCGTGCCGTGGCCGACATCGGCCCAGCCGTCTTCGTTCTTGTTCTCGCCTGCCGGCGCGATGTCCTTGACGTGCGCCGAGGTGATGCGGGACCCGAGCTTCTCGATCCATGCGAAGGGATCGGCACCGCCGCGAACGACCCAGGCGATATCCGCTTCCCACGAAATGTCAGGCGCGCCTTCGAAGATGCGCTCGATCGGCAGCGAGCCGTCGGCGAGCTTCACGAATTCGAAGTCGTGGTTGTGCCAGCCGAACTCGTAGCCTGCATCCTTGTAAGGCTTGCTCATTTCCTGCAAGCGCTTGCCGAAAGCCAGCCAGCCGGCGCCATCGGTCGGGCGCTCATCGGCCGCCAGATGCGGCGCATAGATGGAATCCATGCCGAGGATCTTGGCGATGTTCAGCGACTTCTGCACTTCGCCGTCGAGGAAATCGGGGCTGAAGTGGCCGCTCGCCATCGTCAGACCGTTCTTGTCGAGTTCGGCGCGCAGGCCCTTGAGGCCGGCATCGTCGAGATCGGCATAGATGCCGCCGAAGCCTTCGACTTCCTGATAACCGGCCTTGCCGAGCTTTTCGAAGATCGCCGAATAGGGCTGGAAGTTGCGGGCGCTATAAAGCTGGAAACTCAGTTTCGTCATAATATCCTCCTCGGGCCTCGTGCCCATTCATTTAATCAGGATCAATCCACGGACTGACAGGACTGCAGGTCGTAGAAACGGAAGTCCGGCAGGGCGCCACCAGCAAGCGGCGTGGCCGGGGTGAAGGTGATGCGGCGCGTCTCGCCCGCCGCCAGATCGAAGGCATTGTCGGAATACCTGCCGTCGGTCTCGGTTTCGATCATCACGAAGAGCGCAAGTCCCTTCGCGGTGACGTTGAGGCAGACAGAGCCATCCTCTTCGACATATTCGTGCGTGACCATCAGGCCCGCCGGTTCGAGCTCCAGCGCCTTGTAAGTGCCATCAACATAGTGCCCCTCGCCGCCCATGCCGTTCGACGCCGTGAAGCGCCAGGCAAGCAGCGTGCCCGAGGGGATATCGGAGAGGTCGATGCTGGCAGCCGTCACCGCTGCATCAGGCGTGCAGACCGCCTGCACATCCTTCAGGTGTTTGCGCTCGCCCTTCATGTCGATGATCGAGATTGACAGGTCGACGCTGACGTCATCAAGCGTGTCGTTGACCAGCGAGAAGCGGATCTGCTTGCCGTCGTCGGATGGGATGGCGGCGACCGCGACCGGCTGGAAGAAACGCTTGACCAGATAGTGCATCGCCTTCCAGCGGCCGCCGTAATCAAGGCTCGACCACGACGCCACAGGCCAGGTGTCGTTGAGCTGCCAGTAGATCGTGCCCATGCAATGCGGCTTCAGCGACCGCCAGTATTCCACCGCCGTCTTGATCGCGAGACCCTGCTGAATCTGGCTGAGATAGACGAAATTCGGGAAGTCCTTCGGGAAGCGGAAATAGCGGAACATCGTGCCGGCAATGCGCTCGTTGCCGCCGGCATTCTTCTGATGCAGCTCCATGACCGGCGACGCGACGTTCATGTCCTTGGCTTCGGCATAGGTCTTGATGACGGGAAGCGAGGTATAGGACTGGAAGCCGAACTCCGAGCAGAAGCGCGGGCGAACGGATCGGTAATTGTCGAACGACTTGTTCTCGTGCCAGACCGACCAGTAGTGCATGTCGCCCGAGCCATCGGCATGCCAGGCATCGCCGAAGTCGAGATAGCCCGACGCCGGGCTCGACGGCCACCAGATCGCATCCGGCGCCGCCTTCTTCATGGCCTGCTCGATAACCCGGTTGAGGCGGTCGTAGGAGACGAGATAGCGGTCGCGGTCCTTGCGCGATTCCTCGAACCAGGTGAGCGCGCCCACCAGCTCGTTGTCGCCGCACCAGAGCGCGATCGACGGATGCGAGTTCAGGCGGCGAACCTGATAATCGACTTCAAGCGCGACATTGTCGAGGAAGTCCTCGGTCGAGGGATAGAGGTTGCAGGCGAACATGAAATCCTGCCAGACCATAAGGCCGAGACGGTCGCAGAGATCGTAGAAATGATCATGCTCATAAAACCCGCCGCCCCAGACGCGGATCATGTTCATGTTGGCGGACTTGGCCGATTGCAGCAGGTCCTCGGTCTTTTCCGGCGACGACAGCGAAAACAGTGCGTCGGCGGGAATCCAGTTGGCGCCGCGGCAGAAGATCTCGCGGCCGTTGACCTTCAGCGCGAAACGGGCGCCGGCAGCATCCGGCGTGGTGATGAGCTCCACGGTGCGCAGACCGATCTGCTTAGTGACGGCGTCTGCAGGCAGATCGACGGTCAGCGCAAAGAGCGCCTGCTCACCGCTTCCCGCAGGCCACCAGAGGCGCGGCTTGGCGATCTCGAACACATGATTGACGACAGTCTCGCCGGCGCCGACGCCGACATCGAGACGCACCCGCTCGCCGTCGAGCGAGAAATGCACGGGAACGATGCCTGGGTTCTTGGAGAACAGCGTCGCCGTGACCTTCAGATCGACGGAACCGTCGAGATTATGCACCTGCTGCGTCGTCACATGCTCGATGCGGGCGGTGTCGAGGCGGCGCAGCGCGATCGTGCCGTAGAGCCCGAGCGGCGCGATCGCGATGTTCCAGTCCCAGCCGAAATGGCACTGCGGCTTGCGCAGCATGTTGCCGTTGGGGATCGGCGAATTGCCGGTCGAATAGGGAATGTAGAAGGGCTGCTTGCCCTGCCGGTCGGCACCTGCCGCGATGCTCGAATGCAGGACGATGCGGATGACGTTTTCGCCGGATTTCAGATGACTGCTGACATCCGGGCGATAGCGACGGAAGCTGTTGTCGGCGACGAGCGCCGGCGAGCCGTTGATGAAGACGGCCGCCACCGTGTCGAGATAGTCGATATCGAGATACCAGTCGCCATCCGGCTCCGACACCGTGAAGCTGCGCTCGATCGACCAGTCGCGATGTGCCACCCACTGCACGACCTCTTCGTTGCGGCCGAAATAGGGATCGGGAATGAGCTTGGCGGCATGGAGAGCCGAATGCACATCGCCCGGAAGCGTGATCGGCGCGGTGATTTCACCATCCGTGGAGGTGAGCTTCCACGAGCCTGAGAGGTCGAGGTTGAACCCGTTGGTGGGCAAGGATGTCATAGCACTGTCCGATCAGGCCGCTCTTGGGAGAACCCGTCACCGGGCTGCGACCGAATGTGGTATTGGAAGAACGGGCGGAACCGCTTGGGACGGCCCCGCCCGCAGCTTAGTCGTCTAAAGGCGCAGTTCCGTCTCGGCGTCGAAGATAGACGCCAGCGACATGTCGAAGCCGAGCTTGACCTGTGAACCCGGGCTGAAGCGGCGGGCGCCGTTGATGCGCACCGACATCGTATGTCCGGCATGCTTCAGCCAGAGCAGGTTGTCGGCGCCCATTGGCTCCTCGATATCGACGGTCGCGTCATGAACCTCGGCGCCGAGGTTCTCGTTGACCTTGATATGCTCCGGCCGCACGCCGAGCGTCACCTTCCGGCCCGCCTGCAGCGGCCCGCTCGCCTCATAGGCATCGACGTTGAAATCGACACCATTGGCGGTGAACACGGTGGCATCGCCCCGCTTGGCGATCTCGCCGCGCAGGAAGTTCATCGACGGCGAGCCGATGAAGCCGGCGACGAAAAGGCTCTTCGGCTTGTTGTAGATCGTCGTCGGATCGGCAAGCTGCTGGATTTCGCCGTTCTTCATGATCGCGATACGGTCCGCCAGCGTCAGCGCCTCGATCTGGTCGTGGGTGACGTAGATCATCGTGTTCTTCAGCGATTGGTGCAGCCGCTTGATCTCGACGCGCAGCTCCGAACGCAGCTTGGCGTCGAGGTTGGAAAGCGGCTCGTCGAACAGGAACACGTCGACATCGCGCACCAGGGCACGGCCGATCGCCACGCGCTGACGCTGGCCGCCAGAAAGCTCGGCCGGCTTGCGCTTCAGGAGCGGCTGGATCTGCAGGATTTCGGAAGCGCGGGCCACGCGTTTGTCGATATCGGATTGCGGGATCTTGGCGACCTGCAGGCCGAAGGAGAGGTTCTTCTCAACCGTCATCTGCGGATAGAGCGCGTAGGACTGGAACACCATGCCGATGCCGCGGTCCTTGGGCTCTTCCCAGGTGACGTTGCGGCCCTTGATGTGGATCTGTCCCTCGCTGATATCGAGCAGGCCGGCAATGCAGTTGAGCAGGGTCGACTTGCCGCAGCCGGACGAGCCGAGCAGCACCAGGAACTCGCCGTCATTGATCTCGAGGTTGAGATCCTTGAGGACGCTGACAGCGCCGAAGTTCAGCGAAAGGTCTTTGATGGAAACGCTTGAATTCATGGGTCAGCCTTTCACTGCGCCGGCGGCGATACCGCGGACGAACAGACGTCCAGACACGAAATACACGATGAGCGGCACCAGACCCGTGAGGATGGTTGCGGCCATATTGACGTTGTATTCCTTCACGCCCTGGACGGAATTGACGATGTTGTTGAGCTGCACGGTCATCGGATAGTATTCCGGCCGGGTGAAGACGACGCCGAACAGGAAGTCGTTCCAGATGCCGGTGACCTGCAGGATCATGGCGACGACGAAGATCGGCAGCGACATCGGCACCATGATCTTCAGGAAGATCTGCCAGAAACCGGCGCCATCGACGCGGGCGGCCTTGAACAGCTCCTGCGGCAGCGATGCGAAATAGTTGCGGAAGAGCAGCGTCAGGATCGGCATGCCGAAGATCGAATGCACGATGATCAGGCCTGTCAGCGTCCCATAAATCCCCATTTCACGTAGCACGATGACGATCGGATAGATCATCACCTGGTAGGGAATGAACGCGCCGATGACGAGGATCGAGAAGAACAGCTCCGATCCCTTGAAGCGCCAATTGGCGAGCGCATAGCCGTTGACCGAGGCAATCGCGATCGAGACGATCACGGAGGGGACGGTGATCCGCACCGAATTCCAGAAACCGCGCGAGAGACCGTCGCAGTTGAGGCCCGTGCAGGCCGTGGCCCAGGCCTTCACCCATGGCTCGAAGGTGATTTCCATCGGCGGCGAGAAGATGTTGCCCATGCGGATTTCGGGCATCCCCTTCAGCGACGTGACGATCATCACGTAGAGCGGCAGCAGGTAATAGGCGGCGGCGACGAACAGCGTGCCGTAGAGCATGATGTTGCGCGGCGAGAGCACCCGCTTCGGCTTCTTGCCGTTCGGTCCGTCGAAGGACTTGACCGGTGCCAGTGCGACTTCAGCCGTCTTGAGAGCGATGGTATCAGGCACGTTTACGCCCTCCCCCGAATTCCAGATAAGCCCATGGAATGATGATGATCGCGACCGTGATCAGCATCATGGTCGAGGCGGCGAAGCCCTGCCCCAGGTTCTGCGCCTGGAACATGTAGTCGTAGACATACTTGGCCGGCACTTCCGATGAGATGCCGGGGCCACCAGACGTCTGCGCCACCACGAGGTCGTAGACCTTGACGATGCCCGACGCGATGATGACGAGCGTGGTGATGAAGACGGGGCGCATCATCGGAATGACGATGAAGAGATAGGTCTTCCACATCGGAATGCCGTCGACGCGCGAGGCCTTCCAGATATCCTCGTCGATCCCGCGCAGGCCGGCGAGCATCAGGCACATCACAAGGCCCGTTCCCTGCCAGAGTGCTGCGATCAGCACGCCATAAATGACGATGCTCGGCGTATAGAGCGGATCGAAGGTGAAGCTCGTCCAGCCGAGCGAACGCACCACCGACTGCACGCCGAATTCCGGATTGAGCACCCACTGCCACACGAGGCCGGTGACGATGAACGACAGCGCGAAGGGGTAGAGAAAGATCGTCCGGAACGCATTCTCGAACCGGATCTTCTGATCCATCAGGGCGGCCAGCGTGAAGCCGATCACCAGACTGAAGATTAGGGAAAAGATGCCGTAAAGGGCGAGGTTTTCGATGGACACGATCCATCGCGGCGCGGCCCAGAGCCGCTTGTATTGGTCGAAACCAACGAAGCTCATCCTTGGCAGGAGCTTCGAGTTGGTGAAGGAATAGAACACCGTCCAGACCGTACCGCCGAGAAAGATGACCAGGGCGGTAAGGATCATCGGGATGGATGCAATTTTGGAATTCAGATTGCGCAGCAACTGATTTGGCCGGCCGGCTTTCGCTGGACCCGTCATTGTGTTTCCTCCTGACACGCACTTGCTTTTTTGACCGAGAGCAGCGGCCGATGCCGGACACCGCTCCCGTCTCTTGCCCCGGATGGTTCCGGCCGCATCCTCCGCAGCCGGAAATCACCGGGAAAGCACTGCCACGAGCCCGCCGCCACTGGCGGTTAGGGCAAATCCGGCTCCCCGTTCCTGGGCGGAAAGCCGGATCGCGGCAGTACGAGCAGACGATCAGTCGGCGGAGCCGATGATTTCGGCAAAGCGCTTCTGCGCCGCCTCAGGCGTCATCGAGGCATTGGCGAAGAACTCCGAGAAGAGGTCCTCCTTCTGCTTCTGGCTGTCGGCGGAAAGCAGCTGGTCGGTGCCTTCGACGATGTTGCCCTTCTTCAGGATCTCGAGACCCTTTTTCATGCAGTCGTTGGCAGCCTCGAGATCGACATCACCGCGAACCGGCAGCGAGCCTTTCTTGAGGTTGAAGGCAACCTGGGTCTTCGGATCGAGCAGCGTCTTGGCGAGAACGTCCTGCGCCTTCGACTTTGCTTCGTCCTTGAGCAGCGGGAAGTAGAAGGCATCGCCACCGGTGGAGATGATTTCGTTCACGCCCAGCCCCGGAAGGCAGGTGTAATCGGTACCGGCCTTCTGGCCGGCCAGAGCGAACTCGCCCTGCGCCCAGTCACCCATGATCTGGCCGCCGGCTTTGCCGGTGATCACGAGGTTGGTTGCCTGGTTCCAATCCTGGACGTTGCTGCCCTTGGACATCTTGCGGGCGTCGTCAGCAGCCTTGAAGACCTTGGCGATCTCGGGACCGGCAGCCACGTCGGCGTCCTTATCCTTGAACACCTTGTTGAACGTGTCCTTGCCGGCGATCGCCACCATCAGCGTGTCGAAGGCGCCTGCTGCCTGCCACGGCTGACCGCCGACGGCGAGCGGCACGATGCCGGCCTTTTCGAGAGCCGGAGCCGCCGCGACGAATTCATCCCAGTTCTTCGGCACGTCAACGCCGGCCTTCTTGAACGCGGCGTTCGAGAGCCACAGCCACTGCCAGGAGTGGATGTTGACGGGTGCGCAATAGATCTTGCCGTCGATCGTGCAGCTGTCGAGCAGGCTTGCCGGACGAATGATGTCCTTCCAGTGCTCGGCGGTCGCGACATCGGTCAGGTCGCGCATCAGGCCAGCCTGAACGAGTTCTTCCGCCTGACGGCCGTGGTTGAACTGGGTGGCGCCCATCGGATCGCCGCCGGTGATACGGCTGACCATGATCGGACGCGCCGTGCCGCCGGAACCGGCGATGGCGCCATCAACCCACTTGTTGCCGGTCGCGTCGAATGCCTTGGCGAGTTCGGCCACGGCAGCGGCTTCGCCGCCCGAGGTCCACCAATGCGTGACTTCGAGATCGGTGGCGTGTGCCGCACCAAGCGGCAAGGCGACGGATGCGCACAGCGCTGCCGCCATCAAACGAATATTCATGAGTTCTCCTCCCTCACTGAAACGTTGCCGGAAAAACTTAGTTCAATCGATATTGCCGCGCAACAGCCACCCCTTAAAATTTTCTTTCAGCCCATGCTTTGCTACCTTTGCCTGCTGAAACAACGCCACTCCCGCAAGCCTTTGCAAAGGCGTGGCTCCCCCATGTGCAAGTGCACATCGCTATTATATGTCTGTTTTTGTGTGTTTTATTCAACTGGTATCATGACGTAATTTCTCATTGCCGTTCGCAAGTGCAAAAAATTCGCGCATAAACCACCGATTCAACCAATGAGCGCATATGCAACAAAACCGTCGCAAAAATCGCTCGACAATTTCACTGTAACGTTACAGATTTTAAGGCCCGTGGGAGGGAACGGCATCTGTGTATTCGGGCTTACAGTGCTGCGAAAAGCATCTATAAGCGAACCAAATCGCGTAGGACGGCCTAGAGGGATGAAAAACAAAGCGAATTTCGGGACGACGGTGACCGAGGCATCTCGGGAGAGACCGACACTGAAGACGATTGCCTTCATGACCGGCCTCGGCATCACCACTGTGTCTCGCGCATTGAAGGATGCACCCGACATCGGCGCGGAGACCAAGGAACGCGTGCGGATGGTGGCAAGCCAGCTCGGCTATCAGCCGAACCGCGCCGGCGTGCGCCTCAGGACAGGCAAGACCAATGTCATCGCGCTTGTTCTGAGCATCGACGAAGAGATCATGGGCTTCTCGAGCCAGCTGGTCTTCGGCATCTCCGAGGTCCTGACCGGCACCCCCTATCACATCGTCGTCACGCCGCACTCGCACAGCAAGGACCCGATGCTGCCGGTGCGCTATATCCTCGAGACAGGCTCGGCCGACGGCGTCATCATCTCCCGCATCGAACCGGACGATCCCCGCGTTCGCCTGCTCAGCGAGCGCAATATGCCGTTTGCCACGCATGGACGCACCGACGCCGGGCTGATGCACCCGTTCCACGACTTCGACAACGAGGCCTTCGCCCACCAGGCGGTCGAGAAGCTGGTCGCGCGCGGCCGCAAGCGCATCGCCCTCCTCCAGCCCCCCAGCAAGCTCACCTATTACACGCACACCCGCATCGGCTTCCAGACCGGCCTGCATGACTATGGCGCCGAGGAAGTGCCGCTGCGCGTCACCATCGACACGCCGCTGGACGATATCCGCAACGCAGTCGAAACGATGATGCGCTCCAGCAACGCGCCCGATGGCATCGTCTGTCTCGCCGGCAGTGCCGCCATCGCCGTCAACGCCGGCATCGAAGCCGCCGGCAAGCGCCTCGGCCACGACGTCGACATGGCCTCGAAGGAATCTGCGCCGATCCTCAACTGGATCCGCCCGGAGATCATCACCGCCTATGAAGACGTCCGCCATGCCGGCCGCGAAATGGCCAAGGCCGTCATCGCCCGCATCGACGGCGTCGAGCCGGAACTGCTGCAGAGCGTGAGCCAGCCGGTCTGGACACGACCGAATAGCTGACGGAAGTCAACAAGGAAAGACAACGCATGACCAAGGCTCTCCTCATCATCGATGTGCAGAACGCCATCGTTGCGGGCAAGGGCACGCCCGAGCGGCAGCCATCAATCGACGCCGCGCTTGATGAGACTGTCGCGCGCCTTGCCGCGCTCAGGGAACGCGCATGGCATAGCGGCATCCCCGTCGTCCTCGTGCAGCACGACGGCGACCCGGGCCATCGCCTCGCGGTCGGCACGAAAGGCTGGGAAATCAGGCAGGAACTCGCGCCCGGCAGCGGCGACACCGTCGTTCACAAGAGGAGCGCCGATTCCTTCTTCGAGACCGATCTGGCCGAACGGCTGACAGAGCGCTCCGTGACCCATCTCGTCATCGGCGGCTGCATGTCGCAGTTCTGCGTCGACACCACGGTCCGCCGCGCCGTCTCGCTCGGCTACAACGTCACCCTGATCGCCGACGGTCACACGACCGCCGATTCGGGCTCATTGACCTTCGCCGAGATCGTCGCCCACCATAACGAGACGCTGGATGATTTCGACGCCGGATCGGCGCTGTCGATTGTCCGCCCCGCCGCCGAAATCCAGTTCTGAACCAGGTCAATTGACCCAAACGCAAAACAGCCGGGCCAATGGCCCGGCTGTTGTCATTTTCAGAAAGCGAACCTTAGAAGGTCGCCGCACCGCTGCCCCATGGGCCGTGGTGGAAGTCCTTGCCATCAAGGCGATCGAAGCCGTGGGCGCCGAAGAAGTCGCGCTGTGCCTGGATCAGGTTGGCGGTGCCGCGGCCCTGGCGATAGGCGTCGAAGTAGGTGAGCGCAGAGGTCAGCGCCGGAACCGGCAGACCGGCCTGCAGGGCGGCACCGACTACGCGGCGAAGCGCCGGCAGCGATTCCTTGACCATGTCCGCGAAGGCCGGCGTCACGATCAGGTTGGCGACGTCAGGCGCCTTGGTGAAGGCCGAGGTGATCTCGTCGAGGAACTGCGAACGGATGATGCAGCCGTCACGCCAGATCTTGGCAATGGTTGGCATCGGCAGCGACCACTTGAACTCGCGCGAGGCTTCCGCCATCACCGCGAAGCCCTGCGCATACGCGCCGATCTTGGCGGCGAAGAGAGCCAGTTCCAGGTCCTTGACGAGCTCGGGGCCGTAAGCGACCGGGAAGTTGTATTCCGGCTTGCCGAAGATCTTCTCGGCGGCTTCGCGCTCGGTCTTCATCGACGACAGGCTGCGGGCGGCAACGGCCGCTTCGATCGCCGTTGCCGGAATGCCCATGTTCTGCGCTTCGATCGCCGACCACTTGCCGGTGCCCTTCTGGCCGGCCTTGTCGAGGATCATGTCGACCATCGCACCGCCGGAGATCGGGTCGGTCGCGGCCAGAACCTTCTCGGAGATCTCGATCAGGTAGGAGTTCAGGCGGCCCTTGTTCCAGTCGCCGAAGATGCCGGAGATGTCCTTGGCACTCTTGCCGAGACCGTCGCGCAGGACGCCGTAGATTTCGGCGATCATCTGCATGTCGGCATATTCGATGCCGTTGTGGATCGTCTTGACGAAGTGACCGGCGCCGTCATTGCCGAGCCAGGCCACGCACGGGTCGCCCTTGTACTTGGCGGCGATCGAGGTCAGCACCGGCTCGACGCGCTTCCAGCTATCTTCCGTGCCGCCGACCATGATCGACGGGCCGTGACGCGCACCTTCCTCGCCACCGGAAACACCCATGCCGATGAAGGTCAGGTCGGTGTCCTTGAGGCGATCGAAGCGGGCGATCGTGTCGCGGAAGTTGGCGTTGCCGGCATCGATCATGATGTCGCCCTTGGAGAGATGCGGACGCAGCAGCTCCATCTGCTGGTCGACCGGCTCGCCGGCCTTGATCATGATGATGATCGGGCGCGGCGGGCGGATCGCCTCGACGAATTCCTCGATCGTCTTGCACGGAATGATCTGCTTCTTCAGATCGCCGGCGCTCTCGTAGAACTCGTCCGTCTTGTCGGGCGTGCGGTTGAACACCGCAATCTTGTTGCCCTTTTCCGCGATGTTCAGAGCGAGGTTGGAACCCATGACCGCAAGGCCGATCAGCCCGATTTCTGCCTTTTCCACGATATCTCTCCGGTTAGAGCATGTCGCGCAAAAGTGTGAAGCGGTTTTGCGATAACGACATGCGGTAAAACAAAGATCTAAAGCGCAACGAGTGAATCTGAAAGATCGCGAGGCGCTTTAGTCAAATTGGACGGGTGTTGTGGCACTCTCTAGCTCATACGGCAAGTTCGATTCGCCTCGGATCGGTCGCGTATTGCGTCCGGCGCCAAGTGAACCATATTGCCAACGAGGCCCTGATCTCGGCGGTTTTGGTGCCGTTGGCACCCGAGCGGCAGTGATGCGCGGTCAATATGCGACGTTAAGCCGCCCGCGAAAATGAAGGAGGAGAACCCGTGGCAACCATGCCTGCAAGAATTATTCACCGGTCCATCGAGCGGAACTGGCGGGACGTCTGGGCCTTTGCCGGGGCGCCTGAAAACATGCCGCTCTGGGCATCGGGCCTTGCATCCGGCCTGGAGAAAAGCGGCGACGACTGGATCGCCAAGGGCGTCCTCGGCACGGTTCGCGTGAGCTTCGCCCCCCACAACGAATTCGGCGTTCTCGACCATACCGTCACGATCGCGAACGGATTGCGCGTCTATAACGCGCTCAGGATCGTCACCAATGGCGACGGCTGCGAGGTGATGTTCACTTTGCTCCGCCTGCCGGATATGACTGACGAGCAGTTCGAGGCCGATGCGGCGCATGTGGCGCGCGATCTCGAAGCGCTGAAGAAGCTGATGGAAATCTAGGAAGCAACGATGACATCTACGAAAACCGAGCTTCGTATCGACTATGTCGAGTTCAATGTAGCCGACATCGAGCGCTCAAAGGCGTTCTACGGCAAGGCCTTCGGCTGGCGCTTTACCGACTACGGCCCCAACTACTGCGAATTCGACGATGGACTGCTGAAGGGCGGCTTCACCAACCTCGAGGCACCCCGCCCCGGCGGCCCACTCGTCATCCTATATGCCGACGACCTGCCGGCGGCGTTACAAGCGGTCGAAGACGCGGGTGGCAAGATCGTTCGCCCGATCTTCGGCTTCCCAGGCGGCAGCCGCTTTCACTTCGCAGATCCCGATGGATATGAACTGGCGGTGTGGACGAAGGCGTGATCAGGCAGCCAGATTGGCCGCCGACGAGGATCCGGCATCCTGCGAGACGATAAGCGCCCCGATGATATAGCCGGAAGAATCCCGCAGCGGCGACATGCGGTACCGTGTTCTATACACGGCGTTTTCTTCGGGTCGTTCATAGGTCTGATCGCATGTTCCACCCGCAAAACACGAGTCGAGCATTCCCTTGATGCAGTCCACGAAGCGTGCTTCACCGAGCACGTCCTTGATATGGCGACCGACCATTTCAAATGGCTTGCGCTTGGCGTAGGCGGCACTCGCGGCATTGGCGTAGAGGTAGCGGTAGTCCTTGGTCACGACCGCGACCCGATCCGGCAGGGATTCGAGGATCGCCGAGTTCAGGAAGTTGCCGTTGTCGGTATTGGGCACGTAGGCGGCAGGCGCGGATACGCGTTCCCGGTCCATGCGCTCCAGCGGCGGCATCTGCCAGCGCGGAACGGTCGAACCGAGATACTGCTCCATCATGTAGGCGAGCAGCTTTACATGCTCGCGCACGGATTCGCTGTCTTCGGCGTACTGATCGATCAAGCAGCCGACAAACTGCATCTGCATGTGCGCGTAGAACAGATTGGTAGCGCGGTAGCCAAGGATTGTCTCGATAAGCGCGTCGATCGAGCCGTCGAGGCTGCTTACGCGCGCATCGTCACCAAGCCTTATGGCCTCGTCAATCTGCGAACACCGCAACGAGAATGCCTGAAAAAGCCCGAGCACGACACCTCCCATGCCGATTTCCGTGAGGGAATTTCTTCGATGTAAGAGAGCATGCCGGCGTCTTTACCGTTCACGATCCCTTTTGTCAGAAATCGGTAACATGACGCCGTTTCATGTTCAATGACGAAGAGACCTTGTTTTTCAATGACAAGATGTAGTGGAGGGCCCACTACATGACTTGGCGCTTGATTTCCCACCGGTCATGGTACCAAAGCCACTGTTCCGGGTATTCCCGCACCCAGCTTTCAACCTTGTCGTTCAAGAGCTGTGCGGTACCGACCATATCTAGGTTGCCGTTCGCATCGCGCGGCAGCTCGACCTTTGGTTCGATTTCCAGCCGGTACCGATTACCGGGAAGGCGGATACAGCGGGCCGGGTAGACCTCGCAGTTGAACTGGCGCACCAGCTTGCCGAGCAGCGGATTGGTCTTCACCGGCAGGCCGAAGAACTCGGTTTTCAGGCCACGGCCGAACTTCTGGTCGACGAGCACGCCGACCCCCTGCTCCGCTTCCAGCTGGCGAGCAAGCGCAAACGACGATCCGGCATGCGAAGGCACCAACTTGCCCATGCGGGCACTGCGGAAGTCGAACACCTTCTGGGCCACGTAAGGATTGTTCGGCGGCCGGAAGAGGACGCTGACGTAGAGACCGAAGGCGGCGCCCGCCACCGGCAGCAGCTCGAAATTGCCGGTATGGCCGGTAAAGACGATGAAGGGACGCGGGTTCTCCAGGAGATCGAGGAAGATCGGGATCCCTGACACCTCTACCCTGCCCGGCGCGCTCTTCTCCGGATCGAAATCGAACAGCCGATCGAGAAACACATATTCCGCAGCGAGCCGACCCATATTGGCCCAGCTGCCAAGCGCGATCTGGTTGATCTCCTCGTCGCTCTTTTCGGGAAAGGCGTTGCGGAGATTGGCCAGAATCAGCTTGTGGCGCTTCATCTTCGGGCCGATCTTGCGCATCAGCCAATCGATGAAATTGATCGCCCCGTCGGCCGGGAAGATCTTCAGGAAGTTGAGGAAGCCGAACATCACCTGCGCGATCAGCCACTGGCGAAAATGGTCCAGTTTCAGGACGATCCGGGTGATGAACAGCTCCAAGGGATCAATCCATCTTCAGGATGATCTTGCCGAAAATCTGGCGCGACTCCATGCGCTCCAGCGCCCGGTCGATATCGTCGAAGCTGACTTCGGTGTCGATGACGGGATGCACGAGGCCACGGCCCATCTTCTGCATGGCGTCGGCCATGTTCTCCATGCGGCAGCCGAAGGAGCCGAGCAGCTTCAGCTGCTGCTGGAACAGCATCATCAGGTTCATGTCGGTCGAGACGCCCGATGTCGAGCCACAGGTCACAAGACGCCCGCCGCGCTTCAGGCAGAGCATCGAGCCGGCCCAGGTGTCCTTGCCCACATGTTCGAAGACGACGTCGACGCCCTTCTTCTTGGTGAGCTTGCGCACCACGCCCTCGAAACGGTCGGTGCGGTAGTTGATAACGTGATCGGCGCCGAGCGCCTTGGCCTTCTCGATCTTGTCGTCGGAGCCAACGGTGGTGATGACGGTGCAGCCGATCTTCTTGGCAAGCTGGATCGCCGCCGTGCCGATGCCGGAACCGCCGGCATGGACGAGTATGGTTTCGCCCGGCTCCAGCTTGGCGTTGTCGAACAGCATGTGCTCGACCGTACCAAAGGTAACCGGTGCGACGGCAGCACCGACGGCATCGACGCCGGGAGGTGCAGGCACCAGCAGACGAGCCGGAAGGTTGACCTTCTCCTGTGCGAAGCCATCAAGGTGGAAGCCGTGAACGCCCGAGACGTGTTCGCAGAGATTATCGCGCCCCTCGCGGCACGGACGGCAGAGGCCGCAGGTGCGCGCGCCATAGACGGCAACCAGCTGGCCCGGAAGCACATTGGACACGCCGGGACCGATCGCCTCGACGACACCGGATGCTTCCGCACCGATGACGAGCGGCATCTTGCGCTTGGCGAACGCCATGCCGCGCCAGCCCCAGACGTCGATATGGTTGAGCGCGACCGCCTTGACGCGCAGCGTCACTTCGCCGGCGCCGGGCGCATCGGGTTCAGGCAGATCGGTGATCTCGAGCTTGCGGTCGTCGATCAGTTGCAGAGCGCGCATGGCAAAATCCTTCGCGGTCGCACCAGCCGGACGGCCGATGCGCGGTTTATGGTTGCTGTCGCGTCCCGCAGGCCCTTACCGGGCGCGGCCGCAACAATGGAATTTATGGTCGCAAACCGCTTAAGCCGGTTCCAGCGCCATGACAAGGCTGGCGTTCTGGCCGCCGAAGCCGAAGGAGTTGGAAAGCACGGCGTTGACCTGCGCGTCCCGCTTCACATTCGGCACCACGTCGAGAACGATCGCCGGATCCGGGTTGGTGTAGTTGATGGTCGGCGGCAGCGTGCCCGTCCGCATCGTCTGCAGCGAGAACACGGCTTCGACGGCACCAGCCGCCGTCAGCGTATGGCCGATCATCGACTTGTTCGACGACAGCGGAATGGACGCCATGCGGTCGCCGAAAACAGCAAGCATCGAGCCATATTCCATCTTGTCGTTCTCAGGCGTCGAGGTGCCATGAGCGTTGATGTAGCCGATATCGCCTTCATCCATGCCCGCATCGGCAAGAGCTGCGCGGATCGTCGCGATCGCGGGGCCGCCATCCGGCGAGGACCGTGTGCGATGGAAGCTGTCGGCCTTTTCGCCGGCACCCTTCATGATGCCAAGCACCTTGGCGCCACGCGCAATCGCCGATTCCAGCGATTCCAGCACCAGCGTCGCAGCACCTTCGGCGATGACAAAGCCGTCGCGGTCCTTGCTGAACGGCTTGGAAGCCTTGGTCGGGTTGTCGTTCTGCGTCGACAGGGCCGAGAGCAGCGAGAAGCGGATCAGCGCCTCGGCACTGACCGAGCCATCGGTCGCAACGGCAAGGGCCCGGTTCGTGCGGCCCTGGCGGATCGCCTCGATGCCGAGCTGGATCGCGGTCGCGCCCGAAGCACAGGCCGTCGACAGCGTCACCGGCAGACCGCGCGTACCGAAACGATCAGCCAGACGCTCCGAGATGGCGCCGAACAGCGCCGCCTCGTGGAACGCCGGATCGGGACGCTGGCGCATCGCGGTCAGGAAACGGTCATAGGCGTCGCCCGGCTGCGAGGGCGGCGGCGAACGATCGCCGAGTTCGAAGCGGGCAATCCACTCCGGCTCGATCGGCGGTGCTGCGAGAAACAGCGGGCCGTTGAAATCGCCTGATATATCGGCATCGGCCAGCGCCTCGATCGTCGTCTCGCGCGCGAATGCGTAGGAGCGCTCGACGGCGTTCGGCGCCGGAACGTCGATGAAATCGACAGTGCCGGCGATCCGCGTCGAAAGACCGTCCGTCGGGAAACGGTTGATATCGTGGATACCGGATTTGCCCGATATCAGCGCCGACCAGTTGTCCTTGAGGCCCTGCCCCAGCGAGGTCATGATGCCGACGCCGGTCACAGCCACGATCGGGCGGCCGAGATGATCCTTGTAAGCTTGATCCGTCATGTGCCTGCTCCTCACGCGTCCGCCGACAAAACGGCGACGCCTTCGCCACGCTGATGCCCGACCGTCGTGACGACAGCGGCCTTCGTGCCTGTGCTCATTGCTTTCTCGTATGCGCCGTCGAATGCCGGCACCTTGGCCTCGCCGTCGATGGCAAGGGCGGCCAGCGCCAACCCGAGGGTGAAGTGCGCCTCCAGTCCATGGCCGGTCACGCCGCCGAAGCCGCGGATGGCAGCGCCCGGCAGCTGATGCTCCAGAACCGCCTTTTCGCGCGAGGCGAGCTCGGGCATGCCCGAGGAACCTGAGAAGATCGCCGTGCTTTCGGCCGGCAGGCCCCTGGCCGGCTCGAGCAGCCGCTCAAGGCGCTTTTCGAGATTGCCGGCGCCGCGATTGCCGCGATCGCCCTCGATGGACGAGATCGTCGAATAGATATGGGCGCCGCGCTCTTCGGCATGCGCCCGCGATTCGAGCACCAGGAAGGCGCCGAGAGAACCGCTGGTGATGCCGCCGTCGTTGCGCGACCACAAGGGCTGCCATTCGCCGCGCGAATGCGAGCCGATCGCCTCGAACAGCAGAACCATGTCGAGACGCTCGGCAGAAAACGCGCCGCCAACCAGCGCATGCGAGGATTCGCCTGACTTGATGCGGTAGAACGCGGTCTCGACGGCGGAAATGCCGGCCGATTCCTCACCCATGAAGGTGCGCGAGGAGCCTGTGACCTTGTGGACGATCGAGATATTGCCGGCGAGCAGGTTTGAGAGCTGCGCCAGGAAGAGCGTCGGGCGAAGCTCGGTCGTGAGCTTCTCGTTCAAGAGAACTTCGCGGTCGTTGCGCTTCAGGCCTTCATCGACGATCAGCGTGTCGACATTGATGTCGCGCTCGCCGCCGCCGGCTGCCACGATCATGTCCATCGTGCCGCAGGCTTCGACATTGTCCTTGAGACCGGCGTCGTCGAGAGCCAGGCCCGCCGCAAACACGCCGATGCGCTGCCAGTTTTCCATCTGCCGCTGATCGCCGCGCTTGGCGATCTGCAGCGACCAATCCACTTCGGGCAGCGGATGGATCGGATAGGGCTTGAACTTCTCGGTCTCGACAACCGTCTTCGGTGCGTCGGCGGCGTTGAGCAACGCGATATGCGGCTCCTTGCCGACGCCCTGACAGGTTACGATACCGACGCCCGTGATGACGACATCATTCTGAGCCTTGCTCATCCATTCACTCCCTGCGCAGCGATTGCATCCATCAGGCCGATTTCACTGGCGCGTTTCTTGACGATGTCACCAAGCGGAATTTCGCTGAACGGCATGGTGCGCAGCTTCAGCTGCGCGTCGCACACTTTCTTGCCGCCGCTGGTGATCTTGGCCTTGGTGACCGCGAAGCCCGAGCCGTCGTGCTCCAGAAACGCCTCGATATCGAGGACCGCCTCCGGCTCGACGAAGGTGCGCATCTTCGCACCGTCGACCGACATCAGGAACGGCATGGCCGCGAAATCGGTCGCCGCCAGCACCAGCATGCCTGAGGCCTGCGCCATGGTTTCAATGAGAAGCACGCCCGGGACAAGGGGCATGCCGGGAAAATGACCTTCGAACACCGGGCTCTTCGCCGGCACGACGGAGCGTGCCTTGAGTGTCTTGGTCTGAAGGTCGACCGCCTCGACGCGATCGATCATCTGGAAGTATTCCAGGAGCATCGGATCCTCCGGCCGCACAGGCAACATGCCGTCGGCTAGAGCGCCGTGCATCCGAAGGGACGCACAAAGGACGCTCTATCATTTTCTAATCGACAGGACCGAGCCTTGCGAAAATCGGAGCCGATTTCGCAAACCGCGACCCTGTGGGCCTACTTAGTAACAAAACCGCCCGGCCGCCATGGTGAATGGCGACAGGGCGGAGAAAAAAATTGTGCGTATCGATCAGGCCTTGGCGGCGCGCAGTTCGTCGATCTTGGCGCAGAGGTTCTTCAGCACGAAGTATTCCGACGTGGAAACCTTTCCCTCGTTGACTTCCTGCGTCCACTTTTCGAGCGGGATCTTGATGCCGAATTCCTTGTCGATGGCGAAAACGATATCGAGGAAGTCGAGGCTGTCGATACCGAGGTCGTCGATCGTATGGCTTTCCGGCGTGATCGTATCACGATCGATCTCGCTGGTTTCTGCAATGATGTCGGCAACTTTATCGAATGTAGCGGTCACGCCTGTACCTCTTGGAAATGATAGTTTTCCCCCTCATAGGCAAATCCATTTCAAAAGCCAATGCTTTCGTCCAGCCCGACGCGCAATTTGCGCAGGTACTGTTGCTCAAACAGCATGCACCAAAAGGCAGCCGGCAACCGTTTCCGCGACGTTTCGCCTCGCTCAGTTCGTCACGACGACCCGCGTATTGGCCAATCCCGCCTGCCGCGTCATGTCGAAAAACTGCGCGGCATTGTTGGGATGCAGGCGAATGCATCCATGCGATGCCGGGCGGCCGAGACGCTTGAGATCAAAGGTGGCATGCACTGCATAGCCGCCATTGAAGAACACCGCGTATGGCATCGGCGCATCGTCATACTTCTTCGAGCGGTGGTCACGCGACAGCCACTTGGCGCTCCAGGAACCGACAGGCGTCCTATAACCGGAGCGCGCCGTCGAAACCTTCCAGCGATATTTGACGAAGCCGTTTTCGGTGACCGTCATGGTTTGCGAGCTGATGCTGATCTTCGCGATCAAGGTCGAGGCCTCAGCCGCAACGGCCGACAACTGCAGCAATACGATCGCCGCAGCTCCTGCAAGTATAGTTCTCATCGTCCCCTCGTTCATTCTGCATGAATACAGTTGAACAAGACTACGACGGGAGACGTTACATCCGCTTAAGGAGCATGGTAATCAATATGATAACAGTATCGGCGGCGATCTACAGAAGAAACAGGAAGATCACCAGCGCGACGAAGGCAAGAACCGAGCAGCTGGCATAGAAGACGGAGACCGCGCTCTCGATGTCCTCGATGACAGCGGTCTCTCTGCCTCCGCCATTGATCATCGGCTCCATCACCACGACACCGGAATAGACGCGCGGTCCCGCGAGTTGCACATTGAGCGCACCAGCCATCGCCGCTTCCGGGCGGCCGGAGTTCGGCGAGCGATGCATGCCCCCGTCGCGCATCGCGATCTTGAACGCCTCGCGGCAGGCATCGCCGCCGCGCCTCAACCACGCACCCGCCGCGATCAGCGCGATCGACAGCCGCGCCGCCGGCCAGTTCGCGAGATCATCAAGCCTTGCCGACGCCCAGCCGAAATCGACATAGCGTTCCGACTTGTGGCCGATCATCGAATCCGCCGTGTTCAGCATCTTGTAGGCAAGCAATCCCGGCAGACCGAACACGAGATACCATAGCGCCGGCGCGACGACGCCGTCCGAAAAATTCTCGGCAAGGCTCTCGATCGCTGCCCTGCAGACAGCCGGCTCGTCCAGCGTTTCCGGGTCGCGCCCGACGATCATCGACACGGCCTTCCGCCCACCATCGAGCCCACCCTGTCGAAGACCGGTGGCAACCGCCTCGACATGATCGGCAAGGCTCTTTTGAGCCAGGAACACCGTGACGCAGAGAACCTCGAGCAAGATGCCCGCAAGCCCGAACAGCGCGAAGAAGAGATGCAGCGCAATGCCCGCGACGATCGCGATCAGAAGCAGGACCGAGATGACCAGCATGCCGTTGCGACCGCGGCTCTTGCCTGGCAGTTCCGTCCGATTGAACAGCGTCTCCATCCGCGAGATCGCCTTGCCGAACAGCACGATCGGGTGCGGCAGCCGCGCCCACAGCACATCCGGATCGCCAACGATCCTGTCGAGCATCAAAGCAAGCACCAGCACGAGAAGATTCAGTTCAAAAATCATCGATTGAAGCTCAACAGGGCATCGGCGAGCCTGAGGTCGCCAGTGGTATCCGCGGTCACGCCGAAGCGCAGCCAGGAAGGGGCATAATCGAACTTGCGGACCAGAATGTGGTGCACGCTCAGATGTGCCTGCAACGCATCCGCCGCCTCGTCTTCGACCAGCGAGAAAAGCGCGGTGCCGCCGCGAATGCGAAGCCCGCCTTTGGTCAGAACCTCACGCATCGCCTCGCTGCGCTCAGCGACCGCGCGCCGCAGCGGCTCGGTATCGGTGCGCAGCAGGGAAGCGGCGATCGACAGCGCCGGCCCGGAGACAGCCCACGGGCCAAGCAAGCTCTCGAACCCATCGAGAATCGGCCGCGCCGCGATGACAAATCCGAGCCGCAACCCGGCAAGACCGAAGAACTTGCCGAAGGAGCGAAAGACGATGAGATTGGCGTGATCCCCGACATGGCCGGCGACACTGGCCTCGGCAACCGTATCGCCGAATGCTTCATCCACGACGAGAATCCCTCCCCGCGCCGCCAGCCGACGCGCAAGATTTAAGAGCACGTCGGGCTGGTAGATCCGGCCATCGGGATTGTTAGGATTGACGATGACGACAAGCGCGTGATGGTCACCGATCTCGTCGATCCCATCAAGCCGATCGACAGCCGCTCCGGCGATCACGAAGGCCCGCTCATATTCACCGTAAGTCGGCCCGAGAATGGCAACGCGCCCGCCCGCCGCAATCAAACGCGGCAGAAGCTGAATGACCGATTGGGTGCCGGGCACCGGCAACGGCAGGCTGTCGCCGCTGCCATAATAATCCCGCGCCGCCTCCCGCGCCTCGTGGACGAGATGCTGATCCGGCAACCGATGCCAGGCGCGCATGGGGATATCAGGCAGGACCGCCGGAAACGGGCTGATACCAGTGGAGAGATCGAGCCACTCCTCGAGCCTGCCACCATAAAGGGCTGCGGCGGCCGTTATGCCGCCACCATGGATGATCGGCGCATTCATCGTGCCGGTCCGCCGGCGCTACCCGCCGGTCCGCTGACCTGCGCCGCCACGTCGATGAGATGCATGTAGGACCCGGCCACCTGCCAGCGCTGCAGGCCAGCCGTGCCAAGATCGTTGTTCAATGCGTCGGTCACCTTGAAAAGCCGGTCCGCCTCGCCTTCGGAAACCACCGACGAATAGTGAAACTCGTGCGCCGTCATCGGCTGCGTGAAGAACGAGCCGTTGATGGGATAGACCCGCCGATAACCGAGATGACGCCTGCGCTCCTCATAGCTGGTGACCAGCGGCAGAAGCCCGAGCATTTCGTGGCGTTCGCCGCTGGCATCCACCAGCCCATCGCCCATCACCATGTAGCCACCGCACTCCCCGTAGATCCGCACCCCACCTTCTGCTGCCTGGCGCATGCTCTCGCGAAAGGTCGACGCGGCGGCGATCCGTCCGGCGTGCAGTTCCGGGTAGCCGCCGGGGAGATAGATGGCGTCTGCGGTGCGCTCCGGCGGCTCGTCGGCAAGCGGCGAGAAAAACGAGATATCTGCGCCGCGACGCCGCCAGCCGAGCAGCATGTGCTCGTAGCAGAAGGCAAACGCGATATCGCGTGCCACCGCGATCCGGCTGCCAAGCGGCGGCAGACGGTCGATATTGGCGGTCGAGGGCCGTGCGAAACCCTGTCTGGCGACACGCATCAGGAAGTCGAAATTGCAGTTCTGCGAGACCGCCTGCGCCGCATGCTCGACGAATTTCTCCAGCGCCTCATGCTCGCCGGCCTGCACAAGACCAAGATGCCGCTCCGGCAGCGCGATCTCGGCGTCCCGGCGCACGACTGCAATCACAGGCATGCGGCTCGCCTCGAGCGCCTGGCGCAGCATCATCTCATGCCGATCGCCGCCAACCTTATTGAGGATGACGCCGGCGATCCGGACATCGGCGCGGAACCCGGCAAAGCCGGCCACAAGCGCGGCGACAGACTGCGACATGTGCGAAGCGTCAACCACAAGAACGACGGAAAGCCCCAGCATCGCCGCCAGATCCGCCGCCGTCCCCTTGCCGTCGGCCGCCCCGTCGAAGAGACCCATCATCGCCTCGATGACAAGCAGACGGTCGCCGGAGCGATGCAGCGTCGCGTTGGCGGCGATCAGTTCGGGGCGCATCGCCCAGGGATCGAAATTGAGACAGGCGACGCCGCTTGCCGCGGCATGGAAGGCCGGATCGATATAGTCAGGCCCCGCCTTTCCAGGCGCGACCTCCACCCCGCGCTTGCGAAGCGCCCTGAGGAGCCCAAGCGTCACCGTCGTCTTTCCCGACCCGGAGGACGGGGCTGCAATCAACAGACCACTCATGCCGTCTCCTTACTGCCGGACCTCCGGAACGGATCGGGATGCAACCGTCGTCCGGCCAGCGCACCCAGCCAATCGAGAGAGCCACGCAACCGCACCACCTCGCCGACCACCACGATCGCCGGTGGCTCAATACCCGACGTCAGCGCTGCGACCGGTGCCTCGCCGAGCGTTGTTTCCAGCACCTGCTGCGCGCTCGTGGACGCATTACAAACGAAAGCGACCGGCTCGTTGCGCGAGCGCCCCGCGGCAATCAGGTTGGCACTGATCTCGGCAATATGCTTCATCGCCATATACATGACGATGACGGGCGAGCCCTTGCCTATAGCATCCCAGTTTATCGCGTCCGGCACCAGCCCCGATGAATTGTGGCCGGTCAAAAACGTCACCGCATGATTGATGTCGCGGTGGGTCACGGGGATACCCGCATAGGCAAGCCCGCCGATCCCCGCCGAAATGCCCGGCACGATGCGAAATGGGACGTTGTATTCGACCAGCGTCAGCGCCTCTTCGCCCCCACGCCCGAAGACGAAGGGATCACCACCCTTCAGCCTGAGAACGCGATTTCCCGCCTGCGCGAGCTCGACCAGGCGAAGCGAGATGTCGCGCTGTTTGGCGGAAGGCTTACCGCCGCGCTTTCCCGCATATTCGAGAACGGCACCCGGCCGCGCCAGCTTCAGGCACTCGGCATCGACCAACGCATCATGCACGATGACATCGGCTTCCATCAGCCCCTTGACAGCAAGCAGCGTCAAAAGGCCCGGATCGCCGGGCCCCGCGCCCACGAGCCAGACACTGCCGGGATCCATCGCCGGGAGGTGAGAAAGTACCGTTTCGATCATGACGATGATCTATGCCCGGCGGCGGACGACGTCAACGCCGCAAACGCAGCGAAGATGCATGTCAGGATCACGCCGATTGCAGCGCCCAAAGCGGATTCAAATTATGAGAATATCGGCGCAAGCGGCTGAATGGATTCGCCAATGCGCTTGCGCCGAAATACCGGTTACGATTGCCGACTAAGCGTTAAGCAACGTATCGCGGATCAGGTCGATGACCTCCTGCGACTGGATCCCGGTGCAGGCGATCTGGCTCGGCAGGCCGTCCCAATCGCCCGGCGGGAAACGACGGCCGTCCTGCTTGATGATCGTCTGGCCATCGGCGATGCCGCCGCAAACGACGCGCATCGCGCCCGAGATCGTCGTGAACAGCTCCGGCGCCACGACATAGACGCAGGCGCAGCTGTCATGCACCATCATCCCGTCCTCGACGGCATGCTTGTAGAAATCGATGTAGAACTGCGAGAGCTTGTCGAGCAGCTGCACGGCCTTGTCGCCCTTTGCCGCCATCGCGCCGAGATAGCTGCGGCTCATCGTCGTGATCGCGGTGACATCGAGGCCGATGACGACAACCTGCCACGGTGCGGTGAGCACGATATCGGCGGCCTCGGGGTCGCCATGGATATTGGCTTCGGCCACAGGCGTCACATTGCCAGGCACATAAAAGTTGCCGCCCATGATGACAACCTGCTTCACCAGGCCGGCAATCTCAGGATCTTCCTTCAGCGCCAGAGCAAGGTTGGTCATGCGCCCGACAGCCACCAGCGTCACCTCGCCAGGATTGGCGCGCACGGTATCGATGATGAACTTGTAGGCCGGACGCGGATCGAGCGGCACGTCGACCACCTCGGGAACATTGATGTTACCCAGCCCGTCGTCACCATGCACGAAGGTCGGCCAGGCGCCTTCCTTGCGCGACGGATCGATCGTGACACTCGCGCCCTTGGCGACGGGTGCCGGAATGTTCCATTCGCGTTTGAGGAACAGCGCGTTGCGCGTCGTCGTCTCGATCGAGGCGTTGCCGAACACGGTCGTGATGCCGATCAGATCGATGTCGGCATGACGGTGCAGGAAAAGCAGCGCCATCGCATCGTCAACACCCGGATCCGTATCGTAAATCACCTTATGCATAATCGTCCCTCTTGCATGTTTTCATGTCATACCTTGGCAGCCGCGCGACAGAACCGCTGCGACAGCTTCGGCGGTCACCATAGCGAGCGCTATTCTTTCCGCAACAGGGCGCGTGCGATCGCAGCCGTCGCATGCGCCGATTTGATTTTCGGCAGCACAAGCTCGGCATAGGCCCCGATCGCCGCAAGCGCCGCGGATTCCGCAACCCCATGGCAGCCCACCCGCGCAAAGACGACATCGGAAGGGGTCTTGATCCTCGGCGTCTCCCTCTCGAGCGTTGCGGCGTCGAAGAATACCGAGGGGACCGCAAGCCGCGTGGCAACCACCGCCATCGCCGGCTCGCCGCACCGGGAATCGATCGAAGCCACCCCGGCCACCTGACCGGGCTCGACGCCCGCCATCTTCAATGCCGAAGCGACCAGCGCCATGACCTCGTCAGGCGACGCCGCGCGCTCGCAGCCGAGGCCGAGCACGTAGCGGCGGGTGGTATCGAAGGAGAGTGCGGTCATATGCGCGAAATGCCGGTTGCCTGTGTCACGCAAGCCATTGCAGCCCCGTCAGGTAAATGCAACAAGCGCGACGACACAGCGCATTAGCAGCCCCACAGGTTTCCCCTTGTCCGATCTTGCCCCCCACCTGCTTTTTCTTCTCGCCCTTGCAGCTTTCCTAGCCGGTTTCGTGGATGCCATAGCCGGTGGTGGTGGCCTCATCACCGTTCCGGCCATGCTGATCGCGGGCATCCCGCCGCTGCAGACACTGGGCACCAACAAGGTGCAATCGGTCTTCGGCGCGGCATCGGCCACCATCGCCTATGCTCGCAAGGGCCACGTGAACCTGCGCGATCAGCTGCCGATGGCGTTGATGGCGGTCATGGGTGGCGCGCTCGGCGCGGCACTTGCGACGATCGTGCCGGGCGATGTGCTGAGGGCAATCATGCCGGTCCTGCTGATCGCGATCGCGCTCTACTTCGCGCTGAAGCCGAATCTTGGCGACGTCGACAAGCACCGCCGCATCACACCCTTCGCCTTCGGCCTCACGCTGGTGCCTGCCATCGGCTTTTATGACGGCGTCTTTGGCCCCGGCACCGGCTCGTTCCTCATGCTCGGCTTCGTGTCGCTGGCGGGCTTCGGCATGCTGAAGGCAACCGCGCACACCAAGCTCTTGAACTTCGGCTCGAACGTCGGCGCGCTCGCCGTCTTTGTCTCCTTCGGCGCGATCCTCTGGAAGGTCGGCCTGCTGATGGGCGTCTGTCAGTTTCTCGGCGCCCAGCTCGGTTCGCGGCTTGCGATGCGCATCGGCGCGAAGCTGATCAAGCCGCTGCTCGTCATCGTCTGCATCGCGTTCACGATCAAGCTCTTGTCCGACCCCGCCAATCCGCTGCGCGTATGGCTCGGCCTCTGAGCCTCAGAACAGCGCCAGAAGCAAAGCTCCTGCGGCAATCAGGCTGACGCCGAGCCAGTTCATCATGTTCAGCTTCTCGCCGAGAAACACGACGCCGAAGATGGCGACGAGGACGATCGACAGCTTGTCGATCGGCGCGACGCGTGCGGCATCGCCGATCTTCAAGGCGCGGAAATAGGCAAGCCACGACGCGCCCGTCGCAGCGCCCGAAAGGCATAGAAACAGCCAGGTCTTCGACGAGATGCTGGAGAACGGCTGCCACTGCCCGCTTGCCATCACGATGGCGCTGATGATGACAAGAATGACGACGGTGCGGATGAGCGTCGCGAAATCCGAATTGACGCCCGCCACGCCGATCTTGGCGAAAATCGCCGTCAGCGCCGCGAACGCGGCCGAGAGAACGGCCCAGAAAACCCAACTCTGCGTCATCAGAACTCCACGCCCGCCTGCCCCTTGATACCCGAGCGGAAAGGATGCTTGATCAGCTCCATCTCCGTCACCAGATCGGCGATCTCGATCAGCTCATCCTTGGCATTGCGCCCGGTGAGAACGACATGAGTCATATAGGGCTTTTCGGTCTTCAGGAACTCCACGACCTCGTTGATATCGATGTAATCGTAGCGCAGCGCGATGTTGATCTCATCGAGCAGCACCATCGAGTTGCGCTCGTCACGGATCAGCTCCTTGGCCTTCTCCCAGGCAGCACCGGCGGCCGCAACGTCGCGCGCGCGGTCCTGCGTTTCCCAGGTGAAGCCCTCGCCCATCGTGTGGAACTGGCAGACATCGGAGAAATGCTTCTCGATCAGGTCGCGCTCGCCTGTCCACATCGCGCCCTTGATGAACTGCACCACGGCGGACGGCTTGCCATGCGCGATATGGCGGAAGATCATCCCGAAGGCCGAGGACGACTTGCCCTTGCCCTTGCCGGTGTGAACGATGATCAGGCCCTTCTCGCCCGTCTTCGTCGCCATGATCTTGTCGCGCGCGGCCTTCTTCTTGGCCATCTTCTCGCTGTGGCGGGCATCGTCGTGGCCAGTGGCCTCCGTCGTGGTCTCGGTGGTTTCCTCAGTCATGTCAAACTTCTCCGGATGCAATCTTCAGTCGGTCGGCGGTGTCGCCACCGCCTGATCTTTCGTGTGTACGGTCTGTGGCAGCGAGATCGAACCGCGCCGAATTGCTGCGCGGCGTCCACAGCCGCCGCTCGATCGCTTCGAGCAGCCGCTCTCTCATCTCGTCGTAAGCGTGCGCGTTCTTCTCGATCATGAAATCGCGCACGCGCTGATCGACGACGAAGGCCTGATAGACAGCCTCGAAATGATGGTTGCCGACAGCGCCCGTGGTCGCCGCGAAGGCGAAGAGATAATCGACCGTCGCGGCGATCTCGAAGGCGCCCTTGTAGCCATGCCGCATGACGCCATCGATCCACTTCGGATTGACGACACGACCGCGCACCACGCGGGCGATCTCCTCTTCCAGCGACCGGATGACGGGCTTTTCCGGCATCGAGTGATCATTGTGATAGATCGATGGCCGCGCACCGCCAAGCGTCTCCGCCGCCGCCGCCATGCCGCCTTCGAACTGGTAGTAGTCGTCGCTGTCGAGCAGGTCGTGCTCGCGATTGTCCTGGTTCTGCACGACGGCCTGGATGGACCGCAGCCGCTCCTCGAACACGCCGCGCTCGGCCCGGCCCTCTTCGCCGGCGCCATAGGCATAGCTGCCCCAGACCAGATAGGCCTCCGCCAGATCGGCGCGCCGCTCCCAGCCCTTCTCGTCGATCAGCGCCTGCAGCCCGGCGCCGTAAGCCCCAGGCTTCGACCCGAAAATCCGATACCCTGCCCGCCTCTTCGCCTGCGCCACATCGAGCCCAGCCTCTTCCAGCCGCGCCGCCTCGCCGCGCATCCGCGCCGCGATCGGATTGTCATCGGCATCCTCATCCAGAGCCCCAACGGCCCGGATCGCCTTGTCGAACAGCGCGATCTGCTCCGGAAAGGCATCACGGAAGAAGCCCGAAATACGCAGCGTCACATCCACTCGCGGCCGCCTCAGCATCGCCGGCGGAATGATCTCGTAGCCGGTCACCCGCCGCGAGGTCATATCCCAGACCGGCTTCACGCCGATCAGCGCCAGCGCCTGAGCGATATCGTCGCCGCCGGTGCGCATGTTCGACGTCCCCCACGCCGTCAGCCCGAACGACACCGGCCACTCGCCATGATCCTGCACATAACGGCGCACCAGAAGCTCCGCCGATTTCTTGCCCAGCTCATAGGCCGCCGGCGTCGGCACCGCGCGGCTGTCCACGGAGTAAAAATTCCGCCCCGTCGGCAACACATCCGGCCGCCCGCGCGTCGGTGCGCCCGAGGGTCCGGGGGCGACGAAGCGACCGTCGAGGCCACGCAGCAAGCCTTCGATCTCGGCGTCGCCGCAGGCGAGGATGGCGGGTTTCAGGCGGGTTTCGATCTCGTGGAGGACGGCTCTGGTTTGGGACCAGAGGGTCGGGCATGGCAGTTCGCCGGACACGAATTTGGCGGCGAGCAGTTCGATGCGCTCGACGGTGTCGCCCTGGGTGCGCCACGGATCGGACGAGACGTCCGCCAGGATATCGGGGCGTGGCCCGGTCCAAGGAGCGGCCATGTCGCAGTCGAGAGGGTCGATGGCTGCGTTGATGGGTGGGGTACCCCCCTCTGCCCTGCCGGGCATCTCCCCCACAGGTGGGGAGATTGGCTGGGCTTGCCCGCTCGCTCCACGCTCATTGTTTGGTTGAGGAGCAGACCACGAGTCGATCTCCCCACCTGTGGGGGAGATGTCCGGCAGGACAGAGGGGGGTACCCCACCCGCCAAGCTCCCCACCGCGTCACCACCACTCCCAAAAACATCCCCCGCAATCGCCCGCTGCAAGCTCCGGTCACCACCCTCACCCAGCCCGCGCGGCACCCGCGCCAGCGCCACCGTCAGATCCGTCAGCAACCGCCCTTCCGGCGACACCCCGAACACATGCAACCCATCCCGGATCTGCATCTCCTTGAGATCGCACAGATAGGCATCAAGCTTCTTCAGCGCCTCGCTCTCGCTTTCCCCCTTCGCAATCCCCGCATCCTGATCGAGCCCGATATCGGCGACCAGCTCAAGGATCTGCTTGCCCAACAGCCGGATACGGCGCGGATCGCCACCCGACGCCTCATAATATTCGTCGACCAGCGCTTCGAGATCCTTCAGCGGCCCGTAGCTCTCGGCTCGCGTCAAAGGCGGCGTCAGGTGGTCGATGATCACGGCGGCGGTGCGGCGCTTGGCCTGCGTTCCCTCGCCGGGATCGTTGACGATGAAGGGATAGAGATGCGGCAACTGCCCCAGAATCGCCTCGGGGTAGCAGCTTTCCGACAACGCCAACGCCTTGCCCGGCAGCCATTCGAGATTGCCGTGCTTTCCCATATGGATCACCGCATGCGCATCGAACTGATGGCGGAGAAAAGCATAGAAGGCCAGATAGCCATGCGGCGGCACGAGATCCGGCGAGTGATAACTTTCCTTGGGATCGATATTGTAGCCACGCGCCGGCTGGATGCCGACGAGCACATCGCCAAAGCGCGTGAACGGCAGCGCAAACGCGTCGTCGACTACATAGGGATCAGCCTCCGGCTCGCCCCAGCGCGCATCGATCTCGTCTTGAATCTTTTTCGGAAGAGTTTCGAGGAAATCCTTGTAACGACTCACGGAAAGCGTCTCGCGGACAACCCTCCCGTCGCGCCCGGAATTGGTCGGCCCATCCATCAGATGCCGCATCAGCGCGTCGCCATCCGCTGGGATGTCAGAGACCGGATAACCGGCCCTGCGCATGGCCTCGAGCACCTCGATCGTGCCCGCAGGCGTATCCAGCCCGACGCCGTTCCCAAGCCTGCCGTCGCGGTTCGGATAGTTGGCCATCACCAGCGCCACACGCCGCTCGGCCGGCTTCGCATGCCGCAGCCGCGCCCAGTTGGCGGCCAGCCGCGCCGTGTAAGCCATGCGTCCCGCATCCGGTTCGCTGGCAACGATATTGGCCTCGACCAACGCATCGTAGCGCGCCGCCGACTTGAACGAGACCGCGCGGGAAAGAACGCGGCCATCGACCTCTGGCAACGCTACGTTCATGCCAAGATCGCGCGCCGACAGACCTTGCGAAGAGTTCTCCCATGCCTCCTTCGAGGAGGCGGAAAAGATCGCCTGCAGCACGACGGCGTCGCTGGCTTCCAGCACCGTCGGCTGCCGCTCCGCACCCGGCGCCGAGACCGCGAAGCCTGTCGTGTTGATAACGACATCGGGCTTGGTGGCCGCGAAGACACTTTCGAGGATGCCCTTGGAGACGGGGTCCTTGAGGCTATAGGCGAAGACCGGCAGCGGCCGGATGCCCTCGGCGAGCAACGCCTCGACCAGCGCTTCGACGGGACGGGTTTCGCCGCTTTGCACGAGGGCGCGGTAGAAGGAGATGGCGATGGTGGGGCGGTCTGTAACAGCTGGCGTCTCGCCCGCGATACCCCCCTCTGCCCTGCCGGGCATCTCCCCCACAGGTGGGGAGATTGGCTGGGCTTGCCCGCTCGTTCCGATCTCTATTGTTTGGCGAGGGGCTAACCGCGAGCCGATCTCCCCCCTTGTGGGGGAGATGTCCGGCAGGACAGAGGGGGGTAACCCACCCGCCGACAGCGCCCGCCACTCCTCAACCCCAACAACACCCCGCCCCGGCCACCAGATCCCGGCCTTCATCAAAGGCGCCGCCGCCTCCGGCTTTTCACCGCCAGACAACATCGCCTCGGCATAATCGAGAAACGCATGCGTATTCGCATCGCCCCCCTCGATCAGATAGGCCCAGAGCGCATTCAGATCTTCAAGCGGTACATTCGAAAACGGCGTCAACCCCGCATCCGGCTTCGAATCCCCTGGCAGCACCGCGATCAACGCCGCGTGCCGCGCGGCAGCCGCATGCAGCGCCTCCAGCGCATAATGAAAATAGCTGGCGCCCCCCAGCGCCCTCACGATGATCAGCTTCGCATGCCGCGCCGTGCGCTCGACATAGGCATCGACGGACATCGGATGCTTGAGGCTCATCAGGCTGGCGATGCGCAGCGACCGAGCATCCGCGCGCCGGCCATGCGTAGCCGCCACCGCCGCCAGTTCCGTGTCGGCGGCCGAGAGAAACAGGATGTCGCCGGGAGACTGACCGAGATCGATCGCCTCCTCGCCGTCGCTGATTGTTCCCTGCTGGGCTAGGAGAAGGTGCATGGCAGTATGTCTTTACGGGAAATGTTATTCGTAGGCGCGGAGTGCGTGGCCCCCTCATCCGACCCTTCGGGCCACCTTCTCCCCGCGGGGGAGAAGGGAAGATTGGCGCGAGCGGCCGGCCCCGAGTCCCTTCTCCCCAGCGGGGGTCCGAAGGACGGGTCGAGACCAGCGGCTCGACCCCGGTCGGTGGCCCGAAGGGTCGGATGAGGGGGCCACACGGCACCACTCAAGCAATCTTCAAAACCGGACGCGCCCATTTCAACCATCAACCTTAAACCAGCGCCTCGATCGCCTGACGCACCGCGCCCTCATCCATCTCATGCAACCCGATCACCACCAGCCGCGTACCGCGCGCCTCGCCGGCGGCCCAGGCGCGGTCGAAATAGTGGTCGATGCGGCTGCCGACGGCCTGCAGCTGCAGGCGCATCGGCTTGCCGGGAACGTCGACGAAGCCCTTGAGGCGCAGAACGTCGTGCTCGGCGATGATGCCCTTCAGGCTCTCGACGAAGACGGCCGGATCGGCGATCGGGCCGAGTTCCACGACGAAGCTGTCGAACTCGTCGTGATCGTGCGGCGTGCCGTCCTCATGTTCAAGCTCGTGATGGGACTTGCGGTTGCCGATATCTTCCTCTGTGCCGATGCCGAGGCCGAGCAGAACGCTCGCCGGCACGTCGCCATTCTTCGCCTCGATCATCGCGGGCTTGCGCGCCGTGCGCGAAGCAACCTCTTCGCGGACGCGGGCAAGGCCGGCGCCGTCGATGAGGTCGGTCTTGTTGAGCACGATCAGGTCGGCGCAGGTGAGCTGATCCTCGAAGAGTTCCTCGATCGGGCTCTCGTGGTCGAGTGTCTCGTCCTCGACGCGGCGGGCATCGACGGCATCATGATCGTCGGCGAAACGGCCGGCGGCGACGGCGGCGCTGTCGACCACGGTGATCACGCCATCGACGGTCACCTGGGTGCGGATGTCGGGCCAGTTGAAGGCGGCGACCAGCGGCTGCGGCAGGGCAAGGCCCGAGGTTTCGATGACGATATGATCCGGCCGGTTCTCGCGTTCCAGAAGCTTGCTCATCGTCGGGATGAAGTCGTCGGCCACGGTGCAGCAGATGCAGCCATTGGTGAGCTCGATGATATCGTCCTCGGTGCAGTTTTCCGCGCCGCAGCCCTTCAGCACTTCGCCGTCGACGCCGAGATCGCCGAACTCGTTGATGATGAGCGCGATCTTCTTGCCGCCCGCATTGGTCAAAAGGTTGCGGATCATCGTCGTCTTGCCGGCGCCTAGGAAGCCGGTGATGACGGTGGCGGGGATCTTCTGCTGGTTCATCAATTCAACCCTTCATTTTCAGCGGCAGTCCCGCCGCGATAAAATACACATCCGCGGCGACCGCCGCGATCATCTGGTGCAGCCGTCCGGCATGGTCGCGAAATTCGCGCGCCATCCGGTTCTCGGGCACGATGCCGAGGCCGACTTCATTGGAAACGATGACGAGGCGCGCCTTGGCCTTCGGCAGATAGGCGGCCAGTGCCGCGAATTCTGCTGCCATATCGCGCTCATCCATCATCAGATTGGTGACCCACAGCGTCAGGCAATCGACCAGAACCGCCCGCCCCTCGCCATCGATCGCGGCAAGTTGGCCGACGAGATCGAGCGGCTCCTCATGCGTCGTCCAGAGATCGCCGCGATCGGCCTTATGCTGGTCAATCCGGGCGCGCATCTCCTCGTCCCAGGCGCGGCCGGTGGCGATGTAGTGGCGATCGAGGCCGCTGTCGATGACGAGCTGTTCGGCAAAGCGCGACTTGCCGGAGCGGGCGCCGCCTAAAATAAGCGTAGAGGATGCGGTCGTCATGCGTGGACGACTTCACAGGAGCGCGTCCAGCCTGACGCCGACGCCAAAGTCTCATTATCTGCCATGACAACCTCCGTGCTGGCATCGGGCACACTTGCCCAGGGGTGGGCTTTGCGCCCGGCACGATTGGCAGGTCTCCTGGCTCGCGGGTCCAGGCGCGATCGGGATAGCCACGCAGGCCATCCCGATCGTGCCATCGGTTCTTCCTCGCCTTCCCGGCTGCAATCATGAAAAGGCGGACGATTCGTAGATAAGGAGGCGTCCAACCCCGGTTGATCATGGCTTGCATTGCCAGTGGCTTTTCCGCCGTCTTCAGCTCCTCGCCCGCCTGCACCACGCAGGCAGCCGGCTTGAGAGCATCCGACGCCGGATGGAAGACCCTGACCGCTCTACAGTCGCGGGGTCGGCTGTGATGAAGGCGCCCTGGTTGGGTCCACCCCGTCACATTCCCTTTTCATCCGCACCGCTTTTGGCGATCCGGAACCATCCGTTATCGATCCATGGTTAGGCAAGCGCGACTGCGAAGTCAATCGACCGCCAATCTCGCCCACCGGCCAAATTGATTGATATCAACCCTCAAGACGATCATCTCTACCAAATTTATCGTCTATAATCAGGCACTTAATGTCATAAAAACTTGTTGCGTCAGCCGGGTTTTTGCCGCATTTGCAGCGCACGCGGCGCAGCACCGCAACTATCCCCTCTTTTACCACCCTTGAACGGGCTTTCGCCCGCCTAGTTTCCCCATCATGCGCCTGAAAATCAATCTTAGACGGCTTGGCCCGCTACACACACTGCTCGATGCGGGGCGCATGCGCGCGCTTCTCAGGCGCAGCGAAATGGGCATGGTGCTGGCCGGCGCGTTGATCGGCGTCACGTCAGGCCTCGCCGTCACCGGCATGAGCCTGATCTCGCGCGAGATGCACAGCCTGATCTTCGGGATCAGCGATGTCGAGCGTTTGAGCTCCTCTCAGATCGACGACAAGTTCCTGCTGATGGCCGCCCCCGTCTGCGGCGGCATCCTGCTCGGCCTGTTGATGTATGTGCTGGCGAAGACCCGCAAGAAGCCGATGGTCGACCCGATCGAGGCCAACGCACTGCACGGTGGCCGCCTGTCCTTGACAGACAGCATCATCGTCGCGATCCAAAACCTGATATCCAACGGCTTCGGCGCCTCGGTCGGCCTCGAGGCCGGCTACACCCAGTTGGCGTCCGGCATCGCCTCGAAGCTCGGCTTCAAGCTGCAACTGCGCCGCGCCGATCTGCGCGTCCTCGTCGGCTGCGGCGCCGCCGGCGCCATCGCCGCCGCCTTCAACGCGCCGCTGACGGGCGCTTTCTACGCATTCGAGCTGATCATCGGCACCTATACGATCGTGTCGCTGACGCCGGTCGTCGTCTCGGCGCTCGTTTCCACGCTGGTCGCTCGGCTGCTGGCCGGCAGCGACTTCATCATCGATGTCGGCGATTTCGGCACCGTCATGCCGGCCGACTATGTGCCCGCCATCCTGCTCGGCGCCTTCTGCGCCGGCATCGGCATCCTGATCATGCAGGGCGTCGCCTTTATCGAGGAGCTCGCACGCCGCAGCTCGATCGCGCTCCCTTTCCGCCCGGCGCTTGGCGGCATCATTGTCGGGCTGCTCGCGCTGGTGACGCCGCAGGTGCTGTCGGCAGGCCATGGCGCGCTACATCTCAATCTCGACCGCGAGGTCGTGATTCCCGTGCTGATCGGACTTTTCCTGCTCAAGGCGCTGGCCTCGGCGATCTCGATCGGCTCCGGCTTCCGCGGTGGCCTGTTCTTCGCCTCGCTGTTCATGGGCGCGCTGCTCGGGAAGTTCTTCGCCTATTCGGCCCCCTATTTTGCCCATGCGACGCTGACGCCGATCATCTATGCCGTTGTCGGCATGAGCTCGCTTGCCGTGGCCGTCATCGGCGGGCCGCTGACAATGACCTTCCTGGCGCTCGAGATCACCGGCGACTTCCCGATCACCGCACTGGTCTTGGCCGCCGTCATCACCTCGTCGCTGGTCGTGCGCAGCACCTTCGGCTACTCCTTCGCCACATGGCGTTTTCACCTGCGTGGCGAAAGCATCCGCAGCGCCCATGATGTCGGCTGGATCCGCAATCTGACGGTCAACAAGCTGATGCGCGCCGACGTCAAGACCGCGAAGGTCGGCATCAGCATCGAGCAATTCAAGGAAAGCTTCCCGATCGGCTCGGCCCAGCGCGTGATCCTGGTCGAGGACAGTGGCAAATATGCCGGTCTTGTGCTTGTGCCCGATATCTACGCCAACCTCACCGACACCGCCGACGAGAGCAAAGGCCTCGACGAATTCGTGCGCTACCGCAACGACTTCCTGACGCCACAGATGAACGCCAAGCAGGCCGCCGCGATCTTCGACAAGACCGAGAGCGAAGCGCTCGCTGTCGTCAACAACCTCGTCGAGCGCACCGTGGTCGGCCAGCTCAGCGAAGCCCACACGCTGCGCCGTTACAGCGAAGAACTGGACCGCCGCCGCCGCGAGGTCTCCGGCGAGATCTAACCCAACAGGTTGTCCAGCCAGCGGTTATCGAGATGCGTTTCGAGCTCGGCTGCAACCTCGTCAAGCGCCTGCTCGACGCCGGCGCGATAGTCGCGGCTTTGGCCCGTGAGGCCGAAGCTCGCAAGCAACCGGGACCGGTAGCTGTCACTTGCAAACAGCCCGTGCAGATACGTCCCAACGACCCGCCCGTCCCCGGATATCGCACCATCAGGCTTGCCATCGACGATCGCGAAAGGCCGCACGCGATCGGCGCCTTCGGTAATCCCGAGATGGATCTGGTAGCCCGAGAGGGCCTCGCCATTCTCCGCGGAAACCGCCACGCTGTTGCGCACCGTCTTCTCTGCGTCCATGACGGTCTCGACGTCGAGTAGCCCAAGGCCCTCGATCTCGCGCACGCTCCCCTCGATGCCCAGCGGATCACGCACCATGCGCCCGAGCATCTGATAGCCGCCGCAAATGCCGATGACCCGTCCGCCGCGCCGGATATGCGCGGCGAGATCCTTATCCCAGCCTTGAGCCCTCAAATCCGCGAGATCGGAAATGGTCGACTTCGAGCCCGGAAGGATGATCAGCTGCGCATCGGCAGGCAATCGTTCGCCGGCGCGCACGAACACCAGTTCCACATCCGGCTCCGCCAGCAGCGGATCGAGATCGTCGAAGTTGGCGATCCGCGGCAACACCGGAACCGCGATCTTCAGCGCCCCGGCCTGCCCTCTCGCCAGCCGCTCCAGCGCCACCGAATCCTCGGCCGGCAGCCGCGAGGCGGCCTTCAGCCATGGCACGACGCCGAAACAGGGCCAGCCGGTGAACCGCCCGACAGCAGCAATCCCGTCGTCGAACAACGACACGTCGCCGCGAAACTTGTTGATAATATAGCCCGAGATCATCGCCCGATCCTCGTCGGACAGGATCGCGTGCGTCCCGACCAGCGAGGCGATCACACCGCCACGATCGATATCCCCGACCAGAACTACGGGCACGTCGGCGCGCGTCGCAAAGCCCATATTGGCGATATCGCCCGGCCGTAGGTTGATCTCCGCCGGTGACCCCGCCCCCTCGACGATGACGAGATCGGCGCCGCCCGAAATCTCCTCGAAGCTCCGGGTGACGTAGTCCAGCAATTGCGGCTTCAGCCGCTGGTAGTCGCGTCCTTTGGCCTGCCCCCAGACCTTCCCCTGCACGATGATCTGGCTGCCGACATCCGATTGCGGCTTCAAGAGCACCGGGTTCATGTGCACGGAGGATGGCACGCGCGCGGCCATCGATTGCAGCCACTGCGCCCGCCCGATCTCGCCCCCATCATCGGCGACGGCGGCATTGTTCGACATGTTCTGCGGCTTGAACGGGCGCACCTTGAGACCGCGATTGGCCGCCAGCCGGCACAGGCCCGCGACCAGCACCGTCTTGCCGACATCCGAGCCGGTTCCTTGCAGCATGATGGCTTTGGTCATTGGCGCGGCGCTCCTCAAAACTGAAGAGGGCGTACAACGGTGTTTCAGCCTCGGTCAATCACAACGGCTCAATCGCAGCCGCTTGAAATGCGAAAGCCGCGCAGACCTGAAGTCGCGCGGCTTGCCGAAATACGCTGGCGCTTTGCCCGAACACGGCGAAGCTCACGTTCCCCGGGACGCAATACCTGATCCGGAGAAGCAGCGGTTGTCCCCCGCCACGTCGCTATTCTTAGCGACACATTGTTACCGGATGGTTAGTGAGCACTTAACCAAATATGAATTCGCGCCCTTTTGACGATTTTGTTTCGGCAACGATATGAGCGGTTGAGACAGGCTGCCGCACGGGCGAGAGGTTTCCGCAAGCAAGCGCGTTGCATATAAGTCGCCAAAGACGACTCGCCGCGTCCAGCGACGAATGACACGACATGGAGAATGACAATGACCTCAGCCCCGTTTCCCGATTCCGAGACGATCGCCGCCAAGTTTTCCGCGCTGGGCGAACAGGACAAGTCCTATCTTGGGCTGATCATGGAAAATCCGGCGCAGGACGACAGCCTGATTGATGGCGTCCATCGTTACCTCGACAATGCGTCGCGCGCACCGTTCCTGAATTCGCTGAAACTCGAGGCATTCGGAAAATGGGTTGGAGACGCCGCACCGCCGCGTCTCCAGATTCGTCTTATGGAAGCTTCCAAGTCAAGCCAACATCCCGCCTATGCCGCCTTCCGCAAAGGCCTGACGGCATCGGGTGGGCTGGAGAAAGCTTATCCGCAGGCGAAGATCTGAGCCGGCTTAACGCTGAGCGGCGTGATTGACGTTGCGACCAGCATCCTGCGTGGCGTTGACGGCGTTCGCCGTATCGCGACCGACGCCACGGATGGTGTTGGCGCAAGAGGCAAGAGTGAAAAGAAACATGATGGCAGCACCAATCTTTACCGTGGTGGTCATAGTCGAAAATCCCTTGTTAAAAACCGCTCTCCGCAGCCAGTCACGCGACTGCTGCGCGCTGATAACGCACTGAACCCAAAAAGGTTTCAGCCGGACTTCTCTTTTTTAAATGAGCGATATTAGCCGGGCACCAACACCGTGCCCGAATGGCCGTCAGGCGGCGATCGCCTTGGCCTTCTCGCTGAATGCCAGCCGGATGCTTTCGGCCACCGTCTTCATCGGCGCGGTCATCTGCGAGACGGTCAACAGGCGGATATCGAAGGAGCCGAGCTCGGGCAGCCCGTCCTGCGCGCCGAGGATTTCCATGTCCTCGCCGACATAGGAGCGCGGCAGAGGCGCGATCGCGAGATCGGAGACCACGGCGGCGCGCTGCGCCATCGTATGGCCGCTTAGAAACGCCACGCGGAAATCCCGCTTCATTCGCTCAAGCTGCGCAAGCGCCTCCAGCCGCCAGATGCAACCCTCTTCCCAGATGGAGATCGGCAGAGGCTCGCGCCGATGCGCGGTGCCGCATTTGGCGCCTGCCCAGACCAGCCTTTCGCGATAGACGATCTCGCCATCGGTCGGCAGGGGGCGCGTGGCGCAGTTGATCAGCGCCAGATCGAGCCTCTGTTCCTCCATGCGCTTGCGCAGCCCAAGGCTCATGTCGATGGTGACGTCGACCATGATGCCTGGAAAATTCTCGGCGAAGTTCTTCAGGATGCCGGGCAGTATCCGCTCCCCGATATCCTCGGGCGCCCCAAGCCGCACGACGCCGCTCAACTCCGGCATGATGAAGCGCGACACCGCCTCGTTGGAGAGAGCCAGCATGTTGCGCGCGTAGGAGAGAAGCACCTCTCCGTGCTGCGTCAGCGACACCGAGCGCGCGTCGCGCAGAAACAACGTCGCGCCGAGCTGCTCCTCTAGTTTCTTGATCTGCATGGACACGGCCGACGGCGTTCGGAAGACAGCTTCGGCTGCCGTTGAAAAATTGCCGGTCTCGGCTATCGCCACGAAGGTGCGCAGCACATCGTTGTCGAGGAGCGGAATGGGACGGCGAAGCGGAGCTGTCATCATCTCATCTTTCAATTTTCTTGATACATAACACAATATCATTTTGTTTGATTGAAAGTCAACGGAGGTTCAGTCTGGTTGGCATCGGATCACTTCGATGAAGGAGACAAACCGATGACCACTCAAACGCACATAGACAGACTGCGCGACTTCATCGGTCGCCGCCGCATTCTGGCAACGCGACGCGCAGCAATGGAGCAGATCGCGCGCCAGCCCGGCCACCTTGCCGCCGACGTGAACGTGCCACACCGCTACACGCCTGCAGGCATCACCGTCGTCATCATCAGCGCCATTGGCTGCCCGATCCACACGATCGGCCAATCATTCAAAATGATTGATGATAGCCATAAACTCTATTCGTTTGATTGATGGGCCGCGAAGGACCATATCAGTAACAACGAATTCACAACCGAGAGACGTCGGTCGATACGAGAAAGGACATTCGACATGACCACGATCACCTTCAGAGACAACAAGCTGCCCCATGTGGCGCATCACGACCACTCCCTGTCAGCCTATGCCCGCAAGGTTGCACGCGCATGGCATCAGTGGCAGGCAGCACGCGAAATCGAAGCCATGCCGATCGACATGCGCAAGGATTTTGGCTGGCCGTCGGCGGATAATGTAGACGACCACAAGGCGATGTAATGGATGCGACATACCTCCCCGCATGAGAGCGGCGCCTGCTTACCCGCAGCGCCGCTTTCGTCGTTTTAGGCCCCTCGTGATTTAATCTTGAATATCAGGAACATGTATTTCCAAGAGGGCTTTTGGCGAACATTTGTTCTTATCAAAAGCCAATTGACCGACGTCAATTAAAGCAATGTCGCATTTTTGCTCTTTGCGGCCGCATTTTTCCATGAGAATGTCGCTTTCTGAATATCTAAGCGGCGCAATCCAAGCACCAATAGCACATTGGCCCTCCATCATGGATTTCTCACATGAGCAAGATGTCGCATAAGAAACGCTCCATCGTCTTCTTCATGGTACCGCAGTTTACGATGCTGCCCTTTTCGGCCGCGATCGATACGCTGCGCATCGCCAACCGCATGCTGGGCTATCAGGCCTATACCTGGCGCCTGACCTCGGTTGATGGCGAAAAGGTCTATTCCTCCTGCGGCATCGGCGTCGAGGCCAACACGTCGCTGGCAGACGAGCGTCGCAACCTCGGCGGCGAGAACCGTCCGAGCATGGTGCTGGTCTGTTCCGGCATCGACGTCGAGGAATTCAACAACAAGTCCGTCAATGCGTGGTTGCGCGAATCCTACAATCGCAGCGTCGCCGTCGGCAGTCTCTGTACGGGCGCGCATGTGCTTGCCCAGGCCGGTCTCCTGAATGGCAAGCGCTGCGCGATCCATTGGGAAAACCTGCCGGGCTTCTCCGAAGCCTTCCCGCAGGCGGAGGTCTATGCCGACCTCTACGAAGTGGACAGCAATCTCTACACCTGCGCCGGCGGCACCGCTTCGCTCGACATGATGCTCAACCTGATCGGCGAGGATTTCGGCGAGACGCTGGTGAACCGCGTCTGCGAGCAGCACCTGACCGACCGCGTCCGCAGCCCGCACGATCGCCAGCGCCTGCCGCTGCGCGCCCGTCTCGGCGTCCAGAACGGCAAGGTTCTGTCGATCATCGAATTGATGGAAGGCAATCTCGCCGAGCCCTTGTCGCTGCTGGAGATCGCAGACGGCGCCGGCCTGTCGCGTCGCCAGATCGAGCGCCTGTTCCGCCAGGAAATGGGCCGCTCCCCTGCCCGCTATTATCTCGAAATCAGGCTCGACCGCGCCCGTCACCTGCTGGTGCAGTCGTCGATGCCCGTGGTTGAAGTGGCCGTCGCCTGCGGCTTCGTCTCCGCGTCGCACTTCTCCAAGTGTTATCGCGAACTCTACCACCGCTCGCCGCAGCAGGAGCGCGCCGAGCGCAAGATGACGATGGCGACCGCCCGCCAGGCCATCGCGGCCTGAGCGGAAAAGCAAAACCCAAGACGAAAAAACCCGAAACGCTCCACGCGCTTCGGGTTCTCTTTTTAGGTGCTCCGTGAATGCGGTCGCTTACGCGCTCTTGCGCATCGGCTGCATCGATTGGATCTGCAGCAGCGTGTCGAGGTTCTGGTTGACGCGGCAATAGAACTCTTCGTCGATGAACGGTCGCAGCATGAAGTCGTTGCCGCCGGCCTTGAGGAACCGAGCCGAGAGCAACCGGTTGGACGACGAGGATACACCGATGATCCGCAACTGATGCGAGCCGATGCTGGAACGGATGCGCCGCGTCAGTTCGAAGCCGTCGATATCAGGCATGTTGTAGTCGGTGATCATCAGCCCGATGTCGCGGTTGGCCTTGAGGATCTCGAGCGCCTTGGCGCCGCTATCGGCCGTGCTCACACGGAAATTATAGCGCTTCAGACGGCTCGACAGCAGCGCGCGTGCCGTGGCGCTGTCGTCGACGATCAACACGTGATGACGATGGTTGGTCAGGAAGCGGCAGATGGATTCGGCCAGGAGATCGACGGCGAAGACGTTGTCCTTGAGGATGTAGTCGACGATATCCTTGGCCAGCAGCTTGTCGCGCATGCCTTCATGGAACGTACCGGTGAAGACGATCGTCGGAATGCTGAGATCGACCAGATACTCAAGCGCCTCGCCGTTTTCGGCGCCCGGCAGATTGATGTTGGAAATGGCGAGCGTGATTTCCTGGGACGACTTGTCGTAGCACAGCTGGAGATCTTCGAAATTCCGGCAAATCTCCACGTCGATGTTGAAGAGTTCCTTCAAACGCGTGCTGATCATCGACGTAAAGACGTTCGAATCCTCCGCCAGAACAATACGAACATCATTAAATGTGTCACCGGAATACTGCATCCCGGAAATCCCCAAAAACGCCATGTCAAAACCCCAAACTGAAATCGGTCTCCCTGCTTCAAATCGGTACATGGGGCGGTTTGAATAAGTATTAAACGGCAAGCTTACTTGCGGCACAAATGACCGCAAGAACACGCCGCAGGGCCTTTCTTCGCAACATGATTAAAGGACTGTTCGCGCGGCGCTATTCTATCGCCTAGTGACGAGCCGGCAGACGGCTTAGCCGTCAGCCGTCTTCCCGCGCAGCCGGCGAACGCGGCCATCGTCCTCGTCGATCTTGGCGTCGGCGGAAGCCTCTTCCACTGCCGGCTCCGTCGCCAGCACATCGGCGTCGGGCGTGACGGTATCCGGCTGGCGATGGAACACAACGTCGCTCTGCGGCAACGGGATCTCGATCGCCTCCTGGCGGAAGCGCTTGAGGATCGCGATCCTGAGATCATTGCGCACCTTCAACCCGTCGCCCATGTCGCCGAGCATGAAGCGCAGCTCGAAATCCAGCGAATACGGACCGAAGCGCAGGAACTCGACATGCGGCTCGGGATTGCGCAGCACCAGCGGCACGGCATTCACCAGCTCGAGCAGGATATCCATCACCTTCTGCGGATCGGAATCATAGCTCACCGAAACAGGGATTTCGGAGCGCCCCATCTTGTTGCGATGGGTCCAGTTGCCGACATTGGCGTTGATCAGCTCCGAGTTCGGCACGATGATCGACTGCTTGCGGAAGGTCTCGATCTCCGTCGCACGCACCGAGATACGCTTGACGATGCCTTCCGCCGTGCCTGACACCACGTGGTCGCCAACCTTGAACGGCCTCTCGACAAGCAGGATCAGGCCGGACACGAAGTTCGACACGATGTTCTGCAAGCCGAAACCGATACCTACGGACAGCGCCGAGGCGACCAGCGCGAAGCTCGACAGATCGATACCGGCAGCCGACACGCCGATCAGCGCCGCGATGCCGACACCCAGGTAACCGATGCCTGTCTTGACCGAATTGCGCACGCCAAGGTCGACATGGCTGCGGGCCATGACGTTGTTATCAAGCCAGCGCTGGATCCAGCGCGTCAGGAGATAGCAGCCGGCAAACAGCAGGATACCGGTGAGTATGCCGACCAGCGAAATGCTGATGCCGCCGAGCCGGACTTCCGTGAACAGGCGGTAGGCGATCAGCTGCAAGTCCTGCACATGGAAGCCCCAGAGCAGCAGGATGAGCGGAATACCTGTTGCCAGCGCCACGCCGTAGATGCAGAAGCCGACGAGCAGCCCGACCTGGTCGATCACGACGGGCCCGAGCTTGAAGCGCGACGCCAGATACTGGCCAGGCCGCGTATCCCCGAAGGTTTCCGTCCGCGAAATCGCCTTGCCCGAGAGCAGGCCGATATAGGTCGTGACGCCGATCGCGCCGGTAAAGATCAGCTGCGAGGCGATGAAGCGCGCGAAACCGACATAACCGGTCAGCGCCGCGAAAATGAGACCGCCGCCCAGTACGCGGAGCACGATCGCCAGCCCCTTCGGCCAATGCCGGCCAGGCGCATCGGGATCACGGCTCTTCGCCATCATCGGCCGCCCGAAGGACGCCGCGATCAGGATCAGGCCGATGATCAGCGCCGCGATCCAACTGCGAACGACCGTGAGAACGAGTGGCGAGCCCATCGATTCGCTGATGCTGCCGAAGAAGAAGTCCAGCGCATGGACGATCGCCATGGCCAGCAGGCACGCGCTGATCGAGCTTGCACCGCGATTGGACAGGCGGACGAGACGCCACTGCGGATCGCGCGGCGCAAACACGGCATTGGTGAAGCGCCGAACGAAATAGATGACGCCGATCGTCGAAAACAGCGCTGCCACTACAGGCGCGATGTCGGGCCTCAGAACGTTGAAGCTATCGAGGAAGAGATAGGAGGTGACCAGAAGCGTCGCGAGCGACAAGGTTCTGACCAGCGTCGACCAGAAGGCAATCGACAACCGGCTGATATAGGAGGGTGGTTCATCGCTCTCCTTGCGCTGCAGGTAGTGCCCGAAGAGCCGGTAGCTGCCCGACAGAAGGATCAGGGCTGTTGCAAGCGACATGAAGATCGCGGCGGCAAAGGCGAAGGCCTTGAACTTCAGCACGAAGCCCAGCCAGCTCGCCAGCGCCTGCTGGAATGCGCCGACTTCCTGGACAAACGCGGTGCCGGCGTCGGCAAGCACGGAGGCGGAAATGTCGCTGCGGCGAAGCAGTGTCGCGGCAAACAGCTTGCGGCGCAGTTCCGCGATCTGGTTGCTCATCCGCCCGAGCGAGGCGGTCAGCGTTTCGGCATCGCCCTGCACCACATTGAGCTGCGCGCGCTCCGACATCAAGGCGTTTCGCTCGTTAGCGACGATCTCGGCCTCGGGCGGCTGCCCGTCCTTCGGCGGCTCGCCGAGTTCGGCCAGACGTGCCTTGATCTGATCGAGGCGTGGCGTGATACCACCGGCAATCCCGGCAACGCCGCGATTGAGCTCATCCGCCCGCCCCGCCAGCGCCACCAGCCCGTCATCGTCGTCGACGCTCTGCTTCAAGTTTTCCTGAAGTGCCGCAAAATCGGCCTTCGCCTTGGCCATATGCTTGGCGGCCTGATCGCCCGGCCCGCTTTGCGCCGGGGGAGTCTGCTCAGCGGCTGGCCGAGCGCTCTGCGTAGGTGCTGCGGGTGGCGGGGTCTGCGCATGGCTGGAACCAGCGCCGGCCACGGCCAGCGAGACAAACAATAAGCTCTGAAGCAGAAAACGTGTCAGCCGCAAGGTATCCCCGCCAAGTTTGGTAGCAAGTTCGGTAGTAAGAACGAGCGCCCGCTTTTCATAGGAAAGAAAGGCGACAGAAAGGCGACGCGGCTCGAAGGAATCATCTGAGCCCTCGCTATCACGTCACGATCCGGGCGGCGACGTGGAAATCGGCCGCACCCGGATCACCGCTAGGCGCTACCGCTGACGCTTGTGTCCCGAAACCTCGGCGCCGGCGTCGTGAGGCAATTGCAGAAACCGTAGCGTCGACACGACGCCGATCGCGCCGATGACAACGAAAGCCCAGCGGAAATCGACAAGTCCGGGATCGCCAAGCCCGCGAACGGCAGCCGACACGTTGAGAACGGCGGCCGCAATCGCGACACCGAGCAACATCGACATCTGCTGCAGCATGCTCGACAAGGTCGAGGCCGAACTTCTCTGCGCGCCGCTGATATCGGCAAAGGCAATCGTGTTCAGCGCGGTAAACTGCATGGAGCGCGACAGGCCGGTGATGAACAGCAAGGCGTAGATCACCAAACGCGGCGTCTCCGGCACGAGAAAGCCGCAGGCAGCAATTGTCAGTGCCGCGATCAGCCCGTTGAAGAAAAGCACCGTCCGGAAGCCGAACCGCGCGAGCAACGGCGTCGTCACCGTCTTCATGCTCAGATTGCCGAGGAAATAGACCAGCAGGTAGATGCCCGCTTCGATCGAGCTCAGCCCGAAGCCGAGCTGGAACAACAGGGGCAGCAGAAACGGCGGCGCGTTGATGGAGGTGCGGCTTGCGGTTCCGGCCGAGAGTGTGGCGATCGCAAAGGTCTGCACCTTGAACGAAGAGAGATCGAGCAGCGGATTGTCGACCCGCATGAAATGCCTGTAGGCGATGAAAGACAGCACGATGCCGGCAACCAGCATCGCGCCGACCGGCAAAAGACCGCCATGCCATTTCGCAGACAGTTCGAGCGCCGCCAGGAGAAGCGTCAACCCGGCGCCGCTCAGGATAAAGCCGCGCACGTCGAGCCGTCCGGCATCCTCCTCGCGCTGCTCCGGCACGAAACGCCAGACAAGCGCCATGCCGAGAATTCCGATCGGAAGGTTGATCAGGAAGTTCCAGTGCCAGCTTGCATAGGTGGTGATGACGCTGCCCAAAAGCGGCCCGATGACGGGTGCCGTCAGCGCCGGCCACGTAATCAAAGCGATGGCCTGCACCAGTTCGGATTTGCGTGCGTTCTTCAGCACGATGATCCGCCCCACCGGCGTCATCAACGCGCTACCGGCACCCTGGACCGCGCGGGCAAGCACGAATTCGGTCAGATTCTCGGAAAGCCCGCAGAGCAGCGAGGCGACGGTGAACACGGCGATGGACGCCATGAAGACACGGCGCGCGCCATAGCGATCACCAAGCCAGCCCGACAGCGGAATGAATGCCGCCATGGTCAGCATGTAGACGGTGATGCCGATGCTCATCGATATCGTGGGAACACCGAAGCTCGCCGCCATCTGCGGCAGCGAGGTGGTGACGATCGTGCCGTCAAGGATCTGCATGAAGAAGGATACGGCGACGACAAGCGCCACTATTTTCGAACGGCGCGCGCTGCCCGCGTCACCATCCGCCTCGACCGTCTCAACTGCTGTCATGAATCTGCCAATGTGAAATCTGGATCAAACGGCCGGCAACAGCACGTGCGGCGTGGGGCGTCGGTCGAACCCGATCGTAGATAGGCCGATCGTGCCGAGCGGGAAAGGGAAAAACGACCTGCGCGGGCAATTTCCATGCGCCGGCGCACATGACATCAGTCAAATCTGCGGCACCATCAGCCGAGGATATTGGTGATCGCCCGCAAAAACACGCCGGCCCCGATCGGGATCAACGCCTCGGGAAAATCATAATCCGGGTTGTGCAGTTGCGGATGCGTTTCGCCCGACCCGAGAAAGAACATCGCCGATGGCGCGACGGTTCGAAACAGCCCGAAATCCTCCGAGCCCTTCATCGGCAGCAGGCGGCTATCGCTCTGATGGCTGACGCCCTCGTCATCCAGCGCCCGCCGCAGTGCATCGACGGCTTCCGGCGAATTGAAGCACTGATGAAACACATCCTCATAGGTAAACTCGATCGTCAGCCCGGCCGCATCCGCCTCGTTCTTCGCCAGCATCTCGGCGCGCTGCACCAGGCCGGCCATCCGCTCGTCGGTCAGCGTCCTTAACGTTGCCCATATCTCGGCCCGCCCGGGGCTGATACCGAAGGCAGGCTCGCCGAGCCGGGCGTGGGTAACGGTCACCAGCGCGAAATCGGGACCGACAGGTGCGACGCTCCCAAGCGCCGTGAGCCCGCCAAGCAGGCTCGCCAGCGCGAATGTCGGCGCAACGCCATCCTCCGGGCAGGAGGCATGGGACGTCTTGCCGTTGAGCACGATCTTCATCCCGCGCGACGCGCAGTTGACAGGCCCTTCGCGCAGCAGCACATGCCCAAGCGGCACGCCTGGAAGATTGTGCACCGAGAGCGCCATATCAGGCTTCAGCGTTGCGAACTGAGGATCGGCGAGCACCGCGGTAGCACCTGCGCCATTCTCCTCGGCCGGCTGGAACAGCAGGATCACACGCCCCTTGTTCGGGCGCTTTTGCCCAAGCGCGGTTGCAACCGCCATCAGGATCGACATGTGGCCGTCGTGACCGCAAAGATGTCCCTTGCCCGGGATGGTCGACCGATATTCCTCGTTGGAGATTTCCTCGATCGGCAACCCATCGAGCTCACAGCGAATAAGCACCGTCGGCCCCGGAATGGCCCCATCATAGACCGCCGCAACGCCATGGCCGCCAAGGTTCGAGACGATCCGATCGGGCTTTGCCAGAAGCAGCGCTTCCTGCACCCGGCGCGCGGTTTCGACCTCCTCGCCCGACACCTCCGGGTAGCGGTGGAGCTCGCGACGAAACGCAGTGATATTTGAAAGCTCTTCCTGCGTCAGAAACATCGGCGTCATCCTGCAAATCTGCCGCATGCTATGTGCGCCTGACCTGGGTAGCAAGCCGCTTCGTGAAACGGGGAAGTTGTCCCGCACAGTCGATAGCACGGCCGAACTTTCGCTTTCCGGCTTCGGCCTATTTGTATATGTAAAGGCATATTCACAGGAGAACAGCATGGACGCGGATGAAGCCGACCGGTACCGGGCGCCTGCCTTGGACAAGGGGCTTGATATCCTCGAGCTTCTGGCGAGCGTCGAGGAGGGGCTCACCCAGGCGGAAATCGCCAAGCGCCTCGACCGCAGTCCCAACGAATTCTACCGCATGCTCGACCGGCTCGTGCGTCGTGGCTATGTCACCAAGCTTGAGGGCGACCGCTTCACGCTGACGCTCAAGCTCTTCGGCCTGTCGCAGCTGCACGCCCCTGCCCGCCGCCTCGCCTCATTCGCCATGCCGCTGATGCGCGACCTCGCCCAGCGCACCCGCCAGGCGAACCATCTCGTCGTCTTCGACCGTGGATCGGCCGTCGTCATCGCCCAGCACGAGGCGCCGAATTACTGGGGCATCTCGATCCGCGTCGGCTCGCATATGAGCCTGCTCGAAACCGGCTCCGGCCACGTGCTGCTGGCCTTCCGCACCGATGAAGAGCGCGAGATGATGATCGCCGAACATGCCCGCGATCCCAAGACCAAGCGGCCGGGACCGGAGTTCTACCAGCGCCTGAGCGACATCCGCGAACGCGGCTACGAGAAGATGCCGAGCGCCCAGACCGCCGGCGTCCACAACCTCTCCGCCCCGATCCTCGGCCCCGACGGCCGCGTCATTGCCGCCCTCACCTGCCCCTATATCGGCCTCGTCAACGCGCCCGACGCACCCGATATCGAGCAAACGATCGTCATGCTGCAACAGGCCGCGCGCGACCTGTCATTGCTGGCCGGATCGGACGTGAAGATCACGGGGTGAGCGGGCGCGAAAGCGTTCGCGAGACGGCATCACGCCAGCCGGCGATCTTCGCCTGTCTTTCGGTGTCCGGCATCGTCGGCAGGAACTGGCGGTCGCTGTGCCATGCTTTCGCGAAAGCGGCGCGCTCCGGCCAGACACCCGCCCGCGACCCCGCAAGCCATGCAGCACCGAGAGCGGTCGTCTCTTGCGCCGCGGCGCGATCCACGGGATTGGCGACGATGTCGGCGAGGCGCTGCATCGTCCAGTCGGAATTCGTCATGCCGCCATCGACCCTGAGCACTGTCCCGATCCGACGCTCGCCCCAATCCTTGCGCATAGCCACCAGCAGGTCCAGCGTCTGGTAGGCGACCGATTCAAGCGCCGCATGCGCCAACTCCGCCGGCCCGCTGTTGCGGGTCAATCCAAAGATCGCGCCGCGCGCCTGCGGGTCCCAATAGGGCGCGCCGAGACCTGTGAATGCGGGCACCATGTACACGCGTTGCCCATGATCGGCCGCAACAGCCAAAGCGCCGCTGTCGGAGGCACGCGAAATGAGGCCGAGCCCATCGCGCAGCCATTGCACGGCCGCACCCGCGATGAATATCGACCCTTCGAGCGCATAGGTCGTTTCACCGTCCAGCCTATAAGCGATCGTCGTCAGCATCCGGTTCGATGAGGCGACACGATCCCGCCCGGTATTGAGCAGCGCGAAACAACCCGTTCCATAGGTCGATTTCATCATGCCAGGATCGAAACAGGCATTGCCGATCGTCGCCGCCTGCTGGTCTCCGGCAACGCCCAGGATCGGGATTGCCGCTCCGAGGATCGACTTGTCCGTGACCCCAAAATCATCAGCGCAGTCCTTGACGTCAGGCAGGAGCGGCGCCGGTATTGCAAGCACGCCCAAAAGCTCGTCGTCCCAGGTCGCATCGGTGATGTTGTAAAGCATGGTGCGCGAAGCGTTGGTCGCGTCGGTCGCGTGAACCCGCCCGCCCGTCAAATTGAAGATAAGCCAGCTGTCGATGGTGCCGAAGCAAACACCGCCCATCCGTGCGCGCTCCCGCAGCCCTTCGACATTGTCGAGCAGCCAGCGCAACTTGGTGCCGGAGAAATAGGGGTCGAGCAGCAGCCCTGTCTTGGCGCGAACCAGCTTCTCATAACCATCCGCCTTCAAGCTGTCGCAGATTTCCGCGGTCCGCCTGTCCTGCCAGACGATTGCCCTGTAAAGCGGCCTGCCGGTCTTGCGGTCCCATACAACGGTGGTTTCACGCTGATTGGTGATCCCGATCGCGGCGATCGCCGAAGCCGCGATGCCCGCCTTGTCGATCGCCTGCCGCGCGGTGGCGACGACGCTCTCCCATATCTCCAAGGCATCATGTTCGACCCAGCCCGCCTGCGGATAATGCTGCCGGACTTCCATCTGCGCCGAGGCGACCATCGTCATTCCGTCGTCGAAGATGATCGCTCTCGACGACGTCGTGCCCTGATCGATCGCCAGAATGAACCCGCCCATGATCTGTTCCGACTGAATAGGAGTACCGTTCCCGCCGCTCGAACGGCAGGTTGCCAATATAGATTTGAAAATGGAGAGAACCGGCGACAGCCTTCGCGTGCCGCCGGCATGGAGATTGGCCGGGGTTTAAAGCCCCGGCCGTGGCGCCCGTTACTGGGACTGCCAGCTCTTGACCAGTTCGTCGTAATTGACGGTAACCGGCTTTTCCTTCTCGTTCTCGATCTTCAGCTGGGGAGCGAGGTTGCCCTTGGCGACCGCGTCCTTGTTCCAGTATTCGAGATCATGCTCTTCGGCGAGCTTCGGACCGATATCGCCCTGGACCTTGGCGCGCTCCAGGCGCTGCAGGACCTTTTCCTGCTCGGCGCAAAGCGAATCCATGGCTTCCTGGGCGGTCTTGGCGCCGGAGGACGCATCGCCGACGGCCTGCCACCAAAGCTGTGCCAGCTTCGGATAGTCAGGAACGTTGGTGCCGGTCGGCGACCACTGCACGCGGGCCGGCGAGCGATAGAACTCGACCAGACCGCCGAGCTTCGGAGCGCGCTCCGTGAAGCTCTTGTCGCGAATGGTGGATTCGCGGATGAAGGTGAGACCGACATGGCTCTTCTTCACATCGACCGTCTTCGAGGTCACGAACTGCGCATAGAGCCATGCGGCCTTGGCGCGATCGTCAGGCGTCGACTTCATCAGCGTCCAGGAACCCACGTCCTGATAGCCGAGCTTCATGCCGTCCTTCCAGTAGACGCCATGCGGGCTTGGTGCCATGCGCCACTTCGGCGTGCCGTCCTCGTTGACGACAGGCAGACCCGGCTTGACGGCATCGGCCGTGAACGCCGTGTACCAGAAGATCTGCTGCGCCACTTCGCCCTGCGCCGGCACGGGGCCGGATTCGGAGAAGTTCATGCCCTGCGCTGCCGGCGGTGCATAGGCCTTCAACCAATCCAGATACTTCTGGATCGAATAGACGGCAGCCGGACCGTTGGTATCGCCGCCGCGCGCGACGCACGAACCGACAGGACGCGAGTTCTCGTCGACCTTGATGCCCCACTCGTCGACGGGAAGACCGTTCGGAAGGCCCTTGTCACCGTTACCGGCCATCGACAGCCAGGCGTCGGTGAATCGCCATCCGAGCGACGGATCCTTCTTGCCGTAGTCCATATGGCCGAAGACCTTCTTGCCGTTCACTTCACGGCCGGTGAAGAACTCGGCGATATCCTCATAGGCAGACCAGTTGACCGGAACGCCGAGGTCGTAGCCGTACTTCGCCTTGAAGTCCGCCTTGTTCTTCTCGTCGTTGAACCAGTCGTACCGGAACCAGTAGAGGTTCGCGAACTGCTGGTCGGGAAGCTGGTAGAGCTTCTTGTCCGGCGCGGTCGTGAACTTGGTGCCGATGAAGTCGTTGATGTCGAGTCCCGGATTGGTGACATCCTTGCCTTCGTTCGCCATCCAGTCGGTCAGCGAGCGGGCCTGCTGGTAGCGCCAATGGGTGCCGATCAGGTCAGAGTCGTTGACGTAAGCGTCGTAGATGTTCTCGCCCGACTGCATCTGCGTCTGCAGCTTTTCGACGACGTCACCTTCGCCGATCAGGTCGTGGGTGATCTTGATGCCGGTGATGGCGGTGAACGCCGGCGCCAGCACCTTCGATTCATATTCATGGGTGGTCAGTGTTTCGGAAACGACCTTGATGTCCATGCCAGCGAAGGGTTTCGCCGCATCGATGAACCATTGCATTTCCTTTTCCTGGTCAGCGCGCGAGAGCGACGAAAGTTCGCCGACTTCCTTGTCCAGGAATGATTTCGCCTCGTCCATGCCGGCATAGGCGGAACCCGCCATGGCCAGCAAGATGCCTGCTGTTGTCGCTAGTAGATGCCGTCGCATGATATCCTCCCAAGGTTTGCGATTGCAGTCTTCACGTCAGGCGGCCAGTACCCCCGGCCATCTGTATCTCCCTGGCCTCACACGTAGCGGAACACGCCGATGGCGTAGACTACGGCAAGCCCAAGAGCCCACCACAGGTTGGGCCCGACGAGGCCCAGCCATGCGAGATGAATGAACGCTGCTCCCAGCAGCGAAATGAAGAGACGGTCTCCCCGCGTAGTCTCGAACCTCAAGACCCCGACACGCGGCGAGCCGCCCGGCGCCAGATATTCCCAGATGCTCATGCCGATCAGGAGCACGAGGATCGTGAGAAAGAACAATGCGGTCGGCAGCGTCCACGCCATCCAGGAAAAGTTCATGTCTGGTCTCCCCTTTAGACGCGGCCGAGCGCGAAGCCCTTGGCGATGTAGTTGCGGACGAAGTAGATGACGAGCGCGCCGGGAATGATGGTGAGCACGCCGGCCGCCGCCAGCACGCCCCAGTCCATCCCCGAGGCCGAGACCGTGCGCGTCATGATCGCCGAGATGGGCTTGGCGGCCGTGGTCGTCAGCGTGCGGGCCAGTAGCAACTCCACCCACGAGAACATGAAGCAGAAGAAGGCCGCCACCCCGATCCCCGATGCCACCAGCGGCATGAAGATGCGGATGAAGAAACGCGGGAACGAATAGCCGTCGATATAGGCCGTCTCGTCGATCTCCTTCGGCACGCCGGACATGAAGCCTTCGAGGATCCAGACCGCCAGCGGCACGTTGAACAGGCAATGCGCCAGCGCGACAGCAATGTGGGTGTCGATCAGGCCGAATGCCGAATAGAGCTGGAAGAACGGCAGCGCGAAAACGGCGGGCGGTGCCATGCGGTTGGTCAAGAGCCAGAAGAACAGGTGCTTGTCGCCGAGAAACCGGTAGCGCGAGAAGGCATAGGCCGCAGGCAACGCCGCCAGCACCGAGATGACGGTGTTCATCACCACATAGGTGATCGAGTTGATATAGCCGTTGTACCACGACGGATCGGTGAAGATGATCGTGTAGTTCCTGAGCGTCGGGTTCTGCGGCCAGAGCGAGAAGGTGCCGGTGATCTCGGCATTCTCCTTGAAGCTCATGTTGACCAGCCAGTAGATCGGCAAGAGCAGGAAGATGATGTAGATGGTCGAGACCACCCAGGAGAAGTTGCCGGCCGGCTTGTATTTCATCGTCTGTGTCATGGATTGGGCCATTGTCCTCTCCTCCTCACGCGTTCTCGTCGCCACTGGTCATCACGGTGTAGAAGATCCATGAGAGCAGCAGGATGATCAGGAAGTAGATGATCGACATCGCGGCCGCCGGACCGAGGTCGAACTGACCGACGGCCATCTTCACCAGATCGATCGACAGGAAGGTGGTCGAATTGCCGGGGCCGCCGCCGGTGACGACGAAGGGTTCAGTGTAGATCATGAAGCTGTCCATGAAGCGCAGCAGCACGGCGATCAGCAACACGCGCTTCATCTTCGGCAGCTGGATGTAGCGGAAGACGGACCAGCGCGACGCGCCATCGATCTTCGCCGCCTGATAATAGGCATCCGGGATCGACACGAGGCCGGCGTAGCACAACAGCACCACAAGGCTCGTCCAATGCCAGACGTCCATGACGATGACGGTGATCCACGCATCGACGGGATCGCGGACGTAATTGTAGTCGAGCCCGATCGCCTCCAGCGTATGGCCGAGCAGGCCGATATCGACGCGCCCGAACACCTGCCAGATCGTGCCGACGACGTTCCACGGGATCAGCAGCGGCAAGGCCATCAGCACGAGGCAGACGGGCACACCGATCCCCTTCTTCGGCATGTTGAGCGCGATGAATATGCCGAGCGGAATCTCCAGCGCCAGGATGATCAACGAGAAGGCAAGATTGCGCTGCAAGGCCGCCCAGAAGCGATCGGATTGCAGCGTCTGCACGAACCAGTCCGTGCCCGCCCAGAAGAACTCGTTGTTCCCGAACGTATCCTGCACCGAGTAATTGACGACCGTCATCAGCGGGATCACCGCCGAGAAGGCGACGAGCACCAGCACAGGCAGCACCAGAAACCAGGCCTTGTTGTTCCAGGTCTTGTTCATGGCTCAGCCCTCCCTGCCGACGCGCCAGGAATCGGCGTAGATGTTGATGGCCTTGGGATCGAAGGTGACCCGCGCCTCCGCGGGTATCTCGGCATCCTCGGTCAAAACGATGGCGATCGGCTGGCCCGCGAAATCCGCCCGCACGATCTTCTGCCGGCCGATATCCTCGACCCGGTTGATGGTGACGGGCATGCCGTCGCGCCCAAGGCGGATGAATTCCGGCCGGATGCCGAGCTCCGTCTTGGCGCCCGCGGCAGCCATCGGCGCGTAGTCGAGAGACAGGGTCTCGCTCCCCATTGTCACCCTGCTGCCGTCGAGCTTTGCCGGCAGGACGTTCATGCCGGGCGAACCGATGAAGTAACCGACGAAAGTGTGGCTCGGCTTTTCGAAGAGTTCGGCGGGCGTGCCGATCTGCACGATCTCTCCCTCGTACATGACGACGACCTTGTCTGCGAAAGTCAGCGCTTCCGTCTGGTCGTGCGTGACATAGACCATGGTGAAGCCGAACTGCTTGTGCAGCCGCTTCAGCTGCGAGCGCAGCACCCATTTCATATGCGGGTCGATGACCGTCAGCGGTTCGTCGAACAGGATGGCGTTGACGTCGCTGCGCACCAGTCCCCGGCCGAGCGAGATCTTCTGCTTCTGGTCGGCGGTCAGCCCCTGCGCCTTGCGCCGCGCCATCGGTGTGAGATCGATCATCTCGAGAATTTCGCGAACGCGACGATCAACCTCGGGCTCCGATACGCCGCGGTTGCGCAGCGGAAAGGCGAGATTGTCGTAGACGGTCATCGTGTCGTAGATCACGGGGAACTGGAACACCTGCGCGATGTTGCGCGCCTGCGTCGCCAGATTGGTCACGTCCTTGCCGTCGAACAGGATGCGGCCATGCGAAGGCTGCAGCAGGCCGGAGATGATGTTGAGCAGCGTCGTCTTCCCGCAGCCGGATGGCCCGAGCAGCGCATAGGCGCCGCCGTCGTTCCATTCGTGATCGACTTCGCGCAGCGCGTAGTCCTTGTCCGATTGCGGGTTCGGCCCGTAAGCGTGGCGGATGTGGTCGAGCGTGATGCGTGCCATGTCCCTACCCCTTCAAGCCGTTGCGCCGGACGAGATCGCCCGGCCGCTGGTGTCGAATGCCATCAAGTGGCGGCCATCAAGAAACACGCCGATATCGGTGTCCGGATCGATGTCGTGAATGCCATGCGCCAGCATCACCCAGCGCACACCCTCGTAATCGAGGTAGACGAAGCTCTCCGAGCCGGTGATCTCCGATAGCTGCGTGCGCGCCCTGAGTTGCACGGCGCCCGGCGTCTGCGCGGCAAGCCCGAGATGATGCGGATGAAACGCCACCGTCACCGGTCCATCGGCCATGCCGGCCAGATGCGCCGGCACCGAAAACACATCGCGCCCGTCGCGCTGGAACGTCGCGCCGGCTTTCACGACATCGATAAAGTTGAGCGGCGGATCGGCGAAAGTCTTGGCGGTGGTGAGGTCGCGAGGCGTACGGTAGACCGAAATCGTCGGCCCGAACTGCGTCACCCGCCCTTCCGACAACGTCGCCGTATTGCCGCCGAGCAGCAGCGCTTCGGATGGCTCGGTGGTGGCATAGACGAAGATGGCGCCGGATTGCGCGAAGATCCTGGGCAGCTCGGCGCGCAGTTCTTCGCGCAGCTTGTAGTCGAGATTGGCAAGCGGCTCGTCCATCAGCACGAGGCTGGCGTTCTTGACCAGCGCGCGGGCAAGCGCCGTGCGCTGCTGCTGACCGCCGGAGAGATTGAGCGGCGTGCGGTCGAGATAGGGCGTCAGCCGCAGCAGATCGGCGGCCTTGCGGACTTCGCGATCGATGGTCGCGGTATCCTTGCCCGATATGCGCATCGGCGAGGCGATGTTCTCGTAGACCGTGAAGGCGGGGTAGTTGATGAACTGCTGGTAGACCATTGCGACATTGCGCTTCTGCACCGGCATGCCGGTGACATCGACGCCGTCGAAATGGATCGTCCCGCTGGTCGGCCGGTCGAGCCCGGCCATCAGCCGCATCAGCGACGTCTTGCCGGACAGGGTCGGTCCCAGGAGCACGTTCAGCGTGCCGCGTTCAAACGCGAGATCGGTCGCGTGGATATGCGTATCCGCACCCACCGTCTTTGCGATGTTTCGCAATTCCAGCATTCAGGTTCCCGTGCCTCCTCACAGCGGGGACCACATGCCGCTCTTTTATCCGGCCATCTGAGCCGGTAGCGCGGCCATGTACTCCTCCAAAACCGCGGCTTGCTCCCTCGTCAGGCGCAAGCCCTCCTTCGTTCTCCTCCAGAGCACGTCATCGGCGTGTCTCGCCCATTCGTGCTCGATCAGGTAGCGAACCTCCACCTCATAGAGGTCGCTCCCGAAACAGCGCCCGAAATCCTCGGTCCCGCGCGCCTGTCCCAAAAGCACCGCAGCCTTCGTGCCGTAGCGGCGAACGAGGCGGCGGGCATGCGTATCGATGAGAAACGGATAGCTGCCCTTCAGCTTGCGCACTTCCGCCTCGTATCCCTGAGCCGGAAAGTCGCCGCCGGGCAGATGGCTCTTGGCAGTCCACGGGGCACCCTTGGCGCCGATTGCCGCACCGATCTTCTCCAGCGCGTGTTCCGACAGCCGGCGATAGGTGGTGAGCTTGCCGCCGAACACATTGAGCAAAGGCGCCGGCGCGCCCTCACCCTCGAGCTTCAGCACGTAATCGCGCGTCGCTTCCTGCGCCTTGGACGCGCCATCGTCGAACAGCGGACGCACGGCCGAATAGGTCCAGACGATATCCTCAGGCCGCACAGGCTCGTTGAAATACTCGCTCGCGGCCTTGCAGAGATAAATTGTCTCCTCGTCGGAGATTTTCACATCCTTCGGATCGGCCTTGTAGTCGCGATCGGTGGTGCCGATCAGCGTGAAATCCTGCTCGTAGGGGATCGCGAAGATGATGCGGTTGTCGGGGTTCTGGAAGAAGTAGGCCCTGGGATCGTTGAACTTCTTCTTCACCACGATATGGCTGCCCTGGACGAGACGCACATGCCGCGCCTCGTTCTGCCCGAAGGCAGCGCGAATGACGTGATCGACCCATGGACCGGCTGCGTTGACCAGCATCCGCGCCTGGAAATGCCGCTTCTCGCCGGTCACCGTATCAACGGTCTCGATCGCCCAGACACCGTTCTCGCGGTGCGCGGAGACGACCTTGGTGCGCGGCATGATCAGCGCGCCCTTATCGGCCGCGTCGCGCGCGTTCAGCACCACCATGCGAGCGTCATCCACCCAGCCGTCGGAATATTCGAACGCCTTGGTGAACAGCGACTTCAGCGGTTTGCCCGCCGGATCGCGGCGCATGTCGAGCACCTTGGTCGGCGGTAAAAGCTTGCGACCACCGAGATGGTCGTAGAGGAACAGCCCCAGCCGGATCAGCCAAGCCGGCCGGATGCCGCCCTTGTGATAGGGCAGCACGAAGCGCATCGGCCAGATGATATGCGGCGCCATCGCCCACAGGATCTCGCGCTCCATCAGCGATTCGCGCACCAAACGAAACTCGTAATGTTCGAGATAGCGCAGGCCGCCATGAATGAGCTTGGTGGCACCAGAGGACGTGCCGGAGGCGAAATCGTTCATCTCGGCCAACGCAACGGAATAGCCGCGCCCGATCGCGTCACGCGCGATACCGCAGCCGTTGATGCCGCCACCGATAACGAAAAGATCGTGAATCTGACCGCTCACGCGTCCCATGCCCCCAGAAAATGCCGCAACGCAAACAACACAACGCAATTGCGAAAGTGAAAACAGTTAAAGCGAAACTTATTCGAATGTCAAACGAATGTTTCGCACAGTTATGCCGCGCGCCGATGTCGGGCGTGTGACAGCGCGAAATGCCTGCATTCGAAATTATCGAGGAATTTCAATTGGGCTCGGCAACCCTGAAATAGGCGCGAGGCGGCGCGCCGAGCATGCGCTTGAACATGGTGGTGAACGCCGCGACGCTTTCGTAACCGAGATCGAACGCAACTGTCGTGACCGGCTGGCCCGCCGCCAGCCGCGGCAACGCCGTGAACAAGGCTGCCTGCTGTCGCCATGTGGAAAGGCTGATGCCGGTCTCGCGCCGGAAAGCGCGGGTAAACGCCCGCCGGCTCATGTTCAGCTGCTCGGCCCAGTCGTCGATCAGGAGCCGCGCCGTCGGGTTCGCCAGAAAGGCGCGGCAGAGCCCCGCAAGCCTTGCGTCACCAGGAATGGGCAGACCGAGCGAGCGGTCCGGCAAACGCGAAATCTCCTCGAGCAGCAGCGCCACCACCAGCCGCTGCCGCCGCGAACCCTTGAGGTCTCCACTTGGAGATACCGCTTCGATGATCAGCGCTCGCGCAAGATCGGTAAGCCCGACCACGCGAATGGCCTCAGGCAGCGCGACCAGCGCATCGGAGCTGATATAGGCCGAAAGCATGGTGACCTCGCCCAGCATATCCACAGAGTGGTCCAGCTCGGCCGGTATCCACAGCGCATGCTCCGGCGGCACCATCCAGCGTCCCTGCCGCGACGACACCATGACCACGCCGGTGCGCGCATAGACGAACTGCGCGCGGCTGTGCCGATGGGTGGCCACGTGATAGCCCGAAGGATACTCCGACGGGATGGTGTGAACCGGCTCGGACGCCGCTTCGATTGCCGCCAGCCGCTCGACATGGAGCTTCGCCAGCTCCGCCGACGTCATATTTTGCAACGCTTTCATAAGCCCTGGCCCAATCGCGAAAGAATGAGACCAAAACACGAAAGCGGGACTGCCGCAAGGAGACTATGCGGATAGTCAGTTTCTCAGGAGGAACATCGTGACGACAGGTACAATGACGGCGGAGAAACACTCCGCGGAACAGACGGTTTTCAGCATCATCATGGCAGTCAGCTTCTGCCATCTCTTGAACGACACGATGCAGTCGCTCATCCCGGCCCTCTATCCGATGATCAAGGACGGCTACGGTCTCGACTTCACCCAGATCGGCCTGCTCGGCCTGGTCTTCCAGGTCACGGCCTCGCTGCTGCAGCCGCTGATCGGCATCTACACCGACAAGCGCCCGCTCCCCTATTCGCTCTCGATCGGTATGGGCTTCACGCTGATCGGCCTGGTGCTGCTCGCCTATGCGCATGCCTACTGGGTGCTGCTCGTCGGCGCTGGCGTTGTCGGCCTCGGCTCAGCGGTCTTCCACCCGGAATCCTCGCGCGTCGCCCGCCTTGCGTCGGGCGGACGCCATGGTCTGGCGCAGTCGCTGTTCCAGGTCGGCGGCAATTTCGGCTCGGCCATCGGCCCGCTGGCCGCCGCCTTCATCGTGCTGCCGCGCGGACAGACCAGTGTCGCATGGTTCTCGGTTGCCGCATTGACGGGCATGATCATCCTGTGGCGCGTCGGCGTCTGGTATTCGAACCACCGCCGCACCAATGCCGGCCGCAAGGCCGCGGTGCCCGCCGTCGTGCTGCCGCGCGCCAAGGTGATCATGTCGATCGCGGTCCTCGCCATGCTGGTCTTCTCGAAATACGTCTACATGACCAGCCTTTCGAGCTACTACACCTTCTACATGATCGAACGCTTCCAGGTGTCGGTCCAAGAGGCGCAGATCCTGCTCTTCGTCTTCCTGGGTGCGGTTGCCATCGGCACGGTCGCGGGCGGCCCGATCGTCGACTGGTTCGGCACCAAGTTCACCATCTGGTTCTCGATCCTCGGCGCTCTGCCCTTCACCCTGGCGCTGCCCTATGCGGGCTACACCTGGACGATCGTGCTGACCTTCGTGATCGGCATCATCCTGGCCTCGGCCTTCTCGGCCATCGTCGTCTTCGCGCAGGAACTGGTGCCCGGACGCGTCGGCATGATCGCCGGCCTGTTCTTCGGCTTCGCCTTCGGCATCGGCGGCATCGGCGCCGCGGCCCTTGGCATGGTCGCGGACCGCATGGGCATCGTCTTTGTCTACAACATCTGCTCCTACCTGCCGCTGCTCGGCCTGCTCACCGTCTTCCTGCCGGACCTCGGCAAAGGCCGGCGCCACGCAACATCAGCGAAATAGCCGAGGCAAGCCGAGCACCATCTAAACCACAAAAGGCCGAAGCACCTGCTTCGGCCTTTCGTCTTTGAATGTCATGTGAAGCTTTTGAGCCGGCCCCAATTCCGGACAATAAAAAAGGCCGGGGCGAAACCGCACCGACCTTCCTATTCGCATCTCACACCAGTGCCAGTACATCCGTGGTCAAAAGCATAAAAGCGATACCGGCAACTGCGAGCGTCCGCTGTGTGGAACACTGACCAGCAATGCCGATGGGCCTCATATGGGAGGTCAATGTGGCGAATTCAAGTCCGGGAGGGAAATTGCAGAAAATGGCGACCCCTGCAGGATTCGAACCTGCGACCACCTGCTTAGAAGGCAGGTGCTCTATCCAGCTGAGCTAAGGGGCCACACTGCCGATGCGCCTGGGCGCATCGAAGGCATGGGCTCTGGCAGCGATCGGTAGGGTCCGATCAGTGCGTCCAGGGCTGCGTGCGCGTATAGCGGAAATTATCCGGATATGCCACCGTCTGACGCTGCGGATCTTTCGGCGTGATCACCCGGTATTCGATGCCGTTGCGCTGCGCGTAGGCTTCGGCCAGTTCCTGCGTTTCGAAATTCAGCTTCACCTGCTGGCGCATGTCCGACGACGAGGTGTAGCCCATGATCGGGTCGATCGTGCGCGGCGCTTCCTGATCGAACTCCAGCACCCAGAGATGAGTCTTTGCCTTGCCGGATTGCATGGCGGTCTTTGCTGGACGATAGATCTTGGCAGACATAGCTGCACGCCTCCGAATTATGGCTTTCGCAATCAATGGACTGCCCCCGTGCGGGACATCTTCATCTACGATCGCACAGATAGATGAATTTTGCTTAGCGGCGAATCCCTTCCTTTTCAAGCGAAAAGCCATTAGGTCCGCGCGCCAGCGAGCTACCCCTTGAACGAGGCCTGCACCGCCTTGTCCGGCGCCTTCCGGCAGCCGGAAAACAGGTCAAGCTTCGCATCGTAGACGCTGGTTTCGACATCCATCAGTCCGAGAACGCTGTGGAAGAAATTGTCATGCGACACGGGATTGGCGGCGCTCGCGGCAAGGCAGGCCGGATCGATGCCGGAAGCCGCGCTGAAATCGGGCGACAGCCAGACGATGATCGGCGCCCGCGTCTGCTCCGCCGGGGCGATGATATAGGGCGCGCCGTGAAGATAGAGCCCGTTCTCGCCGAGCGATTCGCCATGGTCGGAGACGTAGAGCATCGAAGCCGAAATCCTGTCCTGGTGCTTCTTCAGATTGTCGATGACCTTGGCCACCACGTGATCTGTGAAGAGGATCGTGTTGTCATAGGCATTGACGACCTCCTCCGGCTTGCAGGCGCCGAATTCGGGTGTGCGGCAATCCGGCGTGAAGCGGCGGAAATCGTCGGGGTAGCGCCTGTAGTAGGCCGGCCCGTGGCTTCCGAGCTGATGCAGCACGAGAACGCTGTCGCTTTTCACATTCGAGAGCCAGTCGCCGAGCTTGTCGAGCAGCACCGTGTCGAGGCATTCGCCATCCGTGCAGAAGCGCGGATCGGCGGCATCGGGCAGGAAGCGATAGGGAATGCGGTTGGCGACGCCATAGCTGCCGGTATCGTTGTCCCACCACTCGACGTCGACCTTTGCGTGGCCGAGAATATCGGTGAGGTTATCCGTTTCGAGGCCCTTGCGGTGCGTATAGTCCGCCCGCGGATAGACCGAATACATGCAGGGCAAGGACACCGCCGTGGAGGTGCCGCAGCTCGTCGAATTCTTATAGTAGATGACGCCGCGCGCCTTCATCTCGGGATTGGTCTCGCGCGGGTAGCCGCCGAGCGAGAAATTCTGCGCCCTGCCCGTCTCGCCGGCAACGATGATCGTCACCCGGGGCTTACCATTGGCGCTCGCCGTGCGCTGATGCGCATCCGTACCGAGCGGCCGGCGCACGATATAGCGGTCATCCTCCGAGGCGAAGGCGAAGCGCGCGGCACTGCCGATCGGAACGAAGGGGTTGAGCGTCAGCATCAGGTCCTTGTGGAGACGCCCGACCGAGGCATAGGTCTGCGAGAATCCGAGCCCGGCCGCAATGGTGATACCAAGGCACGGCACGATGACGGCCATGTTCCAGACGAACTTCTTCAGGAACGGCTTGTGAACGACCCTGACCCAGATGATGAACAGCGACGGCAACACGCCGGCGAGCAGGATGTGCAGCAGGAAGGACAGCGTGATCAGATGCGCCGATTCCGCCTGCGTCGTCACCGCCGCATTGCGGATCATCTCCTTGTCGATGATCACGCCGAACTGGTCCGTGAACCAAGACGACACCACCGCCACCATCAAAAAGAAGATCAGCGCAGGCTTTGTCAGGTATTTTACGGAGAAAGTCGTCAGCGCCGCAATCGTCAGCGTCGAAATGCCGATCACGAAGGCGGCGAAGGCAACGGGGGCCGAGGAGAGATAACCGAAAGCGCGGGTCCAGAAGGTGTGGTTGGCCACCACGAGAATATAGATCGCCGTCAGCACCGATAGCGTCACGCTCCCGATCTTCGGCCGAAAGCTCTCGCTGGGCTCCGCTAAAACCGTGTCTTCCAAGTCTACCCATCCTGAAACCGCATGCCCGGCAAAGATGCCGAGCGACCAAGCCGCGGGGGATGGCATTCGATACTGACACCAACCTGAACGGATAGGAGAGAGCCGATCCTTGTGAAAAGACGATTTTAGTTATTGCAGCGCATGATCGAACCGTGTATTGCGCTCCTCGTTGGCACGGAGTGTAGCGCAGTCTGGTAGCGCATCTGGTTTGGGACCAGAGGGTCGGGAGTTCGAATCTCTCCACTCCGACCATCATCACCATGCTGAAATAGCTGGTAAATTTCCCTGAAAATATGATCGATCGATGTAGCAAGGCAAATGCCTTGTGAGAGCTGCGGCGCGCGTCGCTACCGGCTTTGCGGCAACCCGCCAAGAGAACCGCCGGCCTTGCCCGCGAGATGGACGAAGACAAAGTCCTGACGATGCGGCAGCTCGAGCGCTTGCGCGACGTTCATGATCCCAAGCGGAATCCGCCGTCCATCCCTTTGAATTGATACTTCGACCAGCGGCTTGCATTCGTTCATCATCACCGTCTCCTCCTTATGTCTGTCCACCGCCATCCTCATGCAGCCCGCTGAGCGCGGTGGATAGGAACGTCGGCAGCGTGAACTGCCAGTAGAGACGTTCCCAGAGCGACGCATCCGGATCCGCATCGAGCAGTGCCTCCAGCGGCATCGAGGGAAATGCCCGTGTCTGTCCGGATACCGGCTGGCTTGCCGCGCTGTCGCAAAATGCCTGGCTGGTCATGGCGCATCCCCTTTCGTTCCATGAGAGGAGCCTAGGGCGGGGCCGGCGATCTCGAAATCCTATTGGGGTTTAGCTGCAACCATACCAAGGTATGTGGCATTTCAGCTCCGATGAGCTCTGCCAGCACGAATCAGAAAACCATCCCCGACAGGCAAGGCCAGGGATGGTTGGCGTCGGATAGTCGCTTCAGCTTACGCGCCGCGGCGTGTGCTCTCGAACAAGAACCATGCGCGGCGCTCGCCTTCATCGATCCAGTTTTCCAGAAGGCTGGTCGTCGCGACGTCGTTATGCTCGGATGTCAGCTCGTGCAGCTGGCGCATCAGGCCCACGAGCTGCTTGTTGTCGTCGCGCAGCTCGGCAAGCATGTCCTCTGGCGTCACGTAATCAGCATCGTTGTCGAGCAGCCGTTGCAGGCGCCCGATGTGGCCGATGGAGCGCAGTGTCGTACCGCCGATCTTGCGGGCGCGCTCCGCGATGTCGTCGGTCATGGCGAAGATCTGCTCGCCCTGCTCGTCCAGCATCAGGTGATAATCGCGAAAGTGCGGGCCGGACATGTGCCAATGAAAATTCTTCGTCTTGATATAGAGCACGAACACATCGGCAAGCAGCGCGGTCAGCGCGGCCGCGATATCGGTCGTGGCGTTCGAGGAGAGATCGGTCGGAGTGGCGAGCGCTGCACGCTGGATTCTGGATGCGGGTTGATATGTCATGGTCGGTGTCTCCTGATGATGGGGTGTGAATGGGGCGGGGTCAGTGGATGGTCGGCGCGATCAGCAGGACCGGCAGGCGCGTCTCGTTGGTGTGGACGGTGATCGCGATCCGCTTCGGCCGCTCCACGTCGGGCAGCTGCGCCGACTGGCTGGTTACGACTTGTTTGGCTGCCAGGGAAAACGTCTTCTTGGACGACGACATGGGATCGGCTCCATTCCGGTGAATATGGCTGGAGCTTAGGCGGCCTTCTTTGGTCGGCCTATTCTATGGTCGTCTAGTCGGGCCACACCTAAGTATAGTTATGGAGCGGATGGCAAGGGAGTAGCTTTCTCCTATGCCTCACGTCCCCTCCGTGAGGCGGTAGCGCCGCACGCTACCTGTCTTCAATGCCGCCCCCGCATCGAAGACGCGGATCCCTCCCCCGGATCCGCCAGAGACCGCCCCGTACCCCCGGGGCGGTCTTTCCTTTTTGGGGTGGACCTAGAAAATCACCCGGTGCGGATGCGTGAAGATCTCGAAATCCTCTCCGCGCGCAACGGCGATCATGGTGATCCCGGCCTCCTCGGCCGTGCGAATGGCATAGGCAGTCGGCGCCGAAATCGCGATCAAGATCGGACTGCCGAGGAACCCGGCTTTCTGGATCATCTCGATCGAAAGCCGGCTGGTCACGACAACCGCGCCGCTGCCGCCGGAAACGCCCGAGCCGACGACGGCACCGCAGAGCTTGTCGAGCGCGTTGTGCCGGCCGACATCCTCACGCACCGCCACAAGCCCGCTCCCCGACACGAAAAACCCGGCGCCATGGACCGCGCGGGTCTTGTGGTTGAGCTGCTGGTGATCGCCGAGGCTCGCCACTGCGCGTGCGATTTCATCAGGCGTGATCGTGAGATCGGAGGACAGCACGGGCCGAACCGTGCGCACGGCCTGCTCCAGCGATTCGATGCCGCAGAGACCGCAACCGACCGGCCCCATCATGTGCCGCCGGCGCGCACGCAGCTTCTCCTCGACATCGTCGACAAGCGCGATCTGCACGTCGATGCCAACCTCGTCCTGAACGATCTCGATCGCCTCGATCTGCGAGACCGTGTCGATCAGCCCTTCGGTGAGGCTGAAACCAACGGCAAAATCGACGAGATCATCCGGCGTCGCCATCATCACCGCATGCGAGCTGCCACCGTAGGAAAAGGCGATCGCCACTTCCTCGGGAACGCTGCGCGTCGCGGGCGCGGCAACACCACCCCGAAAGGCGATCGTCTGCACTGCTTCATGACTCGCTCGGCTATCGACGAAACTGATATTCACTCTGCTCTTCCCTGAACAACGCGGCATCGCCGGATGGTGGTCCGCTCGATACGCACTATAGGCCCGGACCGGCCGGTCTGTCCTCGTCAAAGAACGGCCGCCTGCGGCCAGCACCAGCCGGGTCGGTTGCAAATACGGTCAATCACCTGAAACAAAAGGCAAAACACCTTTTGCGCAAACGACACCTATGTATAGGTTAGAATGACGGTCGCGATCGCTATCATGCGCGCCAAGGTAGATGGGGATCTTATCATGAGCGCGGAACGAGCCGGTGTGCTGTTCAATCAACGTGGTGGCACGGGCCATCGTGTCACCGTCGCGCTGATATCAGCCTTCCTGATGGCGATCGTCTTTGTGATCGATACTTTCACCGAGATCGAAGGCGCGATCGCGGTTCTTTATGTCATGGCTCTCCTGCTTGGCTCGGAGATTTTGACCCGCACCGGACTGCTGCTGACGTCGATCGTCTGCATCTTCCTGACGGTCCTCTCCTATTTCCTGACCCACGGCCCCGATCCTGACCTGCAGACCTTCATTCGTCTCGCGGTCGCCTTGGCGGCGCTTGCCATCACCATGGCCCTGCTCTTGCGAAACGATGCCTTCCGCGCCGAGCTGATCGAAAGAAACGCCGAAATCCGCGAAAGCGAAGCCCGCTATCGCTCGATCTTCGATGGCGCCCGCGTCGCGCTCTGGGAGCGGGATTACTCGCGGCTGCACGCTTACCTGTCGGAGTTGAAGGCCGCCGGCGTTACCGATCTGGAAGACCACGCGCGCCGGCACCCCGAGATCATCGACCACTGCATCGGCCTGCTGCGCACGGTCGCGGCCAACGAAGCGGCCCGTGAGCTGGTCGGGACATCCGCCAACAGCGGTTCGCGAGAATCGATGGCCGATTTCATCGCCTCCGGCGACAAGACCTTCCTGCATCTGATGAATGCGATGTTCACGGGCCAGCCCTATTTCGAAGGCAAGGGCAGGATCACGACCGACAGCGGCGAAATCAGGCAGGTGCTTTTGAGCATCAGTTTTCCCGAGGACACCGCCGCCTTCAACCGCGTGGTCGTCGGCATGGTCGACATCACCCAGCGCGAGATGACGGAAGCAGCACTGGTCGAGGCCCGCGCCGAATTCGCCAAGGCGTCGAAAGCGGCCACCATCGGCGCCCTCTCCGCCTCACTGGCGCATGAACTGAACCAGCCGCTCGGCGCCATCGCCGTCAACGCGCAGACGCTGATTCGCTGGCTGGATCGCGACCCGCCGGATCTCTCGGCGATCCGCCGCTCCGCCGAACGCATTATCCGCGACGGGCAGCGCGCCAGCGACATCATCCACAACACCCGCAACCTCCTCACCCAGCAGGAAAGCAAAGCCGAGTGGATCGACCTGTCGACGCTGATCGACGAAACCCGCTCGCTGGTCGAGCACGACCTGAAACGCGACGGCATCGCGGTGACCGTTCGCCCGGGCGAAGGCGTGCCGCAGGTCAAGAGCGTGCGGGTGGAGATCCAGCAGGTGATGATCAACCTCATGACCAACGCCATCCAGGCGATCAACGGCGCCAAGTGCCCTGTCCGCGAGATCATCGTCGAGATCCAGCCAGCCGATGGCATGGTCGGCGTGTCGGTCAGGGATAGCGGCCCGGGCATTAGCCCCGAGGGGATGGAGAAGCTTTTCACGCCCTTCTACACCACCAAGGCGGAGGGGCTCGGAATGGGCTTATCGATCTGCCGCAGCACGCTGGAAAGCCGCGGCGGCAAGCTCGACGGCTTCAATCATCCCGATGGCGGCGCGGTGTTCAAGATGACGCTACCGATCGAGGATCCGCATCTGTAAACGCCCGCATCCGGTTGTGCGTCCCGCTCAACGCGCGGCGGACGTGAACAACCTAAACCCTTGTATGATACCGTTTCGCGGTATCGGCGCGCATATTAGAGGAACCAAGCAAGCATCCGAGTCCGAAATATCAACGTACCGGAATACCCATAGGTCCCTCTCTTGCCCCACATTTCCACCATCGCCATCGTCGACGACGACCAAGCCATCCGGGAGGCGCTCGACGATCTTGTCCTGTCCTGCGGCTACCAAAGCCTGCTGTTCGCCAATGCCGAGGAGTTCCTGGCCTACGAGGATCGCGCCTCGATCGACTGCATGCTTCTCGACGTCTCCATGCCCGGCCTGAGCGGCATCGAGCTGCAGGCCGAACTGAACAAGACGCCGTCGAGACCGCCGATCATCTTCATGACCTCCTATCGCGACGACCGAACCCGGTCGGCGGCGCTCGATGGCGGCGCCTTCGCAGTTCTCGGCAAGCCTGTCGATATCAAGCACCTCCTCGCCTGTCTCGAATCGGCGCTTCAACCCAAGACCTGACGGAGGCAGCCACCGTGGCGCGTGGCCTGAAACGCAAAACGCCAGGTCTCTCGACCTGGCGCTGTAAGGGCGTGGCTCTCGTTCAAGCCGCGGAAGATTGCCGCTTCGGCAGCTTCCAGCCTGGGCGGACGAAGTGGCAGGTATAGCCATTCGGAATCCGCTCCAGATAGTCCTGGTGCTCCGGCTCGGCCTCCCAGAAATCGCTGACTGGCGCGAGCTCGGTGACGACCTTGCCCGGCCACAGGCCGGATGCGTCGACATCGGCGATCGTATCCACCGCGATGCGCTTCTGCTCATCATTGGCGTAGTAGATGGCCGAGCGGTAGCTGGGGCCGAGATCGTTGCCCTGGCGATTGGGCGTTGAGGGATCGTGGATCTGGAAGAAGAATTCCAGAATGTCGCGATAGCTGGTTTTCGCGGGATCGAAGAGGATCTCGATCGCCTCGGCGTGGTTGCCGTGATTGCGATAGGTCGCATTGGCGACCTCGCCGCCGGTGTAACCCACGCGCGTCGTCTCGACACCTGGCATGCGCCTGATCAGATCCTGCATCCCCCAGAAACAACCGCCTGCAAGCACTGCGCGTTCGATAGTCATCGAATATCTCCATTCCCTGAGGTTCGTTACGGAATTCATCGGGCGGCAGTCCCGGATGTCTCCACCCATCCTGCCTGAGCCACCTGCAAAGGCAACTCGCCGCGTGCCCTACAGATAGGGATTCGACGTCATCTTTGCCAGTCCAACATGATCGGCGCGCTCATATCAGCAGCGAGACATTCAGCCAGCGCTGATCAAAGACCGTGTCCAACCAATTGATTTTACTTTGGCGGCTCCAGCCTCTAGGGAAGCATCATAAGTTGCGTGGCGCAGGCTCGATAACCCAACGTGACATGCATCACGTAACGGGAACCGCAGGCGCGCCATACCCGTCATATCCAACAAGCAATTTAGAAAAGCGAGATCATAATGACCGACGAACCAATCGTAAGAGACAGCAACGGCGCCGAGCTTAACGACGGCGATTCCGTCACGCTCATCAAGGACCTGAAGGTCAAGGGCACATCGGAAACCATCAAGCGCGGAACGCTGGTGAAGAACATCCGCCTCAACGGAAACCCCGGTGAAGTGGAATGCAACACCAAGCAGGTCAAGGGCCTGGTGCTGAAGACGGAGTTCCTCAAAAAGGCGTAGGCAGCAGTGATATCTGTGCCAGATCGCAACGTTTGATGCAGATCAATGTGGCGACGGCGCGCCGCGCTATTGTCTGTTCATGAGCTTCCTGCACGTCGCTCATAACCGTACAACTTGGCTCGTCCTGGCGATACCGCGGGACGAGCCTTTTTTATGTTAGCAAGAACGAGACGGTAGCCGCTCTCGGACTACTTGTACTTGGTGATCGTCGGGCTGGTGACCCGGTCGCCCGCCTTAAGGCCGAGCTTGGCGGCAGCTCCCGCATTGAGCTCGATCACGTACTTCACCGGGCTCACCGAATCGATGATGTCGCGGGAATACGGCACCGCATTCTGCTTGACGCCGCGAACGATACCCGCGCGATCGACAAACAGCATGTCGAGCGGCAGAACCGTGTTTTCCATCCACATCTGCACCCGCTTCGACGCGCCGAAATCAAAGATCATGCCCGCGTCGGCGGCCATGTCCTGACGGTACATCAGCCCGCGCTGGCGTTGTTCGTTGGTATCGGCAATCTCGACGGTAAAGTTGTACTTCTGTCCTGCCGTCGTCTCGATGACCAGCGGCTCCTTGTCGAACTTGACGACGGACTGGGCGAATGCCGGCAGCGCCAGCATGAAAAAAAGCGCCCAAAAGGCGCTTCTGATCCGGTGCGAAACCATGTTCATCAGTGCGCCCGGCTCACAGGCGTCGGCGCATCCGGATGGATTTCGGCTGCCATCAGACCCTTGTCGCCATCGCCGAAGCGAACGAGCACAACCTGGCCGGGACGAAGCTCGGTAAGCCCGAAGCGACGCAGCGTCTCCATATGCACGAAAATATCCTCGGTCCCCTCGCCGCGCGTCAGGAAGCCGAAGCCCTTGGTGCGGTTGAACCACTTGACCAGCGCGCGCTCCAGACCGCTCGTCGCCGTGACCTGCACATGGGTGCGCACCGGCGGCAACTGCGACGGATGAACCGCCGTGGACTGGTCCATGGAGAGGATCTTGAAGGCTTGGTATCCGCGGTCACGGCGCTGGATGAGTGCCACGATGCGCGTGCCTTCGAGGATGGTCTGGTAACCGTCGCGGCGAAGGCAGGTTACGTGCAGAAGCACATCCTGCATGCCGTTGTCGGGAACGATGAAACCGAAGCCTTTCGCGACGTCGAACCACTTCACGACACCGGTGATTTCGATGAGGTCAACCGCATCGCCCGCGAGTTGTTCGAGGTCAGTGAATTCCGTCGATGAAATCCTGTCAGCCATTTCGCCAGCCCCTCAATACGCGTCACACTGTTACGGTTAACTGATTCTTGAGATCAAGATTAACATGTTGGTAACGGATTAGCGCAAGCCCTACTTTTCGTTTATTCGCAGCTGCCAATCTTACCCCCTAGTCTTGCCTGAACCTGACGTTCCGCCACATAAGGGGCACGCCAGCATTTAGAGAGGAAACAGAATGCGTTATCTCCACACCATGGTCCGCGTGAAGGATCTGGATGCATCGCTCCATTTCTACGCGACCCTCTTCGGGCTCGAAGAAACCCGCCGCATCGACAACGAGAAGGGCCGCTTCACCCTCGTGTTCCTGGCAGCCCCCGGCGACAAGGCCGACGCCACCGCCAAGGGCGCTCCCTGCCTGGAACTGACCTATAACTGGGACCCCGAGGACTACACCGGCGGCCGCAACTTCGGCCACCTCGCCTATGAGGTCGACGACATCTACGCAACCTGCCAGAAGCTGATGGACAACGGCATCACCATCAACCGCCCGCCGCGCGACGGACACATGGCTTTCGTGCGCTCGCCTGATGGCATCTCGATCGAGATTCTGCAGAAGGGCGGCAGCCTGGAAGCGGCCGAGCCATGGGCATCGATGGGCAACACCGGCGCCTGGTAAGCCGAGGCTTTTGCGAGGCTTGCGGCTTTTTCGATTTCCGGCCACTGCGTCCGGATCGTCCTTGCCGCACAACTTTGCTGCGGGCACTCTCCGGATGACTCGAGGGGAAACGCGCGTTTTGCACACCCCCTCGCCTTCATTTTGGAGAATGCTCGCTTGCTCGCTGTTGAAAAGCGCACGCCCATCAAGGCGGCACTTCTGATCGCCGCCTCCGCTTTGGCGCTGTCGGGCTGCGTGTCCGACAAGCCCGCCGTCGACGCGCTCGCATCCGCTGCCGCCGAACCCGCGCCCGCGCAGGATCAGCAAATGGCCGCAAACGCCGCACCGACAGCTGGCACCCAGCAGGCCGGCTACCACGACCCAAGGATGACGAACGTCTCCGGGATGACCAATACTCCCGGCGCGCAAGCCGCCAATCTGGCACAAGCACCCGGCCAGCCGGCATCGGCAGCACCGGAAGCCATGGCTCCCGCCAATATCGGCGGCCTTGCCATGCAATCGACCGGCATCAACGCCCAGGCGATGAGCATCTTCTCGGTCAAGCCGAAGATCCAGAACAACCCGACCTCGACGACCTTGCAGCCATCGACCGGCGTCGGCGCAACGCGCTCCAGCGTCTATTCGAGCCAGCTCCCGGTCGAGGAGGCGCCGCAGCAGCAGACACTGCAGCCGCAGCAATCCTCGCAGAACACCAGCACCAGGGTTGATCCGGTGCAGACCGCCTCGCTGGCGACAGCATATCTTCCCGGCCAGAGCATGAACGCGCTCTACGCCGCGCCGAAGCAGAACCTCCTCACCAGCCTCTCCGGCCTGATCAAGAAGGCGTCGCTCCCCGGCATGACGCGCGTCGCGCCGAACGGATTGCATCTGCAGAACGACAAGGTCGAGGTCGGCTGCTTCAAGCCGAACCTTCTGAAGGTGATCAAGGCGGTCGAGACCCATTTCGGCAAGCCTGTGGTCGTCACATCGGGCTACCGCGATCCCGAACACAACCGCATGGTCGGCGGCGCCGAGGAATCGATGCACATGAGCTGCGATGCAGCCGACATCCAGATCGACGGCGTCTCCAAATGGGATATCGCCGCCTACATCAGGTCGCTGCCCGACCGCGGTGGCGTCGGCACCTATTGCCACACCGATTCCATCCATCTCGACACCGGCCGCAACCGCGACTGGAACTGGGGCTGCGGCGGCCGACAGCCATCCGCTACCGTGGCGCGCGCGCTCTGATATCAAGCTCACTCCACTCACCGCCGTCCGTTGCCTCTCGTGGCACCGGACGGCGCTTGCGTTTAGGCGTTTGATTTCAAGGCAATACGCGTGTTTTTCCACACGCTGGCATTTCTTGTCATTTTTTTGCAAAAAATCACTTCTTGCCGCTTGCGGGAATCCAAGTGCCTGATTATAAGGGCGCCACCACGAAGGAAGCGCCCTTCGTCTATCGGTTAGGACACCAGATTTTCATTCTGGGAAGAGGGGTTCGACTCCCCTAGGGCGTGCCATCGTGGTTGATTTCATTACATTTTCTTGAGTTTCGCCCGAGCAATACCGGAGTGATCACCCGCGCTCGGCGCTAACGCCATTCAGCGCATCGACGTCACGAAATGTCAGATGCGCGGCTTGGGTGCCGGTTCACGATCGGAATCGCCGGAGTTTGGCTCTCCCTTGGGCTCGATCAAGAGAACCTTGACTTCGTTCTTGGCTCGGGGACGATGAACAATCCCCTTGGGCACGACGAACAACTCGCCGGCCTTGATCGTGCGAGGCGGCTCCCCTTCGATATCCATCTCCATTTCACCTTCCAGCACGTAGAAAAAGTCATCTGTCGTGTCATGCTTGTGAAAAGGGTATTCGCCGATGAACTTAACGACCATCACGTCATTTTCGTTGTAGTCGGCGATGACGTGCGGATCCCAGTGACTTGAAAACTGGCTCAACTTCTCATCGAGATTGACTGTCTGCATCTGCATTTCCTCACTCCATTCCGTCATTGTCCGCGATCGAGACGATGATCTCTTCGCGACATCTGCCGTGGATGTGTCACACGGGAATGGAAGCCGCGTCTTGAACGATTGTGAAAACTTGGGCGCAATATGTACGGGTGGCGTGAAGCGACCAGAGGCCGATCAGCAATCAAACCCCGCTGATCAACTCGATCTTCGACCCATCGCTGAACCGCGACAGCCGGAACGCCTTGGGATCGACGATCGGCGCCCTGCCCGTCACGATATCGGCCATCAGCCGCCCGGCGGCCGGCGCGATGCCGAAGCCGTGGCCGGAAAAGCCGGTTGCGATATGGAAGCCCGGAATGGCCTCGACGTCGGAGATGACGGGCACCGCATCGGGCGTCACGTCGATATAGCCCGCCCAGCGCTGCGCGATCTCGGCCTTCTCGAAAACGGGAAACGCGGCCTTCAGCTCCGCCAGCGCCTTGTCCTGCTTGCGCCTGGATGGGATGGGATCGAGCACCCTGTTATATTCGAAGGGGCTTGCCTCATTGAGCGACCACTGGCGCGGGATGCGGGCTTCTTCGAGGAAGCGTAGTCCGAGCCTGAAAGAGAGCGCCTTCCACTCCGAGCGCAGCGCCGGCAGAAAATCCATGGCATGGCGAAACGACGCCGGCACGATGTCGACGATATTGTCGTAGCCCGACGCCACCGTATATCCGCCGTCCTGGCGCTTGCGGATGGCGAAGTCGTTGGCCCAGATGGTCTGCTCCGGCCCGCCCTCGATCGGCTTGGTCCTCAGGACGCTGTTCATCACCTTCAGCTGCGGAAGATCGATCCCGAAGCGGCCCGAAAACAGGCTGGACCATGCCCCACCGGCGAGAACCACGGCCTGGCAGGCGATCGGCCCGCGTTCTGTCACCACGCCGCAGACGGCGCCCGCAGCCAACTCGATCCCGCGTACCGCACAGGACGTGAGGATGGTGGCGCCCTTGTCACGCGCGGCCTCGGCAATCGCGGGTGCTGCCTTCTGCGGTTCGGCGCGGCCGTCAGCGGGCGTATAGAGCGCGCCGGCCATGGGCAGCTTCGAGCCCGGAAAGAGATCGCCGAACTCGCGGGCGCTCAGCATCCTCGTGTCGATCTGATAGTCCCGGAGATTGGCGCGCCAGCGGTCGTGATCCGACAGCTCCTTCTCGTTGGCGCAGGTAAAGATGATGCCGGCGCGCTTGAAGCCGGTATCGCGGCCTGTGCGGGCGTCGAGATTGTCCCATATGCGCAGCGCCTCCGCCATCAGCGGCACCTCGCGCGGGTCGCGCATCGAAATGCGCACCCAGCCCCAGTTGCGGCTGGACTGCTCCTGCCCGATGCCACCCTTCTCGCACAAGACGACTTTCAGCCCACGCTCGGCGAGCTCCAGCGCCGTCGAGCACCCGACGATCCCGCCGCCGATCACCACAACATCGCAGGCATCAGGAAGCGTTTCATCGCCGTGAACGGGAACGACATAAGGACCGGGCATAAGGGATCTCGCGGATGTTGCTTGTTTCGCGAGATGGTCTAGCGCCGGCAGCTCGCGCTAGAAACAGCAAATCCGCCACAAGCGCGAATTTGCCGCGGATAAGAACAACTTGCGACGATCGCGAGGCCGAATAACGCGCGCCGCGACCACCAAAAGCCACCCGATTATTTCAATGGAAACGCAAACACGTCGACCGGTTCGCCAAGCCCGCGGAGCGGAAACGCGCCGAGGCTATCCATCTCGTCTTCCTGCCCCGCCATCTCCACGAACGCCCGGGACAGAAGCACCGGCCGCTTGATCTCCTTCGTCAGGCTCTCCAGCCGCGAAGCGACATTTACGGCCGGGCCGATCACGGTAAAATCGAGCCGCCGGCGTGATCCGATATTGCCGTACATCACCTCTCCGACGTGCACGCCTATCCCGTAGCGAAGAACCTCGCGGCCCTTGCGCTTATTCTCGGCATTGAGCTCGACCATCGATGCCTCGGCGGTCTTGATCGCCTGCAACAGGTTCTCGCAGGCCTCGGGGTTGCTGAGCGGGAAGATCGCCAGCATGCCGTCGCCCATGAACTTCAGGATCTCGCCGCCATGCTTCTCGATCGGCTCCGACATCGCGTCGAAATATCCGTTGAGGAGCTCGATCACGTCGTCGCGCGGCCAATGGTCGGAAATCGTCGTGAAATCGCGAAGGTCACAGATCAGGATCGCGGCTTCCACCGTGGCGCCGCTGCCGCGCGTGGTCGCGCCGGCCAGGATCTGCTCGCTGGCATGCGGGCCGACATAGGTCTGCAGCAGTGTGCGCGCCATGATGTTCTTCAGCCGGATTTCGGTCACCATCGTCAGCGCCGGTAACAGATCTTTCAGATAATTGACATGCTCTTCCAGAAACCCGCCGGGACGATCGCTGGCGAAGGTCACGATGTGCCGCTTGCCGAGCGTATGCTCCATCGGCCATGCGATATACTCGGTGACGCCCTCGCGCTTCAGGTCGTCGTAGAATTCCGCATGCCCGTCGCCAGGACGAAGCGCCTCGATAGCCTTGCGCACCTCGGCGGCACCACTGAAGATCTCGTTGACGGGGCTTCGCAGGAACTCAGGCGTGTTTTCGATGCCGTAGTCGAAGGTGGTGATCTTTGCTTCGGTCATTCCGGTCTTCCAGAGAATCCGCGCGCCCAGCCATTGCGGATGATGCGTTCTGAAATGCATCGTCGCACGGCTGACGGGGATGCCCTCGTCGCGCAGCCGGTCGCAGAGCTGGACCAGAAGATTGTCGATATAGCGCTCGTTGCGGGTCTCGTTGACCAGCCAGTCGAGGCTGGCTGTCCTCTGCCTCGGCCACTGGCCAACGCTCAGCTCTGAAGGCTGTGGAGCCGGGTTTGATTGGAATTGCATCGCCCTACACTCCGCGAGATCCCGCGGCCTTCTCAACATCAAAACAAAAAATCATTCCTACGCCAGCTAAATGGGGTGGCCGGTCGTGGAATGGAATGCCCTATCGGCAACAGCTAACGGAAAAAGTTTCGGCAAGCCCGATCGATTAACCAAGCAGCCGCCGTGTCTGCTCGATCGTTTGCGCGCTTGGCTGTGTCGGCCGGTACTCCAGCCCCAGGTAGCCGTGATAGCCCTGAGCCGCGAGCCAATCGGCGCGCGCCGTCAGGTCGATCGAGCCACTGCCCGGTTCGTTGCGGCCGGGATGATCGGCGATATGAACGTGGAAGACCTTGTCGATATCGCCGCCGATCACCAAAGCCGTATCCTCGCCCATGACGGCGGAGTGGTAGATATCGTAGATGATCCCGATTTCCGGCCTGCCCGTCTCCTGGACGATATCGAGCCCTTCCCGCGTCGATTCCAGAAAGTAGCCGACATGGTCGATCAGCGTGTTCAAAGGCTCGACGCCGAGCCGCACGCCGCTGTCTGCGAGCACATCGCCGGCCCGGCTCAGCGTTTCGGTGAGCGCCGCCCGCTGCTCCTCGCGGGTCTTACCCGCGAGGTCATCGCCCGCCTGCGCGATCAGCGTCCTGGCACCAAGCCGCCGCGCGACCTCGATCGTCCGTTTCAGCCCCTCGAGAAACGCCGCCTGGTTGGCGCGGTCAGTGAGCGGGATCATCGGCTCGGCGACGAAGCTTGCAAGCTCGATGCCGGTCTCGTTCAAGGCCCATTCGATGCTGCCGACATCCTTGTTGGTCCACCGCCAGAACTCGACGGCCTCCACACCGTGGCGGTGCGCCAGCCTGATACGATCGGCAAAGGTCTCGGCTTCATCGGCAAAAAGCCATTCGATACAGGCAGAAAGCTTCATGACATCTCACTTCGTTTCAGCAAGGCAGACGGTGCGATCCGAGCCACTTGCCCGGACTTTAAGCGCGTCAAACCATCCGCGCCAGCATTAGACTCGCCGTCGCTACATTACAAACCACAGCGATAGTTTTCACGCAAAATACACGCATCGTGTTTATTTTGGATTGTATCGGCAAAATCCCGAACTAGGATATTGCCAGCGCCGATCTGCGCATACCCACCTGGAGACACCAATGCAGCTCGCGCCGCAGCACCGAATCTATGTCTGTTTCTTCCTTTTCGCCGTATCGATGGGCGCCCTGCTTGCCCGTATGCCGGACCTGCAGCTGGCGCTCGGCGTCGATCGTTCGGAACTGGGCCTGACGCTGATCGGCGCGGCCGTGGGTGCGCTGACCGCGCTCACCTTCGCCTCCCCCATCATTGAGCGCCTGGGCGCCCGCACGACGGCCTTCATCACCGTGCTCGGCACATCGGCGCTGATCGCGACGGTGCCGTGGATGGCAAGCGCTCCCCTCGTGTTTTGCATTCTCATTCTCGAGGGCCTGCTGGCAGGCTCGCTGGAAATCAACCTCAATGTCGAGATCGACCGTATCGAGGCGCAGCTCGGTCGCGGCGTGATGAACCGGGCCCACGGCTTCTGGAGCCTCGGCTTCTTCCTGACGGCGCTCGCCGCGTCGGGGATCCGCCAGGCAGGTGTGCCGATGCACATCCATCTTGGTGTCACCTTCGCCTTCGTGCTCATCGTCGGCACCTGGGTCATCTCGGGCATGCGCAATGCACCCGCGCGCGTCACGCACCATGAAGAAGCGAAAGCGCCGTTGATCGCGCTGCCGACGGCAGCCCTGCTGCCGCTCTGCGGCATCGGCATCGCCGCCTTCCTGATCGAGGGCGCCGGCATCGACTGGTCGGCGATCTACATGCGCGACGTCTTCAATTCCGAACCCTTCATCGGCGGACTGGGCCTCACCTCGTTCACCTTCTTCATGGCCGCCGCCCGCCTGCTGGTCGACCCGCAGGTCGATCGCTTTGGCGCACGCGCGGTGGCGACGGTTCTGCTGGTGCTGGCCGCCGCCGGCGTCATCGCCGTCTGGGCGGCACCGCACCCCTTCGTGGCATTGCTCGGCTTCGGCCTGATGGGCGCCGGCTGCAGCGCCGTCTATCCCCTCAGCGTGTCAGCGGCCGCGCAGCGCACCGATCGCCCGTCACACGTCAACGTCGCGGCCGTGGCGCAGATGTCCTTCGTGGTGTTCTTCCTGGCGCCGCCACTGCTCGGCTTTATTGCCGACCACGCCGGCATGCGCATCGCCTACCTCATCTGCCTGCCGCTGATCATCTACGCGCTGCTGTCGATCAAGTCTTTGCCCAGCCGCAGACGTGCCGACCAGCCGACCGATGCGAGCGCCGGAAGCGCGGCCTAACTAACGACGGCAAGCTCGAAAAAGAATTTTCGCGACCGCCGATGGCGTTCGCGAGGGAACAGCGAATCGCTGAGCCGGCAAATCATGCACTGCGAAAAAATCCCGATTCGAGTGGGTCCGGAACATGCTTTTCAGCATCGCCAGAGATCGCGCGACCGTTGTGATTCGCGCGGTTGAATGAAGATCAAAAACCGTCGGATAAATCGCAGGCTCCGCATTCCCGGCGGCACTCGCCGAAGCGAGTGTTGCATCTGCAATACTTTGATTTCTTTGAAAGAATGGTGGGTGATGTAGGGCTCGAACCTACGACCCGCTGATTAAGAGTCAGCTGCTCTACCAACTGAGCTAATCACCCGTCCGCGCTGTGTTGCGTGGTGTGAGAGGGCGTATAAACAGGATCGTTCGGCTTGTCTAGCGCCCTTCCGAAAATTCTTTCAACAAACGCGATTTTTTTGTGCGTTGCCGAAATCCAATGAAATCAAAGGTCCAGCATACCGGTCGCAAGCCGCACCGCCTGGCCGCCGATCCGGGCGTTCGAAATCGCCCCACCTTCGATATCCATATGCAGGTGGATAAAGGACGGGCGCCCCATCTCCACGCCCTGCTCGATCATGACGTCGTGATGACCATCCGGCAGCCGGTCGAAATGATGGATCGCACCTGACAGTGCCGCCGCCGCCGATCCCGTTGCCGGGTCCTCGACGATCCCCATGCCGCTCGCAAACATCCGCGTATGGAACTTCGCCACGTGGTTCACGCCACCACGACAATAGATGTAAGCGGAAGCCAGCGCCCCATCGACGAAAGGCACGGTCGCCTCCCAGAGCTGCGGATCGAAATCCAGCCGCTCGGCCACGCCGATATCGCGCACCGGCACCAGGAGGAACGGCACGCCGGCCGTCCACAGCGAGGGAACGTGATTCTCGAAGCCGATCTCGCTCGTCTTCAGCGACAGCGCCTTGCCGATACCGATTCTGTCCAGCGGCATGGTGATCTGCTGCGATTTGCGCGGCAGGTCGAATTCCGCGAAGCTCGCCTCCCCCTCGTTCAGCCGCACCGCGCAGCGCACCGGACCGATATTCTCTTCCAGCACCGAAACCAGATCGATCGTCGCGCCGCCATGGATGCGTTCCGCAAGCGCAATCGCGGTTCCAACGGTCGGATGCCCGGCGAAGGGAAGTTCCCGGCCCGGCGTAAAAATGCGGATCTTGGCGACATGGGCGGGATTGCCGGATGCCTGCACGAAGACCGTCTCGGAAAGGTTCAGTTCCTTGGCGATGGATTGCATCGCCTCGTCGCTCAGATCGTCGCCATCGAAGATGACCGCCAGCGGGTTGCCCGTCAGCTTGCGATTGGTGAATACGTCATAGACGCTGTAGCTGCGCGCCACATCGGCCTCCTTGTATCGATCCTCGTGTCGCCAACCTGCCCGACCGCTTGAGCGAGCGCAAGGCGTTAGGTGAGCGAAGACTTATGGAAGTACCAGTCGATGACGGGCAGCATCGCGAAGTTATAGGAATAGGCCTGCGGATCAGCCGAGCGGATGGCAACCGCGCCCGCGATTTCCTTGTCGTCGGCGACCAGCATGTGCGCGTGGATCCTCTCGACGATCTCATCGGCCGTCAGATCGAATCGGAACATCCTGAGCACGGTGACCGTGCGCCGATGATAGGTCGCGAAATATCCCTCGCCTGCCTGCGCATCGCGAAGGTCGAGACCGGTTTCCTCCAGCACCTCGCGGCGCATGTTGTGCTCCAGGTCGCAGCGTCCGTCGAACGTATCCTCAGGTTCCAGCGAACCCGCCGCGAAATAGACCTGCCCAGGATTGGCCGTATGCGCCCCCATGCGGATCGCCACCAGCGCCCCATCGCTGCTTTCGATAACGGGATAGGCGAAGAGATGAATGCCACCCTGCCGCTCCGGCTGCCGGCGCCAATACATGAAGGTGGAGAAGGGAATCATGTACCCCTCGCCCGCAAGGCCCTCGCTCGTCAGCGCCAGCCGCTTCTGGAAAATCATCCGGCCATCGAAAAGATGCGGGTTCGCCGCCGTTTCGCTGACCCAGTTCTCCGCGATCGCCTCGCGATTGGCGCTATAGAACGGATGGTCGCCGGGCAGAACCCTAAGATCGACGCCCGCGATGGGAAACACCGTGCGCGGCTCCGGCCAGCCGGCGAAATCCTCTGAAAAATCCATCTCAAATCCATTCATGTCAAATCGAGTTCCATGACGACAGGGCAATGATCCGACGCCTTCGGCCGGTCCCAGCCGGTGCGAGGATAGCGCTCGACCTCCTGGCCCGGCGGAAACACCGTGCGGAAGGGCTGGCCGTTGCGAATGATCTCCGGCAGCCGTCCGGTATTTGTCTTAGCCAGCGCCGGCGACAGCCAGATGTAGTCGAGCTGGCACAGCCACTGCTCCTCAGGCCCGCGCGCGTGGTAGAGCGTCCAGCGATCGAGAGGATCGCGGCGGCGCACGACGTTCTCCGCGAATCCATCGCGGCTGAGTTCGTCGAGCGCGCTCTCGCTCTCGTCCTCATGTTTGAAAGAATAGCCCGTCCGCCGCCGCCCGATCACGTCGACGCGCTCCTGATAATCGTTCATGTCGCCGCAGATGACGAAGCGCTTGCCGTCAGTGTTACCGGCTCCGAATCGGTTCTCGATAATCCCCCGCACCGCCTTCGCCTCGGCCCGGCGAACCGGCATCGTGTAGCGCCGACCATCCACACCCTCGCGCGGCCCGCCCATCGATTTGAAGTGCACGACATAGAGCGTCACCGGCACGCCGCCGATCCTGAGATCGAGCTCAAGGCAGTCGCGCTTGAAAATCTTGTCGTCGAGATGCGCGTGTTCCGCGAGCTCGTCGTTGAAAAGATCGAGATCGCGATAGGTGGTCATCGCGTGGCTCTTGATCTCGACCAGCTCGATCTTCTGCCCGTCGCGTGTCTCCTCGCGCATCAGAACCGCGACGTCGATGCCGCGGCTGTCATTGCCCTCGACCAGATATTTCTGCCGATAGCCGTTGCCGACCATGCGGAAGAGATAGCCGTATTCGAAGGCCTGCAGCGCCTCCATGTTGTCGATCTCCTGCAGGCAGAGGATATCGGCATCCGCGTCGGCAATCGCCAGCGCCGTCATCTGCCTGGTATCGTCGGTGGACGCGATCACACGCGCCTGCTCCAGCTGCTGGTAGACGCCCTCGCTGTGGACCTCGAAGAGCTTGATCACCCGGTCCTGGCGCAGCTGGTTTCGAAATCCGGTGAAGTCGAACCGCGTCATGAGGTTTTCGACGTTGAAGGTGGCAATGCGTAGCGACATCAGGCACTTCCGGTTGGCTTTGCGCCAACACTAGCCACCAAATCCCGCTTCGGAAAGCCCGCTTCGCCGATCATAGCCGCCAGGCGCCGCGCACGACGGCCCGGACCTCATCGCCGACGGCAAGCTTCGAGCGGCTAAAAGCCCTGAGGATCTGCCCGTCCGCAAGCCTCAGCCGGGCGGCATATCGCTCGCCCTCGTAGAGAACGGATTCGACGGTCGCCGCGATCCCCTCGCCGCCGAGGATGACATCCTCCTGCCGCACCAGAATATCCGACCGCGAGGCCGAACCACCCTCGCCCGCAAACAGCGGTTCAACCGCCGCCCAATCCAGTTGCCTGACGTCACCATCAGGGGACTTCAGCGAAACGATCGCGCCACGGCCGATCAACCCGCCGACGACGCGCCCTTCAGGCCGCGCATAAATCTCATCCGGCGGCGCCACCTGCAGCAGCTGCCCTTCCGACATCACCGCGACATCGGTCGCCAGCGCCATCGCCTCGCTCTGGTCGTGGGTGACGTAGACCATGGTCGCGCCGGAGCGCTGGTGGAACTCGCGAAACGTCTCCTCCATCTCCTGCTTCAGGTGCCGGTCAAGATTGGCAAGCGGCTCGTCGAGCAGCACCACGTCGGGCGATGTGACGAGGCAGCGCGCCAGCGCCACACGCTGCCGCTGCCCGCCCGAGAGATCGGCCGGCCGCCGCTCCGCATAGGCTTCGAGCCTCACGGTCGACAGCGCCTCGCCAACCTTCTTGCGATAGGCCTCGCCCGAGATCCCGCGCACCTTCAGGGGATAGCCGACATTGTCGGCGACACTCATATGCGGCCACAGCGCATAGGACTGGAACACCATCGCCATGTTGCGCTTTTCCGGCGGCAGCGATTGCGAGGCGTCGGCAAGCAACCGTTCGCCGAGATGCAGCGACCCGTCCGTCGGCGTCTCGAAGCCGGCGATCATGCGAAGCACCGTCGTCTTGCCGCAGCCGGACGGCCCGAGCAGCGCCAGGAAGCCGCCCTCGCGCACATCGATCGAAAGGTTGGAGACGGCGGCCCGGCCGGTGCCGAAATCCTTGGCGACGCGATTGAGGATCAGTTTCGCCACGGCACAACTCCCTTCGGCAGCCGCTTTGCCATCAGTTCCAGAAGCAGCATCATGAAAACGACCATGAGAACGACGAGCACCGACAGCGCTGAAGCGAGATCGGAGCTGCCGCTGTCATCGAGATTGTAGATGGCGACGCCGAGCGTCTGCGTGCCCGCCGACCAGAGCAGCGCCGAGATGGTGAGCTCGTTGCAGGCAATCAAAAAGACGAGGATCACCGAGGCACCCGCCGCCGGCGCGATCAGCGGCACGATGATATCCTTCAGCCGCCGAAAGAACCCCGCCCCCGACAGCCGCGCCGCCTCTTCCAGCGCCGGATCGAGCTGGTGAAAGGCACTGACCACAGGCTTGAGGCTGACGGCGAAGAAGCTGGAGAGATAGGCGATCAGGATGATCCAGACGGTGCCGTAGATCGTCATGTTGATCAGCGGGATGGGTGCCGCGAAGACCAGGATGAACGACACCGCGACGACGATCCCCGGCAACGAATACGGGATCTCGATGACGCTGGCGACGACGCGCCCAAGCACATCCCTGCGCCGCGTCAGCGCATAGGCGGTGAGCACGGTCACCACAAGGAGACACATCGCAGTGCCCGCCGCAAGCGACAGCGAATTGACGAAAGCCGTGCGCGTCACCGCCTGCTTGAAAAGGATCTCGGAGAAGGCATGGAAGGTCATGGTCTTGAAGGTCAAGGGCACGCCATAGGCCGGCACCAGCGCGCCCGCGAGCAGCGCGAAGAACGGTGCCGCCAGCATGAAGAAGATGACGATCCAGAGTACCGGCGCAAACAGGAGCTTCCAGTATCCGAGCTCGAAAGTGGCGGTCGCGCCGGAAAGACCAAGCACGCGATAATCGCGCCCGCGCAGCGCCCGGTCCTGAATGGCGAGCCCCGCCACCGAGATGATCGCGATGATCGCCGAAAGCAGCGCGACGTCGCCGAAGGTGCGGCTGGTGAAGGCCGAGAACTTGGTGAAGATCAGCGTCGGCAGTGTGTAGATCGAGGCCGGGATGCCGAGAATGGCGGGAATGCCGAAATTGCCGGTGCAGGAAACGAAGGAAATCGCCGCCCCCGCGATGATCCCAGGCAGCGACAGCGGCAGGATGATGTCGCGGAACACCCGGAAGCTGGAGGCGCCCGAAAGACGAGCCGCCTCGACCCCGTCGCGCGGCAGCGACATCAGGCTGGCGCGCAGCGCCAGATAGACCAGCGGCGCATGCTGCACGCCATAAAGCAGCGCAATGCCGCCGATCGAATAGAGCGGCTGCGGCGAGCCCAGCGGCGGCGCGATATGCAGCGCCTTCAGAAGTGGGCTCGACGGCCCCGACATCTGCACCCAGGCAAGTGCTGTCACCTGCGGCGGGATCATCATCGGCAGCACGAAGAGGAAGCTGATCAGCCCCTTGGCCCTGATATCGGTGAGCGTCAGCAGGAAGGCGAAGGTGCAGCCGATCGCGAGCGAGATGATCGTGCCCAAGACGGCCGTGACCAGCGTGTAATAGGTCGCCGACCAGAGCGCCGGATCGGACAGAACCGCAATCGCGCCGCCGTTGGCGAGTGCGGCAACACCCGTCATCGCCAGCCGCGCAAGCGGCAGCACGCTGAGAATGAGGACGATCAGAACGATAAAAGGAAACAGCCAGACGGGCTGGCTGTTTCCGGGACGCACATATCCGTACATCGAGATGAGATCAGTTCGAGCCGTAGATGCCCGAGAAGGTCTTCAGGTCGGCATCGGTGTTCTTGAGCGCGGAGGCTGCGTTGATCGGCAGCACCTTGATCGTGTCGCGTGCCGGGAAGCCTTCCGGAAGCTTCATGCCGTTACGAGCAGGGATATAGCCGAGCTTGACGAAACCTTCCTGGCCCTTTTCGGAGAGCACGTAATCGACGAACTTCTTGGCGGCGTCGGCGTTCTTGGCGCTGGCGAGGATGCCGACCGGCTCGGTCACGGCGGAAACGCCTTCCGTCGGGAAGACGAACTCGACCGGCGCGCCCTTGGCCTTTTCGCGGATCGGCATGTAGTCGACGATCATGCCATAGGCCTTTTCGCCCGAGGCGACGGCCTTGAGGATACCGCCGTTACCACCGGCAGCGGTTGCGCCGTTTGCGGCCAGATCCTTGTAGAAGTCCCAGCCGAGGCCATCGACGCCGGCAAGCGTCTGCGCATGGATGAGCGCCGCACCCGAGGTCAGCGGGCTCGGCATGGTGACGAGGCCCTTGGCTTCCGGCTTCGTCAGGTCCTTCCAGCTCGTCGGCTTCAGCGAAGCGGACGTGTTGTAGATGATGCCTGTCGTGATCAGCTTGGTCGAATAGTAGTAGCCGTCGGCGTCGTAGAGCGAGGCGTCGTAGTTGGCGGCCTCAGGCGACTTGTAGGCCATCAGCTTGCCGGCTTCCTTGAGGCGTTCCAGCGTCACGGTGTCGGCGATCAGGAGAACGTCGGCAACCGGATTGCCGGCCTCGATCTCGGCCTGCAGCTTGGCCATGATCTTCGGCGTGCCGTCGCGCACCCAGTCGACCTTGATATCGGGATTGGCGGCCATGAAGCCATCGACGGTTGCCTGCGCATCCTCGTTCGGCTGGCTGGTGTAGAGCACCAGGTTTTCGGCGGATGCGGGAATGGCAAACAGGCTTGCAGCGAGAAGGGCTGCGGCGGAAACGATGGTCTTCATGGATAATGCCCTCGGTGATGGAAGGCCCGTTCATTAGACATCTGGATTAACACGATTGTGACAGTTGGCATTTGCCAATCACGGGCCGCCCGCCCCTTGACCCCATCACCTCACCCCTATCTTCTAGCCCGCGTTTTGATTTTCGATTTCGGGACAGGAGGAAGTCTTATGGAATATCGTCAATTGGGCCGTTCGGGCCTCAGGGTTTCCACGCTCACCATGGGCACCATGACCTTCGGCGGCAAGGGCTGGGCAAAGACCGTGGGCGACCTCGGCGTCTCGGAAGCCCGCCGTCTGGTCGACATGTGCATCGACGCTGGCGTCAATTTGATCGATACGGCCGACGTCTATTCGGCGGGTGCATCCGAGGAAATCATCGGCGAAATCCTCGGCGGCGTCAGGAAGAACGGCACGCTGATCGCCACCAAGGCCCGCTTCCCGATGGGCGAAGGGCCGAACGACGCCGGCAATTCGCGCTACCACCTGATCAGCGCCTGCGAAGCCAGCCTGAAGCGCATGAAGACCGATGTCATCGATCTCTACCAGGTGCATGAATGGGACGGCCAGACGCCGCTCGAGGAGACGCTGGAAGCGCTGGATACGCTGGTGAAGCAGGGCAAGGTCCGCTACGTCGGATGCTCCAACTTCTCCGGCTGGCACATCATGAAGGCGCTGGGCATCAGCGAACGCGAGCACCGCGAGCGCTTCGTCAGCCAGCAGATCCACTACACGCTGGAAGCCCGCGACGCCGAATTCGAGCTGTTGCCGATCAGCCTCGACCAGGGGCTGGGCGTGCTGGTCTGGAGCCCGCTCGCCGGCGGCCTTCTGTCGGGCAAGCACCGCCGCAACCAGGCCGCCCCCGAAGGCACCCGCCAGTTCGCCGGCTGGACCGAGCCGCCGATCCGCGACGAGGACCGCCTGTGGAATATCGTGGAAACGCTGGTATCAGTCGCCGAAAGCCGCAACGTCTCGGCGGCCCAGGTGGCGCTCGCGTGGCTGCTTGGTCGCCAGGCGGTGACGTCGGTCATCATCGGTGGACGCACGGAAGCGCAGTTCAAGGACAATCTGGCGGCAGCCGACCTGAAACTGTCGGCGGAAGAGCGCAAGCGGCTCGACGATGTCAGCCTGCCGCAGCTGCTCTATCCTTACTGGCACCAGCGCAACACCGCCAGCGACAGGCTTGGCGAGGCCGATCTATCCTTGCTCGGCCCGCACCTCAATCAATGACACCGAAACGGTCGGCGGCTCAGTGGCCGCCGATCTCGCCCGCGATCAGCTCTCCAACCCGCGCGATGCCTTCCTCGATCTTCTCCTCGTTGCTCGACGAAAAACTCATGCGCAAGGTGTTCTCGCCCGAACCATCGGCAAAGAAGGCACGGCCCGGCACGAAGGCCACCTTGACGGTCTCGATCGATTTCGCCAGCAGCTTGGCTCCATCCATACCCTTCGGCAACGTCACCCAGACGAACATGCCGCCCTCGGGCTTCGTCCAGCTCACGCCCTCCGGCATATGCTTTGCGAGTGCCGCCAGCATCGCGTCGCGACGCTTACTGTAGGCCGCCTTGATCTTGGCGACCTGGGCATCGAAGCCCTTGCGTGCCACCTCGGCGATGGCGATCTGGTTGATCGTCGAGGAATGCAGATCGGCCGCCTGCTTCATCAGCACCAGCTTGCGGATGACAGGCGCGTTGGCGACGATGAAGCCGACGCGCAGGCCGGGCGCCAGCGTCTTGGAGAAGGAGCCGCAATAGATCGTCCTTGTCTTGTCGATATCGCCCTTCTCGGCGATCTCCAGCGACAGGATCGGCGCGATCGCCTCGCCGTCATAGCGCAGCGACTGATAGGCAGCGTCCTCGATGATGGCGATGTCCATCTCGTCGGCGAGCTTGATCAGCTTCTGGCGGCCCTCAAGGTCGACGGTCTCGCCGGTCGGGTTGGAAAAATCGGCGGAGAGATAGGCGAACTTCACCTTGCCGCCGGCCTCCTTGGCCTGCGCCTGATAGGACGCTGGCGTGCGGTTGCCGTTCGGCGTCAGCTGGTCATAGGCGGGCTCATAGGCGTTGAATGCCTGCAGCGCGCCGAGATAGGTCGGCCACGTCACCAGCGCCGTATCGTTGGGCGACAGGAACAGCTTGCCGAGATAATCGAGCCCCTGCTGCGAGCCGGAAACGATGAAGACGTTGTCGAGGCCACAGGCAATCCCGAGCTTGCCCATCTCGCCCACCAGCCATTCGCGCAGCGGCTTGTAGCCTTCGCTCACCGAATACTGCAGAGCCGAATTGACTGCCGTGCTGTCGAAGATATCCGAATAGGCCTGCTTGAACTCCTTGTCCGGAAACAGCGCCGGATCGGGAATTCCGCCCGCGAACGAAATAATGTCGGGCTGATCGAGAAGCTTCAGGAGTTCGCGGATTTCCGAAGCGCGCATGCGCGACGAGCGGGTTGCAAAGATGTTTTCCCAATTCAGCATGGGGTTTCCTCGAAATTTTTTGTCTTTACTGGACAAGACCACGCAATAAATGATAAGTCAACATTACTGACCTATTTGTTTGCTACCGTGACAATTTTCGGGTCTTTTAATGCGAAAGCCGGCGAAATCGGCCTTTGCAAAGCACAGGCTACGGCAGTAGTGTCGCCGCCGAAATCAAACAGGCTATGAAGGTGCCCGGAAATGACCGCGTCGTCGAATACTCCCGAAATCAAGATCGAATTCCATACCTCGCCGGTCTCCGACGCGGACCGCACCAAGGCGCTGGAAACGCCCGGCTTCGGCAAGGTCTTCACCGATCACATGGTGCTGGCGAAGTGGACATCGGACAAGGGCTGGCACGATGCCAAGGTCACGCCGCGCCGCCCGCTGGAACTCGATCCGGCAAGCGCCGTCCTGCACTACGCCCAGGAAATCTTCGAGGGCATGAAGGCCTACAAGGCCGATGATGGCCGCATCCTGCTCTTCCGCCCGGAACAGAACGCCAGCCGCTTCAACCAGTCGGCAGAGCGCATGGCCATGCCGCCGGTTCCCGAAGACCTCTTTCTCAAGGCGGTCGAAGAGCTTGTCCGCATCGACAAGAACTGGATTCCGTCGGGCGACGGCAGCCTCTATCTGCGTCCCTTCATGTTCGCCAACGAAGCCTTCCTCGGTGTTCGTCCGGCGCAGGAATATATCTTCTGCGTCATCGCTTCGCCCGTCGGTGCCTACTTCAAGGGCGGCGCCAAGGCCGTATCGCTGTGGGTCGAGACCGAATACACGCGCGCTGCCGCCGGCGGCACGGGTGCAGCGAAGTGCGGCGGCAACTACGCTGCCAGCCTCGTGGCGCAGGCGCAAGCTGCCAAGAAGGAATGCGATCAGGTCGTGTTCCTCGATGCGGCCGAGCATCGCTGGGTCGAAGAACTCGGCGGCATGAACGTCTTCTTCGTGATGAACGACGGCACCGTCGTCACCCCGCCGCTCGGCGGCACCATCCTGCCGGGCATCACCCGCGCCTCGGTCATCGTTCTCGCGGAAGAAAAGGGCCTCAAGGTCGAGCAGCGCCCCTACTCGTTTGCGGAGTGGCAGGCTGATGCGGCCAGCGGCAAGCTGGTCGAAGCCTTCGCCTGCGGCACCGCCGCGGTGCTCGCCGGCATCGGCCTCGTCCGCCACGCCGGCGGCGAGTTCAAGGTCGGCAACGGTGAGACCGGCAAGCTGACGACGGAACTGCGCAACGAGCTCGTCGGCCTGCAGAAGGGCGTCACCAACGACCAGCGCGGCTGGACCCGCCGTATCATGGCGTAAGCCATCCGACATATCCGATCACCACGAAAGGCCGGCAAGGTTTCCACCTCAGCCGGCCTTTTCATGTCGGGCAATCAGGAGCGCAGAAGTGCCGCAATCTGCGCCTGGCTCGGAATCTGCCCTTGCGGCGTCAGCTTGTCGACGACCCCAGGGAGAACCTTGGAAAGCTGGGCCAGAAGCTCCTGCTCGCTGATCCCGGCCTGACGCGCCAGATCGCTGATCGTCTGCGAGCCAAGCGCGCTTTCCAGATTACCGGGCGCTATCGGCTGGTTCTGGCCAGGCTTTACCCAGGAATCGGCGACCGACCCCTGCCCTGCCTCAGCGAGCTTGCCCAGCAATCCGCCCAAACCGCCGAGACCGCCCAGGCTGCCCGCGAGCCCGCCAAGATTGCCAAGCAGCCCGCCATCGTCGGCGCCGGTATTGGCTTGCTGGTTCGGCTGTTGCGCTTGTTCCGGCTCGCTCTTGCCACCGGCGCCAAGCAGCTTGCCGACGAGAAGCGCGCCGAGCGCGATCATGATCGGCTTCGAGATGTTCCCACCGGGAACGGCATCATCAAACAATCCCATGTCATTCTCCTTCGGTGTTGTTTTGAAACGAAGAGCAAAAACACAACATGAGGCCCGACCGAGCCTTGAATTCCGCCATGACAACTTTAGCTGATGCTGAAAGATGGTCGGATTGTCCGCCCATTCAAGGAGGGGAAGACAAGATGTCTGTCATCGGGTGGATTATTCTCGGGCTGATCGCCGGCTTCATCGGCAGCAAGATCGTCAACAAGACCGGCTCAGGCATGCTGATGGACATCGTGCTGGGGATCGTCGGCGCCATCGTCGGCGGTGTCATCTTCACCTTCTTCGGCGCCTCCGGCGTCACCGGCTTCAACATCTACAGCCTCGTCGTTGCCGTCATCGGCGCGGTCGTGGTGCTGTGGCTGTATCATGCCGTCAGCGGCCGCAGATCGATCTAGCCTCCTAACATCGCACCAAACGAAAAGGCCGGCGCTTTCGCACCGGCCTTTCATATCTGTGATAGCAGAAAAGCTTAGTTGACGGCCTTGTCGACCAGCTTGTTCTTGCCGATCCAAGGCATCATGCCGCGCAGCTTGGCGCCGACTTCTTCGATCGGATGCTCGTCGTTGACGCGGCGGATACCCTTGAAGCGGGCAGCGCCGGCACGGTATTCCTGCATCCAATCCGAGGTGAACTTGCCGGTCTGGATGTCCTTGAGGACACGCTTCATCTCGGCCTTGGTCTCTTCGGTGATGATGCGCGGACCGGTGACGTATTCGCCCCACTCAGCGGTGTTCGAGATCGAGTAGTTCATGTTGGCGATACCGCCTTCATAGATCAGGTCGACGATGAGCTTAACTTCGTGCAGGCACTCGAAGTAGGCCATTTCAGGCGCGTAGCCAGCTTCCGTCAGCGTTTCGAAGCCGGCGCGGATCAGCTCGACGAGACCGCCGCACAGAACGACCTGTTCGCCGAAGAGGTCGGTTTCGCACTCTTCGCGGAAGTTGGTTTCGATGATGCCCGAACGACCGCCGCCGACGCCGCAAGCGTAGGAAAGAGCGAGTTCAAGAGCGTTGCCCGAAGCGTTCTGGTGAACGGCAACGAGGCAGGGAACGCCGCCGCCCTTCTGGTATTCGCCGCGAACCGTGTGGCCCGGGCCCTTCGGTGCGATCATGACGACGTCGAGCGAAGCCTTCGGCTCGATCAGGCCGAAGTGAACGTTGAGGCCGTGTGCGAAAGCGATGGCAGCGCCGTCGCGGATGTTGCCGGCAATGTCGGCCTTGTAGATGTCGGCCTGCAGTTCGTCAGGCGTTGCCATCATGATCAGGTCGCCCCACTTGGCGGCGTCGGCAACGGTCATGACCTTGAAGCCGTCGGCTTCGGCCTTCTTGATGGTCGGCGAACCGGCCTTCAGCGCGATGGCGACGTTGGCAGCACCGCTGTCCTTCAGGTTCAGCGCGTGGGCGCGACCCTGGGAGCCGTAGCCGACGATGACGACGTTCTTGGACTTGATGAGGTTGAGGTCTGCATCACGATCGTAATAGACGCGCATTTGAATTGTCCTTCCCTTTGCTTGTCTTGTAGACTGTCAGTATTCGGTAAATCTGTCGTCAGACGACGGCCGGCATGTCGGCCAGCGCCTTCTCCGTCCCGTAGAGCCGGAGGAAGGCGGTCACCGCCTTTTCCGCCTGGCGCGCGGTATCCGTAACGCCCGTGGTGTCTCCAAGCAGCATGCGCACATGCAGGTCGGAAACGATCAGGCCGTAAAGTGTGTGATAGGCTTCGTCGGCATCGTTAAAGCGCAGCAGCCCTGCCCGCTTGCCGGAATCGATGAGCCCCATGGCGCGGCGGTCGATCTGCCGACGGCCGCGCTCGAGCAAAAGCTTGCCGAGCTTCGAGCCGTCGCGCGGCGACTGGCCGATCGCCAGGCGGTTCAGCGCCAGCGACACGTCGCCCGCCAGAACTTCCAGCAGGTCACGTGAGAAAATAACGAGATGGTCGTGCAGGCTGGCCGATGTCAGCCGCTCGCCGTTGCGCTCGAAGGTGCGCACCTTGCTCGCCTGGTAAGCGATCATCGCCGACAGCAGGCCGTCGCGGTCGCCGAACCACTTGTAGAGGCTTTCCTTGGAGCAATTGGCCGCGCGCGCGACGCCCGATGTCGTCAGCGCCTTTTCGCCGCCATCGACGAGCAACCGCAGCGCCTGCTCCAGAACGGCGTTCTGGCGCGGCGAAAATTCGCTGGGCTCCAAGTTTTCGACAGACACGACATTCGCTCCCAATAAGTACCGTACGGTACGGTTCTTGAGCGCTTATCGCCCAGAAGCACCCACTCGTCAAGAGCCAGCAAAAGGCAGAAGCATAAATTTTCGGCGTGCCGCGCTTGTTTATTCGGCAGCGTTCAGCACGGCATCCACATCACGCGCCGGCGACAGCCCGTATAGACGGCTATATTCGCGGCTGAACTGTGACGGGCTCTGGTATCCGACGCGATGGCCGGCGGTGCCGGCATCTAGCCGCTCGATCAGCATAAGCCGCCGCGCTTCGTGGAGACGGATCTGCTTCTGATACTGCACCGGCGTCATCGCCGTGATCGACTTGAAATGATGGTGGAACGACGAGACGCTCATGTTGACGTGCTCGGCCAGCTCCTCGATGCGCAGTGTCCGCGCGAAATTTTCGCGCAGCCAGGCGATCGCCCGGGCGATCCGGTTACCCTGCCTGTCGGCGATCGCGATATCGATCAACTGGTCGCCCGCCGGTCCCGTCAGAATGCGATAGAGAATTTCCTGCTCGATGAGCGGCGCCATCGCCGCGATATCCGCTGGACTATCAAGCAAGCGCAGAAGCCTGACCGCCGCGTCGAGCAGCTCCGGCGTCGCCACGTTGACCACGATGCCGCGCTGGCCCGGTGGCGGTGCCGCGCTGCGCTGTATGGTCGAGCGGCTGAGCAGATGGAGCAGCTTTTCGCTGTTGATCGCAAGCGTGATGCAAAGATGCGGAACCTCGGCGCTCGCCTCCACCACCCGCCATGCGACCGGCAGGTCGACCGACGTCAGCAGATAGTCACCCGCCCCGTAATTGATGGTATCGGTGCCGAGTTGCAGGCTTTTCGCCCCCTGGATGACCATGGCGAAACAGGGTCGGTAGCTGCCATGGCAAGGCGCACTGGGCGTCGTGCGGCGGCTGATCCCCAGCCCCTCGATCCCGGTCTGCACTTCTCCGTCGCCAAGCGCGAAGCGTCCCGCGATCGAAGCGATCTCCTGGTAGCGGTTAAACAGCAAGGTCATCAGTCGCACTTTCCGGTGAAAACGGCTTGCCTGCCGTTTGGACTGCTTATCTAGGATGGATTTGCATGACCGCAAATACCGCCGTCACTCACTTTTACAGGTCTCCAGCATTTTTGCAGGATCGTGCAAGAACACGAGAGGATCGCTCTAACGCTGCGTGCCCTTGCTGGCGCATAAGGGCACCATCCCTTTCCACCCCGCCAAAGAAGGATACTTCCCATGCCAATCGCAAGAGGCTACGCCGCTACCGATGCATCCAAGCCGCTGACGCCGTTCACCTTCGAACGTCGGGACCCGAACGCGGATGACGTCGTCATCGACATCAAGTACGCCGGCATCTGCCACTCCGACATTCACACCGTTCGCAACGAATGGAAGAATGCCGTCTACCCGATCGTACCGGGTCACGAGATTGCCGGCGTCGTTTCGGCCGTCGGCGCCAACGTCACCAAGTTCAAGGTCGGCGACCACGTCGGCGTCGGCTGCTTCGTCGACAGCTGCGTCGGCTGCGCAACCCGCGACCTCGACAACGAGCAGTACATGCCGGGCCTCGTCGGCACCTACAACAGCGTCGATCGCGACGGCAAGACGGCAACGCAGGGCGGTTACTCCGACTCGATCGTCGTCAGGGAAGACTACGTCCTGTCGATCCCCGGCAACCTGCCGCTCGACGCCTCCGCGCCGCTTCTGTGCGCCGGCATCACCCTCTACTCGCCGCTGAAGCACTGGAATGCCGGCCCCGGCAAGAAGGTCGCCATCGTCGGCATGGGTGGCCTCGGCCACATGGGCGTCAAGATCGGCTCCGCGATGGGTGCCGATATCACCGTCCTCTCGCAGTCGCTGTCGAAGAAGGAAGACGGCCTGAAGCTCGGCGCCAAGGAATACTACGCAACGTCTGATGCGTCGACCTTCGAAAAGCTCGCAGGCACCTTCGACCTGATCCTGTGCACCGTTTCCGCCGAGATCGACTGGAATGCCTACCTGAACCTGCTGAAGGTCAATGGCACGATGGTCCTGCTCGGTGTTCCGGAAAATGCCGTCCCGGTCCACGCCTTCTCGCTGATCCCGGCCCGCCGCACGCTGGCCGGCTCGATGATCGGCTCGATCAAGGAAACCCAGGAAATGCTGGATTTCTGCGGCGAGCACAACATCGTCTCGGAAATCGAGAAGATCAACATCCAGGACGTCAACGAAGCTTACGAGCGCGTGCTGAAGAGCGACGTTCGCTACCGCTTCGTCATCGACATCGCCTCGCTGGCAGCCTGATCCAACGGATAGCGGGTTCGCCCGCTCCACCAATCGAAAACCGAAGCCCCCGTCATCCGGCGGGGGCTTTTTCGTGGCCGTTGCCAAAAGGAAAAGCCCCCGGTTCGCACCGGAGGCTTTCGAATGGTCGTCGCGACAGGCCGACGAGGCCTACTTCTCGTCCGCGATGGTCTCGCGCTGCGTGATCAGGCGGGCGCTGTGCTGGCCGCTGAGGAATATCCACAGCCAGCTCCAGGCGACCGAAAAGCGCGAGCGGGTGCCTATCAGGAAGTAGATGTGGGCGATGCCCCAGATCCACCAGGCGAGCCCGCCCTTGAGCTTGATCTTTCCGAAATCGGCGATTGCGGCACTCCGGCCGATCGTCGCCAGGCTGCCCTGGTGCCTGTATTTGAAGGCCGGCGGCGTCTTGCCCTTCATCCGTGCGTGGATGACCTTGGCAACGAAGGCGCCCTGCTGCTTGGCGGCGGGCGCGACACCCGGCACCGGCGCGCCGCTCTCCTGCGTCACCGAAGCGGTGTCGCCGATGACGAAGACCTCGGGCAGGCCCGGTGCGGTCAGATCCTTCTCGACGATCGCGCGGCCGGCGCGGTCGGCCGAGATGCCCAACCACTTCGCGGCCGGCGACGCCTGAACGCCGGCGGCCCAGCTGATCGTCCGGCTCGGGATGAACTCCTCGCCGATCTGCACACCCTCGGCCGTGCATTCGGTGACCGGCTTTCCAAGCCGCACCTCGACGCCAAGATCGTTGAGCGCCTTCAAGGCATATTCGGACAGTTCGGGCACGAAGGTCGGCAAGACCCGCGGTCCGGCCTCCACGAGGATGACCTTGGCCTTGCGCGTGTCGATATTGCGGAATTCCTTCGGCAGCGTCTTGTGCGCCAGTTCGGCGATGATGCCGGCAAGCTCCACGCCCGTCGGGCCGGCGCCGATGATGATGAAGGTCAAGAGCGCGTCGCGCTCGGCCTGATCGAGCGCCGTCTCCGCCTTTTCGAAGGCCAGAAGCACGCGGCGGCGGATCGTCGTCGCATCCTCGAGCGTCTTCAGGCCCTGCGCCACCGGCGCCCAGTCGTCGCGACCGAAATATGCATGGGTCGCGCCCGTGGCGAGCACCAGCGTGTCGTATTGCAGGACGTTGCCATCGCGCAGCGTGACCGACTTCGTGCCGGTATCGACGCCCGAGACATCGCCGAGCAGCGTCGTCACTTCGGGGCGGTCGCTGTAGAGATGGCGGATCGGCCAGGCGATCTCGGAGGTCGACAAAATCGTTGTGGCGACTTGGTATAGCAGGGGCTGGAAGAGATGGTGATTGCGCCGATCGACAAGCGTAATGCGGACACCAGCGCCTTTAAGGTCGTTTACGAGTTGCAGCCCTCCGAAGCCCCCTCCAACAACGACGACGTGATGATCGGCCATAATCTACCCTTTTGGTAATTTGCATAAGAATTGACCAATGTCATCTTCCCTAGCCCCGTTTCAACCACCGTTTCAGCATAGCTAACCTGCGTTGTCGGGACTGCGACCAATCAGCGCGCGGGCTGGAGCGACGACATGCACGATCCCAAATGCGGCATTTCCTCATACAAAAGAACAGGATCGGCTGGCAATTCCGCCCGTTATTTGCATGATGCGCCCTAAAGCGGGCGACCGCCAGAAGAACGCTCGTCGCAAAGACGCAGCAGCAGAAGGAGCAGCATCGAATGCGGACAATCGGCCTGATCGGTGGCATGAGCTTTGAAAGCTCCGCCGTCTACTATCGCCTGATCAACGAGATGGTTCGCGACCGCCTCGGCGGCTTCGCCTCCGCCGAACTGCTGATGCATTCCGTGAACTTCGAAGAGATCGTCGGGATGCAGAAAGCCGGCGATTGGGATGCCGCCGGCAAACGGCTCGGCGACGTCGCCGCACGCCTGCAATCGGCCGGCGCCGAATGCGTCCTGATCTGCACCAATACCATGCACCTCGTCGCCGGCCCTGTCGCCGAGCACATTACTATCCCGCTGATCCACATCATCGATGAAACCGCGGCAGCGTTGAAGGCCGCCGGATGCCGCCGACCGCTGCTGCTCGCTACGCGCTACACGATGGAGCACGGCTTCTATACCGATCGCGTGAAAAGCCTCGGGCTCGACATCATGGTGCCTGATCAGGACGACCGCACGGCCGTCCACGACATCATCTTCAACGAACTCTGCGCCGGCCAGATCCTCGATAGCTCGCGCCAGACGCTTTTCGAGATCATCGAGCGCGAACGCGCCAAGGGCGCCGACAGCATCATCCTCGGCTGCACCGAGATCTGCCTGATCCTCGACCCGGACAATCTGCCCCTGCCCGGCTTCGATACCACCAAGATCCACGCCAAAGCCGCCGTCGATTTTGCCCTGGGCGATCAAGCCACACGGAAGTCGGTCGCCTAGTCGCAACAATTTAGTTGACTCAGTCAATCAATTAAAGGACACGGTCTCTCAACAGGAGACCTGATCCATGTCCGATTCCGCCCTCATCGACGCCGCACGCGACTTCAACCGCTTCTACACCAACTTCCTGGGGGTCCTCAGCAAGGCCTATCTCGACACCCCGTTCACGCTGACCGACGCGCGCGTCCTCTTCGAAGTGGGCTCGCAGGAGCGGGTGAGCGCGGTCGCGTTGGTCCGCGACCTGCACCTCGACCCCGCCTATCTCAGCCGTATCCTGAAGCGCTTCAAGGCCGAAGGCTTGATGGACACTACGCCTGATCCCGACGATCGGCGCAGCCAGCTCATCTCTGTCACCGACCAGGGACATCAGCAATTCCAGGAGCTCGTCAACCGCTCCAACGCCCAGATCGCCGGACGCTTCGACAAACTGGCATCAGGCGAACCGCAGAACGTCGTCGCAGCCATGAAGACCATCCGGTCCCTGCTCGATCCCGAAGCCACGCTGCCGCCCTTGGTCATCCGCCCTCACCGCGCAGGTGACCTCGGCTGGATCGTCGAAAGCCAGGCGAAGTTCTACAGCGAGGAATACGGCTGGGACATGCGCTTCGAGGGGCTCGTTGCCGAAGTCGCGGGACGCTTCCTCACCAATTTCGATCCGGCCATGGAATACGCCTGGATCGCCGAGCGCGGCGGTGTCAACATCGGCTCCATCCTGATCACCAACGGCGGCGACGGCGTCGCCAAGCTGCGGCTCCTCTACATCGACAAATCGGCGCGCGGGCTCGGCCTTGGAAAGACCTTGGTCGACGAATGCGTCCGCTTCGCGCGCGCCAGGGGATACCGGCAGATTTCGCTCTGGACCAACGATGTCCTGTCTACGGCGCGTTCGATCTATATGAAAGCCGGCTTCCAGCTCGTCTCCGAGGAGAAGCACCGCATGTTCGGCCCCGAGCTCAACGGGCAGACCTGGGTTCTCGATCTCTAAATTGTGAAACCGCAAGTTTCGGCTTGATTTGGAAACGATCATTTCCTAATCAGTCGATCCATGACGACACACGCACTCATCGACACCAGCCGAGCGCGCGGACGCCCGCGTGAATTCGATATGGACGCAGCGCTTGGCAAGGCGCTCGACGTCTTCTCAGAGCGCGGCTATCACGCCGCCTCGATCAGCGAACTGACCGAGGCGATGCAGCTGACCTCGGGCAGCGTCTACAAGGCGTTCAAGGACAAGCGCGGCATATTTCTGGCCGCCTTCGACCGCTACAGGCGCATTCGCCTCGCCCTGCTCGACGCCCGCCTGCAAGACGCCGCCACCGGCCGCGACAAGGTTCGCGAACTTCTGGTGTCCTACGCATCATCTTCGCATGGTGTGTCCGGCACGCGAGGATGCCTCGTGGTCGGCAGCGCCAACGAGCTCGCGATCTTCGACGACGAAGCCGCGCAGCGAGTTTCGGATGCCTTCGATGCCAATGAAGCGCACCTTGTCGAACTCATCCGCCTCGGCCAGAGCGACGGCTCCATTTCAGCCACGCTCGATGTCGAAGCCACCGCGCGCACCCTGCTTTGCCTGACCGCCGGTATGCGCATCGTCGGCAAGACAGGCCGGACTGCGCCCGATATGGACGCCGTCGCCCGCGAGGCAATGAAGCTTCTGACCTGATCGTTTTCCCACGAGCGCGCAAAACCGCGCTCGCAACCACCTTTACTATCCGTTTGCCCCACCGGAGCCCAGCATGAGCCTTTCGTCCACCACACCTGAGACCGTTGCCGCGCCAACGATCTCGCCTTTGATGACATTCCTTTTCGCCGCCGCCTGCGGGCTCGTGGCCGCCAATCTCTATTACGGCCAGCCGCTCGCCGGCCCGATCAGCGCCTCGCTCGGCTTCAGCCCCGGGGCCACCGGCCTGATCGTCACGCTGACGCAGATCGGCTACGGCCTCGGCCTGCTTTTGATCGTCCCGCTGGGCGACCTTATGGAAAACCGCAAGCTGGTGCTGACCCTGGTCGTCGCCTCGGCCGTGGCGCTGATCGGCGCCGCGCTGTCGACGACGCCGACGATGTTCTTGACCGCCTCGCTCTGTATCGGCATGGGCTCGGTCGCCGTTCAGGTGCTCGTGCCCTTCGCCGCCAACATGGCGCCCGATGCCTCGCGCGGCCGCGTCGTCGGCAATGTCATGAGCGGCCTGCTCTGCGGCATTATGCTCGCCCGCCCGGTCGCAAGCTTCCTCGCCGAGGCCACCTCCTGGCACGACGTCTACTACGTCTCGGCCGTCGTCATGATCCTGCTCGCCGCCATCCTGCGCGTTCAGCTGCCGGTCCGCACCCCGCACACTCGGCTGAGTTACGGCGCGCTGCTCGCCTCCATGGCGCATCTCGCCTTGCATTCCCGCGTCCTGCAGCGCCGCGCGCTTTATCAGGCCGGCATGTTCGGCGCCTTCAGCCTGTTCTGGACGACGACGCCGCTCCTGCTCGCCAGCCCCGCCTTCGGCCTGACGCAGAACGGCATCGCTCTTTTCGCGCTCGCCGGTGCAGCCGGCGCCATCGCCTCACCGATCGCCGGCCGCCTCGCCGACCGCGGCCTCACCAAGATCGCCTCGACCATCGCCATGCTCTGCGGCATCACCGCCTTCCTCATCAGCCACTTCGCGACCGACGGTTCCGCACTCGCGCTGACCCTGCTGACGGCGGCCGCGATCATTCTCGATTTCGGGGTAACGACCAATCTGGTGGTCGGCCAAAGGGCGATCTACGCGATCAGCCCGGAGCACCGCAGCCGCCTCAACGGCCTGTTCATGGCAACCTTCTTCGCCGGCGGTGCGCTCGGCTCTGCCATCGGCGGCTGGGCATTCGCCACTGGCGGCTGGACGCTCGCCGCCTGGATCGGCCTCTGCTTCCCCAGCCTCGCCTTCGTGCTCTTCCTGACCGAGGGACGGCGCAAGCGCTAACGGGCATCAGTGAAGGCGTGACGCTTCATTCCGCGCCACAAGGCACGAAAGCGTCACGCACCCGAAGCGTCAAACTTGAGCCGGGCGGAGCGAACGGCCTCATGGTTGTTCTCCGCCCAGTTCAACAGCAGTGCCAGCGTCTGGTAGAGCGAGTTTCCGAGATCCGTCATCCGGTACTCGACGCTCGGCGGCTTGGTCGGAAACACCTCGCGCTCGATATAGCCGTCGCGCTGCAGGTCGCGCAGCGTCTGCGTCAGCATGCGCTGCGAAATATCGGGGATCATCCGGCGAAGTTCGCCGAAGCGATAAGGCCGTTGCGAAAGTGCCTCCAGCATCAGCGTCGACCACTTGCCGCCGATCTGCTGCATCATGTCCCGCACCGGGCAATTGTTGAAATCGAGCTTGGAGAGATCGACCTCGTGGCGCACGCGCGGCGCGGCCTTGCTCTTCAGGTTGACGACGGTGCCGGCCATTCTGCTGGTTCCCTTTTGGTAACTTACGGCGCAAAAACTGCCTCCTTTACAGCTGCCGGTCAATCCCTATTTTAGCCCTAGTCTCTTTTCGAGACCAGCAATCGAACCTAGAGGTTTACAGACATGAGCGAAACGATCCTCATCACCGGTGCCGCCGGACAGCTTGGCCAGCGCGTCATCCATCACCTGCTCGAGACCTACAAGGTTCCCGCGGCCAACCTGATCGCCGCCAGCCGCGATAACTCCAAGCTGGCTGACCTTGCCGCCAAGGGCGTCCAGACCCGCAAGGCCGATTTCGACGACGCCGCCTCGCTGGAAGCCGCCTTCAAGGGCGCCGACCGCGTGCTCATCATCAGCACCGACGCGCTCGCCGTTCCCGGCCAGCGCCTGAAGCAGCACACGACGGCTGTCGCCGCCGCCGTCAAGGCCGGCGTCAAGCACATCGCCTACACCTCGATGCCATCGCCCGACAAGTCGCTCGTCACCTTCGCGCCCGATCACCTCGGCACCGAAAACGCCGTCAAGGCAAGCGGCCTGCCTTACACGATCATCCGCAACGCCTGGTATCTCGACAATTACATGCATTCCATGCCGCACAATCTGCAGGGCGGCAGCTGGTACACGGCATCGGCCGACGGCAAGGTTCCGAACATCTCGCGTGACGATTGCGCCCTTGCAGCTGCCGCGGCCCTCGCATCAGGCACCAAGGACAGCGCCACCTACACGCTGACGGGCGCACAGTCGCTTTCCGCTGACGAAATCGCCGCCGCCATCTCGCAAGCCGTCGGCAAGCCGCTCGCCGCCGTGAAGGTGACCGACGACCAGCTGCGCCAGGGCCTGCTCGGCGCCGGTCTTCCTGATTTTGTCGCTGACATGCTGGTCTCGGCCGACGCCAATGTCCGCGCCGGCAATTTCGATCACGTGACCGAGGACTTCACCAAACTGACCGGCAAGCAGCCGCAGTCGCTGAAGGACTACTTCGTGGCCAACAAGGCAGCGCTCGTCGCCTGACAGCGCTCTCCCTGAAGCCACAACCCGCTCCGCACCACCGGAGCGGGTTTTTGTTTGTCTGGCTAGGCTTAGATCTTCTGGCCGCAGGCGCGGCAGAAGCGGCGCACCGTCTCCGCCATGCCAAACTCCAGCGCATCCGCCGTCAGCCCGTGGCCGATCGAGACTTCCGCAAGCTTGGGGATGCGCTTGACCAGCGGTGGCAGGTTGGCGACGGTCAGATCATGCCCGGCATTGACGCCGAGCCCGATCGCCAGCGCCGCATCGGCCGTCTTGCCGAGCGCCTCGAGGATCGGCCCCACCCGCTCCGGCGCGTCGTAACAGCCGCCGTATGGGCCGGTGTAGAGTTCGATCCGATCAGCGCCGACCGCCTTCGCGATCGCCACCGCCTCCTCTTCCCCGTCCCCATCGGCAAACAGCGATACGCGGGTGCCCATCTTCTTCAGCCGCGCGATCACGTCCGTCAGCAATGCGCGATCCTTGCGGAAGTCCCAGCCGTGATCGGAGGTCGCCTGCGAGGGATGATCCGGCACCAGCGTCACCTGCTCGGGCGCGGCCTTGGCACAGAGTTCGAGGAACTCGTCCGTCGGATAGCCCTCGATATTGAACTCCGCTTCCGGAAACTCGTCGTCGATCAGGTTGCGGATCACAGGGAGATCGGAAAATCGGATGTGCCGCTCATCGGGGCGCGGATGAACCGTCAGCCCGCTCGCGCCCGATTTGAGCGCGATGCGCCCCAGCGCCTCGACGCTTGGCCAGGGCAGGTCGCGGCGATTGCGCAGCATGGCGATGGCGTTGAGATTGACGGAAAGCGTGGTGGGCATGGCGAGTTTCCATTCAATGAAAGAAGCTGCCCCGCTTTTAAGCCAAGGACGCCGTTGCGGCCAACGAGATTCGTGCATGGTTGCATGTGAATTTCTGATTGATGGCTCGCCGCCGCCACATCGCCGCAAGCAAAGTAACGCCGATGGCAAGACGCATCAGAAGAACGATTAAGCATCCGGGACAGAAACGCCCCGCACGATTCGTTCAGAAGTTGCAGTGCAGCCGTATGTACATTCGACTATTATTTACAAGTGACTATTTTTAAGGATAACAAATCAGTCGTTTAACGCATAGTCTGATCGCAATGGATCACCAGATCGAGGATCCGTTGCTTTGCATGCCGACCGGGAATGCATCGTCAAAACCGCTCGACCGCGCCCGTATCCATGTCATGCGCGCACTTGATCATGCGTAGAACAGGAGGGCTCATGTCCGAACGACATAAGCAGGCTGCAAGACCAAACGCTCCGCCCCAGGCGCCTCCAGATTTCAGGTTCCTGCCGCGCGTTGCGCGCCCGACAAGCCTGCCCGGCGGCAAGGTCGCGATTGCCGACATGGCCAACGCCTTCGGCGTCACCCACCGAACCCTGCATTTCTACGAGGAAAAAGGGCTGATCGCTTCCAGCCGCATCGGGCTGATGCGCGTCTACGAGCATGCCGACATCAGGCGCATGGCCGTCATCAACGTCTGCCGTGAGGCGGGCATGCCGGTGGCCGTCATCCAGGAACTGATGGCCGATCTCTGCAGATCCACCTCGCAGCAGGATGCCGACGCGGTCTTCGCCGCAGCACTTGCTTCGCGAAAGCGCGAGCTGACGGCGGAGATGTCGACGCTGCACCGCCAGCTTCAGCAGGTGACCGAACTGCTCGAAAACACCGCCCCCGGCGACGAGCCGCCGCTCAACGACAACCAGCATGAGCGCACGCTGACCGAACAGGAATATCGCTGCCTCGTGCTGATGACCGAGGGACTATCGACCCAACGTATCGCCCGCACGCTCGATCTCAAGGAAGACGACGCGAAATCGATCGAGGCCGCGATTATCCGCAAGCTCGACACCAACAACCGCTTCCAGGCAATCGCCAAGGCGGTCCTGCTCGGCATCGTGCAGATCTGAAGCATGTCGCGCAAAACTGTGCAGCGGTTTTGCGGCACCGACATGCGACGCGCTAAAAAAAATCAGCGGACGATCGTCAGCGTTTCCGCCGCGCGCGTGATCGCCGTGTAGAGCCAGCGCTCCCTCGTATCGCGAAACGCCCAGCTTTCATCGAACAGGACGACATTGTTCCACTGTGAACCCTGCGCCTTGTGCACGGTCAGCGCATAGCCGAAATCGAACTCGTCGTAGCGCTTGCGGGTATTCCAGGGAATCTCTTCCTCGACATTTTCGAACACCTGCTTCAACAGCTTGATCTTCGCCGCCCCGCGGTCGATATCGTCATCCTCGGGACGGATCAGAAGGTTGATCCCCGGCTTCGTCGTCTCCTTCGACGACGTCATCACCTGCCAGAGCGAACCGTTGAGCAGCCCCTTGGCGGGATCGTTGCGCAGGCAGACCAGCTTGTCGCCCGTCTGCGGATAATCGGCGGTGAAACCCTTCAGCTCGCGTAGCCGCTGATTATAGCGCCGCCGCGTGCGGTTGGTGCCGACGAGCACCTGATCGGCATCGAGCACCAGCGACTGGTTGACCTCGTTCTTCGAGATCACCTGCGCCGCGCCGTAATCGCCGTACATGATCTCCTTGCCCTCGCGCACCTGCATGGCGAGCCCGATGATCGGGTTGTCGCGCGCCTGCCGGTGGATATCGGTCAGGAGGTAGTCCGGTTCCTGATTGGTGAAGAAGCCGCCACCGGAGACCGGCGGCAGCTGGCCGGGATCGCCGAGCACCAGGATCGGCGTGCCGAAGCTCATCAGGTCCTTGCCCAGCGCCTCATCCACCATCGAGCATTCGTCGACGATGATCAGCGCCGCCTTGGCGACGGGGCTTTGGCGGTTGATGGTGAACATCGGCGCGATCGAGGTCTTGCCGGTCTCTTCGTCCTCGACAGCCTCTTCGCCGCGCGGCCGATAGATCAGCGAATGCAGCGTGCGCGCATTGCTGGCGCCGCGCGTGCGCAACACCTGCGCCGCCTTGCCGGTGAACGCCGCAAACAGCACCTCGCCATCGACATGCTCGGCGAAATGCCGCGCAAGTGTGGTCTTTCCCGTACCGGCATAGCCGAACAGGCGAAAAATCGGGGCCTTGCCCTCCTTCAGCCATTTGGCAACGGCTTTCAGGGCTTCGTCTTGTTGCGGAGCAAATTGCATGATCCATCGACTTGGCAGGATTCGTCAGCGATAGGCAACCGCAAAATGCCGCGAGACGGCCGGCCTTCCCGCCCGATCGAAAAAATCGCCGACACCAGGGAATAAAATCGCCCCTCGCTTTGTCTCATGTCAGGCAACGCAAATCGCGTCCGCCCAACCCCGAGGAGACACCCGATGAAATCCGCGAAATTCTTGATCGCTCTCGCCGTCGCATCCGCAGCCGCCACCGCCGCCTTCGCCGCCCCACCCGTCAAGACGGTCGATTCGGCCAAGGGCAAGGTTCTCGCCGGCGAAAACGGCATGTCGCTCTACACCTTCAAGAAGGACACGAAGGACGTGTCCAATTGCTACGACGATTGCGCCAAGAACTGGCCGCCGCTGATGGCCGATGGCAATGCCAAGCCGGAAGGGGCATACTCGATCGTGGACCGCAAGGACGGCATGAAGCAATGGGCGAAGGATGGCATGCCGCTCTACTTCTGGGTCAAGGACAAGAAGATGGGCGATATCACCGGCGACGGTGTTAAGGATGTGTGGGATGTCGCAAAGCCATAAGCGCTGGGCAGGCTTGATCGCATGAAGCCACCCGCACCCGAAACATTCGAGGGCCAGATCCTGGCCCTCCTCCCGTCGCTCAGGCGCTATTCCCGAAGCCTGACGCGCTCCGACAGCGATGGCGAGGACCTGCTGCAGGATTGCGTCGAAAAGGTGCTCGCCCGCCGCGCGCAGTGGCGCGGGCTGAACCTGCGCGGCTGGGTGCTGACGATCATGACCAACCTCTACCGCAACCAGCGCCGCACCATCGTGCGCGGCAACACGGTCGATATAGACGGCGCGATCGACGTGGCCGCACCGGAAGCATCAACCGACCCGCTCGAGCGCTCCCGCCTGGAGGACGCGCTGAACGGCCTGTCGGAAGATCACCGAGCCGTGCTGATGCTCGTGGTCATCGAGGGTTACACCTACCAGGAAGTGGCAGACATGCTCGACATACCCTTGGGCACCGTCATGTCGCGCCTGTCGCGCGCTCGCCAGCAACTGGCCGAACACATGAAATCAGACAACGTCATTACGCTTCGGAGACCGAAATGAACGCCGCCGACCAACCCGTTACCGAAGCGGACCTCCACGCCTACACCGACGGCGTGCTCGCCGGTGCCGACCGCGAGCGCATCGAGGCATGGCTGCGCGACAATCCCGAGGATGCCGCACGAATAGCCGAATGGCAGGCGCAAAACGCCGGCATCAAGGCGATGTTCTCAGGCTACGAAAAAAGCAGACCCGGCGACGCCGACATGATCGGCAAACCACCGACAATCTCGCCCTGGTCGAAGCGCCTCGCCGCGGTCGCCGCAACCATCGCCGTCTTCGCTGCAGGCACGCTTGCCGGCCACTACGGCCCCGCTCTCTTCGAACATCCCCAACTGCAGCTGACCGCCCAGGAAACCTTCCCGAAGGAAGCCCAAAACGCCTTCCTGGTCTACGCCAGCGAAGTCCGGCACCCCGTCGAGGTCTTCGCCAACGAGGAGGCGCACCTCGCCACCTGGCTTGGCAAGCGCCTGGCGATCGCAAACCTCAAGGTGCCCGATCTCACGAGCCTGAACTACCATCTCGTCGGCGGCCGCCTGCTGCCTGTCGACGGCAAGCCGGGCGCGATGTTCATGTACGAGAACCAGACCGGCGAACGCCTCACCGTCCTTGTCGGCCGCAACACGGCGAACAAAACCACCAGCTTCCGCTTCGCCTCCGCCGATAGTGTCGAAACCTTCTATTGGATCGACGGCGAACTCGGCTACGCCGTCACCGGCGAGATTTCACGCGAGGAACTGAGAAAGGTCGCCGAGGAATGCTACCGCCAATTTCCGTCGTGATGTCACCGCCAGGAGACGAAAACGTCAGCGCTGCGGATCATTGTCGAGCGTAATCGGCTTCCCATGCGGCGTCGCCTCCGCCGCCCGCTGCCAACTCTGCTGCAGGCCCATGATCGTCTCGGCGTCAGCAACACCGCGATCGACGAGGATCGACGACAACGCCGCCACCCAGCAATCGAAATAGTCGCTGCCATCCTCGGCGCGACCCGGCTTGCGCAGCTCGCCGGACAATGCCTCGGCCCACTCGGTCCAGGCAAACAACCCGCGCTCATGCAGATGCACGCTCATCGCAAACGCCTCCGCCGCCCATGGCTCCGGAAACACCGGCTCGCCATCGAGGGAGCGTGGCAGTTGCGGCGATTGAGCAAGCGGCGAGCGCGTGTCACACTGGCTCAAGATAGCTCTCCCAGGCATCGATCGACACCGTCAGCGACGGATCAGCCCCCTCGCCCCAGATCTCGCCACCATCGAACACGACGGTATAGACCCACTGCGGGTTCTCGCCCTTTCCATGAGCGTTATCGTCAGGAAACACGAAGGAGCCCTGAACCGCCTCGATGACGCCGACCTTGGCGCGGGCGTAGCGCGGCAGCCGCGTATGCGTCGTCGGGTTGAAATTCCTCGTCTTCACACGGTCGCCGACAGCAAACCGCGCCGGCTGATCGAGCGGACGATCGCAGGGGCCGCCCTTGGCGAGAACACCTGAAACCATATCAGCCTTTAGCACCCGCTTAGGCGCAGCCCCGTCGAACTGCCTGTGGCCGCTCGCGATCTCCTCGGCGCTGGTAAAACCGTGGCGCTCGAGCAGCACCTCCAGCGCCCGCGTCCAGATTTCGTAATAGCTGGCCGAGAGATAGCTGGCCGGCGGAATGCTTTCGCGCGCATGTCGGCTCTCGTCGATGTTCCAGGCGCCGAAGGCGCCGCAGGAGAGCGTCAGCCCCAGCGCCCGCTTCTCCCACTCCGCGTGGAAATAGGGCTCGTCCTTCTCCAGCGCGATCGCGCCGAAGCCCATCTGCCCGCCGAGATCGTGCGGCCCGTTCATGCCGCCGCTCCCGGCGCTGCGGCAAGACCGGCGCCGATCATCGCATCGCGGCTGACGAGATCGGCCAGCTGCTCCTCGCTAAAGCCTTCGGTCCCCTCGGGTCGTTGCGGGATGACGAGATAGCGAAGTTCCGCCGTCGAATCCCAGACGCGGATCTTCTGCTCTTCAGGCAGGCTCACGCCGAATTCGCTGAGCACCCCGCGCGGATCGATCACCGCCCGCGAGCGATAGGCTGGCGCCTTGTACCATGTGGGCGGCAGCCCCAGCACCGACCATGGATAGCAGGAGCAGAGCGTGCAGACGACGAGATTGTGCGTCTCATCGGTGTTGAACACCGCGCGCATGTGCTCACCCTGGCGTCCGGTGTAGCCGAGGCTGGCGATCGCGGCCGTCGCGTCGCGCTTCAGCCATTCGGCGAAATCGGGATCGCTCCACGCCTTGGCGACCACGCGCGCGCCGTTCCTGGGTCCAACCTTGGTCTGGTAGGTGTCGACGATCACGTCGATCGCCGCGGGATCGATCAGGCCCTTCTCCGTCAGCACCGTCTCCAGCGCCTTCACGCGGGCCTGCATGTCGGAATAATGGTTGTCGTGGTGATGATCATGATGATGGTCGTGATCATGGTGGTCGTCGTGTTCGTGGTCGTCGTGCAAGAGACTATCCTCCGCCAGTGTCCCGATATCCTTAGGCACTGGCGAAGCGGACGCCAAGCCCCGACCGACGCGATCAGCCTATTTCAACATCGGCCACAGGCTGAGCACCAGAAGCACCGCCATGGTGATATTGAACCACTTCAGCCGCACCGGATCCGACAGCCAGTCGCGCAACGCCGAGCCGAACCCGGCCCAGGTGGACACGCTCGGCACATTGACGGCGGCAAAGGCCAGCCCGACGATCATGACGCTGACGAAGTAGATATCCTGGATCGTATAGGTCGCCATCGCCGTCACCGCCATGACCCAGGCCTTTGGATTGACCCACTGGAACGTCGCCGCCGACAGGAAAGACATCGGCTTCACAGCGCCCTTCCCTTCGCTGAGAGACCGCGACGTCGCGATCTTCCAGGCGATCCACACCAGATAGGCACCGCCCGCAAACTTCAGCGCCGTATAGACCGCGGGCACCGTATGTAGCACCGCGCCAAGCCCGAACCCGACGCCGATCAGCAGCGAGAAGAACCCGGCTCCGATGCCGATCATGTGCGGGATCGTCCGGCGGAAACCGAAATTCACGCCCGAGGTGAACAGCATCATGTTGTTCGGGCCCGGCGTGATCGATGTGGTAAAGGCAAAGAGAAGCAGGGCCAGAAACGTGTCCAGCGGCATGGGGTAACCTCCATGGCCCGCGATCTGCGCCACGGGCCTTGTTAATTTAGGTCAGCATAATTGACCTAAATCGGAGTTTCCACCTGCCTATTGTCATGGTGACAGGATTGTCAGCCGGAAGCACTGGCCACTTCGAGGTCGAGCAGCCTGCCGACGTAGCTTCTGACCAGCGTGACGAAAGTTGCGGGCGTCGGCTCGATGAAGCGCAAGAGTCTTGCGGCCTTGTCGACCGACCGAATCTGGTCTGCCAACACCATCCCCCGCGTTTTCAACCCGTCTGGCAAGGAGATTTTGGTCATCCATGGCTGCATGTTGCTCGTGATCGGACAGACGATCACCCGGCGCGACCGCAAGTTCATCATGTCGACCGACAGGATGATGACAGGCCGAATTCCAGCTTGCTCGCTGCCGAGGATTGGATCGAGATTAGCCATATATAAAGCGCCGGCAAAAGGCGGTGCATCACTCATCGTCGTAGAAGCGCTCGGAACCGACATCACGACCCCAATCCACGGTTTCCGGCTCGTTCTCCCACCCCAGCCTGTCCATCTCCGCCACCATCTCCGCAAGTGAAGGCGCCAGCTGCTGCTTCGGCTTTTCCAGCGTCGCCTTGCCATCGCGAACGTCGAGGTTGACGACATCGCCAGCGCGCAGGTGCAGTTCGTCGGTGACCGCCTTGGGCAGGCGGATCGCGATGCTGTTACCCCACTTGGAAATCGTCACCTTGGTCATATCTAGCCCTTGATATCCAATGTATATCACTTGCCGGAGACACCAGCAACACGAGGCCCACCATGCAAGACGATCCGATCCCAACGCTGACCATGCGCGACGGCACCGAGGTGCCGGTGCTCGGCCAGGGCACCTGGAACATGGGGGAAAAGGCTTCCGAGGCCAAGCGCGAGATCGAAAGCCTACGCGCCGGCCTCGACCTCGGCATGACGCTGATCGACACCGCCGAGATGTATTCAGAAGGCGGTGCCGAGAAGATCGTCGGCGAAGCGATCCTTGGCCGCCGCGACGAGGTCTATCTGGTCAGCAAGGTCTATCCCTGGAATGCCAGCCGCAAGGGCACGATCGAGGCCTGCGAAAACAGCCTGTCGCGCATGGGCACCGATCGTATCGATCTCTACCTCCTGCACTGGCGCGGCAATCATCCGCTGGCCGAAACCGTCGAGGCTTTCGAGACCTTGAAGGCTCAAGGCAAGATCGGCCAATGGGGCGTCTCCAATTTCGATACCGACGACATGGAGGAACTGCTCAGCGTTCCCGCAGGCAAAAATGTCGCGGCCAACCAGGTGCTCTACAATCTCGGCCGTCGCGGCATTGAGTTCGATCTCCTGCCCTTGTGCCAGGAGCGCAACATTCCCGTCATGGCCTATTCGCCGATCGAGCAGGGCCGCATCATCCACCACCCCGAGATCATCCGCATCGCCAAGGCCAACCAGGCGACGCCGGCGCAGCTCGCCCTGGCCTTCCTGCTAGAGCGCGAAGGCGTCATCGCCATCCCCAAGACCTCGAATGCCGCCCGGGTCGCAGAAAACCGCGCCGCCGTCTCGCTTGAGCTGAGCGACGAGGACCTCGCCGCCCTCGACGCCGCCTTCCCGCCACCATCCAGAAAAAAGCCGCTGGAGATGCTCTGACCTCCAGCGGCTTTCAGTTCAACGAACTTTGATGTCGGGCGTTACATGCCCTGCGGACCACGGTTCATCGCCGCGATCCCGGTGCGGCAGACCTCGATCAGGCCGAGCGGCTTCACGATCGCCACGAACTGGTCGATCTTCGAGGACTTGCCGGTCAGCTCGAGAATGAAGTGCTCGACGGTCGCATCGACGACCTTGGCGTGGAAGGCATCCGCCAGGCGCAGCGTCTCGGCGCGCGTCTCGCCATCGCCAGCAACCTTGATCAGCGCCACTTCACGCTCGATCGGACGCTCCTGCCCAAGTTCGCGGGCACGCACCGTCAGATCGACAACGCGATGCACGGGAATGATGCGCTCGAGCTGCGCCTTGATCTGCTCCAGCACCTGCGGCGTCCCACGCGTCACGATCGTGATACGCGACAGATGCGCTTGGTGCTCGGTCTCCGACACCGTCAGGCTCTCGATGTTGTAGCCACGGCCGGAAAACAGGCCGATGACGCGGGCAAGAACGCCCGGCTCGTTGTCGACGAGAACCGAAAGCGTATGGTTCTCGATGGCCGCCGTTTCCGGCGAGATGAAGTAGGCGGAGCCCGTCGGCTGTAGGTGTGCGTTCATGTCTTGGTCCGTTTCCTCAGATTATGTCAGGACGCCAGCTCGACGCTGACGGAATTCATGTGTTTTTGAGCAAGCTTGACGAGGTTGCGATCGAAGGTGATGAAGATTTCCGCAGGCGAAAGCGCGGAAATGTGGAAAGCGTCGGCAAAATCGATGCCGTTTGAAAATGCTTCCAGCGTCCGAATGACCCTTTCCCGCTCGGCAAAGATGAAGTTTTCGGAAAGAAGCATCGCCTGGAACAGTGCGATGATCCTTGGACGGCCGAAGCTGTAGCGGCTACGCAGCACCCACTCCGTCTCCAGAAGAACGGTCGACAACACCACAAGTCGATATCTGGCGATGATATCGGATGCAGTTGCCCACTGCTCGTCATCGTCCTGGGCAAAGAGTCGGACGAGGATGTTGGTATCAACCGTCCTTGTCGTCTTCATCCGCGTCCTCACCCGCCCATTGTCGCTCCAGCCGTTCCCAGTCCTCGATTGCGGCCTGATTGATCGCCTCGTGCATCATCTCATCCGTAATAGGTGGACCTTCGTATTTCGGAAAGCTTCGAACAAACGCCAGAAACTCTTCTGCGCTAAGCTTGTGGTCCTCATCTGCTGGATAAACCGGCGCTACCAGTTCCAGAAATATCCTCTGGCCGTCATCAATGACCTCGAATTCGGCACCGGCCTTGAAGCCATGCGCATCTCGCATCGCCTTCGGCAGCTCTACAGTACCGGCATCCGACATCTTCACTCTGGCCATGGCACCTGCTCCTCAAGGAAGGGACGCGCTCAATCTACCGCGTCCCCTCGCTACGATCAAACGAGCGCGCGGCCCTTGGCGTCGATGGCGTTGGCGACGGCCTCGTCGGTGGCTTCATCAGGCAGCAGCATCTCGTTGTGTGCCTTGCCCGACGGGATCATCGGGAAGCAGTTGGCGAGATTGGCGACGCGGCAATCGAAGATCACAGGCTTCTTGACGTCGATCATCTCCTGGATGGTCGCGTCGAGATCAGCAGGCTTTTCGCAGCGCAGGCCGACGGCGCCATAAGCTTCCGCCAGCTTGACGAAATCGGGCATCGCCTCGGTGTAGGAGTTCGACAGGCGGTTGCCGTGCAACAGCTGCTGCCACTGGCGCACCATGCCCATGTACTGGTTGTTCATGATGAAGATCTTGATCGGCGCTTCATACTGGATAGCGGCCGACATTTCCTGGATGCACATCTGGATCGACGCATCGCCGGCAATGTCTATAACGAGGCTCTCCGGATGCGCGATCTGCACGCCGAGGGCTGCCGGCAGGCCGTAGCCCATCGTTCCCAGGCCACCCGAGGTCATCCAGCGGTTCGGCTTCTCGAAGCCATAGAACTGCGCCGCCCACATCTGATGCTGACCGACTTCGGTCGTGATGAAGGTATCGCGATCCTTGGTCAGCGCATAGAGGCGCTCCAGCGCGTATTGCGGCATGATCACATCATTGCTGTGCGTGTAGGCAAACGAATTGCGCGCGCGCCAGCGGGTGATATCGGCCCACCAATCGGCGATCTGGCTCTTCTCCGGCTTCTTCGGCAGGGCACGCCACAGGCGAACCATGTCTTCCAGGATATTGCCGACGTCGCCGCGGATGGGAACATCGACGCGCACGTTCTTGTTGATCGACGACGGGTCGATATCGATGTGGATCTTCTTCGAGTTCGGCGAGAACGCGTTGAGACGGCCGGTGATGCGGTCGTCGAAGCGGGCGCCGATGCAGACCATGACGTCGCAATCATGCATCGCCATGTTCGCCTCGTAGGAGCCGTGCATGCCAAGCATCTTCAGCCAGTTCTTGCCGGATGCCGGATAGGCGCCGAGACCCATCAGCGTCGAGGTGATCGGGAAATCGGTGAGCTCGACCAGCTCGCGCAGCAGCTTGGAAGCCTCGGGCCCGGAGTTGATGACGCCGCCGCCGGAATAGATGATCGGACGACGCGCCTTAGACATCAGCTCGATAGCAGCCTGGATCTGATTGAGATCGCCCTGAACCTTCGGCTGGTAGCTCTTCTGGATCGCGTGGGCGGCCGGCGGCGTGTAGGTGCCGGTGGCGAACTGGACGTCCTTCGGAATATCGACCAGAACGGGACCCGGACGGCCCGACTGCGCGATGCGGAAGGCCTCATGAATGATCGCCGCCAGATCGTTGACGTCCTTGACCAGCCAGTTGTGCTTGGTGCAGGGGCGCGTGATGCCGACGGTATCGGCTTCCTGGAACGCGTCGGAGCCGATCAGCGAAGTCGGAACTTGGCCGGAGAGGCAGACGAGCGGGATCGAATCCATCAGCGCGTCCTGCAGCGGGGTGACCGCATTGGTGGCGCCTGGACCTGACGTGACGAGCATGACGCCGACCTTGCCGGTGGAGCGGGCATAGCCTTCGGCCGCGTGGCCGGCGCCCTGCTCGTGGCGAACGAGGATGTGCTTGATGTCGTCCTGCTGGAAGATCTCGTCATAGATCGGAAGCACGGCGCCGCCGGGATAGCCGAACAGGTGTTCGACACCATTGTCCTTGAGCGCGCGGATAACGATTTCCGCGCCTGTCATCCGATTTTCGTCCGTCTGATTGTCCGTGCCCGTCATGTTTTTGTTCCATTTTGACTGCTGGGATTTGAAGGTCTTGGCGGCGAGCCTGAATTTCAGGCATAAAAAAAGGCCCCTTGGGGAGCCTGTTGTCTAGCGCATGGGTGGCTATCGCCGGATGGTTACACCATCCTGCCCATGCGCTGTCCCACCACAATAAGAATTGCTGCTATCTTCATGGCCGGAAGTGATAGACAGAAAATTTCGCAGCGTCAACGCTTAAAGCAATAAAAAGCCGAGCATGCGTTGTCGGTAATAAACATGGCCGCAGAAGCCCTTGCGGCAAAGGGTTTATTAAACGTTCCCTTTTATCCTGCCCTGCAATCTCAGGGAGTAGCCCTTTGCAGAACAACGACTTGCAGACGTCAGGCAGCGCAGGCGAGCATGACCGCCGCGATGTACTAGCGCCGGGAAACCGTTTCCTCGGCCGCGTTGTCGCGTGCAGCGGGTCTCGCGCCACCATCGCAGCGGTCGCCGAAGCAGGCGGCACAGACCTCACCGAACTCTGGTCAGTCGGCCGCCTGATCTCGATCACCGTCGGCCGCAACCGCGTCGTGGCGCTCGTCTATTCCATGAACACGGGCACGCATGCCTGGGGCGAAGGCGAGGACAACTATTTCAAGATCGAGACCGAGCTGCTTGGAGAAGTCCGCGTCGACGAGGACGGCACGGAGCAATTCTCGACCGGCATCTCGCGCTACCCCTATCTCGGCGCCGTCGCGCACCGCATCCGCTCCGCCGACCTGATGCGCATCTATGACGCAGGAACGGGAACCACCGCCGTCATCGGCAAGCTGACGCAGGACGACAGCATCGATGCGTCGATCCACGTCCCCTCCATGCTCTCGAAACACTTCGCCATCGTCGGCTCCACCGGCGTCGGCAAGTCGACTGCCGTGTCGCTGCTGCTTCACAAGGCGATCGAGGCCGACCCGAAGCTGCGCGTCCTGATCCTCGACCCGCACAACGAATTCGCCGCCGCCTTCCCCAAGCACTCCGTCGTCGTCGATACAGATACGCTCGACCTGCCCTTCTGGCTGATGCGCCTGGAAGAATTCGCCGAAGTGGTCTTCCGCGGCCGGACACCGGTGCCGGAAGAACTCGACATGCTCCGCGACATCCTGCCGGAAGCCAAGCGCGCCTTCCGCGGCAGCGACAATTCGCTGGTTCGCCGCACCACCGAAAAAAGCTCGATCACCGCCGACACCCCGGTCCCCTACCGCATGGCTGATCTCCTGGCGCTGATCGACGAGCGCATCGGTCGCCTGGAAGGTCGTGGTGAAAAGCCGTTCCTGCGGTCGCTGAAGATGCGCATCATCGCCGCGATCAACGACCCGCGCTACCACTTCATGTTCTCCAACAACACGATCTCAGATACGATCATGGAGACGGTGGCCGAGATCTTCCGCGTGCCCGGCGACAACAAGCCGATCTGCACCTTCCAGCTCTCCGGCATCCCCTCCGAGGTCGTGAATTCCGTGGCCTCGGTGCTGTGCCGCATGGCGTTCGAAATCGCGCTGTGGAGCGATGGCGCCATCCATATGCTCGTCGTCTGCGAAGAAGCGCACCGCTACATTCCGTCGGACCCCACGCTCGGCTTCTTCCCGACGCGCCAGGCGATCGCCCGCATCGCCAAGGAAGGCCGCAAATACGGCGTCTCGCTCGGCATCATCACGCAGCGCCCGGGCGAACTCGACCAGACCATCCTGTCGCAGTGCTCGACGCTCTTTGCCATGCGCCTTGCCAACGACCGCGACCAGGAAATCATCCGCTCCGCCATCCCGAATTCCTCGATCTCGACGACAAGCTTCATCTCGTCGATCGGCAACGGCGAAGCCATCGCCTTCGGTGAGGCGATCAGCGTGCCGATGCGCATGCGCTTCTCCCGCGTCAGCGAGGACCTGCTGCCGAAGGCTAATGGCGCCACGCCGAAGTTCACCGAGGAAGATCCCGATAACGTCGACCTGCGCAAGATCGTCACCCGCATGCGCGCGGTGAGCGGCCCCGACATCTCCGCCTTCCAGCAAAGCGTCAAGAACGCCGGCCTCGACCTCGGGGAAGAAGAGGACGCGGACTACGACAAGGTCTTCGCGGCCGACGTCTATCCGCCGATCATCCCGGCGCCGATCCCGATCACCCCGCCGCTCGCCCCGATCGAACCCTACCGCCGCGACATGCTGCCGTCAGCCCCGATCTCCCGCGAACCGGCAGCACCGCCGAGATCGTCACGCGAATCCTTCGGCGTCGCCGCCGACACCTCGATCGACAGCCGCCTGGAAGCGCTGAGACGCGAAATGCGCGGCGAACAAAATCCGGCCCCGCGTCCCGCCGACCCACAAGCGCAGCCGACAAGCATTCGTCGCGAACCAGGCGTGTCACTGCGCGAGAGCATCCTGAAGAAGCCGCTGAGCAGCCTTTACGACAAGGATTAAGGTCTTACGCGTTGCCCGATTTGGCTGCAGCGGCAAGCACGCTGAGATGCCGCTCGACCAGCGTCAGAAAGGCAATCGTTCCGCAGACCAGCGATGCCGCAACGATCCCGCCGATCGCACCGAACAGCGCACCGATAACGAACATTCCCGGCCCGCCCTGAGCCGCGGCCGCCGCACCGGCGGAAATTGTCGAGCCGGCAAGAATGATGACCGCGAGAATCGCATTGATCGACGCAAGCGCCTTGAAGAGAAAGTTGTTCATGAGGTCCCCAGCTTGATCCTCATGACTGCTTAGATAGCAACCCTGGCGCGAGACTTGCGCTCATTCCATCAAGGTGCAAGCCGCTCCCAGCTCTCGTCCATCTGGTTGCGAAACCACGTCATCTGCCGCTTGGCATATTGCCGCGTCGCAGCCGCTCCCTTTTCGAGCACATCCTCGCGTGACATCGCGCCGTCGAGCATCGCTGCGATCTGCGAAACGCCGATGGCCTTCATCACGGGCATCTCGGGCGCCGGCGACAGCGCCAGGAGCGCCCTCACCTCGTCCGCCGCGCCCTCAGCCAGCATGAGCCCGAAACGCCGGTTGATGCGGTCGTGCAGCACGGCGCGCTCCGGCAGCACCACGATCTTCTGCGCCCTGTCCGGATCGACCACAACAGGGCCGGACTGCCCCTGCAGCTTGGCAATCGACCGTCCCGTCGCCTCCAGCACCTCAAGCGCCCGAACGATCCGCTGACCATCCTGCGGATTGAGCGCCGCCGCCACATCGCCGTCGCGCGCCGCAAGCTCCGCATGAAGCACCGCGCCACCTTCCTCGATCAGCCGCGCCCGTAGCCGCGTGCGGACTTCCTCGGGGATCGAAGGCATGTCGGAGAGGCCACCAGTCAGCGCCTTGAAATACAACCCCGTCCCGCCGACGAAAACAGGCAGACGACCGTCCGCCCGCAGTTGCGGCAGAAGTGCCGTCACATCGCGCAGCCAGGCGCCGGTCGAATAGGCGGTCGCGGCAGACACGTGGCCGTAGAGATAATGCGGCACGCCCTGCATATCCTCGTCCGAGGGACGCGCCGTCAGCACTCGCAGCGTGTCATAGACCTGCATACTGTCGGCATTGATCACCACACCATCGTGACGTTTAGCAAGTTCGACGGCCAGCGCGGACTTGCCGCTGGCCGTCGGCCCGGTTATCAGGATCGCGTCCATTGCGTTCAGAAGGTTTTCCATCATGGCTCTCGTTGCCACGCTTGTTGCCAATCCGTCAAATCCTGTTCTGACAGCCGCCATCGCCGAGAAGGCCGCGGACGCCGCCAAGGCATCCGGTCTCTACTGGCTGGCCGACGGAGTAGCCTGCGATATCGCGCTGCGCGACGGCACCGACGCGACGGCGGCCCACGCCGCGATAACGGCAGTGATCGGCAGCACCCCGATCGATCTCGTCATCCAGGATCAGGACACGCGCCGCAAGAAGCTTTTGATCGCCGACATGGATTCGACCATGATCGGCCAGGAATGCATCGACGAACTGGCCGCCGAAGTCGGCCTCAAGGACAAGGTGGCCGCGATCACCGCCCGCGCCATGAACGGCGAAATCGCTTTCGAACCCGCTTTGCGCGAACGCGTGGCGCTCTTGAAGGGCCTGCCGATCTCGGTTGTCGACGAAGTGATCGCCAAGCGCATCACGCTGACGCCTGGCGGCATGGAACTGATCGCGACGATGAAGGCGAAGGGCTATTACACGGCCCTCGTCTCCGGCGGCTTCACCGTCTTCACCAGCCGCATCGCCGCCACCCTCGGCTTCGACGAAAATCGCGCCAACATCCTGCTTGAGGAAAACGGCCACCTCACCGGCTTCGTCGCCGAACCGATCCTCGGCAAGCAGGCGAAGGTCGATGCGCTCGAGGATATCTCGAAGGAACTCGGCATCTCCCCTGAAGAGGCGATGGCCGTCGGCGACGGCGCCAACGATCTCGGCATGCTGCACCTCGCCGGCGCCGGCGTCGCCCTCCACGCCAAACCCGCCGTCGCCGCCGAAGCGAAAATCCAGATCAACCACGCCGACCTCAGTGCCCTCCTCTACATCCAGGGCTACCGCAAGACGGATTTCGTGACGGCGTGAAGACTACCAAGGTCCACGGCCCGGTCAACCAAGCGGTCGCGGGTTGTGGCGCCGAAGTGCTTTGTTGTAAGATAAGATCTATTGCGGAAAAGATGTCCGCTCTGTTCGCGCCGTGAAGGCGAAACCTTATGACATCGAACACCACAAGCAACCGATCGCTCACTGAATTGCAGCAGGCGGAACTCGACGCATTGGACGCGCTTGCCGACACGTCAATCGATACCCGAGACATTCCCGAGATCACCGACGAGCGTTGGGCGCTGGCCCGAAGAGGCAAGCATTATCGCTTTGCCCAGCGATCCGCGGCTACCAGACCGAAATAGCAACGCCTTGCGCCGCTACATCGCCGAGCAACTTAAGCGCAGCGGCTGACGCAGCCCTACTCCATCGGCACGGCAACAAACCGCAGGTCGCCGTTTGCCGAGGCGATCATCATCTGCGCGTTGCGCCGACCTTCCTGCTTCAGCGACTGCACCTTGGCGACGACGGTATCTGGTGAGCGCATGAATTCCTGCGCCACTTCGACGATCACATCGCCGGCCTTCAGGCCCTTTTCGGCCGCAAGCGAGCCCGGCTTGACCTCGGAGACGAGAACGCCATCGACGCTCTCGGCGATGCCGAAGCTCTTGCGATTATCCGCATTGAGCGCCGATAGCGACAGGCCGAGCACATCCTTCGCATCACCGACCTCAGGCGCCGGCTGCGCGGGCTTGCCCTTGCCGTCGGGCATAGGCTGGGCCTGATCACTGTCAGGCTCATCCATGTCCTGGTTTTCCTGCGGATCCGGGTTGATCACGCCACCGTTGCTGTCGGAACTGTCCGCCGCCGCCTGGTCGCTGTCTTCGAGACGACCGAGCGTGACCTTGACGGTCTGCTCCTTGCCATCGCGCAGCACCACGACATCGACCGCCTTGCCGACGGGGCTTTCCGCCACCACGCGCGGCAGGTCGCGCATCTCGTTGACGGCCTTGCCGTCGAATTTCAGGATGACGTCGCCGGCCTTGACCGAGCCGTCGTCGACAGGGCCGCCCTTGATGACACCAGCAACCAGAGCTCCTCTCGCGCTCGAGAGACCCAGGCTGTCCGCCACGTCGTCGGTCACAGGCTGGATGCGCACGCCGAGCCAGCCGCGACGCGTCTCGCCGAATTCGCGCAGCTGCTGCACGACACCGGCGGCCAACTCCGAAGGCACCGAGAAGCCGATGCCGATCGAACCGCCGCTCGGCGAGATGATCGCCGTGTTGATGCCGATAACCTCACCCTTCATGTTGAAGAGCGGGCCGCCGGAATTGCCCTTGTTGATCGCCGCATCCGTCTGGATGAAGTTGTCGTACGGGCCGGCGTTGATGTTGCGTCCGCGTCCCGAGATGATGCCGACGGTGACCGAACCGCCAAAGCCGAACGGGTTCCCGATCGCCATCACCCAGTCGCCGATGCGCATGCCGCTGGAATCGCCGAACTTGACGAACTTGAGTGGCGCCTTCGGCTCGACCTTCAGGACCGAGAGGTCTGTCTTGGTGTCGGTGCCGATCAGCTTGGCCTTGAGCTTGCTGCCGTCGGCAAAATTCACCTCGATATCGTCGGCGCCTTCGATGACGTGGTTGTTGGTGACGATGAAGCCCTGCGGATCGATGACGAAGCCGGAGCCGAGCGAGCTGACATTGTGGTTGCCGCCGGGCTTGCCCTTCTGCTTGTTGAAGAAGTCATTGAAGAACTCCTGGAACGGCGATCCGTCGGGAGCGCGCGGTGCCGGACCGGCCCCCTCGTCGTCCTTGACGTTCTGCGATGTCGAGATGTTGACGACCGCGTCAAGCAGTCCTTCGGCGAGATCGGCAACCGACGCCGGACCATTGGTCGGCGGTGTGGCCTGTGCATGAACAACCCCGGCAAAGCCGACATTAGCCAGCATTGCTGCCCCGGCCAGAAGCGCGAGCGATCGTCTGAAGGTCGGGCGGATCGTGGGGGCCATCAAGCATCCTCATGTGTGTCAAAAACGCACTCTGACCATGAGCATAAGGCGTAATGATGGAGGGTGAAATCACCTTTTCGCGAAATCCCGTGCAATCTGCGTGGGCCGCCCGCGAAGCCCCGCAGCGGTGGCAAAATCCCCATAAAATAAAGGGGCCGGCAAGATGCCGGCCCCGATGGAACTTCAGATGATGGCGATCAGTTCGCCGGTGCTGCCGGAACCGCAGGCAGGCTTGGCGCCGCCGACGGAACCTGGCCGGGCTGGCCGGTCGCGCTGTTGAAGTAGCGGAAGAAATCCGTGTCCGGCGAAAGCACCAGCGTCGTGTCCTGCGAGGACATGGCCGTGGTGTAGGCCGCCATCGAGCGGTAGAACTCGAAGAACGCGGGGTTCTTGTTGAACGCGTCGGCGAAGAGCCTGCTGCGTTCCGCTTCGCCTTCACCGCGCAGGATTTCGGAATCACGCTGCGCTTCGGCGGTGATTTCGACAACCTGTCTGTCGGCGATGGCGCGGCGACGCTGACCTTCTTCGCCACCCTGCGCACGCAGGAGTTCGGCTTCGGCAAGACGTTCGGCGCGCATGCGGTCATAGGTCTTCGGCGCGACTTCGCGCGTCAGATCCGTACGGCGAATGCGAACGTCCTGGATGTTGAGGCCAAGCGCCTCGGCATCCTTGTGCAGATCGTCACGCACTTCGAGCATCATCGCCACGCGCTCTTCGGAAAGAGCGGCATCGAAATCACGCAGACCGTAGACGCGGCGCAGAGACGAATCGAGCTGCGTGCGAAGACGTGCCTCGGCGGATTCGCGGTCGCCCGATACCGTTTCGCGGAAGCGGCGAACGTCGCGGATGTCATAGATCACGAAGGCGTCGACATCGAATGTCGCGCCGCCGCGAACCTGCACGCGGATGTTGTCGAGATCGAAGCGAAGCGCCTGCTTTTCGACGATCTGGACGCGATCGGCATCCATGAAGGTGAACGGCAGCTTGAAGTAGATGCCGGGCTCGGTCTTCACCGACTGGATCTGACCGAAGCGAACGACGATCGCCTGCTCACGCGCGTTGACCACGAAGATCGACGAGTAGAGCACCATGAGCACCACGGCGAAGACGACGAGAAAGATGGGAAGTTTATTCGACGTCATGGATCAACCTCCCTGCTGCGCCGGTTTGCCGATTTCGTTGAGCGGCAGATAGGGCACGACCCCCTGCTTCTCGTCGATGATGACCTTTTTGGAGTTCTTCAGCACCTGTTCCATGGTTTCCAGGAACAAACGCTTGCGGGTCACTTCGGGAGCCTTCGTGTATTCGTCATTGACGGACGTGAAGCGCTGCGCCTCACCTTCCGCTTCCTTCACGACGCGATCCTTGTATGCGGCAGCCGCTTCGCGGATCTGCGCCGCGTCACCGCGGGCCTGACCGAGCTTCTGGTTGGCATACTGGTTCGCTTCCTCGACGAGACGCTGCTTGTCCTGGTCGGCACGCTGCACTTCTTCGAAGGCATCGGCGACTTCACGCGGCGGCGCGACGTCCTGGATGGTGATCGCGTTGATCGAGATACCGCTCTTGTAGCGATCCATGGTGCCCTGCACGATGGCGGCCACTTCAGTTTCGATCGGCTGACGATTGTCGCGGAACGCGTCCTGCGCAGGACGACGGCCGACGACTTCGCGCATGGCGCTTTCGGCGACCTGCTGCAGCGTTTCGGCCGGGTTCTCGACGTTGAAGAGATAGGCCTTCGGATCCGTCACGGTGAAGAACACCGAGAACTGGACGTTGAGGATGTTCTGGTCACCCGACAGCATCAGGCCGTTCGACGAAGAAGACGACGTCGCGCCGATATTCTGCTGCTGGACCGTGACCTTGACGATTTCGACCGTTTCCATCGGCCACAGGTGGAAATGCAGGCCGGGTGCGGCCACTTCCTGCTTCGGATTACCGAAACGCAGTTCCACACCACGCTCGTCCGGCTGGACGATGTAAATGCACTGGAAAAGCCAGAAAGCCACGATGACAGCCGCGACGATCAAGAGAACGCCTGTGTTGAACCCGCCGGGCACGACGCCGCGCAGCCGGTCCTGACCACGGCGGATCATGTCTTCCAGATCGGGCGGTCCGCCCTTTCCGCCGCCACCACCGCCGCGTGGACGGTTCGGCCCCTGCCCCCATGGTCCCTGATTATTTCCTCCACCGCCGCCGCCGCCCCAAGGGCCGCCGCCGCCATTCTGATTGCTCCAGGGCATCAAAACCTCGTTGTTCGTTACACTCTGCGATCGCTTAACCCACGGGGGCGACGGATATTCGCGCTCGAAACCGTTATAGGTATCGCTGCATCGGCTTTCAACGCAGCATGAGGAACTTGGCAATGTTTATTGGAAAATAGTTTCTTTTCGCCGCTCAGCGCCTGTCATAAACGACGTAGCGGGTGGCGTAGCTGTCCTTCTCGCCCGCTGGCACGTCAAGGGTCTCGCCGGCACGCCATATGGCGGGATCGATCGCGGGAAACGACGTATCGCCGTCCACATCGGTCTCCACATGCGTCACGCAGAGACGATCGGCGATATCCATCGCCTGGCCGTAGATTTGCCCGCCGCCGATAATGCAGATTTCGTCCACGCCGGCTTCCATCGCCAGCCTCTCGGCCAGGGCGACAGCCTCGTCGAGCGAGCCAACGGTGCTGACGTCAGGATGTTCAATGACCGTGGATCGAGAGATCACCACGTTCGGCCGTCCCGGCAGCGGGCGGCCGATCGAATCATAGGTCTTGCGCCCCATGATCACGGGTTTGCCTGTTGTCAGCGCCTTGAACCGCTTCAGATCGGTGGAGAGCCGCCACGGCATGTCGCCGTCACGGCCGATGATGCCGTTGCGCGCAGCGGCGACCACGATCGTCTTGCGGATATCGGACATGAGACCCCTTAATCAGACCGCGATCGGCGCCTTGATGCTGGCATCGGCCTCGTAGCCGACCAGCTCGAAATCCTCGTAGGTGAAGCCGAAAATGTCCTTCACCTCGGGATTGATGCGCATGAACGGCATCGGCTTCGGCTTGCGCGTCAGCTGCAGCTTCGCCTGCTCGAAGTGGTTATGATAGATATGCGTGTCGCCGAGCGTATGCACGAAGTCGCCAAGCTTCAGCCCGGTCACCTGCGCGATCATCATCGTCAGCAGCGCGTAGGAGGCGATATTGAATGGCACGCCCAAAAACACGTCCGCCGAACGCTGATAGAGTTGGCACGACAGCTTGCCGTCGGCCACATAGAACTGGAACAGGCAGTGGCACGGCGGCAGCGCCATGTTGTCGACTTCGGCGGGATTCCACGCCGAGACGATATGGCGGCGCGAGTTCGGGTTCTTGATCAGGCCGGACACCAGATTGGCGATCTGGTCGATATGCCCGCCATCGGGCGCCGGCCAGGAACGCCACTGCGCGCCATAGACAGGGCCGAGATCGCCATTCTCGTCGGCCCATTCGTCCCAGATCGAGACACCATGCTCCTTGAGATAGGCGATATTGGTATCGCCCTTCAGGAACCACAGGAGTTCATGGATGATCGAGCGCAGGTGTAGCTTCTTGGTCGTGAGGACGGGAAAGCCCTCCTGCAGATCGAAGCGCATCTGGTAGCCGAACACAGAACGCGTGCCGGTTCCGGTCCGGTCGCCGCGGTCGGTTCCGGTTTCCATCACGTGGTTCAAGAGATCGAGATATTGCTTCATCGCCCGCCGCCGATTCCATTTTTCCCATATTTAAGCCCATCGACCGGCAAAACCAATCACGCCCCCGTGTTTTTCCCGGTGATTCCTTGAAGGACCACGATGCTTTTGTGACGATGGCTCTTCCCATGCGCTCAGGAAAACACTATATCAGCCTTGCCAGTCCTCGGATTGGCTATGGCGATAAATGAGCGGTGTAATAAGCCTATTGGACCCGGGGGCGGTACCCGGCGCCTCCACCAAAAACCGGCGGCCTTACAAAGAGATGGCCGGCTTTTGATGGGGGCGAAACAGGATCGACAAGGGTGTAAAGATCGTCTTTTTGCTCGGCATTGTACCGCCGTTATCGGGCTAAAATTGTAGTTGCAAACGACAACTATGCGGAAGCTCGTCTCGCTGCTTAATCGCGGTGTGACACTTCAAATTAAGTCCTGAAGGTTCGCACCTTAAGGCGGGGTCCGAAGGCACCTGGCAACAGAAGCCTTCACCTTCTCCCCCAAGCTCAAATCATGTATGATTTGCGAAAGCATGACTCGGCTGCGGGCTTTTCCAAGCCGCTTGAGCATGGCATATAGGCTTGGAACAGACGTACGGACGAAAGAAAGACAGGGAAAGCATGGGGCAGGATCATATCCGGTACGACATTCTGGCACAGGACGCGCTTCGCGGCGTCATCCGCAAGGTATTGTCGGAAGTTGCGGCAACCGGCCGCCTGCCGGGCGAGCATCACTTTTTCATCACCTTTCTGACCGGCGCTCCCGGCGTTCGCATCTCGCAGGCCCTGAAGTCCAAATATCCCGAGCAGATGACCATCGTCATCCAGCACCAGTTCTGGGAAATGAAGGTCACCGAATCGAGCTTCGAGATCGGCCTCTCCTTCTCCGACGTTCCCGAAAAGCTCTTCATCCCCTTCAACGCCATCCGCGGCTTCTACGATCCGTCGGTCAATTTCGAACTCGAGTTCGACGTGCCGCTGGCCGACAGCGACGAACTGCCGGAAGCCGAGATCACCGCCTACCCGGTCGCCCCCGAGAAGGCGGAAAAGACCGAGGATGCGGCGGCAAAGCCCGCCGACGGCGACGAAAAGAAAGCCGGATCGGTCGTCTCTCTCGACGCCTTCCGCAAGAAGCAGTAAGAACCAAAGGGAAGCAATCGCTTCCCTTTTTCATATCGCCTGTTCTTATGTTGTAGGTGTCCCGTGAGCGCCGAAATCGTCAATCTCCGCCAGTTCAAGAAGAAGCAGGCCCGCTCCGACAAGGAGAAGCAGGCCGAGCAGAACCGGATCTCCTTCGGCCGCACCAAACAGGAAAAGCAGCTCACCAAGGCATTGAACGACAAGGCCGAGCGCGCGCACGACCAGGGCCGCATCGACAAGAACGACGACGCCGAATGACCGCACGCGACCGCGAAAAAGACTCCGCGATCAATCCCTTGTATGCGTTTGCGGAATCATTTTCCGAACACGACGCGCAATGATCCGCAAGCACTCGATCACGCTGCACGGCCACCGTACCAGCCTGTCGCTGGAAGACGAGTTCTGGACCGAGCTCACCGCCATCGCCACCGCCCGCGCCATCCCGCTCGCCGGCCTGATCTCCGAAATCGACGACAACAGGGACGCCGACAGCAACCTGTCTTCGGCGCTTCGCCTGCACGTGCTTGCCTGGTTGAAATCGACGGGCGCCGCGCCACAGGACAACCAGCACGACAACAGGGATGCGGCGGATGCCGGAGCGCGTTGAGATCGTCGCGTATGACGCGGCATGGCCGGCGCACTTCCGCGAAATCGCCGCCGCCTTGAAAACCCTGCTGGGCAATCGCGTGCTCGATATCCACCACATCGGCAGCACCTCCATCCCGGGGATGGTCGCCAAGCCGCTGATCGATATCGATGTGATAATGCCCACTCCAGCCGACGTCATCGACGCCTGCCCGCTGATGGAAGCCGCCGGTTACGAGCCGCGCGGCAACCGCTACGACGCCGACATCTTCGCCTTCATGAAGCGCACCGCAACACCCCGGCAACGGATCTATCTATGCCCCGAGGGCCACGACACGCACTACCGGCGCATCCAGTTTCGCGATTATCTGACAACCCACCCGCAAGCCGCCGCCGACTATCAGGCGCTGAAGCTCAAGTTGGCGGAAGAGTTCGAATATGACGGCGACGGCTACACCGCCGCCAAGGCCGCCTTCGTCAACGACATCGTCGCCCGCGCCCGCAAGCGCTGAGACGTCGCCGACAGCCGACACCGGCCGCGCAAGAACGTTATTGCGGAACCTGCACGCCCGGCAAACCCGGCACCGTATTGAAGTTCAGCGAGTTCTGCGGCGGCGTGATCAGTTGCTCCTGCGCCCGGCGCGCAGCCTCGGCCGCGGCCTTGGCATCCGCTTCCGCCTTGGCCTTCGCGGCGGCTTCCGCCTGCGCCTTGGCTTCAGCTTCGGCCTTGGCGGCTGCTGCCGCCTGGTCGCGCTCGGCCTGCTGTGTCGCGAGCAGCCTCAGCCGCTCCTCTTCCGCCTTGCGCTGCGCCTCGATGGCGGCGGCCTTCTCGCGCTCCTGATCGTTGAACTTGGCGAGCGACACCTCGCGGCGCAGACGCTGCTGTTCGAGAACGTTAGACTGCAACTTCTCGACCCGCCGACGCTCGCGCTCGAAGGCGCGCAGAGAGAGGTAGCCGGTGATATCGGTGACATCCATCACCCGGCCCGGCGACCCGAGAACACCGGAGAAGTCGAGCCGGATCGAAGGATCCGCGCCGGTCAGCGCCTCGCCCATCGGATTAAGGTTGATGTCGAGCGACGCGTTGATCCGCTCCTGCGGCAGGTCGATCTGCGCATTGCCTGTGAGCGTCGCCTGATCGGTGGCGACAGTCACGTTCTGAACCCTCAGCACCCCATCCGTGACGTTGAACGGCACCGCCGTTGCCGGCAGCTTCGCCTCGCCGTTGTTAAGCAGCGTCTCGACGATCGGGTGAACCTTGCCAGCATTCAGCTGGTCTTGCATTGGGTCGGTCGCCGACAGAAGCGGCGCCAGCATGCCGAGATTGAGCCCACGCACACTGGTATCGCCCAGCTTCATCTCGCCGGATCCATTGAGCGAGCTTGCGATATCCTTCATCGACTTGCCCGATGCTTCCATCGACAACGCCAGCCCGAACTTGCCGCTGGCCACAGGCGAACCGCCGTCCCGCTGCCAAACCACGCCGCCGAGATCGGCATCGGCAAGCGCAAGCTTGGTCTGCAGGAAGCCGGTTCCATCGGCATTGGTGAACTTCACATTGGCATCAACAGTGCCGCCGTCCCAGTTCCCCTTCATGTCGTTCAGCTGCAGTTCGTCGCCCTTGTAGGCAACGTTGGAGGTGAAGTCGGTGATCGGGTTCGACCAGCCGAGCCAGAACTGCTTGGCGTTAAGCTTCAGGTTGACATCCATGTCCTTGAACACGGGAATGCCGAGCGGTGCCGCGAGCAGATTGCCGTTCGCGGGATCGGTCATCGGCCCGTAGACCGCTTCGCCAAGCCAGGTGGCATCGGCCTTCGTCAGGGCCAGATCGCCCGAGGCCGTCGTCCGCTCGGCCTTGCGATCCAGCGTCATGGCGCCGGTGAACTCGTTGTCCGCCGCATGGCCGGCAATGTTGCCGAAAGCGACCTTGTCGCCATCGATCGCCGCCGTCGTCGTCAGCTTGAACGGCAGGCCGGTCCCCATCTGCGGCACGCCGATACCGTTCATGACCAGATAGGGGTCGAGATCGGCGCTCTCCAGCGACAGCGCCAGCTGCCCGTTCATGAAGCTCTGCGGCCGGATATCGACCTTGCCGGCGGCGGTAAACGAGGTGCGGTCCGTGGCAAATGTCAGATTGGCGTCGGCGGGATCGGTCCCCTCCGCCTGCACCTTCAGCGTCATGCGGCCGTTGGCATCCGCATCGACGGGCAAGGGATCAAGTCCCGCTTGGCCAAACAGCACGGATGTCACATTGTTCTCGAGCGTCGCCTCGAGGCTCGTCGTGCCCTTGCCGGTCAGCGCCAGAAGGTCGGACATGCGGTAATCGAGGTTCACGCGGCTGCCATTGGCGACACCGGCCAGCGTCACCGAGAGCCCGTTGTCCTGATCACTACCGAGCGTCACCGCACCACGCAGCGCCGTATTCGTGTACCAGGCCGCATTGCGCACCAGCCGGTCCATGACGGGGTGCTGCGGCAGTTTCTGCTTCAGCATCGTGAAGAACGGACCGGGATCGGCCGCCTTGAAGGTGATTTCGCCCGAACCCTTGTAGTCGAGCAACGATCCCTCGGCGCGTCCGGTCGCCGTGAACTCGGCGCCCGCCAGGTTCTTCACCGAAAGCTTGTCCACGCCGAGCGCCCCGTCGGCGATCGTGAAGCTCGTCTCGACATCGCCGGCCTCGACACCGAACGCCGTGAACTTGTCGGCCTTGAGCTGCGCCTTGATCTTATGGTCGAGGACGTTATTGCCCGCATCCTGCCCGGTGAACAGACCCGTCAGCGCTCGGAGTGCATCGAGATCGAGCGCATCGCCGGCAAGCGCGACATCAAGCGTCGGCGCCTGGTTCGGCACCGCCTGGCGGTCGAGCCTGCCCTTCAGCGTCGCGGGACCAACCGCGATCTCGAGATCGTCGAACGTCTGCCGCTCATGCGTGAGGTTCACATTCGCCGAAAAACCGGCCTGCTGCAGCGACCGTATCGCCGGATCGACATCACCCGAGAGCCACGAGGCAAGGCCGGTCGGCTGCTTGGAGGCGACGGTGATGGCGCCCTTGAAGGAAGGCTGGCCTTGCAGCGTCAGCTGACCATTGCCTTCGACCAGCGTGCGCCCCGGCAGCGTGCCGAAGGCATGGTCGATCGTCCAGCCGCTGCCGGCCGGCTCCAGATCGAGCTGCACGTCGCGAATGGTGGTATCGCCGGCCACGATCGCCGGCAGCCTGACACTCGCCTTGCCGGGCACCTGCGGCACCGGGATCTGCGAGACGATCTGGATCAGCGCATTCAGCCGTTGCTTGGCGGAAAGGCTCGGATCGCGCGAGGTCTTTCCGCCGGAGCCCTGGTTGCCGATGCGATTGACGTCGATCTGCTGGCCATCGGCCGTGAGCAGGAACTGCGGCTTCACGCCGGTATCGAGCGTCGCCTCGCCGGTCACCACATAGGGGTCTTCAACCGCGCCGATCTCGAGGCGGTATTCGGGGATGCGGATGCTCTCGTTGGTAAGCTCGAACTTGCCCTTCAGCCTTGGTGGCTGGGTCTTGTCGGTGCCCTTGGCCTGGTTCGTGCCCGTGCGCTCGATCTGCGCCGACATCGTGCCCTGGTAATTGGGCTTGCGGTCCACGAGCTTCAGCTCGCCATCGAGATCGACCGAGATGGGATGCTTGTCCGGCTGCAGCCGGGTGCGCATCCTGAGAACGCCGTTTTCGTCGAGCTGGTTGCTGGAGATCAGGAAATTGCCGTGCTCGCCGTCGAGCGCCGCATCGCCCTCGATTCGCCACGGCCCGGCCAGCGATTTCGCCGACATCTCGGCGTTGATCCCGGTCACGAGGCGTGTGCGGCCCGATTGGTCGTCGATGAACTGAACATCGCCGCCGCTGACATGCACGTTCTCAAGAACCACCGTCTTGGCGGGAATTTCGGGCTGGCTGCCGCGCGTCCAGTCGAGCGTGCCGTCCTTCAAGAGCCGCAGCTTGACCTTGGGATTGACCACGCGCATGTCGAAGATCAGCGCCTCGCCCGAGAGGAACGGCGCCAGTTCCGCATCCATGGAAAACTGCTCGACCTGCACGATCGGCGAGCCGTCCTGCTCCTGGCCAACGCGCACGTCATGCATCGTCACAGACGGGAACGGTAAAAGGCGCGCATCGACCGCGCCGTGAACCACGACCTTCTTGCCGATGATACGGCTGGCCTGATCCTCGAAATTCTGACGGAAGCCGGTCCAATCGATGAACATAGGCGCGAACAGCGCCACGAACAGCGCCACGACAACCACACCACCCAGTACGACGAGAAACCGGCCTACCAAGTCAATCATTCTCCATTCGGGCTACACCGCGGACACAAGGCCAAACTCGATCAGGAAACCCGATCGAGTTTTGACCCTAGATCATCAACCCGAAGCGTGTGAAGCCGCTTTCAGGCAACAAACCGCGCAATTCCTTGTTACGCCCGCGCTTTACCGGCGGCGCTCCGATTCGCTACGCTGTTCTCAATCCCTATCGGCATTCATGCCGCAAGCAAGCCAAGATCAAAACAGAGTGTTGATTTTCAGGCAGAATGGAAAATCTTGCCCGGATTGAAGATGTTATCCGGGTCGAGCGCGTGCTTGACCTGGCGCATCAGATCGACCGCGCCCCCAAGCTCTTCTTCGAGAAACGCCATCTTGCCCTGGCCGATACCGTGCTCGCCAGTGCAGGTGCCGTCCATCGTAAGCGCCCGCTTGTTGAGCCGCGCCACGAAGCCCTCGGCAACGGCGATCCCTTCCTCCGTCTTGTCATCGAACAGGAGTAGCACGTGAAAGTTCCCGTCGCCGGCATGGCCGACGATCATCGCCAGCAAGCCATGCTCTTCGATATCGGCCTGCGTCTCGCCGATGCAATCGGCCAGCCGCGAGATCGGCACGCAGACGTCGGTCGAGAGCGCCGCCATCTCCGGCGCCAGCGCCCGCGAGGCCCAATAGGCGTCATGGCGGGCTTTCCAGAGCTTGCTGCGCTCCTCGGCGTTGACGGTCCAGGCGAATTCGCCGCCGCCACATTCCGCCGCGATCTCGCCGAACTGCGCCGATTGCAGCGCAACGGTCTCGTCGGTGCCGTGGAACTCGACGAACAGCGTCGGCTTCTCGTCGTAGTTCAGCTTCGAATAGGCGTTGCAGGCGCGGATCTGCAGGGCGTCGAGAAGCTCGATGCGCGCGACGGGCACGCCCATCTGGATCGTCATGATCACCGCGTCACAGGCGGCACGCACCGTCGGAAACGCACAGACGCCGCCGCCGATCTTCTGCGGAATACCCTGCAGCCGCAGCGTCACCGACGTCAGGATGCCGAGCGTTCCCTCGGAGCCGACGAAGAGCCGCGTCAGGTCATAGCCGGCGGAGGATTTGCGGGCGCGCCGCGCCGTGCGGATTTCCTCGCCATTGGCGGTGACTGCGGTCACCGAAAGCACGTTGTCCTTCATCGTGCCGTAGCGCACCGCGTTGGTGCCCGACGCCCGCGTCGCCGTCATGCCGCCGATCGAGGCGTTGGCGCCCGGATCGATCGGGAAAAACAGGCCGGTGTCGCGCAGATAGGTGTTGAGGTCCTCGCGGGTCACGCCCGGCTCGACGGTGCAGTCGAGGTCTTCCATATTGACCTCGAGCACCCGGTTCATCCGGCTGAAATCGATCGAAATGCCGCCATTCGGCGCATTGACCTGCCCCTCCAGCGACGAACCGGTACCAAAGCCGATGACAGGAACCTTGTGCTCGGCGCAGACCTTCACGACCGCCTTCACATCATCGGCGCTCTCGGCGAAGAGAACGCCGTCAGGCAGCTGCGAGGGAATGTAGGTGGTCGTGTGCGCATGCTGCTCGCGAAACGACTGGCCGGTCTGGAAGCGCTCGCCGAAGCTCTGTTTCAGGATGCCGAGAACGCTGGCGATACCCGCCTCGTTGCGTGTGCCGGCCTTTGCGTCTTTGAGCGCCATCTCTTTGATCTCCTTACCGTCGTTGCCCGAGGGCACGTTGGTATGAGACAAGAGATGGCGGCTGTCTAGTAGCAGAATAGCCGCAGCGGTACGGCCATCACCGAGCTCAGACGAGCGGCGGGTTCAATCGCGCGAAACCCTCCTGCCGCTGATACGGAAAATAGGGATAGGGCGCGCTGACGGCACTCGCCTTGTCGAGCCGCTCGACCTGCTCTTCGGACAGCGACCAGCCGACAGCGCCGAGGTTCTGCCGCAGCTGCTCCTCGTTGCGCGCGCCGATGATTACGCTCGACACGGTCGGGCGGCCGATCAGCCAGTTGAGCGCGATCTGCGGCACCGTCTTGCCGGTCTCCTCGGCCACGATGTCGAGCGCATCGACGATATCGTAGAGCTTCTCATCGTCGACGGGAGGCCCGTATTCCGCCGTCTGGTGCAGCCGGCTTCCCTCGGGCAGAGGCTGCCCGCGCCTGATCTTCCCGGTCAAACGTCCCCAGGCAAGCGGGCTCCACACCAGCGCGCCGACACCCTGGTCGGCGGCAAGCGGCATCAGCTCCCACTCATAGTCGCGGCCGGCCAGCGAGTAATAGACCTGATGCGCCACATAGCGCGGATAGCCATGTTGAGTGGACACGCCGAGCGACTTCATCAGCTGCCATCCGGAGAAGTTGGAAACGCCAATGTAGCGGATCTTCCCGGCATCAATCAGCTGGTCCAGCGTCGACAGCACCTCCTCGATCGGCGTCGATGCGTCGAAGGCGTGCAGCTGCAGCAGGTCGATATAATCGGTACCAAGCCGCTTCAACGCCGCATCCGTCGCCCGCAGCAATCTCGCGCGCGATGTCCCCCAATCGCCAGGCCCGTCTCCAACTGGTAGCGCGGTCTTCGTCGAGATCAACACCTGATCGCGCCGACCCTTGATCGCATGGCCAAGCACCTCCTCCGACGCGCCCGCCGAATAGACGTCGGCGGTATCGAACAGCGTCACTCCCGCCTCGATCGCGATATCCACCATCCGCGACGCCTCGGCGCCCGTCGTATTGCCCCACGCACCGAACAGCGGCCCCGAGCCGCCGAACGTGCCAGCGCCGAAACTCAACACCGGCACCCGAAGGCCGGACACACCAAGCTGTCTGTATTCCATCGTCAGTCTCCTGTTTCTTCACAAGAGATAGACACTCCACATGCGATGAAATAGATTGCCCTGGGGAATACAATTCATGAATTGAAGTCATCATGAGCAGACCAGACATCAACCGCTCCGGAGAGATGGAAGTCTTCGTCCGCGCCGTCGAACTGGGCGGCTTCACCGCCGCCGCCCACGCCTGCCGCATGACGCCATCGGCCGTCAGCAAGCTGGTCGCGCGGCTCGAAGCCCGGCTCGGCGCCCGCCTCGTCAACCGCTCCACCCGCAAGCTGCAACTGACGCCCGAGGGCTGCGCCTTTTATGAGCGCAGCGTCACCATTCTCGCCGATATCACTGAAGCCGAGCGTTCCGCATCGTCGGGAGAACTGGCCGCCGGCCCGGTGCGCATCAACACCAGCGCCTCCTTCGGCAACCACATCCTGGCGCCGCTCGTCTCGGGTTTCCTCGCGCTCCACCCCAGGATCACGCTCGATATCTCCCACACCGACAGGGTCGTCGACCTCCTCGACGACCGCGCCGACGTCGCCATCCGCGCCGGACCGCTGAAGAGCTCGACGCTGATCGCCCGCAAGCTCGGCGCGACGGACATGGTCATCGTCGCCTCGCCCGGCTACCTGGAAACGCATGGCACGCCCGCCACCGTGTCCGATCTCGAACATCACCGCCGCATCGGCCTCTCCTATGCCCGCAGCGTCGAGGGCTGGCCGATGCGCGATGGCGGCGACGTCATGCGGCTACCTCTCACACCGGGCATCCAGGTCGCCGATGGCGAGGCGATGCGGCACATGGCCTTGTCGGGCGCCGGCCTCGGCCGCCTCGCCCGCTTCACCGTCCGCGCCGACATCGAGGCCGGCCGCCTGGTCCCGCTCCTCGAAGACGTCAACCCTGGAGACACCGAGGAATTCCACGCCGTCTATATCGGCCAAGGCGGCCCCCTGCCGGCGCGGGTGCGCGCGCTGCTCGATTTCCTCGCCGCCAACGTCAGGATGTAGGACCCCAAGAATTCGCAATTGACCCCCGGCCCCGCCCGCGCCTATATCCACGGCACGCCATCGGCGCCCGCCGATTTTCCAGCAAAGCCTCTGCCGCTCCCCCAGACGTCGCATCGACCCGTCATCAGCATTGGCAAGACCTGCATCGGATAAGCCGTTGAAAGACGCCAGCCGCAAACTCCGAACCGCTAGCCTGCCGCGCTGGGCATTCCTGCTCGCCCTCTCCACCATCCTCGTCGTCGGCCTGGAAATGCTCGGCCTGCCAGCCTCGCTGCTGATCGGCCCGATGGTCGCGGCGATCGTGCTCGCGGTCTCGATCGGCCAGGGATCGCTGCGCGTCCCGCGCGGGCCGCTCCTGTTCGGTCAGGCGCTGGTGGGCTTCATGATGGCGCGTGCCATCACCGTCGACATCCTCCAGACGATGGCGACCGACGCGCCGCTCTTCCTTTCCATGATCTTCGCCGTCATCGCCGCCGCCGGCTTGCTCGGCTGGCTCTTGACCCGCTGGCAGGTGCTCCCAGGCACGACGGCGGTCTGGGGCTCGTCGCCGGGTGCCGCATCGGCCATGGTCATCATGTCGGAAGCCTATGGCGCGGACGCCCGCCTCGTGGCCTTCATGCAATATCTGCGCGTCGTCTTCGTGGCCGTCGCAGCCTCCGTCGTCGCCCGCCTGTGGGTGGCAGCCGATGGCGGCGAGCCGCCGCCGCTCATCCTGTTTCCGCCGATCGACTGGCCGGCCCTCATCGAAACCGTCGTGCTCACCGCTCTGTCGGCCTATTGCGCCACGCGCTTCCGCATTCCCGGCGGCACCATCATCGTCTCGCTGTTCACCGGTTCGCTGCTGCAGGGCTTCGGCCTGTTGAAGATCGAGCTCCCCATGTGGCTCTTGGCGATCAGCTACGCCCTGATCGGCTGGAGCATCGGCCTGCGCTTTACCCGCGGCATCATCGCCCATGCCGCCCGAGCCCTGCCGCGCGTCACCGCCTCGATCCTGACGCTGATGTCGCTGTGCGGCTGCATGGCCTATGCGCTGCATGTCTTCGCAGGCGTCGATCCGCTGACCGCCTATCTCGCCACCAGCCCGGGTGGTGCCGATTCCGTCGCGATCATCGCCGCCTCCAGCAATGTCGACGTCCCCTTCGTGATGGCCATGCAGACCGGCCGCCTGCTCATCATCCTCCTGACCGGCCCGATGCTCGCGCGCTTCATCGCCCGGCGCTCCGGCCTTGCGGAAAATCCTATCTAGAGGACACGCGCCTCAACCCCACCCATTGGCCGGGCGTCATGCCATAGGCCTTCTTGAAGTGCCGGTTGAAATGGCTCTGGTCGGCAAAGCCGGTGGCAAACGCCGCCTCAGCCAGCGCCTCCCCCGCCCCGATCATCGCACGCGCCTGCTGCAGCCGCCGCATCAGGAGATAGCGGTGCGGACTGGTCGCGAATGCCGCCCGGAAATGCCGCGCCAGCTGAAACCGATCGAGCCCCGTCACCGCCTCCAATTCACCCGATGTCACCGGCCGCGTCGCATGCGCCTCGAGATAATCCCGCGCCAGCCTCGCGCGCTGCCAGGCAATGCTGCCGAGCGGCCGGGGCGGAGCACCCGCATGCCGCGCCAGACCATCCGCCACGCGTGACACGAAATCGTCGACGAAGAGCTCGTCCAGCTCCCGGTCCAGCTCACCGAGCGCCGCCAGAAGCGTGCCGGCCAGCACAGGATCGCTAACGACAGGCTGATCGACGAAGGGCAAGCCGATGCGCGCCGCTTCAAGACAATCGAAGAGCAGCGCCGGCTCCAGATAGAGCATGCGGTACTGCAGCCCGTGATCCGTCCCCGCGCCGCCGTCATGCTCCTCGTCGGGATGCAGCACGATCACCTGCCCCGGCATGCTGAAACGCCGCTCGCCGCGATAGGAAAAGGTCTGCACGCCCTTGATCGTCACCCCAAGCGCATAAGTATCGTGACGATGCGGCTCAAACGCGTTTCCCGCGAACTGCGCCTCGATGCGCTCGATGCCAGGAAAGGCCGGCGCGGTGACGATCCCCGGTGCGATCGCACCGGACGCAATCGTAGCAGCTGCAATCGCACCGGACGCAATGGCACGCCCGTCCGTGCCAGACTCCGTGCACAAACGTTCAAGACCCTCAAGGGCGTGATGGCTTAGATCCTCATCCAACCGACGTCGAAACCCGCATGAAAAGAGACTGGAATGTTTGATACCAAAATTGCGATCGTGCTGCGAAACAATCTTCCATCCTGGCAGACGCTGAATGTCACCGCCTTCCTGATGAGCGGGATCACCGGCCAGAACCCCGAGATCATCGGCGACGCCTACAAGGACCGCTCGGGCAATCTCTACAACCCGCTATCAATCCAGCCGATCATCGTTCTGGCGGCGCCCGAGGAGACCATGTCAACCATCCACCGCCGCACGCTGGAGCGCGGCATCACGGCGTCGCTCTTCATCGAGGAGATGTTTGCGACCGGCCACGACGCCGCCAACCGCGCCGTTTTCGAGCAATACGCGCCCGATGACGCCAAGGTGGTCGGCATCGCCATCCGCGCCGACAAGAAGATCGTCGACAAGATCACCAAGGGCGCGGTCATGCACCCTTGAAGCAATGCCAGGAAAAGTGTGAAGCGGTTTTCCGTCCGGAATTGCGTAATTCAAACTACTATAACGCAAAACGGCCGGGCATCGAGCCCGGCCGTTTTAACTCTCGATCGAGCCTGATCAGCTCTGGGTGATCGGCGCGATCTGGATTTCGACGCGGCGGTTCTGCGAGCGTCCGGCTTCCGAGGCGTTGGAAGCCACCGGCTGCGACGGGCCGAAGCCGACGGCCGACATGCGGCGCTGGTCGATGCCCTGGCCGCCGAGGTAGCCGGCGACAGACTCTGCGCGGCGCTGCGACAGTTCCTGGTTATGCTGCAGGCTGCCGGTCGAATCGGTGTGGCCGTTGACGTCGATCAGCGTGCGGTTGAACTTGCGCAGCACGATCGCCACCGAGTTCAGCGTCGGGTAGAAGCCCGGCTTCACGGCGTCCTGGTCGACGTCGAAGGTGATGTTCGACGGCATGTTCAAGATGATGTTGTCGCCGTTGCGGGTAACGGAGATGCCGGTGCCCTGCAGCTGCGCGCGCAGTTCCGATTCCTGCTGGTCCATGTAGTTGCCGATCGCGCCGCCGGCGAGAGCGCCGACACCGGCGCCGATCAGCGCCGCGTTACGCCGACCGACCGGCGAACCGCCGACGGCGAGACCCGCCAATGCGCCGACGCCGGCGCCGAGCAGCGCGCCGCCCGATGTGTTCGACATCTTCTGCTGGCCCGTATACGGATCTGTCGTCGTGCAGGCGCTGAGGTAGGTCGCGGCAACGGCGAGGAGTATGAATTTCTTGATCATGGACAGGCGTATCTCCAATTCGATGGTGATGCGAGCAGTATTAAGGAATGCGGCAAGAAGATGAAGCGCGCGCCCTGAATACTGGAAAATCGATGGATTGCACAGCCTTAGAGCCGGAACTCCCGAAAAAGTCACCGGCGTCGGCGACGCCGGCGTTGAAATCGCGAAGGCTATGCGGCGTCAGAAGTTCTGGAACAGCTGCCGCACCGTATCGTAGGTGGCGTTCGCGATGTTGAGTGATTGCAGCCCCAGTTGCTCCTGCGTCTGCAGCGCCGCAAGCCGGCTCGATTGCTCCTCCATGTCGGCATCGATCAGCTTGCTCATCCCGCGCGCGAAGGCATCGCCCAGGGTCTGCGCGAAATCGCTCTGCAGGCTGATGCGCTTTTCCAGCGCGCCGAAGGACGAGCCGATCGTCGTCATCTGCCCGAGCATCTTGTCGACGACGGAAACCATTTCATGGACCTCCGCGGTCGTCGTGCTCGACGATATCCCGATCTCGACCTGCCCTGCCGTATTGCCGGCGCTCGCCAGCATCACATAATTCTTCGAGGCACCGGCTTCCGTCGCGAAATACTGCGAGGTCAGCGCGCCATATTCGCCCGAGCCCGTGGTCCGATCGTCGATCAGGTAGCGAGCGTCCTTGGATGTCGTCGCCCCCACCGGCGCGATATCGACCTCATAGCTCAGCGTTCCGATTTCGACGCTTCCATCGGGGTGCCGTGTGAACGACGCCGGGATCTCTCGCGGTTTCGCCGGATCATCGCCATCGTCGATCGCCACCCAATTGTCGTTGTTGAAGCTCGCCGCTGCGGAAACGGAACGAAGCTGATCTTTCAGATGAGTGATATCGAGATTGATCTTGTCCTTGTCGACACCGTCCTCGGTCGCGGCCACGAGCTTGGCCTTGATCTGGCTGACGAGATCGACCGATTCGCCGACGGCGGTATAGGCCGTGTCCATCGTCGCGGCCGCCAACCCCAGCGCGTCGCGCACCGCCGACTGTGCCCTCTGGTCGCTTTTCAATGTCGAGCTGATTGCCCAATAGGCGCCATTATCCGAGGCGCGCTCGACCCGGAGGCCGGTGGAGACCTGCCTCTGGGTCGTCGTCAGTTTATTCCCGGTGTCGCGCAATACATAAAGCGCGGCATCCACCGAAGTGCGCCGATAAATACTCACGGATACAGAACTCCGAACACAACAATACGCAACAGGTACAAATGAACCGGTGCCGCGAACACTCATGTTCGGGGGCGCCAAAACAGCGGCGCCGCGCAGCCTCCAAGAACGCTGGAGGACTATCGGTATCGACAGCAATGATTACGGCTTATGCTTAAAAAACAGCTAAAAGCTGCAATTAATTTAGCGTGTTACGCAACCGATCGGAAACCATACGAGAACGCCGCCCGCAACCGGCCCGAAGGCACGGTCGACAGGCGGCGTTTGTTACTCGGCAGCTTCGAGCTGATCCCGCGCGGCAACGATCTTCGGCCGCTCGGCATGTTCCATCTCCTGATGCAACCGTGCCTCTTCATGCGCATGCGGCTTGGCGAAGCGGGCGATCAGTAGATAGGCGACGGGCGTGATGAACAGCGTCACCAGCGTCGCGAAACCAAGACCGCCGACGATCACCCACCCAAGCGCCACGCGCGCTTCGGCACCTGCGCCATGCGCGAAGACCAGCGGCACGCCGCCGAGGATGGTGGCGATCATCGTCATCATGACGGGACGCAGACGCAGGGCACAGGCCTTCTCGATCGACGCCCTGACCTCCTCGCCCTGATCGCGCAGCTGGTTGGCGAACTCGACGATCAGGATGCCGTTCTTGGCCATGACGCCGACCAGCAGAACGAGGCCGATCTGGCTGTAGATGTTGAGGCTGGAACCAGTGATCACAAGCGCGAAGACCGCGCAGGCAAGCCCCAGCGGCACCGTCGACATGATGATCACGGATGAGAGCATGCTCTCGAACTGCGCCGCCAGCACCAGGAAGATGATGATGATGGCAAAGCCGAAGGTCAGCGCCATGCCGTTGGCGTTTTCTTCCAGCGTCGCCGCTTCCGCAAGCGGCATCAGCCGCGCACCCGAGGGAAGCAGAGGCCCGGCCAGCGTCACGGCCTCTTTCACCGCATCGCCAAGCGACACGCCATCCTTCAGGCCGGCGGTAATCGCCACCGACGCCAGCTGCTGCTCGCGATTGAGCTGCGGCGCCACGGCGCCCTCTTCCAGCGAGGCGATGACCGACATCGGCACGATTTTGCCGTCGCCGGTTTTCAGGAACACGTTCTCCAGATCGGTCGGATCGTCGAGCGGCCGCGTGTTCGAGGTCAAAAGCACCGGATAGGCATCGCCCTTGACGAACACGTCGACCACCGAGCGCCCTTCCAGCAGCGACTGGATGGCGGTCGACAGGCCGGTGATGTTGATGCCGAGATCGGACGCCCGCTCGCGATCGATCGAGATCGACACCTGCGCCTGCGTCGGCTCGTTGGCGAGACGCGGCGTGTCGTATCGTCCGGTCGCGTCAAGCGCCTGCACCAGCTTCAGCGCCGATTGCGTCAGCGCATCGTAGTCGCTGCCGATCAGCGCCATCTGCAACCCGTTGCCGGCGCCGCGAATGCGCAGGCTGTTGGACTGGATGGCATTGCCGCGCAGCGCCGGAACCTTCAACGCGGCGCGATTGATATCGGCGACGATCTCGCCCTGCGTGCGCTCGCGCTCGCCCCATGGCGCCAGCGTCAGCACCATGAAGCCGCTATTGGCTTGCCCGTTCTGGCCCGAGACGGAGAAGACGTTGCGGATATCGCCGCTATCGACCAGCGGCTGCAAATACTCTTCGACCAGTTGCAGCTTGTCGCGCGTATATTCGAGGCTCGATCCCTGCGGCGTCGTCAGCCGCATCATCACCATCGCTCGGTCCTCGTTGGGCGTCAGCTCGCTCTTCACGCCGGTAAAGGCGAAGACGGCGGCACCCGCGAAGATCACCGAGAACACGATGACCACGAAGGGCGCATTCAGGCAGCGCTGCAGGCACCACTCGTAGGCGCTGGAAAACCGGTCGCCGAAGCGGCCGAGCATGCCGTGATCCTCTTTCATCTCCCGGGTCAGCATCCGCGACGCCATCATCGGGCAAAGCGTCAGCGCCACCAGCGATGACAGGCCGACGGAGAAGGCGAGCACGAAGCCGAACTCGCGAAACAGGCCGCCCACCTGCCCCGGCAGGAACGACAGCGGAATGAACACGGCGGCCAGCGTCGCCGTCGTCGCGATAACAGCGAAGAACACCTCGCGCGTACCGAGCACGGCAGCCGCGCGCGGCCCCATGCCTTGTGCCCGCCGTCGCACGATGTTCTCGAGCACCACGATGGCGTCATCGACCACGAGACCGGTCGCGAGCACGATTGCCAGCAGCGTCAGGATATTGATCGAGAAACCGACCATGTAGATCGCCGCCAGCGTGCCGATCAGCGCCACCGGCATGCTCACCGCCGGAATGATCGTCGCCCGCCAATCGCGCAGGAAGAGATAGATGACGGCCGTGACGATGACGGCGGCCAACACCAGCGCCAGCACCACTTCGTGGATGGCGCCCTGGATGAACACCGCGTCATCGCTGGTGATGGCGATCCTGGTACCCTCGGGCAGCGTCTTCGACAGCTGTTCTACCGCGGCCTTGATACCGTTGGAAATATTCAGCGTATTGGACTGCGCCTGGCGGATGACGCCGAGGCCGATGCCAGGCACCCCGTTCGAGCGCAGCGCCGTCTGCCCGTCGCGCGGCCCGAGCGTTACCGTCGCCACATCGCCAAGCCGTACGCGGTCGAGCAACATGACATTGGCGAAATCCTCGGGCTTCTGCAGGCTGGCGGTGGCACGCACCACGATATTCTGCGTCGGGCTCTTCAGCGAGCCGGCCGGCACGTCGAGTGCTGCATTCGACAGCGCATTGGTGAGATCGCCGATCGTCAGTCCGCGGCTCGCGAGCTCCGACTGATCGACATCGACCCGAAACACCTTCTCCTGGTCGCCATAGCTTTCGACATCGGCAACGCCGTCGACGGAGGCCAGCCGGTCGATCACCTCGTTGTCGACGAGCAGCGTCAGGTCGTCCATGTTGAGCTTGGTGGAAGTGACGGCGAGCCGCATGATCGGCTGCGAATCCGAATCCGCCTTGACGATCTGCGGCGCGTCGGCGTCGTCAGGCAGCCGGTCGGTGATCCGTCCGATCGCATCACGCACGTCGTTGGCGGCAACCGCCAGATCCACCGTATCGGAAAACTCCAGCGTCACCCGGCTCTGGCCGAACTGCGAGCTCGACGAGATCGACTTCAGCCCGCTGACGCGCGCCGATGCGCCCTCGATGACCTTGGTCACCTCCTGGTCGATCGTCTGCGGCGACGCGCCGTCGAAGGTGGTGCGCACGGTCACGACCGGCCGGTCGACATCCGGCAGTTCGCGCACCTCGATGCCGACATAGGCCGCCAGACCCGCGACGATCATCAGCGTGTTGAACACCAGGGCCAAGATCGGCCGGCGCACGAAGAGCGCCGTGAACGTCTGCTTGCCCGAAGGCGTGTTGCTGTGGGTGCCGCTCTCGCTCATCAGGTGACGGGCTCCTTGGCCGCCAGTTCGCCCCCTTCGGAGCGCACCGGCCCGCCCTCGCGCACCCGCTGCAGGCCCTGCGTAACGATCAGGTCGCCATTATCCAGGTTGCCCTTGACCAGCACATAGTCGGGATTGCGCTGCACGATGCTGACGCGCACCTTGTGCGACTTCTGCTCGGCCACGCGCCAGACGAAGGAGCCTTGCGAATCCCACTGCACCGATTGCGGATCGACCGCCGGATACTGGTCGCCATCGAACCGCATGCCGACGCTGAACGACATGCCGGCGCGCAGCTCGTCGGCCGCGTTGTTGATCCGCGCCCGCATCCGGAGCGTACGGCTCGCCGGATCGACGCGGTTGTCGATCGCCTCGACGGCGCCCGAAAACACCTGCCCCGGCCGCGCCACCGACGTCGCCTCGACCGCCTGACCGACCTTGACCGTATTGGCGAAACGCTCCGGCACCCAGTAGTCGACGAGGATTTCGGTGCGATCGTCGAGCGTCACGATCGGCGTTGTCGTCGAAACGTTATCGCCGATATTGACGGGCATGATGCCGACGATACCGTCGATCGGCGCCAGGATGTTGCGGCGATCGAGGCTCAGCTGTGCCGCCTGCAATTGCAGCCGCGCGTTCTGCTCGGCGATCTCCTGATCGAACACATCCATGCGCGACACGCTGGACTTGATATTGTTGTAGAGGCTGGACTTCTCGACCGCCGATTTCAGCGCGACTTCGGCCTGCCCCTTGACGATCACCTGCTCTTCGCTGTCGAGCTTGGCGATGATCTGCCCCTGCTTGACCCTGTCGCCCGACTTCACGAGGATTTCGCGGATGAGACCGCTTGCCTGCGGCGTCACCACCACCGAGCGGATCGCGTCCCCCGTGCCGATCGCACCCAGCCGGTCGTTGACGACACCGGGAACCACGGCCTGCGTGACGACAAGCACCGCGCCATTGCGACCGCCGCCGCCGCCATTGCCGCCCCCTGAGCGACGATTGCTCGCCTGCTCGCCGCCTGCTGTAGGCGCCGCCGCACGGCCTGCATTGTCAGGATCGATCGCCTTACCAACAAGAGCTTCGGGAACGCCGGCATTGCGCAGCGTATCGCGCGCACCAGGCACAAAGACAGCCCATCCGGTAACGCCGGCGGCGATAACGATGAGACAGATCGTAAACTGCTTCCAAAATGACATTCACGTCTCCAGAGGGACTCGAGGTTGTCCAGGGTCGATCGAAAGAGGCGCATACGTGGCAAATCGCCGCGCAACGTTAGAATTATTGTCCGATTGCAGGTCAGCGGCAAGCAAATTGGCCGCCCATTACAGCATTGTAATGTCAACTGTTGGTGACCGGCTGATGTCGGTCATCTCGCGCTGACGTTGCCGTCCTCGCAAAAGCGCACGCCCACACGAGCAAATGTCGGCCGGGCCGGCAAATAGTGCTTTCGTTTCTGATCATTCCGATGTTCTCTGCCGTCGCGCAATGGGCCGCAAGCGCGCCCGCCGCTCCATTCATTCAAACGCGAACGCAAAGAGGATGACGAGCATGCCGAAGATCACCACCAAGGACGGAACGAAGATTTTCTACAAGGATTGGGGCACCGGCCAGCCGATCCTCTTCTCGCATGGCTGGCCTCTCTCGGGCGACGCCTGGGAAGCGCAGATGCTCTATTTCGGCCAGAATGGCTACCGCGTCATCGCCCACGACCGCCGCAGCCACGGCAAGTCCTCCCAGACCTGGGACGGCAACAACATGGACCAGTACGCAGACGATCTCGCCGAACTGATCGAAAAGCTCGACCTCAAGAACCTGATCATGATCGGCCACTCCACCGGCGGCGGCGAAGTCGCCCATTATCTCGGCCGCCACGGCACCAAGCGCGTCGCCAAGGTGGTGCTGGTCGGCGCCGTTCCGCCGTTGATGCTGAAAACCGATGCCAACCCCGAGGGCCTGCCGCTCGACGTCTTCGACGGCATCCGCAAGGGCACCGCGCTCGACCGCTCGCAATTCTTCCGCGACCTCTCCATGCCCTTCTACGGCTTCAACAGCGACGGCGCCAAGGTCAACGAAGGCCTGCGCGAGACCTTCTGGCTGATGGGCATGGCCGGCGGCATCAAGGGCGAATACGACTGCATCCATGAATTCTCAGAGGTCGACTACACCGACGACCTCCGCAAGATCGACAAGCCGACGCTGTTCATCCACGGCGACGACGACCAGATCGTCCCCATCGTCGCCGCTGCCCTGAAATCCTCGAAGATCGTCAAGGGCGCCGTGCTCAAGGTCTACGAAGGCTCCAGCCACGGCCTCGCCCAGGTCGAACCGGAACGCTTCAACGCGGATGTGTTGGCGTTCATCAAGGGGTGAGCGGGTCACCGCGCGGTCGCGTGTTGGACGCTTGAGGTTCATCCGCACCGTTGAACTCGCGGAGACGTGCTTAGATCCTCGGCACAAGGCCGAGGATGACGCCGAGCGAGAAGAAAGCGATTTCACATCAATAACTTACCGACGCAAACCCCACCCGCCGCCGTCATCCTCGGGCTCGTTGTGCGGTGATAGGGCCGTGTATGGATGAGGTCGATGCCGAGCTTCAGCAGCCAGACGCGCAGCCGCGTCCACTGGTTGGGGACGCCGGTGCCCCACGGATTGCCGTTATCGGTATAGATGGCCATGGGCAGGCCGTAGCGGCGCAGGATCGGCTCCATGCGGCCGCGAACGGTCGGCATCTGCTGGTCGAGGCAGGCCTCGATGGCAATGGCGAAGCGGGAATGGTCGTCGATGATGGTGAGCGGATGGCACCATGCGCCCGAGGTCAGCCTGATCTGGCCCTTGAAGTCCATCTGCCAAAGCAGGTTGGGCGCCTCGCGCTCGAAGCGGCCTGGCGCCATATGGTCCCTCGTGTGCGGGCCGATCCTGTCGTGGCGCGCAAGGATCGCATGCACGGTCGAGGCACAGGGTGGTTCGGTGCCGAGATCGAGCAACCGCCTTGCGATCTTGCGCGCGCCCCAGGCCGGGTGTTCGTCGCGGACCGAAAGCACCGAACGCTCGAGATCGACAGTGGTGCGCCGCGGGCTTGCGTGCGGCCGCCGCGTCCGGTCATCGACCGTCTCGCCGGCGGCAAACCGCTTCAGCCACACATAGCCCGTCTGCCGGCTGATGCCGAAGCGCTCGCAAAGGGCCGACACATTCGCCCCCTCAAGCCCCGCCAGCCGACAGAATTCCAAACGCTCGCCCACAACCGACCTCGCCCGCCAAGCCATCGAAACCTCCCGGATTGCAATCCGAAAAGTGTCAGGCATGTCTCCGAACATCTGTCAGGTATGTATCAAGGCTGTACAACGAGCCCGAGGATGACGCCGCGACTGAGGAAAGCCTTTACTCTTCAGTCGCTTAGCGCCATTTCAGTGTTGGGGAGGCGACGTCCACCCAACCCTCCACCGTCATGCTCGGGCCTGTCCCGAGCATCTAAGCACGCCGCAACGAGTTCGACGTGCGTGGATCACTCGCACTACGTTGGCCCCGTAGCCCCAAACGCCGAAACTGCCGTCGCGATCCTCTTCCTCCCCACCTTTGTTCCACCCATACAACCCGCCACAACCACGCCACATCAATGGCGCGCAATTGTTCATTTATTGTTCTTGTTTCATTCCAATTTCTATGCCAGATTGCAATCCGCGACCATGATGGGTCGCGGTTTCAGGTGCAAGGGGTTGCACCACAGGGATCTGGGCCGAGGGGTTGGGCATGGTGGCACGCGTCAGCACGGTTGCATTCCAGGGCATAGAAGGGGTTCCGGTCGAGGTCCAGGTCATGGTCGCGCCCGGCAAGCTGATCACCCAGATCGTCGGCCTGCCGACAAGGCGGTGGCCGAAAGCCGCGAGCGGGTGCATGCGGCACTCCATGCCTCCGGCCTGGCGCTCCCCGCCAAGCGCATCACCGTCAACCTCGCCCCCGCCGATCTTCCCAAGGAAGGTAGCCACTTCGATCTTCCCATAGCACTCGGCCTGATGGCAGCCCTCGGCGCCATTCCGGCGGACGCGCTTTCAGGCTATGTCGTCATCGGCGAACTCAATCTCGACGGCACGATCGCCGCCGTCAACGGCGCGCTGCCGGCCGCGATCGGCGCCAACGCGATGGGGAAAGGCCTGATCTGCCCGGCCGAAAGCGGCCCCGAGGCCGCCTGGGCCGGCGCCGAGCTCGATATTCTGGCACCCCGCAGCCTGATCGCGCTCGCCAATCATTTCCGTGGCACCCAAGTGCTCTCGCGCCCCGAGCCGTCGATCCGCGCCACCGCCGCCAATCTTCCCGATCTCGCCGATATCAAGGGCCAGGAGAGCGCCAAGCGAGCGCTGGAAGTGGCGGCCGCCGGCGGGCACAATCTGCTGATGGTCGGGCCGCCAGGTTCCGGCAAGTCGATGCTCGCCGCCCGCCTGCCGTCGATCCTGCCGCCGCTCTCGGCCGCCGAGCTGCTTGAAGTCTCGATGATCCACTCGATCGCCGGCCAGCTCTCCGGCGGCAAGCTCTCCGATCGACGGCCGTTTCGCACCCCGCACCATTCCGCCACCATGGCGGCCCTTGTCGGCGGCGGTTTCCGAGCGCGTCCTGGCGAGGCGTCGCTTGCCCATCACGGCGTGCTCTTTCTGGACGAGTTTCCCGAGTTCTCGCCGCAGGCGCTGGATGCGCTGCGCCAGCCGCTGGAAACCGGCGAGTGCATCATTGCGCGGGCCAATCACCGCGTCAGCTATCCCGCCACGATCCAGCTGGTGGCGGCCATGAACCCCTGCCGCTGCGGCATGGCGGGTGAGCCCGGCCATAGTTGCGCCCGTGGTCAGCGCTGCATGGCTGATTACCAGGCCCGCATCTCCGGCCCGCTGATGGATCGCATCGATATCAGGATCGACGTGCCCGCCGTCTCCGCCTTCGACCTGATCCGCCCGGCGCCGGCCGAAAAGAGCGCCGACGTCGCCCGCCGTGTCGCCCGCGCCCGTGATCTGCAGCGAGACCGCTTCCGCGCCGCCGGCCTCGGCGAGACCGGCACCAATGCTCGCTGCTCCACCGCCATGATCGAGACCTACGCGGCCCCCGATGCATCCGGCCTGCAGCTTTTGCGTGACGCCGCCGAAAAGATGAAGTTCTCCGCCCGCGGCTACCACCGCGTCCTCAAGGTCGCCCGCACGCTTGCCGATCTCGACGGCCAGGAGATGGTCGGCCGCATCCACTTGGCCGAGGCGATCTCCTACCGCATGGCGGGCGAGCGGTTGACGGCGGTGGCATGAAGGAGAGGGGGCGAGCGAAAGCGGACGGGCAGTCGGAACGTCGTCGCTGCCTTGCCGGAGCGCAGTAGTCCGGTGCCTCAGGTCTCGCGCTGTGCGCCGACCTCGTAGCTCTGGAGCTTGCGGTCATGAATGCCGAGTGCTGGCCATGCGGCGCGCCAGTCGCTTAGGTGCGCGGTTTGGAAATGGCGGTCGAGCGAGGCTTGGTCGCGCCAGCGTTCGGTGACGTGAACGAGGCCGGGCTCGAGCACGTCCTCAGCGTAGGAATAATCCAGGCAGCCGTCTTCGGCGCGGCTCATCTCCACCATGCGCTGCATCACGGGGCGTGCGAGCGCGAGGTTCTCATGGGGGAGGCGGATGGTTCCGACGATCAACAGCATAGGGTGGCTTGCTTACGTTAGGAGGTTGGCGGGGGGCGACAGTGGAAAGGGCGCCGAAGCGCCCTTTTGATAACGAAGTAAAGCGTGAAGTGCGGATGCTGGGAACCGCGACACGCTTCAGCCCGATCCTCAGCCGCCGAGGCCTTCGAACAGTGCCGTCGAGAGGTAGCGTTCGGCGAACGACGGGATGATCACGACGATAGTCTTGCCCGCGTTTTCCTCGCGGGAGCCGATCTTGATCGCGGCGGCAAGGGCCGCGCCCGAGGAGATGCCGACCGGCACGCCTTCGAGGCGGGCGACGTGGCGGGCGGTTTCGAGCGCGGTCGCGCTATTGATGGTGACTACCTCGTCATAGATGTGGGTGTCGAGGATGGCGGGCGCGAAGCCAGCGCCGATGCCCTGGATCTTGTGCGGACCCGGCTGGCCGCCCGAGAGAACCGGTGATTCCTCCGGCTCGACGGCGATCACCTTGATCTCGGGCTTCTTCGACTTCAGCACCTGGCCGGCGCCGGTAATCGTTCCGCCGGTGCCGATGCCCGATACCAGGATATCGACCGTCCCATCCGTGTCGTTCCAGATCTCCTCGGCGGTCGTCTTGCGGTGGATTTCGGGGTTGGCGGGGTTTTCGAACTGCTGCGGAATCATCGCGTCGGGCAGCGTCGCGGCAAGTTCCTCGGCCTTGGCGATCGCGCCCTTCATGCCCTTCGGCCCCTCGGTCAGCACCAGCTCGGCGCCGAGCAGCGCCAGCATCTTGCGGCGCTCGACCGACATGGTCTCGGGCATGGTGAGGATCAGCTTGTAGCCCTTGGCGGCGGCGGCGAAGGCGAGCGCGATGCCGGTGTTGCCCGAGGTCGGCTCGACCAGCGTCGTCTTGCCTGGCGAAATCTTGCCCTGCGCTTCCAAGGATTCAATCATCGCCACGCCGATGCGGTCCTTGACCGAGGCGATCGGGTTGAAGAATTCGAGCTTGGCCAGAAGGTTGGCCTTCACGCCCTTTTCCTTCGCGAGCTTGTCCAGTCGAACGATCGGGGTATCGCCGATCGTTTCCGTGATCGAGGAGTAGATGCGGCCGCGGCCCGGTTTCTTCGACATGATAAGGCTCCCTTGATGAAATATAGAGTGAGAATAGGGTCTAAGCCGGTGGTCGGCCAGAGTAGCTTCACCCGCCAACCCTGTGGTTCAGAGAAAAAACCCTTTGCGAACCACGGTTTAGCGGATGATTTTTTCAGGCCGCGCGGGTGGCGATGAAGGCCGCGGTGCCCGCCAGGATGCTCGCCGCCACCCTGTTCAGCGCCTGCAGCGCCCGTGGTTGCTTCAGCAGCGTGCGCGCCCGCGATGCCAGCAGCATATAGGGGATCAGCACCACCAGAAGCACGACGAAAGTGGTCAAAAGCAGCAGGCCGTATTCGCGCATCCCGACGCTGTCGATGCTGATCAGCGTCGGCACCAGCGCGACGTAGAAGAGCATCGTCTTTGGGTTGCCGAGTGTCACCAGCAGGCCGGAAAGAAAGCTCATGCCGATATTGCTGGATTTCTTCGCGGCGATGTCTTGCGGCAGGAGGCCCGCGGTCCAGAGCTTGTAGGCGATATAGCCGAGATAGAGCGCGCCGAGAATCTTGATGACGATGAACACCTCGGTGAAGGTCTGCGCCACGAAGGCGAGGCCAAGGATCACGGCGGTGAGATAGGTCATGTCGCCGAGCACCAGCCCAAGGCCCATGAAGAAGGTCTCGCGGAAGTTCGAGCCCAGCGCGCGGGCAACGATGGCGGTGATGCCGGGGCCGGGAATGGCGGCGGCGATGAACAGCGCCGCGGCATAGGCGAAGAGTGCGGTGAACGACATGTGAGCCTCCCAATCGGCTGTGTTCTACGCCTCTTGCCGGGCCGTTTCAACAGGCCGTTGGGTAGCCTCAACGGGGCGGATTTCCGGCGCGGGCATTCTGTCACGGGCGTCTGCTATTGACGCCTCGGGTCGCGGTTCTAGTTCTCGGTTGGTGGCGGATGTCTGGCCTCAGCCGGAGCCGGAATTGTCGGCCACATGGGGGACGCAACCCGTTCCGGCACCCGTATCACGCCGATCTGGCGAAGGAGAAAATTTCATGTCGACACCCGTCGAAAAGCGCAAGACCGCGGCCCTCGCAACCCCGACCGATCTGAAGAGCAACGCCATCCAGGATATCTCGGGCGCGCTGGCAGCGCTTCTGGCCGATACCTTCGCGCTCTATCTCAAAACCAAGAATTTCCACTGGCACATGTCCGGCCCGCATTTCCGCGATTATCACCTGCTGCTCGACGAGCATGCAGAGCAGATCTTCGCCATCACCGACGAGATGGCCGAGCGCGCCCGCAAGATCGGCGGCACGACGCTGCGCTCCATCGGCCACATCGGCCGCCTGCAGCGCTTGGCCGATAACGACGCCGACTACGTGACGCCGGAGGACATGCTGGCCGAACTGCGTGACGATAACCGCCAACTGATCTCGCTGATGCGCGAGACCCACGACGTCTGCTCCGAACACAACGACGTCGCCACGACAAGCCTTCTCGAAAACTGGATCGACGAGGCGGAGCGCCGCCACTGGTTCCTCTTCGAGATCACCCGCCAGGCGAAATAATCGCCGCTTTCTGGTCCAAGGCTCAGGCCCGGACGCCCCGCAGTGCACCTTTCAGCCGTGCCGGCGTCCAGCCAAGATTCATGCCCGCCGCCGCCAGAAGAATGATGGCGGCGCCGGCGATCTGCAGCGGCTGCAGCGCGTGGCCGAAGGCGACCCGGTCGACGACGATCGCCGCGATCGGGTAGAGGAAGGATAGCGCGCCGGTCAGGTGGATCGGCAGCTTCTGGATCGCGCCGTAGAGCAGCACATACATCAGCCCCGTATGCACGACGCCCAGCGTCACCAGCAGCGACCACGTCGCGCTGTCATAGGGCAGGGCGGAGAAGTCCGTCATCGGCGCCAGCATCACCACGCCGGCCGAAACCTGGATCAGCGCGATAAGGTGCGGCGGCGTGCCCTTCAACCATTTCGCGGCCAGCGCCGCCAGTGCGTAGAAGAAGGCCGCGCCCAGCGCCATGGCGATGCCGATGGCATAATCGCCGCCCGCGCCCGCCACCTGCGGCTTGCCCTCGACGATCCCGATCATGCCGATGAATGCCAGTACCAGCCAGAACAGCTTCGCCGCGGTGATCCGGTCGCCGAGAAACAGGGCGCCGAGCCCGAGCAGCATGAAGGGCTGCGTATTGTAAACGGTGGTCGCGACCGAGATCGACGTATGCCCATAGGCGCCGAAGAGCAGCAGCCAGTTGAACACGATGGCGACACCCCCGAACACCGCGATCGTAAAGGCACGCAGCCCGATCGTCCCGGGCTTCAGCAATCCCATCGCCGCGCAGACGACAAGCAGGCTGATCGCCCCGAACAGGCAGCGCCAGAAGACGACGCCGCTGACCGGTTGGCCCGACATCACGACGAACCAGCCGATCGTCCCCGAAATCAGCATCGCCGCTGTCATCTGCATGCTGCCGCTGCGGATATCCTGTTGCATTCCCGTCTCCCGTTATTGAGAGCAAGGATATTGCGACGGCGACACCATTTATATAATCGTGAAGCGTCAGATGGCGGATTTCACCTTTCATCGTGAGGCGAAATGAGCGTTCAACCTAACAATGATCTCGACGATATTGATCGCCGCATTCTCGAGGCGCTGGCCGCCGATGCGCGCATGTCGCTGAAGGAGTTGGCGCAGGCAGCCGGTCTCTCGTCGCCCAGTGCCGGCGAGCGTCTGCGCCGGCTGGAGGAGCGCGGCGTCATTTCCGCCTTCACCGTCGATATCGATCCCACGGCCCTCGGCTATCCGCTGCAGGCGATCGTCCGCGTCCGGCCGCTGCCGGGGCAGCTGCATGTGGTGGAGCGGATCATTCAGGAGACGCCGGAGTTCGTCGAATGCGACAAGGTCACCGGTGATGATTGCTTCGTCGCCCGCCTCGTCGTCCGCTCCATGGCGCAGCTGGACACGATCCTCGACAAGGTCGCGGAAAAGGCCGAGACCAGCACGTCGATGGTGAAGGCCTCGCCGGTAAAGCGCCGCCTGCCGCCGCTGAGCTGAAAGCCTAGAAATCCGCCATCGGCGAAAGCATCGCCGGCCGGTCGAGACTGATGTCGAGATCGGTGCGGATCATGAATTGCGTACCGCCGTCGATCAGCCGCGCCTCGCCCTGCCAGCCGAGCTTGTCCGGCGAAAACAGAACCTCGACCGCTAGAGGCGCAATGCCGAGTCCGCCGAGGATGGCCCCAAGCGGCGGAATGGTCGAAGCAATCACATCCGACAGCACGAATGTGTTGTCGTCCCCCACCTTCCAGGCGATCACCGCCTGCCGGTCCTCCAGCCAGCTCAGCCGCACATCCGGATCGAACTGCGTGTTGATCAGGAACATCGCCGCGCTCTCGCAGACCGCCAGAGCGTCTGACACCGGCGTGCGGGATTTCAGCGTCCGCTGCAGCAGCGCAAGATCCTCGGGATTCCATGGGTCGAGCGTCCGCGCCGGCTGGGCGCTCATGACAGGCTCCGGCGCCGCGCCGGCATAAAGATGCATCGGCAGCGAGCGGAAGCCATAGGGCGTGTAGAGATCAGGCTTGTCCGTATAGAGCACGATAGCCTCGAAGCCCTGGACCGCGCACCAGTCGAGCGCCTTTCGGGTCACGTCGCGATAAAGCCCGCGCCCACGCCAGGGCGGCCGCACGGCGCCCGATTGCAGGCCGGCGGCGTTGATTTCGCGGCCGTTGATGACAATAGGCATGGCGAAGGCAGAGAGATTGGCGGCCAAAAGACCGGTCTCGTCGAACCAGCCGAAGGGCATGCTGGTGGGATCGGCGCCGCCGAGGCGCTTCAGCGGGTCGAGATCGATACCGAATGTATCAGAGAGCAGCGACACCAGCGCCGACCAAGCCTTGTCGTCGGCAAAATAGTCCTGCCGAAAGGTGAGGCCGGAGCTATCGGTCGCCTTTTCCATCACACGCCCGTGGAGCCGAAGCCGCCGGCGCCGCGCGCCGTGGTGCTCGCCTCGGTGATCTCGGCGACGCGCGCCTGCGTCACCGGCGCGATCACCATCTGGGCGATGCGCATGCCGCGGGTGATCTCGAACGGCTCCTCGCCGAGATTGATCAGGAGCACCTTCACTTCGCCGCGATAATCGCTGTCGATCGTGCCTGGTGTGTTGAGGCAGGTGATGCCGTTCTTGAAGGCGAGGCCGGAGCGCGGGCGGATCTGGCCTTCGAAGCCCTCGGGGATCTCGAAGATCAGTCCCGTCGGCACCAGCGCCCGCTGGCCCGGCGCAAGCACCATCGGCGCACCGTCGTCTACGGCGGCGCGCAGGTCCATGCCGGCGGCGCCCTTGGTTTCATAGGCGGGCAGCTCGATGCCTTCGCCATGGGTGAGACGCAGGAGATTGAGGGTCGGGCGGGTATCGGTGTGAATGGTCATGCGCCATTACTTTGCCCCCGCAAGGCCAAGGTCAATTGCAAAGCGGCGCCTAAATCGCTAGATACGCCGCAACTCCACAGGATTCATAGCATGGCCGAAAGTCTCGCCGAGGCGGTTTCCCGCCGCCGCACATTCGCTATTATCGCCCACCCCGACGCGGGCAAGACGACGCTGACCGAAAAGCTGCTGCTGTTCGGCGGCGCCATTCAGCTCGCCGGCGAAGTCAAGGCGAAGAAGGATCGCATCCAGACCCGGTCGGACTGGATGAAGATCGAGCGCGAGCGCGGCATCTCGGTCGTCACCTCGGTGATGACCTTCGAATATGAAGGCAATGTCTTCAACATTCTCGATACGCCAGGCCACGAAGACTTCGCCGACGACACCTACCGCACGCTGACGGCGGTGGATGCGGCCGTCATGGTCATCGACGCCGCCAAGGGTATCGAGCCCAGAACGCTGAAGCTCTTCGAAGTCTGCCGCATGCGCGACATCCCGATCATCACCTTCATCAACAAGATGGACCGCGAAAGCCGCGATCCCTTCGAGATCCTGGATGAGGTCGAGGAGAAGCTGGCCCTCGATACCGCCCCGGTCACCTGGCCGATCGGCCGCTCCAAGACCTTCTGCGGCTCCTATCACCTGGCCGACAACACCGTGCGCGGCTCCGATACGGAAGTGACGCCCACAAAGGTCAACGGCCCGCAGGCGGTCGCCGACCGGCTGCCGGAAAACGAGCGCTCGGCCTTCGTCGAGGAGACGGAACTGGCGATCGAAGCCTGCCGTCCATTCGACCGCAAGGCCTTCCTCGAAGGCCACCTGACGCCTGTCTTCTTCGGCTCGGCGCTGCGCAATTTCGGTGTCCGCGATCTCATCAACGCGCTCGGCGACTTCGCTCCGCCGCCGCGTGACCAGGTCGCCGATATCAGAACCGTCCACGCCGCCGAAGACAAGATGACCGCCTTCGTCTTCAAGATCCAGGCCAACATGGACCCCAACCACCGCGACCGCATCGCCTTTGCCCGCATCTGCTCCGGCAAGCTGGAGCGCGGCATGAAGGCAAGGCTTGCCCGCACCGGCAAGCAGCTCGGCCTCACAGCGCCGCAGTTCTTCTTCGCCTCGCAGCGCCAGCTGGCCGACACCGCCTTTGCCGGCGACGTCGTCGGCATCCCGAACCACGGGACGCTCAGGATCGGCGATACGCTGACCGAAGGCGAGGCGTTGGTGTTCCAGGGCGTGCCGAATTTCTCGCCGGAAATCCTACGCCGCGTGCGCCTGGAAGACGCGATGAAGGCCAAGAAGCTCAAGGAAGCCCTGCAGCAGATGGCGGAAGAAGGCGTCGTGCAGCTCTTCTCTCCGGAAGATGGTTCGCCGGCTATCGTTGGCGTCGTTGGCGCTCTGCAGCTCGATGTTCTGAAGGAGCGCCTGTCGGCCGAATACACGCTGCCGGTCTCGTTCGAAATGTCGCGCTTCTCCGTCTGCCGCTGGATCTCGTCTGACCAGCCGGCCGAGCTCGACAAATTCCTGAACGTCAAGCGCGGCGATATCGCCCGCGACCTCGACGGCGACCCGGTCTTCCTGGCGCAGGACAGCTTCTCGCTGCGCTACGAATCTGAACGCTTCCCCGCGATCAAGATGGTCGCCATCAAGGAATATCACGTCGCCAAGGCGGCGTGATAGGCGGGCTGTTTATCTTCAAAGTAGGATGGGCTTTGCCTGTTATTGCTGGACCGATGCGTGAAACCACAACGCGCACATATAAAGAATGAGGCCCAAAATCGCCATGTTGTAAAGTGCGCCTAATACAAGGATAAGCTCCTGTTTGTTTTTGTAAATTTGATAGACTTTTGAAATTCGTCGATAGAGGATTGCCCCTGCAAGGCCTATTATAGATGCTGGAACAAGCAACCAGAGTAAGAATTCAATTCCGCCGTACAGATACAGGTCGATAAGCAGCCCGATCAAAAACAAAGCTGCGAGAACGAGCAATCTTCTTTTGCTGCCGGAGGGCCCAGCTGTTGTGGCCATTAGTATGAGTATAAAGGCTAGAATTCCACCTGTGATTGCTGCGGCGATCGTTTCGGTGAAAGGTGCCGAAAGTTTAAGCCCAACTGCGAGCGTGACAACGGTCAACATGACCGGGAAGCAAAACAGGTAGATATTGTCGTGCAATCGATAAAGTTTTGGCAATCCTCCCTCAGTTTCCAATGCCTTCGCTCTGAAGGAGAGATCAGTTTGATTCAGTGCTTTGAAAACAATGTATAGAAGGCCGATCGCACCCAGGAATGTGGGTTCTTTCAAGAACCACGGAAAAATTTTCTGAATAAAACTTACAAACGTATCCATGTCGGCTCAAATCCATGACTAGCTATGAATGAAACGCCCTTTGATCCGAGGGTGGATAGAGCGGTTGGCGGCGCCATGGATACCGCAAGTATCTGTTTTGTTTCGCTACATAATCGCTAAAATTTCATCCTTCTGGGTCCCGTGCGCTCGATTCTCTTTCTTGGGTCTTACTCGCCGCGCGGATAGCGCTGGTTTTCTTCCAGCACGTTCAAGTCCATGTGATTGCGCATGTAGCGTTCCGAGGCGCGCTGCAGCGGCTGGTAGTCCCAGGGATAATAGGCGCCGTTGCGCAGCGCCTCGTAGACCACCCAGCGCCGCGCCTGGCTCTCGCGCACGGCGGCGTCGAAGCTCGCAAGGTTCCAGCGCTTCTCCGCCTGCGCGGTCAGATGCGCCAGCGTATCCGTATAGGCGGGATCATTCGCGAGGTTCTTCAATTCCTTCGGGTCGGCGTCGAGGTCGAACAGCATAGGCGCGTCCTTGTCGCAAAGCGTCAGCTTGAACTTGCCGTCGCGAAGGCCGACCAGCGGTGCGATCGAGCCCTCGGCCGCATATTCCATCGGCACCGGCCCGCGTCCGCCGGTTCCCGTGGCGAGCGGCGTCAGATCCTCGCCGTCGGTCCAGGGCTTGAGCTTGGTGATGTCGATGCCCGCAAGCGCCGCCAGCGTCGGCGTCACGTCGAGCGTCGAGACCGGCTGGCTGATCAGCTTCGGCTCCCAGCCGGGCGCTGCGATTGCCAGCGGTACCCGCGCGGAGCCGTCGAAGAAGCACATCTTGAACCAGAGACCGCGCTCGCCCAGCATGTCGCCATGGTCGGAGACGAAGAGGATGACGGTATCCTCGGCCATCCGCCCGCGCTCAAGAACGTCGATGAGCTCGCCGACCTTCTCGTCGATATAGGAGATGTTGGCGAAATAGCCGCGCCGGGCGTTGCGCACCTGTTCGCGGGTGATCTCGAAGGCGTCGTAGTCGCAGGCCTTCAAGAGCCGCTGCGAATGCTGGTCCTGCTCCTCGAACGGGATCGTGCCGACTTCAGGATCGAGGTGAGGGCAATCCTCATAGAGATCCCAGAACTTGCGGCGCGCCACATAGGGGTCGTGCGGATGCGTGAAGCTCACCGTCAGGCACCACGGGCGATCGTCCTGCCGGCGCGAGAGGTCGTAGAGCTTGCGGGTCGCGTTGTAGGCAACCTCGTCGTCATATTCCATCTGGTTGGTGATTTCGGCCACGCCAGCGCCCGTCACCGAGCCCAGATTGTGGTACCACCAATCGATGCGCTCGCCGGGCTTGGTGTAATCAGGCGTCCAGCCGAAATCGGCCGGATAGATATCGGTCGTCAGCCGCTCCTCGAAGCCGTGCAGCTGGTCGGGGCCGACGAAGTGCATCTTGCCCGAGAGCGCGGTGTGATAGCCGGCCGCGCGCAGGTGATGCGCGAAGGTCGGGATATCGGAGGCGAATTCGGCGGCGTTGTCGTAGACGCGAGTGCGGCTCGGCAGCTGCCCGGACATGAAGGAAGCCCGCGCCGGCGCGCAGAGCGGACTTGCCGTGTAGGTGTTGGCAAAGCGCACGGAGCGCTTCGCCAGGGCTTTCAGATGCGGCGCATGAAGAAACTCGGCCGGCCCGTCGGGAAACAGCGTCCCGTTATACTGGTCGACCATCAGGATGAGAAAATTCGGGCGCGACATGCTGTTCTAGTGTCCTTGAGGTATCAGAGGCCGAGAGACGCTTTTACTGCGTCCGCGGCGGGCTTGCCGTCAAGCGTCGTGACGCCCGACAGCCACGGATCGATAGCGGTCGGATTGGCCTTCAGCCATGCGGTCGCCGCGGCCTTCGGATCCTCGCCGCCGAGGATCGAGCCCATCAGTACGTTTTCCATGCTGAGGTCGAACTTCAGGTTCTTCATGAACGCGGCCGCGTTCGGGCATTTCGCCGACCAGCCGGTCCGGGCCAGGGTATAAATCTCGGCGCCGCCGAAGTTCGCGCCGAAATAGGCATCGCCGCCGGAGAGGTAGGTGATCTGGAACTTCTCGTTCATCGGATGCGGCGCCCAGGCGAGGAACACGACAGCGCCCTTGTCCTTGGAGGCGCGCTCGACCTGCGCCAGCATCGCCTGCTCGCCGGATTCCACCAGCTTCCAGTCCTTGAGGCCGAAGTCGTTGGCGTCGATCATCTTCTGGATATTGCCGTTGGCAGGCGCGCCCGGCTCGATGCCGTAGATCTGCTTGCCGAATTCGTCGCCATGCTTCTGCAGGTCGGCGAAATCCTTGATGCCCTTGTCGGCGACATAGGTCGGCACGGCGAGCGTGAACTTCGCGCCCTCGAGGTTCTTGTTCATCACCTCGACCGCCTTGGCGGCATTGAGGTCGTCGATGAAGGATTTCTGCGCCGGCATCCAGTTGCCGAGAAAGACGTCGATCTCGCCGTTCTTCATCGACTGGTAGCCGATCGGTACCGAGAGCGTCTTGACGTCGGGCTCGTAGCCGAGCGCAGTCAGGATCACGGAAGTCACGCCATTGGTGGCGGTGATGTCGGTCCAGCCTGGATCGGACATGCGGATCGTCTTGCACGATGCATCGTCGGCGGCAGCGGCCGACCCAACGGCCAGAGCGGAAAGCACAACGCCGGCGGCAAGACGGCGGATCATGGAAGCTGCTGTCATCTCATTTCCCCTTTTTTGTCATTTGATAGTTTTATTGAACAACACTAGCATCGTCCCTGTGAAGGCAGCTTTTTTCGATGGTTCCCAACAGGATTTTTTATGGCAGAGCGGCCGATCGACCTCGGATGGATGCGCATTTTCGCTGAGATCGGCGGCGCCGGCAGCCTGTCGGCTGCAGCTGGCGCGCTCGGCCTCACCCAGCCCGCCGTCAGCTACCAGATCCGCAGGCTGGAAGAGCAGATCGGCGTGACCTTGTTGAAGCGCCAGCACCGCGGCGTCGAGCTCACGCCGGAGGGGCAACGGCTTTTCGATCTGGTCGCAAGAAGCGTCGATGAGATCGACCAGCTGACCCGCAGGCTGCGCAGCGAAAAGGAGCGTCCTTCGATCCGGCTGCATACGGACTACGCCTTTTCCGCGCTCTGGCTGATCCCGCGCATGCACGCGTTTCGGCTGGTCCATCCGGATACGGACATTCAGATCATCGCCACGCAGCGCATGGAGCGGCATCGCTCGGGCGAAGGCGACGTTTCCGTCGTCTTCGGCACTCGCGCCGAATTCGGCCGCGACGCGAAGCTTCTGCTGCCGGAAAAGGTGGCGCCCGTCTGCAGCCCCGGCTTCATCGAGCGCAACGGGCCGTTTGAGACGCCCGCCGATCTCGCCCGCAAAAGGCTGATCCACCTCGACACGGCAGTGCCATCGCCCTGGTTCGATTGGCGCAGCTATTTCGCCGAACTCGGTGTCGGGCGCGAGGCCTTTGCCGGGCAGGGCGATCTCAGCTTCAACACCTATTCGCTGGTGGTGCAGGCAGCGCTTGGCGAGCAGGGGCTGGCGCTCGGCTGGATGGGCCTCGTCGACACGCTGCTGTCCACGGGCATTCTTTCTCTGGCCGGCCCGACGCTGGAAGCGCCGGATCGCGGCTATTTTCTGCTGCAGCCGAAAGGCCGCACGCCCGGGAGCGATGAGCTCGGCGCCTGGATGCTGGCCGAAGCCGGTCTCTGACATCGCTATTTTCAGGCGGCAGAAGATCAGGCGGCCAGATCCTGCAGGAAGTCGTCGCACCAGCGCGAAACGTCGTGGACCGTGAGATAGTCCATCATCCGCTGCCACCGCTCCTTGCGCTCCTCGAGCGACATGTTCAGCGCCCGCGCTATCGCGTTGGCTGTCCCCTCGATGTCATAAGGGTTGACCAGAAGAGCGCCCTTCAGTTCGCGGGCGGCACCCGCGAAGCGCGACAGCACGAGAACGCCCGGATCTTCGGGATCCTGCGCCGCGACATATTCCTTGGCCACGAGGTTCATCCCGTCCCGCAGCGGCGTCACGAGGCCCACGCGCGCGAGGCGATAGAGCCCGGCCAGAATCGGCCGGCTGAGCGAGCGGTTGATATAGCGGATCGGCACCCAGTCCACGGTGCCGAGCGCGCCGTTCACCCGGCCTGCCTGTTCGGCCACGGTGCGCTGCATCTGCTCGTATTCGGGAACCTCCGAGCGCGATTTCGGCGTTACCTGCAGATAGGTCACGTTGCGCTGGTGGGCGGGGTTGTTGAGCACGAAGCGCTCGAATGCGTCGATGCGCTGCGTCAGCCCCTTCGAGTAATCGAGCCGGTCGACGCCGATGATCAGGTCACGACCGATGATGCTCTCCTTCGCCTTGTGCACCATGGCGTGGCTGACGGCCTTGCGGGCGAACTTGGCGAAGGCCTCGGTCTCGATCCCGATCCCATAGGCGCCGCCCTTGAAGATCTTGTCGCCGGAGTTGAAGCGGCCGTCTCCCAGCGCATCGCCCATCTCCTCGCGACGCAGGCAGCCGGCGAAATTCTCGAGATCGTGGTCGGTCTGGAAGCCGACGAGATCGTAGGCGGCAAGCCCGCGCATGATCTCCTCATGCACAGGCATGGTGAAAAGCACGTCCGCCGGCGGCCAGGGGATGTGGTGGAAGAAGCCGATGCGGTTCTTCACCCCCATCTGCCGCAGTTCGGCGGCAAGCGGGATCAGGTGGTAGTCGTGGATCCAGATCGTGTCGTCTGGTTCCAGCATCGGCGCCAGGCGGTGCGCGAAGAAACGGTTCACGCGGAAGTAGCCTGTCATCTCCTTGCGGCCGTATTCCGCCAGATCCAGCCGGTAGTGGCAGATCGGCCAGAGCACGCGGTTGGCGAACCCGAAGTAATATTCCTCGACATCCTTTTCGGTGAGGTCAGTCAGCGCATAAGTGATCCGGCCATCCTCGCTGATCTGCAAGGGACCCGGCTCGGTGTCGCCGCTCGACTTGCCCGACCAGCCCATCCAGATGCCGCCGCGCTGCTGGAGCGCGGCCTGCAACGCCACGGCAAGCCCGCCGGCCGCCGCTGCCGCTCCGCCCTTTTCAGGAACGGGCACACGGTTGGAAACGATGACAAGACGGCTCACGCAATATTCCTTTCAAAAACGGCAGTACGCAAAAATGGCAATCGATAGGTGGCGATCATCAAACGGCGAGATGCGCGATGAGTTCCCTGAGAGCGACCGCGGTCGGCAGCGTCAGCTGTGCGGCCGTGCCGGAGAGAGGTGCGCCGACGCGGATCGAATGCCCGCCCAGCCGGTTGGCGACGTGGAACATCGCCTCGTCGGTGATGTCGTCGCCAATGGCGATCGGTCGGCGGCCAGCGAACGGCGCCTCGGAGAGAAAGGTTTCCACCGCATGCCCCTTGTCGGCGCTGGCGGGACGAATTTCGAGCACCATCTTGCCGCGCTGCAGCGTCCAGTTCTCGCCGGCCTTGGCAAGAAACGTCTCCATCAACGGCTCGAGCTCGGCCTGTCGCTGCGGCGCGAGCCGGTAGTGGGCGGCAACCGCTGCCCCCTTGTCCTCAATCAGCACGCCATCGAAGCCTGACGTTTCCTTGCGCAGTTCGGCCTTCAGCGTCTCGAACTGCGCCGTCGGCTCGGCCTGCTCGATCCGTCCATCCGCGCGGCGCAGCTCCGCTCCATGCAGACCCGCGATCGGAAACTGGTAGGGGGTAAACAGCTTGTCGGCATAGGGGAGCGCTCGCCCGGTTACCAGCGCCACGGCGCCGCCGAGCTTGCGCGACAGCTGATCGAGTTGCTGCGGCAGGGCAGGGGGCACGACAATGCCATCGGGCGTGTCGGCGAGATCGATCAAGGTGCCGTCGATATCGAGAAACAGCGCCCAATCGGCGGCCGAGGACCGGAGCAGATTGAACAGAAACGAGGTCCCGGAAACCTGCTGCGGCTTCAGGGTTCGGGATGGCTGCGCTGGATAGGACATGTGGTCTAAATGTGGCAGCAAAGCCCGATGACAACCCTAAAAAGTCATCGCGGTCTCTTCGCGGCGGCTCGCGCGAACATTCGAGGCCACTCAATCTCCCGGCATCACAGGGGCATTGGCCGCATAGAAGGCCTTCGCGTCGCGGGTGAACAAGGCGCCCTGATCGTTGCGTGTGTAGAACATGTGCCCGCCCTGATAGACCTTCAGCCCCACCCGGTTGGCGGCAAGCGAAGCCGGCAGATGGTCGACGACATAGCGGCTGACGCCATAGGGGGTGACGAGATCGCTATAGCCATGCGCGATCAGCAGCCGGAAGCTCGGAACGGCGGCGAGAAACTGCCTGATATCGCCGGTCACACTTGCCTGAAGCCGCGAACCGCCGCCGCGACGACCCCATTCCCACTGGCGGTTTATGTCGCTGTCGAGCAGCGAGTAGGTCATCTCCGTCTTGAAGCCGAGCTCGTTGCGGGCGTAGTCGGCGAAGGCGCCGCCATAGGCGCGGGTGAAGCCGTCAAGGATGGCGTCGTCACCCCTTGCGTCGGCGGTCTCGGGAAAGGCATCGGGAGTGGTAAAGGCCGCGTCATAGGGGCTCGCGACCAGCCCATCGCTCTTGCCGACCTCCTTGGCGAAGGCGTTGCCGAGGAAGCCACGGTTCTTTTCGACCACATCCTCGGGTATGCCCGTCATGGCAGAGAGCTTGGAATAGAACGCCTTTGCTGCATCGCCTGTGGGTGCCGCGCCCGCCAGTGTCGTCAGGTAGTCGCCAAGCGCGAACCGCTCCGCTTCACGCTGTTTCGCCTCGTCGAATGCCTTCTGCCGATCCATCTGAGCTGCCGCCAGCGATGGCAGTTCCAGCGCCGCGCCGAGCGCGAACTCGTCGGCGCCAAACATCAGCTGCCCCTCAAGGAGCGGCGACAGCATCACCGCTCCGGAGACGATGATGCCCTGCGTGTCCTTGAGCGCGCTCGCGACCTTCGCCGCCCGGAACCCGCCATAGCTCTCGCCGAGCAGATATTTTGGCGAGGAAGCCCTGTTATTGTGCGTGACATAAAGCGCGATCGCCTTGGCCACGCTCTCCGCATCGGCGTTCACATTGTAGTATTTCGAGGCGTCGTCGGGCTTCACCGTCCGGCTCCAGCCGGTACCAACAGGGTCGATCAGCACGAGATCGGTGAAGTCGAGCCAGCTGTTCGGGTTGTCGACCAGCCGAGCTTCCGCGCCGTCATCGCCCTTCGGTCCGAAGTCGACGATCCGGGGGCCGACGAGGCCGAGATGCAGGAAGGCCGAGGCAGCGCCCGGGCCACCGTTGAAGGCGAAGGTCAGCGGCCGGTTGGCCCCGCCATCCTTCTTGACATAGGCGGTATAGAAGATCGCCGCCGTCTGCGCGCCATCCTGGCCGAACATGTCGAGCGTACCGGCCGTCGCGATATGAGCGAGCTTGCGGCCATCGAGAGTGATCTCATGCTCGGTAACGGAATCCGCCGGCAGCAGCTTCAGCACGCCCTCGCGCGATCCGGCGGATGGCCGCGCCGCGTCTTGCGCATAAATCAGGGATGGGCCGAGTGCGGCGGTGAGCCCGGTGGCCAGGATGGTGGCCAGGACAATGGATCGAAAGCGCACGACTGTTCCTCCGCGGATGCCATCTTTGCGCGGAGCCTAGCATCGGCGCAGCCGCAAATGGCATCAACAGATGGTGAAGGCCTCAATCGGCGGCTTTCTCGACCGTTCGCGCATTCACATGCATCGCCCGCCCGGCGTTCCAGCCGTTGATGGCGGCCCCCGCTCCGAGCGCCACGAACAGCACCGCGCACCAGGCAAAGCTCCCGGTCCAGCCGCGGATAAGGCCAACGACGAGTGGGCCGATGGCGGCGAGCAGATAGCCGACGCATTGCGCCATGCCGGAAAGATGCGCCGCCACATGCGGATCGCGCGAGCGCAGCACGATCGTCGTCATCGCCGCCGCGATCAGCCCGCCCTGACCGATCCCCTGAAGCACCGCCCAGAGCCAGACTGTCGAAAGCGGCGCGAAGAGCAGACCCAGCAAAGCGACCACGGCAATGCCGCAAAGCGCCGCGTTGATCACCCGCTGATCCTTGCCGCGCACCGCGATCTGCGGCGCGACCAAGCATGACGCCGCCTGCACCATAACCGACACGGAAACGATCGCGCCGGCGGTGACGCCATCCATGCCGCGCTCGCGCAGGATCGGCACCAGCCAGCCGAAGACGCAGTAGGCAAGCGCCGACTGCAGCCCCATGAAAAGCGTCACCTGCCAAGCAAGCCTGTCCCGCCACAGCCCCTCGACGGAGAAGCCGCTGCGCTTCACCTGCGCTTTCGTCGACAGCACCTGCGGCAGCCAGATCAGGCCGACGACGAGTGCAGGCAGCGCCCAGATCGCCAGTGCCGCCGCCATAGAGCCGCCGAAGGCGCGCTCAAGCGGCAGCGTGAACCCCGCCGCACCAGCCGCACCCGCGCAGAGCGCCATCGTGTAGAAACCCGTCATCAGCGCCGCACGATCGGCGAAATCACGCTTCACCAGACCAGGCAGCAGCACATTGCCGACCGCGATGCAGGCGCCGGCAAGCGCCGAGCCGATAAACAGAAGCGGGATGGAGGATAGACCGCGCAGCGCCGTTCCGAGCGCCAGCAGCAGGAGCACGCCGAGCAGCGTCCGCTCGGCGCCGATACGCTGCGCGAGCTTCGGCGCCAGCGGCGAGAAGGCGCCGAGGCAGACGACCGGCAATGTCGTGAGCAGGCTGGTGCCGAGCGCCGACAGTCCAAGCTCGCTGCGGATTTCGGGCAGCAGCGTCGAGGCGCTGGAAAACAGCGGCCGCAGGTTGAACGCGATCAACACCAGGCTGGCGCCGAGCACGAACCGTCCCGTCGCGCTCGTTCCGATCGGCGGCTGCGGTTGCGGCACGCTGTCTGCTTCCGCATCGATCAACTGCTCCTCGGCGTGATCGTAAAGATGGGCGGCGTCTTGCGAAGGCGTGGTCATGAAAGGATCATCCGGTCGAGAGCTGTAATTACGGGAGCCATGAAGGCGCGCACCGCCGCATCGGCTTTTCCGGCGTCGCCTGTGGCGATCGCGTCGATGATGGCGGCGTGGGCCTGCATGTCGGGTTCGGGAATATCCTCGCCCAGGGTCGCCTCGATGGTCTCGGCGATCGAGGCGGAAAAGAAGTCGTAGATCTCGATCATCGCGCGGTTTTGGGAAGCGGCGATCACCGCCTTGTGGAAGGCAAGATCGCGCTCGATGAAGGCAATCTTGTCGCCGCCGTCGAAATTGCCGCGGCTGACAAGCAGCTTGCGCAACGTCGTGATCGTCTGTGGTGTGTGGCGTAGTGCAGCCAATCTCGCGGCCTCGACATCGAGTGCGCACCGCGCCTCGAAGATATCGCGAAGCCCGGCGCGTCGCGCCATGGTCAGCGGCAATGCGGTGTCGGTGGTCGAGAGCACATAAGTGCCCGATCCCTGCCGCGTCTCAAGCAGGCCTTGCGAGACGAGCACACGCACGGCCTCGCGCACCGTGCCGCGGCTGACGGAGAGCATGGCGGACAGCGCCGCCTCGTTCGGCAGCTTGTCACCGACGGCCCAGCGCTTGGCAAGGATCTCGGTACGGATCGCCTCTGTCGCGGTTTCCGCGAGATTGGTTTTCGAAAGCGGCTGCATAGGCGCCTCATAAAGTCATCTGATGACTTTATGAATAGCGATGGAATTGCCTTTGGTCAATTAGCGACCTGAAACGGAAAAAGGGCCGCGCTAGCGACCCTTTCCATGAGTTTTGGCCTGTAAAACCGGCCGGACCGCTATGGCGATCCCAGGAAGGCGGGTTTCAGAGCGAGGGCTGCCTCGCCTTCATCACCACTTCCAAGCCCGTTACGAGGTCCGAAATCTCATTAGACATTGGATCACCTTCCTTTCGTTCTGTTTCCGATAGAAGAAAGGTAAGAGCATTTCAGCGGGATGCAAGGCCTAATTTGGTGGTAATGGAGATTGCAACCAAGGGATGATATTGCTTGCAGCGTGAGTGGCAAAGCAGCGTCCGTCGCGCCAGCCGGCGGGATCGGGGAAGATGGGCAACCTCGACCGCGGCGATCGGCCTCGCCCTCTCACAAGGAGGTGAGCTATGTGGTCTCCACTTAGCATCACGTTTAGGGTAAGAAAAACCCGGACCAGCTGGTCGCTCGAGGTCCGGGTCAACTTCAAAGCCTAAGCAAGTGGAAGGCAGGCGCCAACCTGCCTTCCACTCCTTGAATATAAGCCATTCCCTCATTTTCATCAAGACACCGCCCGCAATGCTGGCAGTGCGCACCCGGTTCGCGCAGGCCGCTCAAAACCCCGTTCACAAAACAAAATGCTGCATTGCGGAAGTTGATCGCCGTCAATGTCAGAAAAACGTCATGTTCGGGTTGCAAGCCACATGCTTGTTTAGTTCTTATTAACCATCGGATTCGACAATCGTCGATGCGTTTCAGCATTGTCCCGCCACGATCAGGGCGGGTTGCGGAGTGAATAGCATGTGTCGCTGGGCAGCCTATCGCGGAGAACCCCTCTATCTGGAGGAGCTCGTCTCGTCGCCTGCGCACTCTCTGATCGAACAATCCCACTGCGCCACCCGCGCCAAGACAGCGACGAACGGCGATGGCTTCGGCATCGCGTGGTACGGCGATCACCCCGAGCCCGGCCGTTACCGCGACACGCTGCCGGCCTGGTCGGATTGCAACCTGAAAAGCATTGCGCGGCAGATCCGCTCACCGCTGTTCCTGGCCCATGTCCGCGCCGCGACCGGCGGCGGCACGCGGCGCGACAACTGTCATCCCTTCGTTTTCGCCAACTGGTCCTTCATGCACAACGGCCAGATAGCGGGCTTCGAGCGCCTGCGCCGGTCGATGGAGGCGATGCTCGACGACGATCTTTTCAACGCGCGGGGCGGCACCACCGATTCCGAGCTGATGTTCCTCTTGGCGCTCCAGTTCGGCCTGCGCCAGACGCCGATCGCGGCCATGTCGGAAATGATCCGTTTCGTCGAGGGTCTGTCGGAAAACATCCTCGGCTCCGCGCTGGTGCGCTATACGGCTGCCTTTTCCGATGGCAACGCGCTCTATGCCATCCGCTACGCGACCGATCGCAAGGCGCCGACGCTCTATGGGTCTCCGGTCGGCAAAGGCTATTGCCTCGTCTCCGAGCCGCTCAATGATGATGTCGACGCTTGGGCGGAAATTCCGGATGGCAGCGCGGTGACGCTGACCGATAGCGGCCTTGACGTCACGCCGTTCCAGCCAGTCGCGGCGCCGGCAAAATCAGCTCCCGTCGCTATCCCCGCCTGAGCCGTTCGGCGATCATCTCCGCAAGCTTGGTCGCGACATCCTCCTTGGCCATATCAGGCCATTGATCGATGCCATCTCGGGTGACGATCTTCACGCGGTTGCGCACACCGCCCATGATGCCGGTTGCCGGCGAGACGTCGTTGGCGACGATCATGTCGGCGCCCTTGCGCTCCAGCTTGGCTTTCGCGTTGCTGTCGACATCCTGCGTCTCGGCGGCGAAGCCGACCACCAATTTCGGCCGCAACGTGTGATGCCCGATCGTCTTCAGGATGTCGGGGTTCTCGGTCAGCGCCAGCGTCGGAATGGACTCACCGGGATGCTTCTTGATTTTCTGATCGGACGCGGATGCCACGCGCCAGTCGGCGACGGCCGCAACCATCACCGCGATATCGGCGGGCAGCGAGGTCAGTACCGCGTCGCGCATCTCCTCGGCGCGCTCGACATGGATGGTCTTCACACCGGCGGGATCGGCGATGGTCACCGGTCCCGAGACCAGCGTCACATCCGCGCCAAGTCGTGCAAGCGCTGAAGCGATCGCGTGGCCCTGTCGGCCGGAAGAGCGGTTGGCGATATAGCGCACCGGATCGATCGGCTCATGCGTCGGCCCCGATGTGACGATCGCCTTGCGCCCGGCAAGCGGCTTAGGGCTGGTGTCGAGCAAGCGCTCCGCCGAGGCGACGATGTCGAGCGGTTCGGCCATGCGGCCCACGCCCGCCTCGCGGCTTTCCGCCATCTCGCCGGACATCGGCCCGATGAAATGGACGCCGTCGCTATTGAGCGTCGCGACGTTCCGCTTGGTTGCTGCATTGCTCCACATATGCGGGTTCATCGCCGGCGCCAGAAGCACCGGCCGGTCGGTGGCGAGCAGCACCGTTGAGGCGAGATCGTCGGCCAGTCCGTTGGCCATCTTCGCCATCAGGTCGGCGGTGACAGGCGCCACCAGCACGAGGTCGCAATCGCGCGCCAGCCTGATATGGCCGACATCCTGCTCGTCCTGCCGTGAAAACAGGTCGGTGAACACATGGTCGGCCGCGAGTGCCCCAACGGCAAGCGGCGTGACGAACTGCTGCGCGCCCGCTGTCATCACCGGCCGGACCGAGGCGCCGTGCTCGCGAAGGCGCCGGATCAGGTCGAGGCTCTTATAGGCCGCGATGCCGCCGGAGATGATGAGGAGGATGCGTTTGCCGCCGAGAACCATGCCGCTTGTCCAAGCTGGAATTGACTGGTAGAACCCTAAGCCTTTGGCGGATAATAAGCAATCGACGCGAGCGGTTCGTGCCGCCGCTCACGCGTGTTGCTGTTGCCTGACATGGCTGAAGATCGCGATCGCCATGCCGACGCCCGCCAGCTGCAGCAACGAGCCACCGGCCTCGGCAAGCGTCGGAAGCCGCTGTTCGAAGACGAAGCCGAAGATCAGGCCGAAGACCGTTTCGGCGACGATCAGCTGGGCGGCCAAAGCCAATGGCAGCCTCTTGGAGGCGATCATCCACAAGAGCGTGGCCAGCCATGCGCCGGCAAGCCCCATGATCAGCGACCACAGCAGGAAGCGCATGAGGTCGATATCGGTGTAGACGATCGGCGTGTTCAGCGATGTCAGCGGGATCAGCACAAGGCTGCCGAGCCCGGCGCCGATGCCCTGCAGGCCCGTCCATTGCAGGATGTCGGGCGCATCGGGCGATTGCATGGTGGCGGTACTGGCCAGCCCGTAGACGACCCAGAGAACGAGCCCGATCGCCGCGGACGCGATCCCGTAGGCGATCATCACCCGGTCGCCTGTCGGGGTCGATGCGAAGACGGCGACGTTGACCCAAGCGATCCCAGCCGCGATCAGCATCAGCGGCAGCGCGAGCAGCCGCCACGAGACGGAACGGTCGCGGAAGTTGGCGATCATCGCCAGGATCACGGGCATCGTCCCGATCACCAGCGGCGGAATGGCGGCGCCCGCGAACCGCACCGCATAGGCAACGCTGATGAAATAGCCGACATAGCCGATACCGCCGAGCAGCAGCGCGGTGATCATCGGCTTGAGCTTGATGCCGCGCGGCCGGAAACGCGGATGAACCATCAGCACCACGCTGGTCAGTGCGAACAGCCCGTACCGCGCCACGGTGAGGTCGAGCGTCGTAAACGGCGCGATGGCGCGTGGCACGACAAAGGTCAGCCCCCACAAGGCGCAGGTTGCGATGCCGCAGAGAATGCCGAACAGCATGGAGGTCTCCGGAACGGATAGAGCCGCAGGAAATGGGAAGGAATCGGGGGTAATCGAAGAGCTAGAAATGCCACTATGCCTGATATCGCACGCGCGCAAGTGTCCACCAACGACATGGCACAGGCGGGAAGGGGACAGGTCACGATCGCAAATCGTCCGTGAATGATCCGGGCGTGAAGTGGCCAAAGGTCGCATGTCCCGACATCAATCGCCTAAGTTGATGATTAAATGGAAGGAATGCATCTTTGGCGTCGCCGGCCGACAGCGTGACATTGTCCGCGCGCTGTGGCATGCAGCGGATATGGGGATGATCAGGACAGTTTTGGGGGACAGGGTATCGGCAAGCGCCATCACGCTGCTCGCCGCCCTCCTGCTGCTGATCCAGGGCCTGCTGTCAGGCCAGGCACAGGGATCGATGGCGAGCGCCGCCATGAATCCCCTGCAGTCGATCTGCTCCATGGCAGGCGAAAGCGTCATCGACCATGTCGATCATGCCGAAACCACCAGCGACGGCACATCGCATGATCGATCGCATGGCAAGGCCGCCGATTGCCCCTGCTGCACGCTCTGCCGTCTCGCCGCCCACGCGATGCCGGCCATCCTCGGTGCGGATCCAACGATCCTCCACGTCGATGCCGTCGGCGCGACCGCGATCGTCATCACCGCCGAAAGCGCCATCACGCCCACGCTGCGAGGCCTGATCGGCCAACCGCGCGCGCCACCACGAATCTCCTGACGTCCGATTGCCGGCGCTCTCAGTGCCGGCCCCAATCTTCATCATCAGGAGACATATCATGTCCGATTTCACCATCGGTCGGGAAGGTGCGAGCGCTGCCGTGCGTTCCCCGTCCGATCTCTACCGCGCCGTCTGGCGCTGGCATTTCTACGCGGGTCTTCTCGTCCTGCCCTTCATGCTTTCGCTCGCCGTTACCGGTGCGCTCTATCTCTTCAAGGACGAGATCGACAATATCGTCCATGCCGATCTGAAGCGCGTCGCGATCAGCGAGCAGGCAACGCGACCGCCATCCGCCATGGTGGATGCCGCCCTTGCCGCCCATCCGGGCACCGCCATCAAGTTCACCGATCCTGTTGATCCCGGCGCGTCGGCGGAAATCACCATCAACACCGCAGGTGACGGTAAAATCGCCGTCTATGTCGATCCCTATAGCGGCAAGGTGCTCGGTGCGCTGCCCGATCGCGGCACGATCATGTGGACGGTGCGCTATCTCCACAGCCTCAAATATTTCGGCTCCGTCACCCGCTCGCTGATCGAGATCGCGGCCGGCTGGGCCATCCTGCTCGTCGGCACCGGCATCTATCTCTGGTGGCCGCGCAAACAGACCGGTGGTGTTCTCAGCATTCGCGGCACGCCGCGTAAGCGGGTGTTCTGGCGCGATACCCACGCGGTCCTCGGCCTTTTCGTCGGTGGCTTCATCGTTTTCCTCGCCGTCACGGGCATGCCATGGTCCGGCGTCTGGGGCGCCAAGGTCAACGAGTGGGCGAACGGAAACAACTTCGGTTATCCGGCCGGCGTGCGCGTCGCCGTGCCGATGTCCGACGAACACATCGACCACATCGCCAAGACCACATGGTCGCTCGAGCAGGCGCAGGTCCCGCAATCCCCGGCCCATCAGCATGGCGCGATGCCGATCAGCCTCGATGAAGCCGTCGCCACTTTCGATCGCCTCGGCCTGCACCGTGGCTACGCCGTCAACATCCCCGTGGATGCGATGGGCGTCTACACCGGCTCCGTTTATCCTGACGATCTTGCCGAGCAGCGCGTCGTCCATCTCGATCAATTCACGGGAAAACCGCTGATCGACATGAGCTACGCCGATTACGGCCCGCTCGGCAAGGCGCTGGAGTGGAGCGTTAACGTCCACATGGGGCAGGAGTTCGGACTGGCGAACCAGTTCGTCCTGTTCGCCGCCTGCATCGGCATTGCGGTGCTTGCGGTATCCGCCGGTGTCATGTGGTGGAAGCGCCGCCCGGCAGGCTCCCTCGGCGTCCCGCCCATGCCTTCGGACAAACGGGTGTTTCGCGGTCTGATCGCCATCCTCGCCATCGGCGGCATCATCTTCCCGCTGGTCGGCCTGTCGCTCGTCGTCATGCTGGCGCTCGACTGGATCTATGTGAGAACCCGTCGCCGTCGATCGATCTGAAAGCCATGAGGAGGCATCGTCGATGCCTCCTCATTCCCTATTCCTGAACGATCCCGACACAGAAATCGATGAATGCCCTGACCTTCGCCGGCACATGCTGGCGGGAAGGATAGAAGGCGTAGAGCGGGAAGGTCTCGTCGGGCCAATCCGGAAACAGGTCGATCAGCTGACCGCTTTCCAGATAGTCCTGCATCCCAAGCGAAAACACCTGCGCGATGCCGATCCCGGCAAGGCAGGTGGCGAGCGTCGTCCCGGCGTCGTTGACGAGAATGCGCCCGCGCGTCTCGATCGGCACGACCTCGGCGCCACGCCGCAATTCCCACTCGAAGGGCCGGCCGGTGAGTGAATCCCGGAACTGGATGCAGGTGTGGTCGGCAAGATCGCCTGGCGCGGTCGGCCGTCCATGCTTGGCGAGATAGGCAGGCGCCGCGATGGTGATCACCCGCGTGCGCATCAGGAGCCGCGAGATCAGCGTGGTCTGTGCGGGATCGCCGAAGCGCACCGCCACGTCCATGCCGTCGGCCACCAGATCGCCGATCTCGTTGCGGGTGATGATTTCGATCTGCAGCTCGGGATAGAGATCGAGAAACGCGCCAAGCTTGGGTCCCAGAACCAGCCGCGAGAAATACGGGTCGACATTGACCCTGAGCCGCCCGCGCACCGCCTGCGCCACGCCCGAGGCCGCCATCGCTGCCTCCTCTATGCCGCTCAGCAGTGGCGCCACCTGCTCGTAGAAGCGGGCGCCGTCGTCGGTCAGGCGCATGGTGCGGGTGGTGCGGTCGAGCAGCCGCAGACCGATGCGGCCTTCCAGCCGGGCGATGGCGCGACTGACGCCTGATGGCGACAGACCCATCGCATCCGCCGCCCGCGCGAAGCTGCCGCTTTCGATCACCGCCGCCAGCACGCTCACCCCGTTCAGCAATCGTCCGTCGAACATCGATCCATCCGTGATTTTGAGTCACCAATACCATGACATATGCGCACTTCAATCAAAGATCGGAAAGGACCATTTTGCGGGCGAACGGAAAACTGAACCAAAGGAGTTTCCAATGTTCGCCATTACAGGAGTAACCGGACAGGTCGGCGGCATCGTCGCCACACAGCTGCTGCAGACCGGCTTGCCGGTCCGCGCCATCCTTCGCAATGCGGAGAAAGGCAAGGCCTGGCGCGAGAAGGGCACCGAACTGGCGCTGGCCGAAATGACCGACGCCGATGCGCTGACCGCCGCCTTCACCGGTGCGGAGGGCGTCTTCCTGCTGATCCCGCCGACCTTCGACCCGACACCCGGCTTCCCGGAAGTCCGCGCCGTCATTGCCGCCTTGAAGATGGCGCTGCTGCGGGCGCGGCCAGAAAGGGTCGTCTGCCTCTCCACCATCGGCGCGCAGGCCAAGGAGCCGAACCTTCTCAGCCAGCTGGGTCTCGTCGAGCAGGAGCTGTCGAGCCTGCCGCTACCGATCGGCTTCCTCCGCGCCGCATGGTTCATGGAGAACGCCGCCTGGGACGTGGCGGCCGCGCGCGAGGCCGGCGTCATCGCAAGCTTTCTCCAGCCGCTCGACCGGGCCTATCCGATGGTTTCGGTCGCCGATGTCGGCGAAAGGGCCGCGTCGTTGTTGCGGGAGAGCTGGACCGGCAAGCGCATCGTCGAGTTGCAGGGGCCGGAGAAGGTAACGCCCGCCGAAATCGCCGCCGCCTTCTCCAAGGTTCTCGGCAAGCCGGTCAGCGCGGAAATCGTCGCGCGCGACAGCTGGGAGGCGCTGTTCAAGGGGCAGGGCATGCGCAACCCCACGCCGCGCATCCGCATGATCGACGGTTTCAACGAAGGTTGGATCTGCTTCGAAGGTCAGCCCGAAATCGGAACGACCACGCTGGAGACAGCCATTCGCCGGCTGGTCGAAGCCGCCTGACACAAACGAAAGGCCGCGGACGAAACATCCGCGGCCTTTCCATATCAATCAGACACTCGATCTCAGAGATTGCTCATCCCGCCATCGATGACGAGTTCGCTGCCGACGATGTAGGCGGCCTCGTCGGAGGCGAGGAAGATCACGGTCTTGGCGACCTCTGCCGCGTCGCCGAAGCGGCCGACCGGGATCTGCGACTGGATATGATCGGCCATCGCCTTGGAATCCGCTTCCGATGCGCCGAGCTTGCTGTAGAGCGGCGTGGCGATCGGGCCGGGGCTGACGGCGTTGACGCGGATGCCGCGGCCGATCAGTTCGCCAGACAGCGTCTTGGCAAGCGTCAGCAGCGCGCCCTTGGTCAGCGAATAGACGCTGGAGTTCGGCATACCGATATGCGCGTTGATCGAGGTGTTGAGCACGATCGCGGCCTGCTTGGAGAAGATCGGCAGCAGCGCCTGGATCAGGAAGAACGGACCCTTGACGTTGATCGCGATCGACTTGTCGAAGGCGGCTTCGCTCCATTGCTCGACCGGGCCGAATTCGGCCACGCCGGCATTCACGAAGAGGATGTCGAGATGGCCGAAGGCGTTTTTGATGGCTTCGGCGACGACCTGCTGCCCCGCGACATTGCCGGCATCGGCCTGGATGACGATGGCCTTGTCGCCGAGTTCGGCGCGGGCGGCCGCGACGCTGTTGGCGCTGCTGCCGGTGATGGCGACGCGGGCGCCCTCGGCGATGAACTGGCGGGCGGTTTCAAGGCCGATGCCGCTGGTGCCGCCGGTGATAAGGGCAGTCTTGTTCTGAAGGCGTGACATGGATTGATATCCTTGTGGGGTGGGCTGCTTGCCCATGATGTGTTGGGGGGGCGGTCGGCAGAATGCCTTGCGGTTCGGCTGCGATCACCCCCTCCGAAAGGCGAAGGTGATCGACGAGCCATGCGTATCAGGTGCGAGTGATCGAGGCGCCGCCATCGACCAGCGAGGCAGTGCCGGTCACGAAGCTGGAATCGTCGGAGGCGAGGTAGAGCACCGAGCGGGCCAGTTCGTCAGGCGTTGCCACGCGCTTCAGCGCATGCAGGTTGGTGACGAAGCCCTGCTTGTCGGGCGTGTCGTTCATTTCGCGATACATGTCGGTATCGACGGCGCCAGGGAGCACCGAGTTCACGCGCACGTTCTTCGGGCCGTATTCGGCGGCCAGCGCCTGCGTCAGGCCGATCAGGCCGGCCTTGCTGGCGGCGTAGGCTGCCACACCCGGGAAGGCGAAGCTGTAGCCGACGAAGGTCGAGGTGAAGATCACCGAGCCGCCGCCGTTCTTCTCCATCTGGCCGATCTGGTGCTTGGCGGCGAGGAAGGAGGCCGTCAGGTTGATCGTCACCGCTTCGGTGAACCCGGCTTCGGATACGCCTGTGCTCGGGCCGGCCTCGCCGAGAATGCCGGCATTGTTGAAGGCGATATCGAGCTTGCCGTAGCGTTCGACTGCGGTGGCGACCAGCGCCTTGTGATAATCTTCCGAGCGCACGTCGCCGGCAACGGCGACTGCGTCTCCGCCGGCGGCCTTGATCTCCTCGACCAGGCTGTCGAGCTCGGCCTGGCGGCGGGCGCCGACCACGAGCTTGGCGCCTTCGGCGGCAAAGAGCTTGGCCGTTGCGCGGCCGATGCCGGCGCTGGCGCCAGTGATGATGGCGACTTTTCCATTCAAGCGGTTCATTCTTCCATCTCCTTTTTGGGTTGGGGTGGCGTTTGCCGCCCCGTTCGATGAGTGGAAGATGGCATTTTCCTTTTGTTCGGATTAGTCTCCAAATAGCGGAACTCGAATTCGGAAATACCGAACGATGATCAGGATTGAGGGAATAACGGCATTCGTGTCGGTGGTGGAATCCGGCTCGGTCAGCGAGGCGGCGCGGCGCCTTCGCCTGTCGAAATCGGTGGTCAGCGAAAGGCTGGCCGAACTGGAGCGCTCGCTGGGCGGCATGCTGCTTCATCGCACCACCCGCAAGCTGACCTTGACCGAGGATGGTACCGCCTTTCTCGAACGCGCCGCCCGCATCGTCCGCGAGATCGAGGACGCCACGGCCGAGATGGCCGAGCGGCGCGGCACGCTCTCCGGGCCGCTCAGGATCGCCGCCCCCGTCACCTTCGGCCGCATGCATCTCGGCCCGGCGCTCTATCCGTTTCTGGCCAAGCACCCGGAGATCCAGCTTGTGCTCGATATCGACGATCGCCGCGTCGATGTCTCCTCGGAAGGCTATGACGCCATCGTGCGCAACGGGCCGATCGTCGATTCCCGCCTCGTCGTCTGGAAGCTCAGCCGCAGCCGCCGTCTGCTGGTCGCGTCCCCCGATTATCTCAAGCGACACGGCACGCCGAAGACGCTGAACGATCTCGACGGCCACAAGGGCATTTTCTACACCAATCGCGGCGTCTCCGACTGGCGCTTCCAGACGCCCGATGGCGCAATCGTCGTGCGCGCCAGCCAGGTGCTCGGCATGAACAATGGCGACATGATCCGCGATGCCGCAGTGGCCGGCCTCGGCATCGCGCTGCTCCCCGCCTTCATCGCCGGCCCGGCGGTGAGCGAGGGGCTGCTCGCCGAGATCGACGTCGGCTACAGGCCGGAAGCCGAGTTCATCTACATGGCTCACCCCGAAGGCCGCAATCCCTCCGCCAAGCTGCGCGCCGTCGCCGATCATCTGCGCAAGACCTTCGGCGATCCGCCCTACTGGGATCCATCTGGTTGATCAGATCAGGCTCATAAGATTGCCGACGACGCGCGACCGCCGCGCCTTCAGCATCGCCAGCCCCAGCCGCGCCACCAGCGGCGGCCCCTCGATCGGCCGATAGGCTACGCCATCGAGTTTGAGATGCGCGAGCGAGCCCGGCACGATCGACACGCCGAGATCGGCCGCGACGAGATTGATGACGGACGGGATCTGCGGCGCTTCCTGCGTCACGACAAGCTCGAAGCCGGCATCCCGGCAGCCCCGCAGGATGTCGTCGTAGAGGCTGAGGCCGACGGTGCGCGGGAAAAGAATGAACGGTTCGCCCGAGAGTGCGGAGAGCGGCACGGTCTTGAGCTTCGCCAGCGGGTGATGCGCCGGCAGCGCGATCAGCATGGGCTCGTCGGCCAGCCGCTTCAGGTGCACATCTCTAGGGTCTTCCAGCCCGGGTCGGATGAAGGCGGCGTCGATCTCCTGCCGCATCAGCTTTTCCATTAGCCAGTTGCTGTTCATCTCGGTGAGCGACAGGCTCACATCCGGCCATTGCCCGCGAAACCGGCGGATCGTGCCGCTGACGGCGGTGTTGAAGGCCGACGACGCCGTGAAACCAAGAGCCAGCCGCCCGGTCTCGCCGCGCGTCGCCCGCTGGGCGGCCAGCTTCGCCTTCTCGGCCGAGGCAATCGCGGCGCGCGCCTCCGGCAGAAACGCCGATCCCGCCTCTGTCAGCTCCGCGCCATGTGGCACACGGTGAAACAACGCCGCCCCGATCTCGTTTTCGAGATCGCGGATCTGCTGGCTGAGCGGCGGCTGGCCGATGCCGAGCTTGGCGGCGGCGCGGGTGAAATTCTGCTCCTCTGCCACCGCAAGGAAATAGCGGATATGGCGTAGTTCCATCGGTATCTCCAAAACCTATCAAGAAAGCCAGTTTCATATATTGGACAAATGATGATCCGTTGGCTAGATCAAAGGGCGTGAAAGGTTGGTCCTCAATGCCACGCGCCGCAGACAAGCAGTCCGTTCCCTCGGAAATCCCCTCCCGTCCTCATCTCACCGTCATCGAGAATGCCGCGCCCGATCTGCAGGAAAAGCAGTTCCTGCTGCGCGGCACCCCGGCCTATAGGCGCGCCAGCATCGCGCTGTTCCTCTCGGGCTTCGCCACCTTCTCGCTGCTCTATTGCGTCCAGCCGCTGATGCCGATCTTCGCCAGCGACTTCGGCATCAGCCCGGCGGCAAGCTCGCTCTCTCTGTCGCTGTCGACGGGCCTGCTCGCCTTCGCTATCTTCTGCGCCGCCGCTGTCTCCGAAAGCTTCCGCCGCCGCAGCCTGATGTTCGCCTCGCTGCTCGGTGCCGCCCTTTGCACGATCGCCTGCGCGCTGGTCCCGAGCTGGCATGCGCTGCTGGTCATCCGCGCCCTTGAAGGTTTGCTGCTTGGCGGCGTCCCCGCCGTCGCCATGGCCTATCTGTCTGAAGAGATCGATCCGCGCGGCCTCGGCGCCTCCATGGGCCTCTACATCGCCGGCAACGCCTTCGGCGGCATGGCCGGCCGCGTCGTCACGGGCACGCTGGCCGAGTTCTTCTCCTGGCGTATCGCGCTCGGCACGCTGGGTGCCATCGGCCTTGCGGCGGCCATCGGCTTCTTCCTGCTGCTGCCCGCCTCACGCAATTTCACGCCGCGCAAGGGCTTCAACGCCCGCTTCCACCTCGGTGCCTGGGCCGGCCATATCAGGAGCCCGGCGCTGCCCTTCCTGTTTGCCATCGGCTTCCTCGCCATGGGCACCTTCGTCACGGTCTACAACTATATCGGCTTCCGCCTCGTCGAAGCGCCGTACAATCTGAACCAGACCGAGCTCGGCCTGATTTTCACGGTCTACATCTTCGGCATCGCCGCCTCGTGGATCGCCGGCCTGCTAGGCGATCGCTTCGGCCACTTCGTCGTGCTGCCATCTGGCATCGCGCTGTCAGCGATCGGCGTGGCGCTGACACTCTCGGCCTCGCTGCCGTTGATCATCCTGGGCATCGTGCTCCTGACCTCGGGCTTCTTCGTCGCCCACTCGGTCGCAAGCGCACTGGTCGGGCGGCTCGCCAAGGGCACCAAGGGCCACGCCTCGTCGCTCTATCTCTTGTCCTACTACATCGGCTCCAGCGTCGCCGGCTCCGTCGGCGGATACTTCTGGGGCGCCGATGGCTGGAACGCGGTGGTGATCTTCACCCTGACCCTACTGGCGATCGGCATGGTCGCGGCACTCGCCGCAGCAAGGCTTTCGCGCCGATAGCAAACATAGAAAAAGCCCGCGGCAAGGCGGGCTTTTTTATGAGTGGAGCGGGCTCATGCGATCGATCAGCTAACCACCCAGGCGATATAGATCAACGTCAGCGCGATCAGCCAGAGTGCCCAGCGGCCGGAGCGGCTGTGGCGGGCTTCCGACTTGCCGATCGCCTCGGCCGTCTCGGCGTCGAAGCGCAGCCCGTTCTCGCTCATCCTCAGCAGCTCGTGGTGGAACTTCTCGGTCTTGGCGGCGATTTCGGGTGCGGCCTCGGCGAGCTTCACGGCGGCCTTCAGCCCGTCCTTGATATCGGTCGCGATCCGCTTCGGTCCGAGATTGTTGCGGATCCAGTCGCCGACGACGGGTTCGGATGCCTTCCACATGTTGAAGCGCGGGTTGAGAATGCGGGCCACGCCCTCGACCACGACCATGGTCTTCTGCAGCATCACCAGCTCGGGCCGTGCGGCCATATCGAACAGCTCGGTCACCTCAAACAGCAGCGTCAGCAGCTTGCCCATCGAGATCGTCTCGGCCGGTTGCCCGTGGATCGGCTCGCCGATCGCCCGGATCGCCTGCGCGAAGCTCTCGACATTGTGGTGGCCGGGCACGTACCCCGCCTCGAAATGCACCTCGGCGACACGGATGTAATCGCGGGTGATGAAGCCGTAGAGGATCTCGGCGAGGAAGCGGCGCTCCTTCTTTCCGAGGCGCCCGACGATCCCCATGTCGACGGCGACGATCATGCCCTTGGGATCGACGAAGAGATTGCCCGGATGCATGTCGGCATGGAAGAAGCCGTCGCGCAGCGTATGGCGCAGGAAGGACTGGATCAGCGTGTCGGCCAGCGCATTGAGGTCGTGGCCGGCGGCCTTCAGGCCCTCGACATCGGACATCTTGACGCCGTCGATCCACTCCATGGTGATGACGTCGCGTCCAGTGCGCTCCCAGTCGACGGTCGGAACGCGGAAGCCCGGATCATCTTGCGTGTTCTCGGCGATCTCCGAAAGGGCCGCTGCCTCAAGCCTCAGGTCCATCTCGACCTTGGTCGTCTGCTCCAGCGTCTTCGTCACTTCCACCGGCTTCAGGCGCCGGCTGGAGGGCATGAAGCGCTCCTGTAAGTGGGCGACGAGATACATCGCCTCGAGATCGTGGGTGAAGCGCTGGCGCACGCCGGGGCGCACGACCTTGACCGCAACCTTCTTGCGTCCCTGCGGCGTCATCACCTCGGCCGGATGCACCTGCGCGATCGAGGCTGCCGCGATCGGCTCGCCGAAGCTGACGTAAAGCTCATCCACCGGCCGGCCGAGCGATCCCTCGATATTGGCCTTGGCGGCGGCCTCGGGGAAGAAGGCCATCCGGTCCTGCAGCTGCGACAGGTCGTCGGCGAACTCGACGCCGACGACGTCGGGCCTGGTCGCCAGGAACTGGCCGATCTTCACATAGGAAGGCCCCAGCCGCTCGACGGCCTTGGAGAGCCGGTCGCTGCGCTTCTGGGTCTTGGCGCGCTTGCGCGCGAACATGCCGACGAAGGACTTGGCAGCCGCGACCGAGGGCGGAAGTTCGTCCGAAGGCAGCGCCGAGACGACGCCCTCGCGCACGAGAATCCAACCAACCCGCCAGAGCTGGAAATATGCCGAAACAGTGCTCATTCCGGCTTAAAGCTTCCAGCCGGAGTGAAGGGCGGCGATACCGCCGGTATAATTGGTGTAGCTGACGCGCGAGAAGCCGGCATTGCGGATCATCGCCGCGAAGTTCTCCTGGTTGGGGAACTTGCGGATGGATTCGACCAGATACTGGTAGGGCTCGGCATCGCCGGTGATCGCCTTGCCGAACTTCGGAATGGCGTTGAACGACCAGCTTTCATAGACGCGGTCGAGCAGCGGCATGTCGACTTCGGAGAATTCGAGCACCAGCAGGCGGCCGCCGCGCTTCAGCACGCGGTAGGCTTCGCTGAGCGCCACGTCGATACGCGGCACGTTGCGGATGCCGAAGGCGATCGTATAGGCGTCGAAGCTGTTGGCCTCGAAGGGCAGTTCCTCGGCATTCGCCTCGACGAAAGTCAGGTTGTCGGAGAGCTTCTTCTTGGCGGCGCGTTCTGCGCCGACAGCCAGCATCGATCCGTTGATGTCGAGCACGGTGGAGTGCGCCATCCGGTTCGAGGCTTCGATGATGCGGAATGCGATGTCGCCCGTGCCGCCGGCCACGTCGAGCGTCTTGTAGCCGGGCTCCTTGCGCGGGTTCAGCGCCGCGATCATCGCATCTTTCCAGACGCGGTGCATGCCAACGGACATGACGTCGTTCATGATGTCGTAGCGCTTGGCGACCTTATGGAAGACTTCGTTGACGAGGCCCTGCTTTTCGCCGCCTGAAACTTCGCGGAAGCCGTATGATGTTTCCATGCCGCCGTCGGCGGAGGTGCGGCTGTCTGACATCGAATACTCCAATCTCTTAAATCAACGCGGCGACCATAGCGAAATCAGGCAGGCGACGCTATCTGTGGGCAACGGTCCGGTCCGCGACACCATGGCGCTATAGCGCACATCGCGGGCGGTTGAAACATGTTCGATATAGATGGGTTAAGATGCCGGAATTGCCAGAAGTCGAAACCGTCAAACGCGGCCTCGCGCCCACCATGGAGGGCGCGCGCATCGTCAAATTGGAGCTTAGGCGAGGCGATCTTCGCTTCCCGTTTCCAGAGGCCTTTGGCGAAAAGGCATCCGGCCGCACCATCGTCTCTCTCGGTCGTCGCGCGAAATATCTGCTGATCGATCTCGACAGCGGCGCCACCATCATTGCCCATCTCGGCATGTCCGGCTCCTTCCGCATCGAGGCCGGGCCGATCGCGGAAACCCCCATCTCCGAAACACCGGGCGAATTCCATCATCCGCGCTCGAAGGATGAAAAGCACGATCACGTGATCTTCCATCTGGAGGGGCCGTCGGGCGTTAGCCGCGTCATCTATAATGACCCGCGCCGCTTCGGCTTCATGGACATGGCCGATCGAACGGCGCTCGACATCAATCCCTTTCTCTATGGGCTCGGCCCGGAGCCGACGGGCAATGCACTGAGCGCCGCCTATCTGGCCGAGCGCTTCAAGGGCAAGGCGCAGCCGCTGAAGAGCGCGCTGCTCGACCAAAAGAACATTGCCGGCCTCGGCAATATATATGTGTGCGAGGCGCTGTGGCGCTCGCACCTGAAGCCGACACGCCCAGCCGCTACTTTGGTGACGCCAACGGGCAAGCCTACCAAGCAGCTCGACCTGCTGGTCTCCTCGATCCGCGACGTCATCGCCGACGCCATCAAGGCTGGCGGCTCCTCGTTGCGCGATCATATCCAGACGGATGGCTCGCTCGGCTATTTCCAGCACTCCTTCTCCGTCTATGATCGCGAAGGGCAGCCTTGCCGTACGCCCGATTGCGGCGGTACCATCGCCCGCATCGTTCAGGCCGGGCGCTCGACTTTCTATTGCCCCACCTGTCAAAAATAGCCTGGGCATTGGCCCGACCGGGAGGAATGCATGTCTTATGAAACGCTGATCGTCGAAACCCGAGGCGCCGTGGGGCTGATCACGCTGAACCGCCCGCAGGCGCTGAACGCCTTGAACTCGACGGTGCTCAAGGAACTGCTGCAGGCCTATGCCGCATTCGAGGTCGACGACGCCATCGGCGCCATCGTCCTCACCGGCTCCGAGCGCGCCTTTGCCGCCGGCGCCGATATCAAGGAAATGCAGCCGCTCGACTTCGCCGATGTCTACCGCCGTAATTTCCTCGGCGGCTGGGATGATGTCGCCAAGGTGCGCAAACCCGTCATCGCCGCCGTCAGCGGCTTCGCGCTCGGCGGCGGCTGCGAGCTTGCCATGATCTGCGACTTCATCATCGCCTCCGAGACCGCCAAATTCGGCCAGCCCGAAATCACCCTCGGCGTCATTCCCGGCATGGGCGGCTCCCAGCGCCTGACGCGTGCCGTCGGCAAGGCCAAGGCGATGGACATGGTACTGACCGGCCGCATGATGGATGCGGCGGAAGCAGAGCGCGCGGGACTCGTATCGCGTGTAGTCGCGCCCGATCGTCTGCTCGATGAAGCGCTCGAGGCGGCCGCCAAGATCGCCTCCCTGTCGCGCCCCTCGGTGCTGATGGCCAAGGAGGCCGTCAACCGCGCTCTGGAGACCACGCTGGAGGAAGGTCTGCGCTTCGAGCGCCGCCTGTTCCACAGTCTCTTTGCGACGGAAGATCAGAAGGAAGGGATGACAGCCTTCATCGAAAAGCGTAAACCCGCCTTCAAGAACCGCTGACCCCTGAAGAGAAAAGGCGACGGTTCCTTGAAAATGCGCGTTGACGCCGGTCGGCTTTAGGGTTATATGCCCGCCCAAGGTTCGGGAAGCCAGTCCGGTTTTCCGATAATACTCCCGCATTGCTGTGTAGGAAGTGGCTGCAAGGCCCGCGGCGGTAGCGGAATTTGTTCGAATTCTTGAGAGAGGCATCCATGGCCAATACAACTTCGGCGAAAAAAGCGACCCGCAAGATCGCCCGCCGTACCGACGTCAACAAGGCTCGTCGCTCGCGCGTTCGCACGTTCGTTCGTCAGGTCGAAGAAGCACTCGCAGCTGGCGATGCTGCCAAGGCCAAGGAAGCTTTCCAGGCCGCGCAGCCGGAACTGGCCCGCGCAGCAAGCAAGGGCGTCCTGCACGCCAACACGGCATCCCGCAAGGTCTCGCGCCTCGCAGCTCGTGTGAAGGCTCTGTCGGTCGGCGCGACCGCTTAAGCTTCCGTTAATAAAGACAGCTATATGATTAGCCCGGCAACTTTGTCGGGCTTTTTCGATTCCGCCAACTGCCCGGACTATGGTTAATTTGGCGACGATTTCGTGTCTGGCAAATGACACAAAAAAATGAGTGATTACAAAGGCTTGTGTCAGGTTGTTCCTGAACGAAGAGACTCAGACCTTCCCTTGCGGCGTCTAAAACGAGTCAAGAAGCTTTTTTCTTTTTTTCTTTTTATGCGTGTCAAAATTGCCGGTTTCCGGAATCTCCTTGATTCAAAAGCGATTCTTTTTTTGCGCTAATGCAGCGCCCTAAATCTGCCGCAGGAGTCAACCGGCTACGCTTAATTTTGCGGAAATATGCCCGTTGATCTCCACCCCCGATCCTGCCTAAATGCCTCCCAACAAGGGGCTCGGACATCACCTGTTTTAAGGCTTGGTCTGAAACTGCCACGTCGGCAGGACGATGCTTTAGTGTCTTTTGTTGCGGAAGTTTCGACCTCCGGATTTTCACGCACTGATGCAGATTGGACCGCGGCTGTGGCTGCCGCGGAACGGGATCATCTGTGCGCCATTTTTGAGGGCTGCACGCAGCGCGTGCGATCTCGGGAAATGGAAAAAGCATACGCAGGCAGGCTGGTGTTCGTTGGACGAGGAGCGGGCACCTAGGAGACAAGAAGCAATAAGACCGCATGAAGCGGTTGGCTTCGCCTCCAACAGTCGCCTCTCGTTAAGAGGCACGCGTTTGAGTGAACCGGCCGACGGCAGAGCATGAGGGTGATGCTGTCTGGTCATAAGCGGGGAAATGATCGGGCGACCAGGATTAGGTCGGCCGATGGAACTATAAGGCGGCAAGATGCACATGAATTCGATGGCGGCGAGTGCTTTGGACAACTCGGACAAGGTATCTCAGACGTTAGGCTCTATTTGCCCAGACGCGGCGGGGGAAAAGGGAGACATGAAGAATGATGGCATACTTTTTGAACGAGCAAGTGCACGCCTGAAGGCGCAGGTCGGTCCGGATGTCTACGCAAGCTGGTTTGCACGACTGAAGCTCCATTCCGTCTCCAAGAGTGTCGTACGGCTGACGGTCCCAACAACTTTTCTGAAGTCCTGGATCAACAATCGCTACCTCGACCTGATCACCGGCATCTTCCAGGCGGAAGACGCTGAAATCCTGAAGGTCGAAATCCTGGTTCGCACGGCAGCGCGCGCAACCAGCAAGCCGGAAGAAACGGCGACCCAGGAGCCGGTATCGTCCGTCGCGCCGATCCGTCGCCCGGTCGCTCAGCAGGCCGGCCAGATCGTCCAGCAGGCTGTTTCGGCAGCGTCTGCAGCGCGTCCGGCGACCTCTGGCCAGCCGCTCTTCGGCTCGCCGCTCGATAACCGCTTCACCTTCGACACCTTCGTCGAAGGCAGCTCCAATCGCGTCGCTCTGGCGGCCGCAAAGACCATTGCCGAAGCCGGTCAGGGCGCAGTGCGCTTCAACCCGCTCTTCGTTCATTCCACCGTCGGTCTCGGCAAGACCCATCTGCTGCAGGCAATCGCCAATGCAGCCGTACAGAACCCGCGCCAGCTGCGCGTCGTCTACCTGACGGCCGAATACTTCATGTGGCGTTTCGCAACCGCGATCCGCGACAATGATGCGCTGACGCTGAAGGACTCGCTACGCAACATCGACCTTCTGATCATCGACGACATGCAGTTCCTGCAGGGCAAGATGATCCAGCACGAGTTCTGCCATCTGCTCAACATGCTGCTCGACAGCGCCAAGCAGGTCGTCGTCGCAGCCGATCGTGCCCCCTGGGAGCTGGAATCGCTCGACCCGCGCGTTCGTTCGCGTCTGCAGGGCGGCGTGGCGATCGAGCTTGACGGCCCGGATTACGAGATGCGTCTCGAAATCCTCCAGCGCCGCCTTGAGGTCGCCCGTGGCGAAGATCCGTCGCTGGAAATGTCGAGCGAGCTGCTCAACCACGTTGCCCGCAGCATCACCGCCAGCGGCCGCGAACTGGAAGGCGCCTTCAACCAGCTGCTCTTCCGTCGCTCCTTCGAGCCGAACCTGACGGTCGAGCGTGTGGACGAGCTTCTCGCCCATCTGGTCGGCTCCGGCGAGCCGCGCCGCGTGCGTATCGAAGACATCCAGCGCATCGTCGCACGTCACTACAACGTGTCGCGCCAGGAGCTGGTCTCGAACCGTCGCACGCGCGTCATCGTCAAGCCGCGCCAGATCGCCATGTATCTGGCCAAGACGCTCACCCCGCGCTCCTTCCCGGAGATCGGCCGTCGCTTCGGCGGACGTGACCACACGACCGTGCTGCACGCCGTGCGCAAGATCGAGGAGCTGATCTCAGGTGATAGCAAGCTGTCGCACGAGATCGAGCTGCTGAAGCGCCTGATCAACGAGTAGTCGCGATCATAGCATCGAAATTAAGCGGCCGGGAGCAATCCCGGCCGTTTCCTTTTATGCGCTCTTTATTTTATACAGCCCTTTCAAGCATACGCGCGGCGGGAGGAAAACGCCGCGCCCTGGGAGGATATAAATGAGCTTTACGAAAATCGCCGTACTCGGTCTGGGCAAGGTCGGGCGGCTGGCCGCCACGCTTTTGCATGAGGGCGGCTTCGAGGTCACGGGTGTGGACGCGCAGCTGCCTGTGGGCGAGGTGCCGTTCAAGTGCCATAGCGGCGATATCTCAGATCCCGCCGTCATCGGTGAATTGCTGTCGGGTGTCGATGCGGTGCTGTCGTGCCTGCCCTATCACCTGAACATCGGGCTGGCGCGCGCCGCCCATGCCGCCGGCATTCATTATTTCGATCTGACGGAAGATGTGCCCACCACCAACTTCATCATCGAGCTGTCGAAAACCGCACGTGGCCTGATGGCGCCGCAATGCGGGCTTGCCCCGGGCTTCGTCGGCATCGTCGGCTCGAGCCTTGCCGATGGCTTCGATCGCTGCCGCTCGATCCGCATGCGCGTCGGCGCCTTGCCGCAAAATCCGACGGGCCTCTTGGGCTATGCCTTCAACTGGTCGCCGGAGGGCGTCGTCAACGAGTATCTGAACGATTGCGAAGTGATCGAAGGCGGCGTGCGCAAGCTGGTGTCGCCGATGGAGTGGCTCGAAACCATCTACGTCGAGGGCGTGAAGCTCGAGGCGTTCACGACCTCCGGCGGTCTCGGCACCATGTGCGACACGCTGCTCGGCAAGGTCGAGAACCTCGACTACAAGACCATGCGCTATCCCGGCCACATGGACCTGATGAACTTCTTCTTCCACGAACTCCTGATGCGCGACAAGCGCAAGCTCGCCGGCGAGATCCTGACGGAAGCCAAGCCCCCCGTCGATGACGATGTCGTCTACGTGCATGTCGCTGCCGAAGGCACCGAGCGCGGCAGCCTGCGCCGCAAGGAATTCGTGCGCGCCTATTACCCGATCGAGATATCAGGCGCCCGCCGCACGGCAATCGCCTGGACAACTTCGGCATCGGTCGTCGCCGTCATCGAGATGGTGCGTGACGGCCTGCTGCCCGCAACCGGCTTCCTGCACCAGGAGCACATTCCGCTCGACATGTTCCTGAAGACGCCAACCGGCAGCCTCTTCAAGACGGGTGCGTCCCGCAGAGCCTGATCGGCCAGGCGTTTCGACACATCGCCGCTCTCAGGGCGGCGGTGTGGACACTATTGTTGCGGATTGCGCTGGCTGGGCAGTGCGCAGCGATTGCCGCAGCTGGCGACCCCGGGAAGCATGTAGCGCAGGCAGCAGAGCTTGCGCCGCTGGATCATCTGCCCGTCTTCCTCGACCTGTCTGACGCTGCCGCAGAGCGGGTTCGGCCCGCCATCCGGCAGGCACCCGCGCACGAAGAGCGGCAGGTCGGGAGCGGAACGCCCGCCGCCCTCGCTATCGGTCAGCCGCAGCGTATAGTCGATGTAGACGGCGGCGTTGTTCCACAGGAGCTTTGCCGAGAGCCCGCAGCGCTTCAGGCGCTCGACGGCCATGTTGAGATGGTCAGCCATCAACGGCCCGACCACGGAAAATTCGTCGCCGCTCGTCTCTTCGCCGATCATGCCGCGATGGGAAAGGCCGAAGGCGCGCGGCAGCCCGTCCTCGGTGAGCGCGATCGTCATCTCATCGAATGCCACCGGCAGCACCTGGCCGGCCAGGCGGCGGGCGAGCAGATAGGGAATGCTGATCCCGGCGAAGTAATAGAGCGACCACATGGAGACGACGGCGCGGCGATCCGTGCCTTTGGTGACCTCGGTGTACCGGTCGATCGCCCGCTCGAAACCGCCATCCTCGAAGAACGTTGCGACGGCGACGCCACCGGCCAGCTCATCCGCCAGCATCATCTTCTCGCGACACCACGCGTGATCGCCGGAAAAAGCGTGGGACAAGCCGATCGGCTGCGGGAGCCCGGGCGCCGTCCGCGCGATCTGTTGAACTGCCATGACTGAGGTTCGGCCTTGCCTGTATGCGTCTTAATCCTGACTATGATAATCAGCAAATACGCGGCAGGAAAGTGTTTTATGAGTGCCGGTGTCCACTTTTTCGGCCGGTTGCGAAGTAAGCCCGGATTACCGCTGCGCTTCGGAAAGCAGCCAGCGGCGGAAGGCGGCCGCTGCCGGCCGCTCCAGCGCCTGGCCGGGATAGACGAGATGGAAGGCGAGCCGGCTGGCGACGCCCACGGGGAAGGGGGCGACGAGCTGGCCTTCTTGCAGTTCAGTCGTTACGAAGGAGCGCCGCATCAGCGCGAAACCGAGCCCCGCCTTCATCGCCTCGTAGGCGCCGTTGCCGTGCATGAAGACGGGGCCACGGGCGGCATCGACATTGCTCGCGCCCGCCGCTTCCAGCCATAGCTGCCAGTCATGGCGGTAGACGTCGTGGATGAGCTGGAACGGCGCCAGTGCATCGGGCGATGGATCCGGGCCGAGCTCATCGGCGAGCTTCGGCGTGCAGACCGGCACCAGTTCGTCATCCACCAGCCGTTCGCTGACGAGCCCGTCATAGCCCCCGAGCCCGTGACGGATGGCGAGGTCTATGCCATCGCGCTGGAAATCCATCACCCTGTGCGAGGCGCTGATGCGCACGTCGATCTCCGGGTTCAGCGCTTCGAAGCGCGAAAGCCGCGGCACCAGCCAGTAGGTCGCAAAGCCTGCGGTGCATGTCACGTTCAGCACCGTGCCGCGATTTCGCGCCGTGATCGCCGCCGTCGCCTCGCGCACCAGCCGAAACGCCGCCCGCAACGTCGTGAAATAATCGGCACCCTCTGATGTCAGCGCCAGCGCGCGCGTCTTGCGCTCGAACAGCCGCACGCCGAGCGAGGCCTCAAGATCGCGAATCTGCAGGCTGACGGCGCCCGGCGTCACATTGAGTTCTCGCGCGGCAAGCGTCATGCTGAGATGCCGGGCGGCGGCCTCGAAGGCGCGGAGCGCCGAAAGCGATGGAAGAAAATCACTCATGCTTTAGCTCAGCTCAATCATGAAACGAAAAAGACTCGTTTGTCGCATGGCTCTGACCGCCATAGTATATGCATCAAGGCGATCATTCCAAGTCAGAGCTTGATCGCAACGGATAAGAATAACTCGACAAACGATAACAAGCCGCGCAGGAATCGGGTGGCGCAGGCCAGCGCCGAGCGCTAAGCCGGCCATGCCGCAAAAGGGAGAGAAGCGATGCAGCAGAGACAGATGGGCCTTGCCGAATGGGGAATGTTGCTGGTGCTGTCGCTGCTCTGGGGCGGCTCCTTCCTCTTCAACGGCATCCTGGTGAAAACCCTGCCGCCGTTTACCATCGTCACCGGCCGCGTGCTGATCGCCGCCGTCGCGCTGAACCTGATCGTGCGCGCCACCGGCCACGCGATGCCGCGTGATGGCAAATCCTGGGCGGCCTTCTTCGTCATGGGCCTGATCAATAACATGATCCCCTTCTGCCTCATCGTCTGGGGCCAGACCCATATTGCGAGCGGCCTCGCCTCGATCCTCAACGCCACCACGCCGCTCTTCGGTGTCGTCGTTGCGCATCTGTTGACGGCGGATGAGAAGATGACCGGAAACCGCCTGCTCGGCGTCATCGTCGGCTTCGCCGGCGTCGCCTATATGATCGGCTTCGATGCGCTGCGCGATCTGGGAACCAATGTGCTGGCGCAGCTCGCCGTTCTTGGCGCCGCACTATCCTATTCCTTCGCCGGCATCTACGGCCGCCGCTTCCGCCAGATGGGCATGGCGCCGCTTCTCCCCGCCGCTGGCCAGGTCACCGCCTCCAGCGTGCTGATGCTCCCCATCGCCCTCCTCGTCGACCACCCCTGGACGCTCGCCGCCCCCTCGGCCGAGACCTGGATAGCGCTCTTCGGCCTGGCGCTGCTGTCGACCGCAGTCGCCTACGTCCTCTTCTTTCGCATCCTCGCCACCGCCGGCGCCACCAACCTGATGCTCGTCACCTTCCTCATCCCCGTCAGCGCCATCCTGCTCGGCGCCGCCATCCTTGGGGAGCAGCTGCAGGCCAAGCATCTGATCGGCATGGCGATGATCGCGATCGGCTTGGCAGCGATCGATGGGCGGTTGTTTGCGCGGGTGCGGAGGAGAGTGGTGTGATTGGCCACTTGCTCCCCCTCTCCCCTCGGGGAGAGGGTAGGGTGAGGGGGGCTGCTGGTTGTGATGTCAGAGATTTATATATTAAAACAATAGGATATGATGGAATCCGGAGCCCCCTCATCCGACCCTTCGGGCCACCTTCTCCCCGTTGGGGAGAAGGGGAGGTGGAGCGAGTGGCCAGCCCCAGGTCTCTTCTCCCCGTTGGAAGCCGTTGCAAAATACGGAAGCACGGCTCGCTGGGCGGCAAACTGACCTGCCTTTTGCCCCGCTCGGTGCCCTGAGCGAGGTTTTGTTGGCTTTGGGTTGGCGTTTTCAGGTTTGCGGGCGCAG